>Ga0209902_100765_pt1 | contig 25418 bp, 23 predicted proteins | sample FECB27metaG_FD_188304 | JGI IMG/M metagenome (GOLD analysis project Ga0209902, IMG submission 188304) | Cyanobacterial communities from the Joint Genome Institute, California, USA - FECB-27 (SPAdes) (version 2) | ecosystem: Environmental > Aquatic > Thermal springs > Hot (42-90C) > Microbial mats...
CCGGGGACGGGCGCCGTTCGTTTCTCCGGCTCTGAATGGAGGGGTGGGAGAGTGGTTAAATCCGGCAGACTGTAAATCTGCTCGCTTAGCGTACACTGGTTCGAATCCAGTCCCCTCCACCACCCCCCGACATGGCCGGTAACTTCAGAGCCGAGGGCGCGCCGTCAGGTGCTGCCGTCCGCTTCCGACAATACCGAAGTGACCGGCGCCACGAGCGACCAGGTGATGCGCGAGGCGGTGCGCGTCGTGCTGGCGCGGCCATTCAGCGCCGCAGGCGTCACCCGTTCCAGCACCACAGTGCCGAAACCTCGTGCGCCTTGCGGCTCCAACTCCAGCGGTTCGTCAAACGCTTCGTCCCAGGTCACCGTCAGTTCGGTCGCGGCTCCCTGGCTCATCGACCACGATACAGTGACCGTGCCACCCACGCCGGCGAGCACGCCGTACTTTGCCGAGTTGGTGCCCAGTTCGTGGAAGGCCATGCCGAGATTCTGCACCGCGTTGGGTGAGATCGAGACGAGGGGGCCGGATATGGTCACGAGGCGCTCGTGCCCGAACGGCGTCAACTGCGCCTTGACCAGTTCGGCCAGCGTCGAGCCGGTCCATTCCGAGCGTACCAGCAGGTCGTGTGAGGCGGCGAGGCTGGCGATGCGGGTGCGAATCTTCTGCTGGAACTCGTCGATCGATACCGAGTTCAGCCCGGTCTCGCGGATCAGCGACAGGATCACCGCGTACTGGTTCTTCACCCGGTGGTTGATTTCGCGCAGCAGCACCCGAATCCGCCGCTCGCTCTCCTTGGTCTGGGTGATGTCGCGGGCAATCTTGGAGGCGCCGACCACCTCACCGAGCGCATTGCGGATCGGCGACACGGTCAGCGACACGAACACCGTGCTGCCATCCTTGCGCAGCCGGACCGTCTCATAGCTCTCAACCCGCTCATTGGCGCGGATGCGCCGGATGATGTCGGTTTCCTCGCTCTGCAGGTGCGGCGGGATCAGCATGGTGATGGAGCGGCCGATGGCCTCGTCGGCCGTGTAGCCGAACATCCGTTCGGCTGCCGGGTTCCAATGCGTGATGATACTGTTCAGATCCTTGGCGATGACCGCATCGAAGGAAGAATCGATAATCGCCGCGAGCCGCGCCTCGATGATGCGCTCGCCCTCGTCGAGGTTCTCTCGTTCGGCCTGCATTCAGTCCCCCAGACGCCAGCCAGAAAACGACAAGGTCGCGCTTTGGTTCCGGCTGTCCGAGGGATCATTCGCGTTCCGCAACTATTCGGTCAGCAGCCGATGCGATTGCGGCTGCCAGCCGATGAGCCGCGCCGCTTTCGAGAGGTCATGCTCCTCTCCGGTTTCGTCGCCGACGATGAACACGGCTTCAAATCCGCCTTCCGATGGTGGCGTGATCGCCTCCACAGCGCCAAGATAGGCGTTGGCCATGTCCTCCTCGTCGAGCGGGTAGACATAGCTGCCATCGCCGGCCCGCTGCGGATTGCGGCGCTGCGCCAGATAGTCGGCCCGCTTGCGCGGCCCGCTGATCCTGAGCCCAATGATGTTCATGCCGAACCAGCGGGCGAAGTAGGCGCAGATCTCCTCGCCCAACCCCTTGCTGAGGCCATAGACGGACGGAGAATCGAGGGGGACCTGGTCCTCGCCCGGGTAGTTCGGGCGGCCGCGATAGTGGACGCTCATCGAGCTAGTATAGACGCCTCGCTTCACGCCGGCTTCCTGTGCCAGATAAAGAAACAGGTGTAACGCCTTGGTGTTCAAGTCGTAGTTGTTCACGATCGTCTCGACGTCCTGATCGGTCACCATGCCGCCCTGGGCGCTGCGCATCGCCAGCCAGATGAAGCCATCCACACCGGCGAGCGCGCTTCGGATCGCCTCCGGGTCGAGCACCGAGCCTTTCACGTGCTCGACCTCGGGGTCGTCAGGCGTGGCGAGGTCGAGCAAACTGAGCCGATGCCGGGCCTTGAGATACGGCGTGATCAACTGGCCGACATGGCCGGCGCCACCGACGAGCAACAGCTTCATCGCGCCGTCTCCGTTTTGTCACCGACATCAAGGATGCGGATGCCGCGTTCCTTGGCGACCCGGTGGAACAGCGCGCCGACTTCCGGCAGCTCCTCGCTCGAGTTGCCTTCGGCGATCAGCGGATAGTCCGGGTCGAGCGCCTCGAGCCGGGCGAACAGGGTCGGAAAGTCCATCACGCCCTTGCCCGGGCAGCCATCCTGCAGGTGGATGGCCAGCCGGTTCTCGACCCAGATGTCCTTGGCGTGGGCGCTGCAGATGTGGCGGCCGAGCAGGTCGAAATGCGCATTGAGCGCCGCGCCGGTGTCGTAGATCGTTTCGAGCGTGATCCAGTTGGCGGAATCATAATCGCAGCGCACCCAGGGCGAAGCCACCGCATCGAGAATGCGGGCAGCGATCTCCGGCGTGCGCGGCGTCACCAGCGAGTGCGATTCGAGGCTGAGGAATACGCCGGCATCCTCCGCTGCCTTGGCGCATTCCCGCAGCGAACGGATCAACTGGTTCTCGGCCTTGGCGGTCCAGTTGTCGGGATGCGGGAACCAGGGCCCATCGGGGTTCATCGAGCCGGGACCGGTGTCGATGCCACGCGAGCCCATCCAGCCCGCCAGCTTCAGCGCTGCCTGCACGACGCGCACCGACTGGGCCCTTGCCGTCTCATCCGACGTCACGAGGTTCTGCCAGTAGCCGGTGGTCTGAAACAGTGCCACCCCTTCGTCTGCCAGCAGCGCTTTCAGCCGCGCTGCATCCTCGCGCCGCGCGCTCAGCGGCTCGTTGTCGCGAAAGCGCGTGAAGATGCCGGAAAAGCCCGCATCGCGGACCCGTCGGCACATTTCAGGGGTGAGATCATTCATGTCCGCGGGCAGAAAGCACCCGCTCATACCAAGCCGCATCATCGTCCTCCTCGAGACGCGGCCATCCATCCGGCGACAGCGCCGGGAGTCAATCAGACGTTCGCCTGTAGGGGGACGGTCGCGACTGTCATCCGCACCAGTTCGGCGGTTCGGACGTCCTCGCCTGGGCCAGCCCTTCGGTGATCATTTGCTCGCCCAGCGACTGACCACTGCGTGACACCACGACCAGTTCCGATCCGTCGGGGCTACGGATTTCGAAGCTCCCGGCATTGAGCAGATCGCGCAGCCCCAGGGCCGCACGCCAGGACAGCTGGCTCGCCTTGGGACACTCCGAGGTGTAGCGCTCCGGCGTGACCGCGTCGGCCAGGCGAACGATCTTGCCGCGCAGGTAGAAGCTGTCGCCGGACCACACACAGTTGAGGTGGGGCAGGGCCTCGCACAGCATGAACCGGGCATCCTCGGCATCAACCGGGGCAGGGGCCGCCAATAGCGGCAACATCACCAGGGCAATTGCAGCGCGCATGCCGCACGCTGTCTCCGATCCGGGCTCATGGGCAAGGCACAATAGTGCGAGCGACGAGGAGCGGGCGGGATCGAAGAGGCTTGCCAGCATCGCGCCTCAGCCACTAAGAAGCGCTGGCGCTTCGGCGCGGGTGTAGCTCAATGGTAGAGCAGAAGCCTTCCAAGCTTATGACGAGGGTTCGATTCCCTTCACCCGCTCCAACGCGCGATCGGTAGATCCGAACCCTCGTTTTTGTAAGCGCAACCGCAAACGGTTCTCCGGTGGTTCGCTTCCCTTCTCCCGCTCCAACGCCTCTGCCTGCTTCTCAACTGATCGGCTTGCTTGCTTCCTCGACCACCCAGTCGCGGAAGGCCTTGATCTTGGCGACGTTGCGGCGGCCTTCGGGGTAAGCAAGCCAGAAGCTGGTGCCTTCCCCGAACACGCGTTCGAACGGCTGGATCAGTCGCCCTTCCTTGAGCTCGCGTTGAAAATACTCGGGGGTGAGCAGGGTCACGCCCTGGCCGCTCATGGCAGCGATGGCATCGAAGGTCTGCATGTTCATCGATGGGGTCTTCTGCTGCTTCAGCACATCGTGCGGCAGGCCGTAGGCATCGAGCCAGAGGATCCACCAGGGGTCGTCGGAATCGAGCAATGGCAGTTTCAGGATGTCGGCCGGCTCGCGCACCCCGCCGATGCTAGCTGCCAGCGCCGGCGACAGCATCGGGGTGAAGCGCACATCGAGCAGCTTCACAGCGCTGAGGCCCGGCCATGCGCCCCTGCCGGCCCGTACCACCACGTCCACCTGCTCGCGGCTGAAATCCACCAGCCGGTCGGTGGTCTCGAGTCGCACCGCGATCTCCGGGTGGCGGAGCTGGAAGATGCCGAGCCGCGGCGCCAGCCATTGCGCCGCGAACGTGTGCATGGTGTTGACGATCAGCGTGCCGTGCTCGCGCGCGCCGAAATCGACGAATGCACCGCGCAGGATGTCGAAGGCGCGACTCACCTCCGGCGCCAGCCGCTCGCCGGCTTCGGTCAGCGCCACCGCGCGCGGCCGCCGCAGGAACAGGGGCGAGCCCACCCGCTCTTCCAAAAGCTTGATCTGGTAGCTCACCGCAGCCTGGGTCATTCCCAGCTCCTGGGCGGCGCGGGTAAAACTCAGGTGTCGCGAGGCAGCCTCGAAGACCCGGATGGCAGCGAGTGGGGGTAGGTGATCTGACATAAGGCCTCCTTATGCACGATACTCGACCTTTGGTTGGAAATCAAAGCTCTGGAGGCGCACTTTCTCATCAGAAGCATCAGACTGATGGAGACAGGAAATGCTGTACCAGGCCCCCAAGTCCCGCGCTGCCCGGCTGTTTGGCTGGATGAAGCACGTGGTCCTGCCGCGCCGCGCCCACCCGGTAGCCGATATTCGCGAGCTCAGCTCGTACCTGCGTGCTGACATCGGTGCCGCCGACCAGGACTATCCTTTTCACCACCCGTGACGAGTTGCTGCGCTTTCGCGGCGGACCATGAGAAAGCCCGGCACTGCTGCCGGGCTTTCTGTCCTTCGCGGGCGCTTCCCGGACGGCAACGTGCCGGCTGGCAATCAGCAGTCGAGCAGGCGGCCCGAGCCTTTGGGAGCGGCCGTGCAGGTCCACAGCGTCGGCAGCTTGAGCGTGGTCGCTGTGGTTTCGGTCGCCGCGGCAACGGTCCTTGGCGTCGCCTTCAGCATCTCGGCGCCCTTTTCCCAGCATTCCTTCTTCAGGGCCGGGAAGATCAGGCAGTTCACTTCCGCATCCGATACCGCCGAAGCGGCCGCGGCGGGCAGGACGGGCACGGCGAAACCTGACGCAACGAGTGCGGCAACGAGAACGAGTCTCTTCATCTATTTCCCCTGGTTACCTCCAAAGCGCGGCTGCGCCTGCGGAAGGCCGGGCCGCGCGGCACGGAGCCTAATCCCGCGCCGCGGCGGCACGCAATCATCACGCGAAGGTTGCCCCCTTGCCACTTGCGCGGGCCGAGGCTTTTCAGTAGAGGGAGGGCCGCAGGTTTAGGGGTATAGCTCAGTTGGTAGAGCATCGGTCTCCAAAACCGAGGGTCGAGGGTTCAAGTCCTTCTGCCCCTGCCACCTGCACCGGACCCTCGCGGGTGCCCACCAGATCCACACATTGCTGAGTTCGTGCCGGTCTCGCCATTGCGCGCCGCCGCTCGGAGCATACCGAGGTACATTGCCACCGGCGTTGCCAGCATCGCGGCGACGCGGGTGGTCAACAGGGCGTGACGAAGAGCTTCTCGAGCATTGCGCACTCGGGGAGAAAGTCAGCGGGCGCGACACCATTTGCCACCGGAGTCAGCAGCCCGCTGCTTCTCCCGAAGGCCTCAATCTAGACGCGGTGGCTGTCGCGTGCATTTAACAAAGACATACGGGCGAGGGGGCGGCTGAGGTGAGCTACTCGTCGTGCGGCGCGCCGACCTCGTGCTCCGGCGGCGGCACGTCGACCCCGTCGAGCATGTACTCGTGCAGCTTGTTGCGCAGCGTCCGGATACTGATGGCGAGAATCGCGGCGGCGTGAGTGCGGTTGCCACGGGTGGTGCGGAGCGTGGCGAGGATCAACTCGCGCTCGACGTCGGCCGCCTGCAGGCCAACCAGTTGCAGCGCGGCTGCGGGATCGGGGTGAAGGTCATAGGCGGTGAGCATCGCGGGCCTCGCGCTATTCCAGTTCGAACGGCAGAGCGAGGCTGAGGTCGAGGGCGGCGAGGAAGGCCACGACGGCTGCAGCGGCGACGATCGCCACCGGCAGCCAGTGCCCAAGCCGGGCTTTCGTCGTCGTGTGTAGCAGTGCCCCCATCGCCTCGCCCCAGAATCACGCCGCGGGTCCGTCCTGCCTTGATAGCGGGGGCAAGCTGACGGATGGCTGACAGCTCTGTTTGAGGGCCTTCGACACGTTGACATCGGCCCGTCATTTGGGCTTGCAATAGCTGGCTCAAGCCATTAGATACCGCTTCCCAAGCCGCCCGAGGAGACTCGCGCGGTTCTTCGTTTTTGGCCTGACGGCCCCGATCGGAAGTAGAGCTGATGGCTGCACTGAACCCGCTGAAGTTCCTGCAAGAGGTTCGTCAGGAAGTCGGCAAGGTCACCTGGCCGACCCGCAACGAGACCCTGGTCTCGACGGTGATGGTGCTGGTGATGGTGGTCATTGCGAGCATCTTCTTCCTCGCGGCCGACCAGCTCATTTCCTGGCTCGTGCAGCTGATGCTGTCGATCCGCTGAACGGCAAACTGAACTTTTAGGAGCTTCGACGCGGCATGGCCAAGCGCTGGTATATCGTTCAGGCATACTCGAACTTCGAGCGCAAAGTGGCGGAGGACATCCGCCAGAAGGTTGCGCAGAAGAAGCTTGAAGACCTGTTCGACGACGTGATCGTGCCGACCGAGAAGGTCGTTGAGATGCGTCGTGGCCGCAAGGTCGACGCCGAGCGCAAATTCTTCCCGGGCTACGTGCTGGTGAAGATGGATATGACCAACGAGGCGTTCCATCTGATCAAGAACACGCCCAAGGTTACCGGCTTCCTCGGTTCGGGCGACAAGCCCATGCCGATCTCGGAAAAGGAAGCCATGGCCATCCTGCAGCAGGTGCAGGAAGGCGTCGAGCATCCCAAGCCTTCCGTCTCGTTCGAGGTCGGTGAGCAGGTGCGCGTCTCCGACGGTCCGTTCGCCAGCTTCAACGGCGTGGTGGAAGAGGTCGACGAAGAGCGTTCGCGCCTCAAGGTGGAAGTTTCGATCTTCGGGCGTCCGACGCCCGTCGAACTGGAATACGGTCAGGTCGAGAAGGTCTGACCGATCTAGTTCCGGCTAAGGCCGGATACCGCGGCTCCAGGGCCGCGGAAAACCGTGGGAGGGTAGGGCGCTGCCAGGCGCTCGTAAGATCCCGGACCACGGCGTCTCACGCCCGGGTGACGCCGGGCAGCGTTTGTGAAAGGACGTACCATGGCAAAGAAGATTACTGGCTACCTGAAGCTTCAGGTTCCGGCCGGCTCGGCGACCCCGTCGCCCCCGATCGGTCCCGCGCTCGGCCAGCGCGGCCTCAACATCATGGAATTCTGCAAGGCCTTCAACGCGAAGACCGCTGAGCAGGAAAAGGGTGCCCCGACCCCGGTCGTGATCACCATCTACGCGGACAAGAGCTTCACGTTCGAGACGCGCCTTCCGCCGGTCACCTACCTGATCAAGAAGGCCGTGAACCTGAAGTCCGGCTCCAAGCTCCCGGGCAAGGACTCCGCCGGCACCATCTCGCAGAAGCAGATTCGCGAGATCGCCGAAAAGAAGATGGCCGATCTCAACGCCTATGACGTCGAGCAGGCCATGACGATGATTGCCGGTTCTGCCCGTTCCATGGGCCTGCAGGTTGAGGGCTGATCATGACCAAGCTCGGTAAGCGTACTGACGCCGCCCGCGTGGGCATCGATCGCAAGAAGCTCTACGCTCTCAGCGACGCCGTGAAGATGGTCAAGGAACGCGCCAAGGCGAAGTTCGACGAGACCGTCGAAGTTGCGTTCAACCTGGGTGTCGACCCGCGTCACGCCGACCAGATGGTCCGCGGCGTGGTGAACCTGCCCAACGGCACCGGCAAGACCGTTCGCGTCGCCGTGTTCGCCAAGGACGCCAAGGCCGATGAGGCCCGCAAGGCAGGTGCCGATATCGTTGGCGCCGAAGACCTGGTCGAGATCGTCCAGTCGGGCAAGATCGAGTTCGATCGCGTCATCGCGACCCCGGACATGATGCCGCTGGTTGGCCGTCTCGGTAAGATCCTCGGCCCGCGCAACCTGATGCCGAACCCCAAGGTCGGCACCGTGACCCCGGACGTCGCCGGTGCGGTCAAGGCCGCCAAGGGCGGCGCCGTCGAGTTCCGCGTCGAGAAGGCAGGCATCCTGCACGCCGGCGTCGGCAAGGCCTCGTTCTCGGACGAAGCGCTGCTGCAGAACATCAAGGCGTTTGCCGATGCCGTCCAGAAGGCCAAGCCTGCTGGCGCCAAGGGCACCTACGTCAAGCGCGTTGCCGTCTCGTCGACCATGGGCCCTGGCGTCCACGTCGACCCCTCGTCGGTCAACGCCTAACCAGATCAAGAATTCCCGGCGGCAGCGATGCCGCCGGGATGCCGATCTTCGGATCGGTGAAGTCCTGTCCGAGACTGCGGGTCTGCCCGAAAGGGCGCTAATCCGGAACCGGCGAGGCGCTTGCGCGCATCAAGGGAAGAAGGGCCTGCATAGATGGGGTGACGACCGGAATTCTTGTCCGGTTCGAACCAGGCCAGTTGCCGCCAAGGGGCATTTCGCCCTCCGACGGTCAGCCGGTTGACAGGCATCAACCGCTGCACTCCCCAACGGAGGGCAGCAATTGGCAAACGGTCCGGGGCCTATTTCCGGACCAAATGTGGAGACTAGCAGTGGAAAGAGCGGAAAAAGCTGAGCTCATCACTTCGCTCCAGGCGTCGTTCGCGGCGGCCGGGTCGATCGTGGTTGCCCAGAACGCCGGCCTGACCGTTGCCGACCTGGAGACTCTGCGCAGGCAGATGAAGCAGGCCGGGGGGACGATCAAGGTCGCCAAGAACCGCCTCGCCAAGCTTGCTCTGAAGGAAACCGACAACGCCGATATGTCGGCCCTGTTCTCAGGTCCGACCGTCGTCGCCTTCGCCAAGGATCCCATGACCGCGCCGAAAGTCGCGGCCGCTTTCGCTGACAAGAACCAGAAGTTCGTGGTTCTCGGTGGCGCAATGGGGAAGACCGGGCTCGACGCCAACAACGTCAAGGCGCTCGCCACCATGCCGTCGCTGGATCAGCTTCGCGCCACGCTCGCAGGGATGCTCAAGCAGCCCGGCACGCGTATCGCGTCTGTCCTGCAGGCCCCTGGCGGTGCGGTTGCACGGGTCATCTCGGCGCACGCCGAGAAGAGCAATGCAGCATAGGCAAACTACCCACGTGGGGCCGATCCGGCCCTCCACGGTTCGAACTGAAACATCAAAGAGAGTGAACTCAAATGGCTGATCTCGCCAAACTCGTAGACGACCTGTCTGCCCTCACCGTCATCGAGGCTTCCGAGCTGTCGAAGCTTCTCGAAGAGAAGTGGGGCGTTTCGGCTGCCGCTCCGGTCGCCGTCGCTGCCGGCCCGGCCGCCGCTGCTGCCGCTCCGGCGGAAGAGAAGACTGAATTCGACGTGATCCTCGCCTCGTTCGGCGACAACAAGATCAACGTCATCAAGGAAGTCCGTGCCATCACCGGTCTGGGTCTCGGCGAAGCCAAGGCTCTGGTCGAAGGCGCTCCGAAGGCTGTCAAGGAAGGCGCCAACAAGGCCGAAGCCGAAGACATCAAGAAGAAGCTGGAAGCTGCCGGCGCCAAGGTCGAGCTCAAGTAAGCTCGTCTACGGACAACGATCTCGGGCAGCGCGGCAAAAGTGCCGCGCTGCCTTATTTGCGTCGCATTTATGGTATTTGGGACGCACTCCACCCGCGCGATTGGATGGCCGGGCAGGACAATCAAAATTTCGGAGTTCGGATGGCGCTCATCGAGCGCAGATGAATTCGAGTGCAGTTGCGGCGGGGCACCAGCGGTCCCGCGCTAGCGAGTTGCGTAATGACCGGGGCTCCCTCCCTCTCACTGGGCCCCGATGAACAAACAAGGCCGATGTCCTGATGCCCGACGGCTGATAGTCGGGCCTTTGGACATCTGCCTCCGAGACATCGAGAAATTTGAGGAGCTGGTATGGCTACCACTTTCAACGGCCGCCGCAAGGTACGCAAATCTTTCGGCAGCATTCGCGAAGTCACGGAGATGCCCAATCTGATCGAGGTCCAGAAGGCCTCCTATGATCAGTTCCTGATCGTCGACGAGCCCAAGGGCGGTCGTGGCGATGAGGGGCTTCAGTCCGTTTTTCGGTCGGTTTTCCCGATCACCGACTTTTCCAACACCGCCTCCCTCGAGTTCGTGAAATACGAGTTCGAGCAGCCGAAGTATGACGTCGACGAGTGCCGTCAGCGCGACATGACGTTCGCAGCGCCGCTCAAGGTCACGCTTCGCCTGATCGTGTTCGAAGTCGATGAAGAGACCGGCGCCCGCTCCGTCAAGGACATCAAGGAGCAGGACGTCTATATGGGCGACATGCCGTTCATGACCATGAACGGTACCTTCATCGTCAACGGCACCGAGCGCGTTATCGTCTCGCAGATGCACCGTTCGCCGGGCGTGTTCTTCGACCACGACAAGGGCAAGACCCACTCCTCGGGCAAGCTCCTGTTCGCCGCCCGCATCATCCCGTACCGCGGTTCCTGGCTCGACATCGAGTTCGACGCCAAGGACATCGTGTTCGCCCGTATCGATCGTCGTCGCAAGATTCCGGTGACCTCGCTGCTCAAGGCGCTCGGCATGGATGCCGAGGAAATTCTCGACACCTATTACGCTACGGTCCAGTACGAGAAGACCAAGACCGGCTGGCAGAAGCCGTTCGACGCCGAGAAGATGAAGAACGCCAAGCCGACGTTCGACCTCATCGATGCCAAGACCGGCGACGTCGTGCACGAGGGTGGCAAGAAGCTGTCGCCGCGGCAGGCCAAGAAGCTCGCCGAGGGCGGCCTGACGCACCTCGCCGTAGTGGAAGAGGACCTGTACGGTCAGTTCATCGCGCAGGACCTGGTCAACCTCAAGACCGGTGAGATCTACGCCGAAGCCGGCGACGAGATCGACGAGAAGCTGCTCACCAAGCTCAAGGATGCCGGCTTCGACGAGCTGCCGATCCTCGATATCGATCACGTCACCGTGGGCGCGTACCTGCGCAACACGCTGGCGGTCGACAAGAACGAGTCCCGCGAAGACGCGCTGTTCGATATCTACCGCGTGATGCGTCCGGGCGAGCCGCCGACCGTCGAAACCGCCGAAGCCATGTTCAAGTCGCTGTTCTTCGACAGCGAGCGCTATGATCTCAGCGCCGTCGGCCGCGTGAAGATGAACATGCGTCTCGACCTCGATGTCGAGGATACCGTCCGGATCCTGCGCAAGGACGATATCGTCGAGGTGGTTCGCACCCTCGTCGACCTGCGCGACGGCAAGGGCGAGATCGACGACATCGACAACCTCGGCAACCGCCGCGTCCGTTCGGTCGGCGAGCTGATGGAGAACCACTATCGCCTCGGGCTGCTCCGTATGGAGCGCGCGATCAAGGAACGCATGTCGTCGGTCGAAATCGACACCGTCATGCCGCAGGACCTGATCAATGCGAAGCCCGCGGCTGCCGCGGTGCGCGAGTTCTTCGGCTCGTCGCAGCTTTCGCAGTTCATGGATCAGACCAATCCGCTCTCGGAAGTCTCGCACAAGCGTCGCCTGTCGGCGCTCGGGCCTGGCGGTCTCACCCGTGAGCGCGCCGGCTTCGAAGTCCGTGACGTGCATCCGACCCACTATGGCCGTATCTGCCCGATCGAGACGCCGGAAGGCCCGAACATCGGTCTGATCAACAACCTCGCGACCTACGCCCACGTCAACAAGTACGGCTTCATCGAGACGCCGTACCGCAAGATCGTGGACGGCAAGGTGACCGACGAGGTGGTCTACCTGTCGGCTATGGAAGAGGCCAAGCACTACGTCGCCCAGGCCAATGCCAAGCTGACCGCCAAGGGTGAGTTCGCTGACGACCTGGTCGTGGCTCGCCACGCCGGCGACAACGGGCTGACCCCGAAAGAGACCATCGACCTGATGGACGTTTCGCCCAAGCAGGTCATCTCGGTCGCGGCATCGCTGATCCCGTTCCTCGAGAACGACGACGCCAACCGCGCCCTGATGGGCTCGAACATGCAGAAGCAGGCTGTGCCGCTGCTGCGTGCCGAGGCGCCGTTCGTCGGCACCGGCATGGAGAAGATCGTCGCCCGTGACTCGGGTGCCGCCATCGTCGCCAAGCGCAAGGGCATCGTCGACCAGGTGGATGCGACCCGTATCGTTATCCGCGCTACCGAAGAGACCGATGCGTCGAAGTCCGGCGTCGACATCTACAACCTGATGAAGTTCCAGCGTTCGAACCAGTCGACCTGCATCAACCAGCGTCCGCTGGTGGTGGTGGGCGACCACGTCGACGCCGGCGACATCGTGGCCGATGGCCCGTCGACCGACCTGGGCGATCTGGCTCTCGGCCGCAACGTGCTCGTCGCGTTCATGCCGTGGAACGGCTACAACTTCGAAGACTCGATCCTGCTCAGCGAAAAGATCGCCATGCAGGACGTGTTCACCTCGATCCACATCGAGGAATACGAAGTGATGGCCCGTGACACCAAGCTTGGTCCCGAGGAAATCACCCGCGACATTCCGAACGTCTCGGAAGAAGCGCTGAAGAACCTCGACGAAGCTGGCATCGTCCACATCGGTGCGGAAGTCGCTGCCGGCGACATCCTCGTGGGCAAGATCACCCCGAAGGGCGAGAGCCCGATGACGCCGGAAGAAAAGCTCCTCCGCGCCATCTTCGGCGAGAAGGCTTCGGACGTTCGTGACACCTCGCTCCGCGTTCCGCCGGGCGATGCCGGTACTGTCGTTGAAGTGCGCGTGTTCAACCGCCACGGCATCGACAAGGACGAGCGCGCCATGGCCATCGAGCGCGAGGAGATCGAGCGCCTGGCCAAGGACCGTGATGACGAGCAGTCGATCCTCGACCGCAACGTCTATGCGCGTCTCAAGGAAATGCTGTTCGGCAAGACCGCGACCGCTGGCCCCAAGGGCTATGTCAACGGCACCAAGCTGAACGACGCGACCTTCGACGCCCAGCCGCGGTCCAAGTGGTGGCAGTTCGCCCTCGAGGACGACAAGGTCATGGCCGAGATGGAGGCCCTCCACGCTCAGTACGAGGAGAGCCGCAAGCTGCTCGAGCAGCGCTTCATCGACAAGGTCGACAAGCTGCAGCGCGGTGACGAACTTCCGCCGGGCGTGATGAAGATGGTCAAGGTCTTCGTTGCGACCAAGCGCAAGATCCAGCCGGGCGACAAGATGGCCGGCCGTCACGGCAACAAGGGCGTGGTTTCGCGTATCACCCCGATCGAAGACATGCCGTACCTGGAAGACGGTACGCACGTCGACATCGTGCTGAACCCGCTCGGCGTGCCGTCGCGCATGAACGTGGGCCAGATTCTCGAGACGCATCTTGGCTGGGCCGCTCGCGGCCTCGGCAAGAAGATCGACGAGATCATGAAGGCCTACCAGCAGAAGGGCGACATGACGCCGCTCAAGAAGGAGATCAGCGCCCTCTACGAAGGCGATGACTACGTCTCCCAGCTTGACGACGACAGCATCCTTCGCCTTGGCGAGCATCTTTCCAAGGGCGTGCCGATCGCCACTCCGGTGTTCGACGGCGCCAAGGAAAGCGACATCGTCGAGCTGCTGACGCGGGCAGGGCTGAACTCCACTGGCCAGTCCATCGTGTTCGATGGTCGCACCGGTGAGCAGTTCGATCGCCGGGTGACGGTGGGCTACATCTATATGCTGAAGCTCCACCACCTCGTGGACGACAAGATCCACGCCCGCTCGATCGGTCCGTACTCGCTCGTTACCCAGCAGCCGCTGGGTGGCAAGGCGCAGTTCGGTGGCCAGCGCTTCGGCGAAATGGAGGTGTGGGCGCTCGAAGCGTACGGCGCCGCCTACACGCTGCAGGAAATGCTGACCATCAAGTCGGACGACGTTGCTGGTCGCACCAAGGTCTACGAGGCGATCGTCAGAGGCGACGACACCTTCGAGGCGGGTATCCCCGAGAGCTTCAACGTTCTCGTCAAGGAAATCCGCTCTCTCGGCCTCAATGTCGAGCTGGATACGTTTGAAGGCGACGCGCTGCCCCAGGGCGGCCCCGCTGATACCCAGCTCGCACCTCCTCAGAACGCGGCGGAATAAGGCTGCCGAGTTCAACCCACATTCACTTCGGACGCTTCCCGGCCCGAGCCGCCGGGAAGCTCCGATAAGAGGAGTCTACCGATGAACACTCATCACCACGTCATGGACCCGTTCAATCCGCAGGTCCCGGTTCAGATGTTCGATCAGATGAAGATCAGCATCGCGAGCCCGGAAAAGATCCTGAGCTGGTCCTACGGCGAGATCAAAAAGCCCGAGACCATCAACTACCGTACCTTCAAGCCCGAGCGCGACGGCTTGTTCTGCGCGCGCATCTTCGGGCCCGTGAAGGACTACGAGTGCCTGTGTGGCAAGTACAAGCGCATGAAGTTCAAGGGCGTCATCTGCGAGAAGTGCGGTGTTGAAGTCACCCTGAGCCGCGTCCGTCGCGAGCGCATGGGCCACATCGAGCTCGCCGCCCCGGTTGCCCATATCTGGTTCCTCAAGTCGCTGCCGTCGCGTATCGCGCTGCTGCTCGACATGACGCTGAAGGATATCGAGCGCATCCTGTACTTCGAGCAGTACGTCGTGCTGGACCCCGGCCTGACCCCGTTCGGCGTGAACGAGCTGGTCACCGAGGAGCAGTACCTCGACGCCCAGGATCAGTATGGTGCCGACAGCTTCACCGCCAAGATCGGCGCCGAGGCCATCCGTGACCTGCTGCTCTCGCTCGACCTCGAAAAGATCGCCGCCGATCTGCGCGTCGAGATCGCCGAGGCGACCACCGAGCTGAAGCCCAAGAAGCTGGCCAAGCGCCTGAAGATCGTCGAGCAGTTCATCGTCTCGGGTAACAAGCCCGAGTGGATGATCATGACCGTCATTCCGGTCATCCCGCCCGAACTCCGCCCGCTCGTCCCGCTGGACGGCGGCCGTTTCGCCACTTCCGATCTGAACGACCTCTACCGTCGTGTGATCAACCGCAACAACCGCCTGAAGCGCCTCATCGAGCTTCGTGCGCCGGACATCATCATCCGCAACGAGAAGCGCATGCTTCAGGAAGCGGTCGATGCGCTGTTCGACAACGGCCGCCGTGGCCGCACCATCACCGGTGCGAACAAGCGTCCGCTGAAGTCGCTGTCCGACATGCTCAAGGGCAAGCAGGGCCGGTTCCGTCAGAACCTGCTCGGCAAGCGCGTGGACTATTCCGGCCGTTCGGTGATCACCGTGGGTCCGGAACTCAAGCTCCACCAGTGCGGCCTGCCCAAGAAGATGGCGCTCGAGCTGTTCAAGCCCTTCATCTACTCGCGTCTCGAGGCCAAGGGCCTCTCGTCGACGGTGAAGCAGGCCAAGAAGCTCGTCGAAAAGGAGAAGCCCGAGGTCTGGGATATCCTCGATGAAGTGATCCGCGAGCACCCGGTTCTGCTGAACCGCGCTCCGACCCTTCACCGTCTGGGCATCCAGGCGTTCGAGCCGCACCTGATCGAAGGCAAGGCTATCCAGCTGCATCCGCTCGTCTGCGCGGCGTTCAACGCCGACTTCGACGGCGACCAGATGGCCGTGCACGTGCCGCTCTCGCTCGAGGCGCAGCTCGAAGCCCGCGTGCTGATGATGTCGACCAACAACATCCTGCATCCGGCCAACGGCCAGCCGATCATCGTGCCGAGCCAGGACATCGTTCTGGGTCTCTACCACCTCTCCCTGATGAACGAGGGTGAGCCGGGGCAGGGCATGGCGTTCTCCGACATGGGCGAGCTGGAGCACGCGCTGGTTTCCGGCGTCGTGACCATGCATACCAAGATCAAGGGTCGCGTCGACGTCTATGACGCCGAAGGCAACCGCACGACCGAGATCGTCGAGACCACTCCGGGCCGCATGATCCTGGGCAAGCTGCTGCCGAAGCATCCGGCGGTGCCGTATGCGACGGCCAACCAGCTGATGACTAAGAAGATGATCTCCAAGATGATCGACACCGTGTATCGCGGTTGCGGTCAGAAGGAGACGGTCATTTTCTGCGACCGCATCATGGACCTCGGCTTCAAGCACGCCGCCCGCGCCGGCATTTCGTTCGGCAAGGACGACATGGTGATCCCGGCCTCGAAGTACACGCTCGTCGAGGCCACGCGTAAGCAGGTCGAAGAGTTCGAGCAGCAGTACAATGACGGCCTGATCACTCAGGGCGAGAAGTACAACAAGGTCGTCGACGCCTGGGCCAAGTGCGGTGATCGCGTGGCCGAGGAAATGATGAAGGGCATCGCTGCCGTTCAGTTCGACAAGGAGACGGGTCGTCAGAAGCCGATCAACTCGGTTTACATGATGAGCCACTCCGGCGCCCGCGGTTCGCCGGCGCAGATGAAGCAGCTTGCCGGTATGCGCGGTCTGATGGCGCGTCCGGACGGCTCGATCATCGAGACCCCGATCACGGCCAACTTCAAGGAAGGCCTGAACGTTCTCGAGTACTTCAACTCGACCCACGGTGCTCGTAAGGGCCTCGCGGATACCGCGCTGAAGACCGCGAACTCGGGGTACCTGACCCGTCGCCTCGTCGACGTGGCGCAGGACTCGATCATCACTGAGCTCGACTGCGGCACCGAACGCGGCCTCACCATGGAGCCGATCGTCGATGCCGGCCAGGTCGTGGCTTCGCTGGGTCAGCGCATTCTCGGTCGTACCACGGCTGACGATGTGGTGAACCCCGAGAACGGCGAGATGATCGTTCCCAAGGGCACGCTGCTCACCGAAAAGGACGTGGAGCTCATCGAGAGCTACAAGGTCCAGTCGATGCGCATCCGTTCGCCGCTGACCTGCGATCTCCGCCAGGGCTGCTGCGCCGCGTGCTACGGTCGCGATCTGGCTCGCGGTACTCCGGTCAATATCGGCGAGGCTGTCGGCGTCATCGCCGCCCAGTCGATCGGCGAGCCGGGCACCCAGCTCACCATGCGCACGTTCCACATCGGTGGCACGGCACAGGTGGTGGACTCGTCCTTCCTCGAGGCTGGTGCCGAAGGCAAGATCGAGATCCGCAACCGCAACGTCGCCAAGGTCTCGGGCGGTCAGCTGATCGCCATGGGCCGTAACGTCACCATCGCCATCCTCGACCCCGAGGGCAAGGACCGGGCCACGCACCGCGTGACTTATGGTGCCAAGCTCCGCGTGGACGATGGTGCCGAGGTCAAGCGCGGCCAGCGTATCGCCGAATGGGATCCGTACACCCGTCCGATCCTCGCGGAAGTCGAAGGCGAAGTTGGCTTCGAGGACCTCGTGGATGGTGCGTCCGTTGCGGAAAACACCGACGAGACCACCGGCTTCACCAAGCGTGTCGTCATGGATTGGCGCGGCAGCCAGCGTAACGATGCGCTGAAGCCGGCCCTCACGGTCAAGCGCGGCGACGCCGTCGTCAAACTGGATCGTGGTGGCGAGGCCCGGTACCTGCTCTCCGTCGACGCGGTCATCGCGGTCGAGCCGGGCGAGAAGGTGTCGCCGGGTGACGTGCTGGCGCGTATCCCGCTGGAAAGCGCCAAGACCAAGGACATCACCGGCGGTCTGCCGCGTGTGGCCGAGCTGTTCGAGGCACGTCGTCCCAAGGATCACGCGATCATCGCGGAGATCACCGGCACGATCAAATTCGGTCGCGACTACAAGAACAAGCGCCGGATTATCATCGAGGCGGCCGAAGAGGGCGCCGAGGCTGTCGAGTACCTGATCCCGAAGGGCAAGCCGTTCCACCTCCAGGAAGGCGACACCATCGAGAAGGGTGAATACATCCTCGACGGCAACCCGGCACCGCACGACATCTTGGCCATCAAGGGCGTGGAAGAGCTTGCTCGCTACCTCGTCAACGAGATCCAGGAGGTCTACCGGCTGCAGGGCGTGCTGATCAACGACAAGCACATCGAGGTGATCGTTCGCCAGATGCTGCAGAAGGTCGAGATCGTGAACCCGGGTGACAGTGGGATGCTCAAGGACGAGCAGCTCGACAAGCTGGACTTCGACGAGCTCAACGATCAGCTGGTGGCCGATGGCAAGAAGCCGGCGACCGCCAACCCGGTGCTGCTCGGCATCACCAAGGCCTCGCTGCAGACCCGCTCGTTCGTGTCGGCCGCGTCCTTCCAGGAAACCACCCGCGTCCTCACCGAGGCGGCGGTTTCCGGCAAGGCCGACCTGCTCGAAGGTCTCAAGGAGAACGTCATCGTCGGCCGCCTGATCCCGGCCGGTACCGGCGCCGGCATCACCAAGGCCAAGGCGATCGCGACCCGTCGCGACGACATGATCCTCGACGAGCGCCGCCGCCAGGCCGAGACCGCCGCCATCCCGGCGCCGACCCCGACCCCGGTGGAGCCGGCCGAGTAATCGGCAGCGCTATCGCAGAACGAACGAAAGGGCCCTTCGGGGCCCTTTCTCATTTCCGTCATCGCTCCGACGCAAATCTGCAACCGCTCTGTGAGGCAAGCGACACACGCCCCCAGTACCTGAGGCGCGCAACCCAAAGGAGCCTCACATGTTGCGCAAAGCCCTTATCGCCGGCGTCAGCCTTGTCGCGCTCGCCAGCGCCGCCATCGCCCAGGACGCCGCCCCCAGGCAGTTCGATGCCGTGCTCAAGGCGCATGCCGAGCTTCCGGCCCAGTCCTTCACGCCAGCTCCGGCCGATGCCCCGGCCTACTTCAACCTCTCGGGCCGCTTCACCAACGGCCCCAGGACGGAGGCGCTCTACTCGATCTACGATCCGAAGACCGGCCTGTCGCGCCCCTATGCCGGGCAGGCAATCCAGGGCTTTTCCGGTATTCGGTCGCTCGGCAATGATCGTTTCCTGGTGCTGACCGACAACGGCTTCGGCTCCAAGCTCACCTCCACCGACTCGCTGCTGATGTTTCACGAACTGAAGCTCGACTGGGCGAATGGTCGGGTCGGGGTGGAAAAGACCACCTTCCTCAAGGATCCCAATCGCGTCGTGCCGTTCCGCATCGTCAACGAGGCCAGCAAGGAGCGCTACCTGACCGGTTCGGACTTCGACATCGAGTCGATCCAGCCGGTGGGTGACAGCTATTGGCTCGGTGACGAATTCGGCCCCTGGCTGATCAACGTCGCGGCCGACGGCACGGTGCTCAAGGTAATGGCCACCAAGGTCGGCGACGTCGACTACAAGTCACCCGACAACCAGACCGTAGTCACTCCGAACCCGGGCACGCCGCTGGCCGGCGTCAACACCCAGCGCTCGGGCGGCTATGAAGGCATGGCACAGTCCAAGGACGGCAAGACGCTCTACCCGCTGCTCGAGAAGACCTTCTTCGACGAGAAGGCTGCCGCCATGGAGTTGGTCGACGGCAAGCCGGCGATCCGCATGCTGGAGTTTCACCTCGACACCAATAGCTGGGGCGACAAGGTCCGCTACTACCCGCTCGACGACGCCCCGAACTCGATCGGTGATTTCAACATGATCGACGACCATCGCGCCCTGATCATCGAGCGCGACCAGGGTTCGGGCGGCAGCTGGGCAGAAAAGCCCGCCAAGCTGAAGCGCATCTATCTGGTCGATCTCAACAAGACCGACGCCAACGGCGTGCTCCAGAAGCTCGCCTATATCGACCTGCTCGCCATCAAGGACCCGAACAGCATTGCGCCGCGCGGCACCGAGAATGGCGTGTTCACCTTCCCCTTCGAGACCATCGAGGATGTTGACCTGGTTGATCCGACCACCATCGTGGTCGCCAACGACAACAACTATCCCTATTCGGTGGGGCGCCAGCAGGGACGCGCCGACGACAACGAGTTCATGCTGCTCGACGTCGCCGATTTTCTGAAGGCCGAGTGAGGCTCTGACGGCGGAGATCGTCAGTGCGCCGCCATAAGTGCGAAAGGGCCCTTAAGGGCCCTTTCTTCCATTGAAGCTGCAGATCAGGCGGAGCCAGCGAGGTCGCTGACCAGGTCGGCAGGCTTCACGTCATTGGCGTTCTGCGCCGGTCCGCCGTTCAACTGTACGGCCTCGACCCGGATGCGATAGAGCAGGGCGTCCCGCAACCCGAGATAGAGTTTGGCTTTCGGAAAGCGTGCGGCATACCGCTGACCGAGACGATCGAACTCGTCCTGCGGCACCCGCTCGGCCCGCCCGACCAGGGACAATCGTGGTGTCGTCATCACGTCCTTGCCCATGTCCGCCACCGTGATCGAGATGCGCTGGTCGCACTCGATGTTTCTCGCATGCAGTGACAGCAGCGCCATGAAGAAGTAGGGCGTTCCGGTGTCCTCGGTCGCGATGTTCGTGACCGTGCAGTACGGGTAGCCGCTCGGATCAAGTGTGGCGAGGGAGGCAGTACGCGCCGATCGCAGCATCGCACGAGCGACCCCTATGGCGTCGAGCGGGCGCGCTGCAGCGATGTTGATCTCGATCCCGCGTGGGGTGATTGGCGTCATGTCGGTCTCCAGCTGGTGTGGCTGGCTACTGCGCTCGACAATGGTCGCGCCTGGCTTGCCCGTCGACGGTATGGCCGTCGCAGTGACATGACTAGTCGGGCGTTCCGAACGCCGCAACACTGAAGACCGCGGTGTGCGCAGCTTCTGTCGATTGACGCCTGAGCCATCCGGCCGTAGCCTTGAAGCATCGAGAAGGGCCCAGCACTGGGCCCTTTCCTTTTTTGCCGGCGTCACCGAACCGTCATTTCACGGGCTCAGAAGCTTCGCCAGCAACGGAGGTAGAGATGAGCGAAGCGCTGTGGACCCGCGTGGACGACTATATCGTCGACCGGCTGGTCGATGAGGACGCGGCGCTGGCCGCGGCACTCAAGGCCAACGCGGCCGGCGGACTGCGGCCAATCGATGTGTCGGCGGCGCAGGGAAAGTTCCTGCACCTGCTGGTGCGGATGAGCGGCGCGCGGCGCATTCTCGAGGTTGGCACGCTCGGAGGCTACTCGACGATCTGGATGGCCAGGGCCTTGCCGGCCGATGGCACGATCGTCACGCTGGAATATGAGCCGCACCATGCCGAGGTGGCGCGGGCGAACATCGAGCGGGCAGGGTACTCAGATCGGATCGATGTCCGCGTTGGTGCCGCGGCGGAGACCCTGCCGGCGCTTGCCGCCGAGCAGCCGGCGCCGTTCGACTTCGTCTTCATCGATGCCGACAAGCCGAACAACACCACCTATCTCGACTGGGCCATAAAGCTGGGGCGGCCGGGTACGGTGATCGTGCTCGACAATGTGGTGCGCGACGGCCTGGTGGCCAACGCGGACAGCCGCGACCCCAACGTACTCGGCAGCCGTGGTGCGTTCGATCTGATCGCCGCCAACCCGCGGCTCTCGGCCACGGCGCTGCAGACCGTCGGCGCCAAAGGCTATGACGGCTTTGCGGTGATGATCCTCGACTGAGGAGACGATCAGGGGGCAGGCTTGTAGCCGACATACTCGGTGTACTGCTCGAGCAGCACCGACCACACCCCGAACGCCGCGTCGAGATTCTCGCGGGTAACGCCATACTCGAGGTTCACGTCATACTCGATGGCCGCGTCGAGGTCGGCGTCGAGGTAGGCATTGCCGAAGCGCTTGTCGCGATTCCAGGCGTTGAGCGCATCCATGGTCGGCTTGAGGTTGGCGAAACCGGCATAGAAGTTGATGTCTTCGCATGCTGTCTGGTCGGTGCAGTTCATGAAGAAGACGTAGTACGGCACGCCCTTGATGTTGCCTGCTATGCGCGGGTTGCCATCGCCCTGGCTTTCGAGCGTTGCCGCGCCATAGCCCTTGGCAATGGTGACGATCTCGTTGACTGCCGAGCCGTCGATGACGTTCTGCGCGAGTGCCGGGCCGCTGGCGAGAGTGCCCAGAACCGCGGCGGCAATCAGGCGTCCAGGCGTCATCGTATGGTCCTCCGGCTCGGGCTGCGGCCGACTGTTACACCTTTGCGGCAAGCTGGCCAATGCGGGGCAGGGGATCGCTGCGCGACTCCCCGAAAGTCGAGGAAAACTGATCACCCAATCTGGCGTCAGCCATGCGTTCGGGTCAGATTAGCCCTGCCTCCCGACCCCATCCCGCTGTTGGATGGAAATTCCCCGGATTTCCGGCTGCGTGAGCATCAGGTTCCGCTGCAAAGAATCCTTGACGGGGGGACTCACTGCCCATATAGAGGCGCAACCTTAGCGGTCGGTCGTGAAGTTCACGCGGGTATCTGCCACCTTGTGCGGGCATCCAGGAACTTCAAACACATCGCCAAAGGCAAGAGACGACGACAAATCTTCGTGCGCATGAACGCCCGGCCAACGCTGGGTGGTCCGCTGCAATGAGAGCGCCGCCGCCCCGTTAGGGGTGGAATTGGCGCCCTATCGGTTTGTCATAGTCTTTCGCAACGAACTTCGGACCGATGGAAAGAGCGCAATGCCGACCATTAATCAGTTGATCCGCAAGCCTCGGGTATCCAAGCCCAAGCGGAACAAAGTACCGGCGATGGAAGCAAACCCGCAGAAGCGCGGCGTGTGCTCTCGCGTTTATACGACGACCCCGAAGAAGCCGAACTCGGCTCTCCGCAAGGTTGCGAAGGTGCGCCTGACGACTTCTCGTGAAGTCATTTCCTACATTCCCGGCGAAGGCCACAACCTGCAGGAACACTCCGTGGTGCTGATCCGCGGCGGTCGTGTTCGCGATCTGCCGGGCGTTCGCTACCACGTGCTGCGCGGCGTTCTCGACACCCAGTCGGTGAAGGATCGCAAGCAGCGCCGTTCGAAGTACGGCGCGAAGCGGCCGAAGTAAGGAGCACTCCAGATGTCCCGTCGTCACTCCGCTGAAAAGCGCGTCGTCAATCCCGATCCGAAGTTCGGCGATCTCGTTGTCTCCAAGTTCATGAACTCGCTCATGAAGGACGGCAAGAAGTCGGCTGCCGAGTCGATCGTCTACGGCGCCTTTGACATCGTGCAGACCAAGCTGAAGCAGGATCCGATCGGCGTGTTCCACACCGCCCTCGACAACATCCGCCCGGCCGTCGAAGTGCGTTCGCGCCGCGTTGGTGGTGCGACCTACCAGGTTCCGGTCGAGGTTCGTACCGATCGTCAGCAGGCCCTGGCCATTCGCTGGCTTATCGAATCTGCCCGCAAGCGTGGCGAGCACACCATGAAGGAGCGCCTGTCGGGCGAGCTCATGGATGCCGTCAACGGCCGCGGTCAGGCTGTCAAGAAACGCGAAGACACGCACCGTATGGCTGACGCCAACCGTGCCTTCTCGCACTACCGCTGGTAACGGAAGGCTCGATCAGATGGCCCGCGAATACCCGATCAATCGCTATCGTAACTTCGGCATCATGGCTCACATCGATGCTGGCAAGACGACCACGACCGAACGCATCCTTTACTACACCGGCAAGTCCCACAAGATCGGCGAAGTCCACGACGGCGCCGCGACCATGGACTGGATGGAGCAGGAGCAGGAACGCGGCATCACCATCACGTCCGCTGCGACCACCACGTTCTGGAAGGGCCGCGACGGCTCGCAGTACCGCTTCAACATCATCGACACCCCCGGCCACGTGGACTTCACCATTGAAGTCGAGCGTTCGCTCCGCGTGCTCGACGGCGCCATCGCGCTGCTCGACGGCAACCAGGGCGTCGAGCCGCAGACCGAAACCGTCTGGCGCCAGGCCGACAAGTACAATGTTCCGCGTCTGATCTTCGTCAACAAGATGGACAAGATCGGTGCCGATTTCTACTTCTGCCTCGATACGCTGGACAAGCGCCTCGGCATCAAGCCGGTCGTGATGCAGCTGCCGATCGGCTCGGAGAGCGATTTCCGCGGCGTCGTTGATCTCGTCGAGATGAACGCGCTCGTCTGGCGCAACGAAGAGCTGGGCGCCCAGTGGGACGTCGTCGAGATTCCCGAGGACCTCAAGGCCAAGGCCGCTGAGTATCGCGAGAAGATGATCGAGACCGCCGTCGAGATGGACGATGCGGCCACCGAAGCTTACCTGAACGGCGAGATGCCGGACAACGACACGCTGCGCCGGCTGATCCGCAAGGGCACCTGCGACGTCAAGCTGTACCCGGTGTTCTGCGGTTCGTCCTTCAAGAACAAGGGCGTGCAGCCGCTGCTGGATGGCGTTATCGACTTCCTGCCGGCTCCGACCGACATTCCGGCGATCCAGGGCATCGACGTCAAGACCGAAGCCGCGATCGAGCGCCACGCGACCGACGATGAGCCGCTGTCGATGCTGGCGTTCAAGATTGCCAACGACCCGCACATGGGCTCGCTGACTTTCTGCCGTATCTACTCGGGTCACCTCGAGGCCGGCGCCATGCTGGAAAACACGGTCAAGGAAAAGCGCGAGCGCGTTGGCCGTATGTTCCAGATGCACGCCAACAGCCGCGAGCAGATCAACGAAGCCTATGCCGGCGACATCGTCGCGATCGTTGGCCTCAAGGACACCACGACCGGCGACACGCTGTCTGACCCGAACAACAAGGTCATTCTCGAGCGCATGGAATTCCCGGAGCCGGTTATCGACATCGCCGTCGAGCCGAAGTCCAAGGCCGACCAGGAGAAGATGGGCCTCGCCCTCGCTCGCCTGGCTGCCGAAGACCCGTCGTTCCGCGTCAAGACCGACGAAGAGTCCGGCCAGACCATCATCTCGGGCATGGGCGAACTGCACCTCGACATTCTCGTCGACCGCATGAAGCGCGAGTTCAAGGTGGAAGCCAATATCGGCGCGCCGCAGGTGGCGTACCGCGAGGCGATCACCCGCACCGTCGAGCACGACTACACCCACAAGAAGCAGTCGGGTGGTTCGGGCCAGTTCGCGCGCATCAAGTTCCGCATCGAGCCCAATGAGCCGGGCAAGGGCTTCGAGTTCGTCTCGGAAGTCGTTGGCGGCAACGTGCCGAAGGAATACGTGCCGGGCGTGCAGAAGGGCGTTGCTTCCGTCATGGGTTCGGGTCCGATCATCGGCTTCCCGATCGTTGACGTGAAGTTCGCACTGACCGACGGCGCTTACCACGACGTGGACTCCTCGGTCCTAGCCTTCGAAATCGCCGGCCGCGCGGGTTTCCGTGAAGCCATCGAGAAGGCGGCGCCGAAGATCCTCGAGCCGATCATGCGGGTTGAAGTTCTGACCCCGGAAGACTATGTCGGCGACGTCATCGGTGATCTGAATTCACGTCGCGGCCAGATCCGCGGCACTGAAGCCCGCGGTATCGCGCAGGTGATCGACGCCATGGTGCCTCTTGCCAACATGTTTGGCTACGTGAACTCGCTCC
>Ga0209902_100766_pt1 | contig 25360 bp, 13 predicted proteins | sample FECB27metaG_FD_188304 | JGI IMG/M metagenome (GOLD analysis project Ga0209902, IMG submission 188304) | Cyanobacterial communities from the Joint Genome Institute, California, USA - FECB-27 (SPAdes) (version 2) | ecosystem: Environmental > Aquatic > Thermal springs > Hot (42-90C) > Microbial mats...
CCCCCATCTTCACAGCCTTACTGCTTCGTTAACGGTGTTACTGACGGATTTTGGGCCGGCGTGTCAACGGTACGCGTCGCCACGGGTTCCGGCTTCGGATCGCTACCCCAATCCCAAATGATATTCCGGACCCGCTTATAATTGGTTACCGGGTCGTAGAGCGATCCGCCATCCAGCCCCAGGTCCCGCGCTTCGGCATGGCCCATCGCCGCGAGCAGCGAGAAACCGGCCACATAGGAATCGCGCCGCGCGGTGACGAGTTGTACCTGCGAATTGAGCAATTCCTGTTCGGCGTTCAGGATATCGAGAATGGTGCGCGTGCCGACGCTGTTCTCGGCGCGCACGCCCTCCAGCGAGAGCCGGTTCGCGGAAACCGCGGTTTCCGAACTGGTTATGACCTCGTTCGAGGCCTGCCAGCTCGCATAGGCGGAACGAGTCTGGGAGATCACGCCACGCTCGACCTCGATCTGCCCCTCGATCGCCTGCGCCTCGCGGGCCTGAGCCTGACGAACCTGCGCCGAAGGACCGCCACCCTGATAGATGGGGAGCGTCGCCTGCAGACCGACCGTCGCCGAATGCTGGGTCTGTGCCACCGATATGCCCGGAATGCTCGTGCCGAGCGTGCCGAGATAATTCTGATATTGGCCGCCGCTGACCGCGGACAGGCGCGGCAGGCGCGTGGCGTTCGCGACGCCGACGTCGAAGCGCGCGGCCTCGCGGCGCTGTTGCGCGGCGAGCAGATCGGGATTGTCGGCGAGCGCGGTTTCCACCGCCGCATCCGGACTGGCCGGCAAATTGGGCAGGGTCGGCGGCGGCTCAAGGCTGCCTGGGGGCGAACCGACCACCTGGATGTAGCGCTCGCGACTGGCGATCAACCGCGCCTCGGCGCTCTGGAGCTGGCTTCGCGCGATTGCGAGACGCGCCTGCGACTGCGCGACGTCGGTTCGCGTCAGATCGCCGACTTCGAATCGGTCGTTCGTCGCCTGCAGGTTGACGTCGAGCACGCCGACATTCGCCTGGTTGAGCTGAACGATCGCCTCGTCGCGGATCACGTCCATATAGGCGGCGACCACCGAGTTGAAGATACTCGATTCGGTACCGCGCAGCACCGCGCGGCCGGCGTCGACCCGCTTGTCGGCGGCGCGGATTCCGTTGCGGACGGCTCCGCCCTGGTAGATCGGCACTTCGATCTGCCCCTGCAGCGCGAACGAGCGCTCGGGCGCGTTGAAGGCATTGGCGGGCTGAATCACATTCTCGGTATAATTGGCCTGCGCACCGATATTGGGCAGCCCGCGCGCGCGCTGAATCGGCACATTCTCGTCCTCGGCGCGCTGGCGCGCACGATCGCCGGTCAGCGTCGGGTTCGCATTATAGGCGCGGGTCAGCGCCTCGCGCAGCGTTTCCGCCGAGGCCGGCGACGCGCCAAGAGCCAGTCCGAGCGCGGTGATCGCCGCAACGCCAGCCAGGGACCTGATTTTCGTTCTCAGCACGCTCGAAACCTTCTTCAGAATACGAAGCCCGCGGGTGCCGCGAAACCGGGTAGCGCCACCGCTTCCGCATCGGCGAAATCGCCGAGCACCAGGGCATCGCCCGCCTTGCGGCCCGACGCCAGCCGGGTGACGCCCCGTTCGGCCAGGACAGCCGCCATACGGCCGCCATCGACAAGCTGCGCTTTCAGGGCATCGGGCACCTGCTCCACCGCTCCGTCGATCAGGATCACGTCATAAGGCGCGCCGGCGGTCCAGCCCCCGGCAAGCGGGCCGCTCACGACCGTCACACCCTTCGTACCGGCGAGCGCGCCCTGCGCGAAGGCGCCCAGCGTCGCATTCTCTTCGAGCGCGATCACGGTCAGCCCCAGTTCCGCCAGAAGCGCCGCAGCATAGCCGGTCGCGGCACCGACGACGAGCGCCGTCTCTCCCGCGCGCGGCGCCAGTGCGGTCAGCAGCCTGCCAAGGATCAGCGGCGGGTTGATCGCCCGCCCCTCGCCCACCGGAACCGGTGTGTCGATATAGGCCAGATCGGCGCGCTCCGCGGGCATGAATGCCTCGCGCGGGACGGCGCGCATCGCCTCCACCACCCGCGCGTCGGATACGGCGGAGGTGCGCAGCTGGTTCGAGACCATGGCCGCACGCATTGCTTCGAAATTTGCTTCGCTCATCATCGAATTCCAGATCGCACAACTGTCTAATCAGCGCAATACACCATATCGCACCAACGCGGCTTCTATCCCGTGGAAACGACCTCGCCAAGCGAAAGAGCGTCCCGCCATGCCTAATGATCGAACGACCGAGATGCGAGCAAGACGGGATCGCCCAGCCCTGCCCCGTCGCAGTCACGCGGCGGCGGGCGAATACTCTTCGGGAAATGGCGGAAAACGGCGCTTCTTCCACACGGATCGCGCGCTCTATTGATGGCCGGTTGCGGAATGCCTGAAAGGCCTCCGCGCCCGGCCATCCACGAGCAGCGCTACCCGCAACGGCTTAAGGGACCGTGCACCGGCCATGGCGAACGCGCGGACGCGCGACGCCCGCTTTTCGACGGACGTCATCCACGGTCGACGGACGTCATGAACCGGGTGCCTTCATCACGCGCGCTTCGAACAGCGCGGTCAGCACATCTTCATCCGTGCGCGGATCGATCAGGTCCCTCGGCTCGCGCCCGGTTTCCTGCGCCAGCGCGGCGACGCGACCGCCATTTGTGAACCAGCCATCGGGCTCACGCGCGGCGATGGGATCGCGATAGGCCTGATCGATCGTGACGATCTCCCACCCGTCACGACGCAGCGCTGCGGCAAGATCGTCGACAAACATGGCATTGAGGTCGGTTTCGTGGAGCAGGATCACCTGAATCGGCTGCCGGCCCAGCGCGCTTTTCGCGATGCCGTCATAGAAATTCGCGGCGCCGACCAGCGTCTCGACATAGAGGTCGCGCAACGCCGTCATGTCGATGCGCCTGCCCGCCTGCTTCGCGCGCTTCGCCAGCCCATCGATATGCCAGTCATAATCGTCGATCGTGACATAGGCGTTGGAAAGACCGCGCGAAGCCAGCGCCGCGCGCACCTCCGCGCGCTTGGCGAGATCGCGCCGCCCCTCGTCCAGGAACGGATAGCGATACCAGGGGCGATAACCCGGCCGCCCGCTCAGCCAGGCGGCGGCGCGATCGATGTCGGCGATATAATCGGCCACCGTCGTCTTCGACAGCCAGCGATGGCTGTAGCTGTGATTGCCGATGACATGCCCGGCACGCACATAGGCCGCGATCCGTGCCTCCCCACCCTTGCCGTCCGGCCCGTCGAGGTTGCCCGGCGTGACGAAGAAGCCAGCCTGTTCGATCCGCGCCCGTTTGAGCGCGGCGATGAATTTGCGCGTGCGGACGTCGGGCGTGAAGAAACCGCCGGCCTGACGCGGCACATCGTCGAAGCTGAAGGCGATGCGCTTTTGCGCGAACGCCGGCGGCGCCAGCGCTCCGGTCGCAGCCAAGGCCAGCATCGCCAGCGAAAGGATAGTTCGAATGCCGGTCATGCGTGGCTGCTCCCATCGAACGCGGCCGGCGCCCGAGCCCCGCAAATAAGCGAAAGGTGCCGCGCTGTGCCAGCACCGTTCTAAATGTTGCTCGATTGTAACATTTTTTTAGGAGATACCGGTTATCAGGCCGGCATGGGCCTGTAGCTTAAAGCAGAGCGAGCCGCAGATTACGGCAGGATGTAGGTGCAAGACCTACTGGGCCCACCAATTTCCCTTATCATCGCACAAATCGCGGGATGGCGACCCGGCACCGGCCGGGTCGGCCGTTCGCAGTGCTGCCACGCATGGACCTGCGCGGCCGGGCATTTTAAACCGGATCGGCGTCATGGCGGCGCATGGTCGGGAAGATTGAGAAAGCGATGGCGCGGCTGATCCTGTTCAACAAGCCATATGACGTGCTGTCGCAATTCACCGATCGCGGCACCGACGGCGCGCGCAGGACATTGTCCGATTTCATCGCGGTACCGGGCGTCTATCCCGCCGGGCGGCTCGATCGCGACAGCGAGGGGCTGTTGCTGCTGACCGACGATGGGCGGCTGCAGGCGCGGATCGCGGATCCGAAATTCAAGATGCCCAAGACCTATCTCGTCCAGGTGGAGGGCGATCCGGACGAGGCGGCACTCGATCCGTTGCGGCGCGGCGTGATGCTGAAGGACGGCCCGACCCGGCCGGCCGAAGTCGAGCGCATTCCGTCGCCCACCCTCTGGCCGCGAAATCCTCCGGTCCGTTTCCGCAAGAGCGTGCCCGATTGCTGGTTGAAGCTCACCATCCGCGAGGGCCGCAACCGGCAGGTCCGCCGGATGACGGCGGCCGCAGGCCTGCCGACGCTCCGGCTGGTACGCTGGCGGATCGGCGACTGGTCGATCGATGACGTGCAACCCGGCGAATGGCGCGACGCGCCCGATCGGGGTTGATCAATCCTCTTCGTCGAACGCGACGCTGCCCTGATTGTACAGCGTGACGGCAAGAGCCATCGCCGCATCCGATGCCATCAGCGCGGGATCGACTACGATGCGATCCTGTGCGCAAAGCCGCTCCGCAAGCTTGGCAGTGTCTTCAGCGCATTCGAAACAGTCGCCATCGACGAACAACAGGATCGAGCCGCCGGCCTGCCGCACGAACGAGAAGCGACTGGCCGGATTACGGCAGAGGGACTGCCCGTCGGCGAGGCAGTCGCGCAGCTCTGCGATCTCGATGGGATCGTCCGGCCGCCAATCGATATCGGGATATTTGCGCAGGCTGTTATACTGGCCGAACCAACGCGCGAACGCGTCGCGATCGCGCATCGCCTCGGTGACCATCGCATGCAGCCTGGCGATCGCGGCAGCGGATATCTCGCCCGGATTGGCCTGCGTCTCCAGATCCGGATCGCCATAGCGGTCGTCATCCGGCATGGTTTCGATCAGTTCGTCGGTCCAGTTCGCGATCAGTTCGCTGCGCGACGGCGCACGAAAACCGATCGAATAGGTCATGCAGTCGTCGCCGACCGCAACGCCATTGTGGGAAATTCCGGGCGGGACATAGAGGATGTCGCCAGGCTCGAGGATCCATTCCTCCACGGCGTCGAAGCCGGCGAGCAGCCGCAGATCGTCATGCGGCAGCAAGGGCGTGTTCTCGTCGCACATGCCGCCGATCTGCCATCGGCGCCGGCCCAGACCCTGGATCAGGAACACGTCATATTGATCGAAATGCGGCCCCACACCGCCGCCATCGGCAGCATAGCTCACCATCACATCGTCGATCCGCCAGTTAGGCACGAAGCGGAACGCCTCGATCAGCGCCGCCACCTCGGGCACAAAATGATCGACCGCCTGAACGAGTTGGGTCCAGTCGCTCGACCCCAGCGTCTCGAAGCGCGATTCGTCGAAGGGGCCGTGTTCCAGTTGCCAGGTGCCGTCCGCGTTGGTCACCAACCGCGATTCAATCTCCGCCTCGCAGGCAAGCCCCGCGAACGCGTCGGGCTCCAGCGGGTTGTGCCAGTCGCTCCACGGATTGCGGATCAGCAACGGCTTCTTCTGCCAATGATCGCGCAGGAACGCATCGATATCGAATTTCTTGAAATGCATCGGGACTCGCGGGGGCATGGGCGGGCCGGCATAGCGCAACACAGGGCCGGCGTCCTGCCCCGCGATTGCCGGACACGGACGGATTGACCGTGGTCGCGCCGCGACGCTACCCCCGCCGCGACAGCGGAGATCATCCACGGTGATAGTAAAGCGATTGACGGACAATGGGCTTTCACTGGCGTCCGACCTGGTCGGCGTCTCGGCGAAGCTGATGTCGGGCCTGTCCAGGGACGATGCGCTCGACATTCTGGGCGAAGGCCTGAAGACGATATGTCCGTCAGACGATTTCATCGTGATGCTGCATCGCCCGGATACGCGGCCATCGATCCTGACGACCAATCTGGGCATGGACTGGCTGACCAATCGCCTCGCCGGCTATTTCGACGGGCTCTATGTCCTCGACCCCTATTATCAGAAGACGATGGCCGGAGAGTCGGGCTTTTTCCGGCTGCTCGACATCAGCCCGGAAGAATATTTCGACTCTGAATATTACCATCATTTCTACAAGCACACGAACATCGTCGAAGAGACCCGCTACGTCGTTTCGATCGAAAAAGGCCTTTCGATCCAGGTCCTCGTCGCGCGCGCCGGAGACTCGATCAAGTTTCAGGATATCGAGATCGCGATGCTCGGCGCGATGCAGCCGCTGGTCGACGCCTTTTGCCGCGCGCATTTCGCGGTCGCGGGACCGAAATATCTGGATCTCCCGCACCGCGCCGACAGGTTCGACCTGCGTGACAGGATCGCCTCCATGCCCGGATCCCAACTCACCGCGCGAGAGATCGACACGATCGAACTGATGCTGAAGGGCCATTCGACCAAGTCGTTGGCGCGCATCCTAAACATCGACGACGGCACCGTCTCGAACCACAAGCGCAACGTCTATCAGAAGCTGAACATCCACTCCCAGGCGCAGCTCTTCAGCCTGTTCCTGCAGAGTCTGACCGAGGGTTAGTCGGGCGCGTCATCGTCATTGCGAGCGAAGCGCGGCAATCCAGTGATGCGTCCGACATTGGATTGCTTCGCTTCGCTCGCAATGACGGAAGCGTGGTTGCGGCGGACCCAGTCGCCCGCCGCCCCTCTCACCCTGACCACTTCCAGTCGCTCGCGGCCTTGCGGCAACCGCCGCCCTTGTTCCCGGTCCAGGCGCGGCCGCGCACCACCCTGCCCGTCGCGGCGCCGGTCGCCTTGCCGTCCTCCAGCGCGAAACGGCCATTGACGATGACGTGGCGGACGCCGGTCGAAAGCCTGTGCGGATCGGCGAAGGTCGAATGATCCTGGATCGTCGCCGGATCGAAGACGACGATGTCGGCGAACTTGCCGGGCGCCAGACTGCCGCGATCGGTGATCGACAGGTTGGCGGCGGGCAATGACGTCAACTTGCGGACCGCCTCCGCGACCGACATCGTCTTGTCCTCGCGCACATATTTGGCGAAGATCCGCGCGAAATTGCCATAGGATCGCGGGTGCGCGTTCGATTTCAGGAACACGCCCTCAGGCGCCGGGGCGGCGCCGTCCGAACCGAAACTGACCCAGGGCAGCGCGGTCTGGCGGCGGACATTGTCCTCCGACATCATCGTATAGGCGATCTCGACGCGTGATCCGTCCTCGACGACCAGGTCGATCGCCGCCTCTTCAGGCGTGACGCCGCGCATCGCGGCGACCTCGCTCAGCGTCTTGCCGGTCAGCGGCTTCAGCTTCTCCGACTTGAAGGCAAGCAGGCGCGTGCCGTCCGGCCCCGCGGCCAGATAGGCGCTTTCCCAGTCCTTGGGCTTCACCCGCATCTCGGCGGCGACGCTCGCGCGGGTCTGCGGATCTTTCAGCCGCGCGATCCACTTCTCCAGGCCGCCTTCCTGCACCCAGGGCGGCATCGCCGCGTCCAGCCCGGTGGCGCCGGCGGGATAGGTATACATGTCGGCAGTGATGCGCGTGCCCGCGGCGCGCGCGGCCTCGACCTTGCCGATCACCGCATCCAGCTTGCCCCAATTGTCGCGGCCCGATTGTTTCAGGTGATAGATCTCGGCCGGCCCGCCCGATCCCTTCGCGATCTCGATCGTCTCGTCCACCGCCTCGAGGATGCGATCGCCCTCGCTGCGGATATGCGCGATATACATGCCGCCGCACTGGGCCGACGTCTTCGCCAGCGCGATCAGTTCGGGCGTGGTCGCATAGGAATCCGGCGTGTAGATCAGCGCCGTCGTCACGCCGAACGCACCGTCCTCCATCGCCTTGCGAACCAGGCCCTGCATCGCGGCAAGCTGTGCGGCGTCGGGCGAAACCTTGCCCTCACCCAATATGTTGACGCGGACGGTGCCCGCGCCGACGAAGCTGGCGATATTGGGGGCGATCCCCTTCTTCTCCAGCACGCGCAGATAGCCGTCGAGCGTCGTCCAGGTGATCGGATATTTGATGTCGCCCTGCCGCTGCGCGCCCAGCTTGATCATCTCGGGCGAGAGCGGGCCCATGCTCCCTTCGCCCATCACTTCCAGCGTGACGCCCTGGGTGATGTCGCTCAGCGCCCGGCCGTCGGCGAACAGCGATTCCTCCGGATGGGCGAGCATGTTGATGAAACCGGGCGCGACCGCCTGTCCGTCGACATCGACGGTGCGGGCGGCGCTCCGCTGCGGCGCGCGCGGCCCGACATAGACGATACGATCGCCCTTGACCGCGACTTCGCCGGCAAAGGGCGCCTTGCCCGATCCGTCATAGACCATGGCGTCGGTGATGAGCAGGTCATAGGCCGGCTTCTTCGCGGCAAGCGCCGGCTGCGTGGCCGCAAGCGCCACAAGACTGACCATGAGCGCGGATTTCATACGACAAAACCTCCCCAACGAACCGACAGTGCCCGGAAACGACTCCCGAGCCCGACGCCTTCTCCGAAATTCCGCGACGGGAGTCAGGCCGTTTCTGCGCGCGTGACCTCGCGACGCGCCTGTCGCGGGAACCAGTCGGTCAGGCGGGCGATCGCCTCCTCGACCTTCGGCGTCGCCACCGCGAAGCTGAAGCGGATGAAATGCCGGCCGTTCGCGGGATCGAAATCGATCCCTGCCGCGGTCGCGACGCCCGTCTCCTCCAGCATGCGCATGCTGAACGCCATGCTGTCGTCGGTCAGGTGCGCGACCGACGCATAGATGTAAAAGGCACCGTCTGGCGGCGCGATCGCTCCCAGGCCGAGCCTGGGCAGCGCGTCGAGCAGCAGCGCACGATTGATCCGATAGGTCTCGATATGGCCATCCAGTTCCTCGGCGCATTCGAACGCGATCATCCCGGCATGCTGGCTGAGCGACGGCGGAGTCAGGAACATGTTGCCCATCCGCGCCCTGGCAGCATCCAGATCGCGTTCGGGCGCGACCAGCCAGCCCAGCCGCCAGCCGCACATGCTGAAATATTTTGAGAAGCTGTTCACGACGAAACAGTCGTCGTCATAGCGCAGCACCGAATGCGCCGGATCGTCATAGGCGATGCCGTGATAGATCTCGTCGGAGATAATGCGGATGCCCCTTTCCCGGCAGAGCTCCGCGATCCGCCGCAGTTCCGCCGGATCGGTGATCGTCCCCGTCGGATTGGCGGGGCTGGCGATGACGATCCCGTCGGGCGCGGGGTCGAGCGCGGCGATCGCGTCGGCGGTCAGCACAAAGCCGACATCCGCGCCGCAATCGATCTCGATCGGCCGCATATGGAGCGCGCGGAGATTGTTGCGATAGGCGACATAGCCGGGTCGCGCGATCGCCACCCGGGCGCCCGGCTCGAACGCCGTGTTAAGCGCGAGGACGAGCGCCGGCGATGCCCCGCAGGTCAGGATGACGCGTTCGGGAGCGATCTCGACGCCTTGGGTCTCGCGATAATGGCGCGCGATGCGCTCCTTGAGCGGCTGGCTTTCCCAATAGCCCAGCGGATCGGTGGCGAGCAGCCGCTGTGCGGTCTCGACCGCCGCGGCGGGCGCCCCCGTCGAGGGCTGGCCGAATTCCATGTGGATGATCGGGCGGCCGACGGCTTCGAGCCGGTGCGCCAGGCGCATGATCTCGATCGTGTGGAATGGTTCGATGGTCGCCGTCACGTCGTCCCCCTTGTGGAGGCCGGATCATCCGGACCGGTCCGGCGAGGGACAATCCCACAGATTGCAGGGGTATGGCTGCCACGCCTGTGGTTTTTTGCATGGTTGTTCCAGCCCCGCCCGGCCGGTAGCCCCGAACGACCGGATGGGCCGGATGCAATGCGCGGATTCATGCTATGTCCGCACGGTATCCCGGCGTCGAAGTCCGCGACGCAGCGAATGGGTGAGGACGCATGACGTTTGAAACAGAGGCCGCGCGGCCGATCCGGACCGCCAGCCTGGACGACAAATGGACGGTCGGCAGCGGCCGCATCATGATCAACGGAACCCAGGCGATCGCGCGGGTGCTGCTGGCGCAGAGCGCGATCGACGCGCGCAACGGCCTGAACACCGCGGGCTATATCTCCGGCTATCGCGGGTCGCCGCTCGGCAATGTCGATACCACGCTCTGGTCGATCGCGGACCGGCTGAAGGCGGCTGGCATCGTTTTCCAGCCCGGCCTGAACGAGGATATCGCCGCGACCGCGATCCGCGGCACGCAGCAGTTGGAGGCGGTGCCGGGGCCGAAGCATGACGGCGTGTTCGCCGCCTGGTACGGCAAGGGCCCCGGCGTCGACCGGTCCGGCGATGCATTCAAGCATGGCAATTTCGGCGGCGCGCACCGCCATGGGGGCGTCGCGATCTTCTATGGCGACGATCATGCCGGCAAGTCGTCGACCATCGCACATCACAGCGAACAGGCGATCGCCGCGTCGATGATCCCCTCGCTCTATCCCGCCAATGCCGCGGAGATTCTGGAATATGGCCTGATCGCCTATGCCATGTCGCGCTACAGCGGATCCTGGGTCGGCGTGAAATGCGCGACCGACGTGGTCGAGCAGACCGCGACCGTCGACATCGCCCTGCCCGATTTCCATCCTGTCCTTCCGCCCTATCCCGAACTGCCGCCCGAAGGCGTGCATTGCCGGACGGGCAGCTTCGCGCCGCTGCGCGAGGAACAGATCGTCGCCGATCACCGCCTGCCGCTGGTGCAGCGCTTCGTCCGCGCCAATCGCGTCGACCGGGCGCTCTTCCGCGCCGCGTCGCCACGCCTGGGGATCGTGACCGCGGGCAAGAGCTTCGCCGATACCCGTCAGGCGCTCGAACTGCTCGGGCTGGACGACGCCAGGGCCTCGGCGCTCGGCGTCTCGCTCTACAAGATCGGCTGCATCTGGCCGATCGAGCCGCAGGGCGTCGCCGAATTCGCGCAGGGGCACGAGACGATCCTGGTTGTCGAGGAAAAGAAGGACTTCATCGAGACGCAGGTCGCGTCGATCCTGTTCAACCGGCCCGAACGACCGCGCCTGATCGGCAAGCGCGACGAGGACGGCGCGCACCTCTTCTCGTCGTCGATCCCGCTGGAGCCGATCGGCATCGCGCTGGCCATCGCCGACCGGATGGGCCGGCTGGGCATCGCCGACGATGGCGTCCGCGTCGCGCGCGACCTGCTCGCGCCGCCGGCGGCGCCCCCGGCCGGCAATGCCGTGCTGCCGCGCCGTTCGCCCTATTTCTGTTCGGGATGTCCGCACAGCCGATCGACCCGGATCCCCGAGGGCAGCATCAGCATGACGGGCATCGGGTGCCACACCATGGCGACCTTCGTCCGGCCGAAAGAGGCGCTGCTGCCGACGCATATGGGCGGCGAAGGCGGCAACTGGATCGGCATGGCACCGTTCACCGAGACGCCGCACATCTTCCAGAATATGGGCGACGGCACCTATTATCATTCGGGCCTGCTCGCGATCCGCGCCGCCGTCGCCGCCGGCGTCAACATCACCTACAAGATCCTCTATAACGACGCGGTCGCGATGACCGGTGGACAGCCGGTCGACGGCCCCATCTCGGTCGCGGAGATCGTGCAGCAGGTGGCGCACGAGGGCGTCAGCACGATCATCCTGGTCAGCGACAATCCCGACGCGCATCGCGGCAATCCCGAACTGCCGACGGGCCTGCGCATCGAACATCGCGACCTGCTGGACGGGATCCAGCGCGAACTGCGCGAGATGCCGGGCTGCACCGTGCTGATATACGAACAGACCTGCGCTGCGGAGAAGCGGCGGCGACGCAAGCGCGGCCTGTATCCCGATCCGCCCAAGCGGCTGTTCATCTCCACCGCGGTCTGCGAGGGCTGCGGCGATTGCTCGGTCCAGTCGACCTGCGTCAGCCTGAGCCCGGTCGAGACCGAATTCGGAACCAAGCGGCGGATCGACCAGTCGAGCTGCAACAAGGATTATAGTTGCCAGAACGGCTTCTGCCCCAGCTTCGTCACTGTCCATGGCGCCGAGCCGCGCAAGCGCGAACGGTTCGAGTTCGACGCCGGCCTGCTTGATGGCCTGCCCGATCCCGTGGCGCCGCCGATCGCGCGGGGCAGCTACAACATCATGGTCGCTGGCATCGGCGGGACGGGCGTGATCACCGTCGCGGCGATCATCGGCATGGCCGCGCATATCGAGGGGCGCGCCGCGTCGCTGTTCGACATGACCGGGCTGGCGCAGAAGAACGGCGCCGTGTTCAGCCATATCCGGCTGGCCGAGACGCCCGATCGCATCTCCAGCCAGAAGATCGGCCGGCGTGAGACCGATCTGCTGCTCGCCTTCGACATGGTGGCGGCGCTCTCGGACGAAGCGGCGGCGACGCTGGAGGCCGGGCGCAGCCGCGCGCTGGTCAATGGCGACGTCGTCTCGACCGTCGCCTTCCAGTTCGATCGCGACGCGACGGTCGACGGCGGCACGCTGTCCCAGCGGCTGACCGCTTTGGTCGGCGCCGACGCGATCGAGGGGATCGACGCGACTGCGCTGGCCAGCGAGATCATGGGCGACAGCATCGCGGCCAACCTGTTCATGGTCGGCGTGGCGGCACAACGCGGGCTACTGCCCGTCGGCGTGGCCGCGATCGAAGAGGCGGTGACGCTCAACGGCACCGCGGTGAAGTTCAACCTGATGGCGTTCCGGCTCGGCCGCCTTCATGCCGCGCGGCCGGATCTGGTCGCGGGCATGCGCCGCCCCGGCGAGCCCGCACCCGATCGCTCGCTCGACGGCGTGATCGCACAGCGCAGCGCACATCTGACCGACTATCAGAACGCCGCCTATGCCGAACGCTATCGCACGCTGGTCGATCGCGTCCGCGCGGCCGAACGCGCGGTGCGGCCGGACAGCGAAGCGCTGACCATGGCGGTCGCGCGCAACTATGCGAAGCTGCTGGCGTACAAGGACGAATATGAGGTTGCCCGGCTGCTGACCCATCCGTCGCTGCGCGAGGAACTGAAGCGCAATTTCGCGGATGGCGCGCGGCTGTCGCTCAACCTGGCCCCGCCGATCCTGGGCGGCAAGCCGATCAATGGCCGCCCGCCCAAGCGCGAGTTCAGCGAGGCGCGGATGCGTCCCTTCCTGAAACTGCTCTCGGCCGCCCGCCGGCTGCGCGGCACCGGGCTGGATCCGTTCGGTCGCACCGCCGAACGCCGAATGGAGCGCGAGTTGATCGCCGAATATGAGGCGCTGGTGGAGATGATGCTGGAACGCCTGACCGCCGACAGCCTGGACGCCTCGGCGCGGCTGCTCGGGCTGGCCGACATGGTCCGCGGCTTCGGCCCGGTCAAGGAAGCCGCGGTAAAGACCTATCGCGCGCGGCTTGCGGAGGAACGCGCGGTGTTGGCGGGGTAAGAGACTGAATAGCCCTCTCCCCTTCAGGGGAGGGGGAAGTGGGGCCCTACCCCTTCACCCGCACCGGCGTCAGATCGTGGAAATCATAGCTGAAATCCGCATTGGGAGAGAGCGCGCGCATCTTCAGGCGCACGGGCGCGCCCTTTTCGATCACGAAGGACACCACCGCATCCTCGCCCGCGCCCTTGACGAAGCGGGTGCGGAACGTGTCCGGGCCGAACGGCTCGAGCGCGCTCTTGAATACCGGGGTGCGGGTGAAATCAATCGCCAGGCGGCCGTCGCGTTCCAGGATCGCGATGTCGCCATACCAGGGATCGCGATACCGCCCGACATAGGATTTGAGCGGCAGTGACGGGCCGCCGGCGGGCGCCGGGAAATCGCCTGTGCCGGCCATTTTGCGGATCTCGGCATCGTTGCTTGCCTGAGCGCGCTTCCACGCAGCGAGCCAGTCATAGGGAGGTGCAGCCAGCAGGTGATCGAGCAGCGCATTGCGGATCTGCGCGCTGACCCCGTCCTCGGTATTGGTGAACACGGCGACGCCGATCCCCTGTTCCGGCAGCAGCGCGGTCTGGGTGATCTGGCCGCTCAGCCCGCCCGAATGCGAGACCAGCCGGTGGCCGCGATAATCGCCGATGCCCCATCCCAGCGCATAACCCGACATCACGCCGCGCGTCGGCGCATCCGCGCTCGGCCCGGCGGTGGACGATGTGATGATCTGCGGCGTCCACATCTCCTTCGCGGTCGCCTCGCTCCACAGCCGCTGCCCGCCGGGGGTCAGGCCATGGCGAAGCTGGGTCGACAGCCAGGCGACGATATCGTTGGCGCTGGCATTGATCCCGCCCGCCGGGCTTCCCGCCTGCGATTCATCGGCTTCGACCACCTCGATCGGCCCCAGGCCGCGCGCGGGCGGCCCGAGCCGGGCATGGCGCGCGACGATATTGTCGGTGCGGACCATGTCGCGCCTCGCCACCGCGGTGCGCATGCCGAGCGGCTGGAGCAGGCGGCGGGTCAGGAAAGATTCCCACGGCATGTTCGACACGCGTTCGACCAGCATGCCGGCAACGACATAGAGGATATTGTCATAGGCATAGCCGCTGCGAAATCCGCGCGCGAGCGGCAGGTAGCGAAGGCCGTGCAGGATATCGGCGCGGGTGTGATCGCTCAGCGGGAACTGCATCAGATCGCCCGCGCCCAGCGGCAGGCCGCTGCGATGGCACAGCAGATCGCGCACCGTCGTCATCTGCGTGGCGCTGTCCTCGCTCATCCGGAAATCTGGCATGTACTTCACGACCGGCGCGTCCCAGGCGAGCTTCCCCTCCTCCACCAGCATGCCGAGCGACGCGGCCAGGAAGGATTTGCTGTTCGATGCGATGGCGAACAGCGTATCGGCGTCGACCCTGGCCGGATCGCCGAGCCGCCGCACGCCATAGCCGCGCGTGACCGGCGGCGCATCGGGGCGGACGATCGCGATCGAGACGCCCGGCGCGTCGGCCGCCTCCAGGAAGGGCTGGACGATCGCATCGATCGGCGATGCCAGCGTCTGCGCGGCCGCCCTGATCGGCAAGGCTCCCGCCGCGATCGTCGCCGCGCCTCCGGCCAGAGCGCTGCGCCGCGTGATCATATCGAATGCCATATCCACCCCCATCTTTGCCCTTAAGTGTCAGCAGGCAGGCGCCCGTACAAGCCGGATTCGCAAGGCGCGCGAGCGCGCGCTACGGAGGCGGGATGCAGGCCCGCATCAAAATCTTCTTCGATGGCGGTTGCCGGCCCAATCCAGGCCAGATGGAAACGGCAGTCGTCGTTGCGGGCCAGGCATATATTCGTACCGCGCTGGGGCACGGAACGCGGATCGACGCCGAATGGCTGGCACTGATCCATGCGCTGGAAATCGCGCGATCGCTGGGCGTGCCGGACTTCGTGCTTCTCGGCGACGCCGCGGATGTAGTGAACCAGGCGAACGGCGCGACGCAATGCCGGGGCGTGGAAATCGAGCATCTCAAGAGGTTTCGCGGGTTGACGGGATCGTCGGAGCCGCCGCGCGTCCGCCACGTCAAACGCACACAGAACCTGGCGGGGATCGCGCTGGCGAAGCTGCACCCGCGATGACCTTGTCGCCCGATCCGTCAACCGGTAGGGCCGAACGATGCTGCGCCTGTCCGGTCTCGCCCTTCCGCTCGATCATGAAGCCGACGCGATCCCGGCGGCGATCTGCGCCCGGCTGGGTATCGAAGCGGCCGATCTGCGCGGATATGAAATCTTCCGCCGCGGAAACGACGCGCGCAAGCGGACCGCGATCCTGCTGGTCTACACGCTCGACGTCGACCTGGCCGACGAAGCCGCGGTGCTGGCGCGCTTCGCGGGCGACAAGGATGTGCGCCCCACCCCGGACACCCAATATCGCTTCGTGACGCAGGCGTCCTCCGGCTGGTCGGGGCTGCGCCCGGTGGTGATCGGCGCCGGGCCCTGCGGGCTGTTCGCCGGGCTGATCCTGGCGCAGATGGGCTTCCGCCCGATCATCCTCGATCGCGGCAAGATCGTGCGAGAGCGGACCAAGGATACCTGGGGCCTGTGGCGCCGCGCCGAGCTCAATCCCGATTCCAACGTCCAGTTCGGCGAAGGCGGCGCCGGCACATTCTCGGACGGCAAGCTCTATTGCCGGGTCAAGGATCCGCGCTTCCTGGGCCGCAAGGTGCTGAACGAATTCGTGAAGGCCGGGGCGCCAGACGACATATTGTGGGAAGCGCATCCGCATATCGGCACGTTCCGCCTGGTCACCATGGTGGAGAGCATGCGCCGCACCATCGAGGAACTGGGCGGCGAATATCGCTGGCAGACGCGCGTCGACGATATCGAACTCACCCCCCTGCCCGACGGCCGTCGGCGGCTGCGCGGGCTGCACCTGCATGACGGCAGCTTCCTCGAGGCCGATCACGTCGTCATGGCGATCGGCCACAGCGCGCGGCCGACCTTCGAGATGCTGCACAGCCGCGGCGTCTATCTGGAGGCCAAGCCCTTTTCGATCGGCGTGCGGATCGAGCATCCGCAATCCTGGGTGGACAAGGCGCGCTACGGCAATTGCGCCGGCCATCCCGATCTGGGCGCCGCCGCGTACAGCCTGGCGCATCACTGCGCGAACGATCGGACGGTCTACAGCTTCTGCATGTGCCCGGGCGGGCGCGTCGTCGCCGCGGCTTCCGAGGAGGGCCGCGTCGTCACCAATGGCATGAGCCAGTATTCCCGCGCCGAGTTCAACGCCAATTCGGGGCTGGTCGTCGGCATCGACCCCGCGCGCGACTATCCCGGCGGGCCGCTGGCCGGCATCGAATTCCAGCGCCATTGGGAATCGCTGGCCTATGCGGCGGGCGGGTCGTCCTACCACGCGCCGGGGCAGAAGGTGGGCGACTTCCTCGCGGGCAGGCCGTCCACCGAGCTCGGTCAGGTCGTGCCCTCGTACAAGCCGGGCGTGACGATGACCGATCTGTCGCTATGCCTGCCTGGCTTCGCGATCGAGGCGATCCGCGAGGCGCTGCCCGTCTTCGGCCGACAGGTCGCGCGTTACGACGATCCCGACGTCGTGATGACCGGGGTGGAGACGCGCACCTCCTCCCCCGTGCGGATCACGCGCGGCAAGGATTTCCAGAGCCTCAACACGGAACGCCTTTTTCCCGCGGGCGAAGGTGCGGGCTATGCCGGCGGCATCCTTTCGGCCGCGATCGACGGGATCAAGGTGGCGGAGGCGGTCGCGCTCAGCATGATGGCGCGGTGAGTTCCACCCCGTTCACCCGAAGCTGATGAACTGCCACCCCACCGCGCCTAGCGCACCGGACAGTTCGGTGAAGGGCGGATGCGACGGATAGATGCTGTCCAGCATCACGATCGTATCGGCGCCATGGGTGATCAGGAGATCGTCGGTGCTGCCGTCATTGTCGCTATCGACCTTCGCGAAGCTGTAGCTCGGCAGATCCGCGCCGGAGACGCGGATCTGATCGTTGCGGGTCATGCCGGTGATGACGACGTTGCCGGCCTGCATGCCATTGTCGAGCAGGACATATTGCTTGCCTGGATCGAGCGCGATCGTCACCGGCGCGAGGGCGCTGCCCTGATCGAGCGAGAGGGTCACGACCTGTTCGACCAGCAGCGCCGCCGTGTGGGTGGTGATCGCAGTGATGGCCTGATCGCCGATCTTCACGCTGCTGCTGACCGCGTCGTAGCGCAGCGTGCGCAAGTCGCCGTCGAAATCGATGATCGTTCCGACCGTGCCGATCGGAATGGCGATCGTATCCGCGGTGAGTTGCGAGGTCAGGATCATGAAGGACCCCGACAGATAGGCGCTGTAATAGCCCGCCGTATCCGGCAGGACGAGCGTATCCCCGCCCCGGCTGAACGATCCGTCGAGCGATGCATTGCCGCCGATCAGCGTGACGCGATCGATGCCGTTCGTGCCGAAGACATTGGCATTGCCGTCCAGGATCGGATTGCCGCCCGGCGCCAGCACAAGATGCGCCGACGCATCGGGATTTGCGCCCGTCGGCAACACGCTGCCATCCGGCGTCGCATCGATCTGCAGCGCGGCGCCGGTCACCGCCTGGGCGCCGATCTTCACGCTCGCGGCGACGCTGTCATAGACGAGCGTGCGGACACCGTCGGCGAAGACGATCGGCAGGCCAACAACGCCCACCGGGATCGCGATCGTGGTGTCGCCGTCGGTCAGCATCGCATAGGACCCGGCGAGCGCGATGCTGTAGGCATCGGCATTGCCGGGCAGGCGCAATATGTCTCCGCCGCGGCTGAACGATCCGTCCAGGCTGATCGACACAGGCGCGTCGAGGATCGTGATGTCCTGGAAACCGTTGCTGCCGAAGATGTTGCCCTTGCCGGCGATTGAACCGGCATAGCCATTGGGTGCGATCAGGCGGAAGCCTCCCGAGCCCGGAACCGGCGCCAGTTGCAGCGTCACCGTCTGCGTGGTCGAGCCGCCCTGGCCGTCGTTCACGGTCACGGTGAAGGCGTCGGTGCCGGTGAAGCCCGCATTGGGCGTGTAGACGAACCGCCCCGGCCCGGTGGTGGTGACCGTGCCGGAGGCGGCCGAGCCGAGCGTGTAGGTGATCGCGTCGCCATCCGCATCGCTGGCGTCGATCCGCACGCCGATCGGGGAGCCAGCGACGCCGGTCAGATGCTGCGGCGGTTCGGCGAAGGTCGGCGCGAGATTGGCTTTGGCGACAAGCGTGCCTGTCGCAACGTCCCAGGCATAGCTTCCATCGGCGAAGCGCAGCACCTCGATATCCACGAGCCGATCGTCGCCGTCGACGCTCACCACGCGCAGCGTGCCGGGGCCGGTCGCACTGACGGTGTAGTCGGCGCGCACGCCCGCATAGATCGCGACATCCGTCCCCGCGCCGCCGTCGAGCAGGTCGTTGCCCGCGCCACCGGTCAGGCTGTCATTGCCGCCCTGCCCCCTGATATCGTCGGGGCCGAGACCGCCGGTCAGGCTTTCGCCGGCGCCGGTGCCGACGATCGGCAGGAAGCTGCTGTTCGGATCGCCGACATACGGGCCGGGATTGGCAGGAGCCACGGCGGCCGCAGGGGCTTCAGGAATCAGCTGGAGCGGGATGTCCGCCGCGCCGAAACGGACGGCGCCCCCCGTGAGATCCGCCACGACCACATCGCGCACAAGCAGCGTGTCGCCGGGCGAGAAGGTGATCAGGACATCCTTGTCCTGCTGCACGATCGACTGCCATGCCGAATAGCCGGCGACATCGATGAAATCCTGCTCGCCCGTCCGGAAATCGGCGATGACGTCCTGGCCGAAACCCGCGGCGAAACGAAAGCTGTCGGCGCCCGCTCCGCCGGTCAACGTATCCGCGCCCGCACCGCCCGAGAGCGTATCGTTGCCGAACCCGCCGAAGATCCGCTGGCTGCCAGCGCCGGTCAGCAACAGGTCGTTGCCGTCATAACCATCTAGCGAGCCGTTGAGTACGCCCTGCCGTCCGTCGAAGACATCGTTGCCGTTGTAGAGATTGACGTCACCGTTGATCGTGCCGCTGTTGACCAGCAGATCGCCATAGGAACTGAGCGCGACCAGGCCGTTGAGCGTACCGCTGTTGTAGGCTTTCAGCTCATATTCCAGCACGGGCGAATAGGAGGTACCCCCATAGACGCGGAGCGCATAGTCGGCCGTGACCGTGCCGCTGTTCCAGAACGTCGCCCGGGATGCGACGCCCAGATACAGGCCCACGCTATCGAGTAGCGTCGTGTCGTCAGTGACGACGATCGTCCCGCTGTTGACCAGCCTGGGCTGTTCGACCGCCGGATGCTTGAACATCAGATAGTCGATTCCGAAGCTGGCCGAGCCGCCATGGACAACGATCTGCCCGGAATTGATCATCTGGACAGGCGCGTCGCTGCCGTTGCTACGGTCGACAGCCCGCCCGACCAGCGCGGCATCTACGAATATGCTGCCGGCGTTGACGAAGGTTCCAGCCACGGGACCATAGGTGTTGGTATTCACGCCGAGCACAGCGCTGGCGTCCCCGCTCAGGCTGGTCGCGGAGATCGTTCCGAAATTCCAGACCGCACCGATGCCGTAAGTGCCCACCGCCTTCGCATTGGCGGCGGTGACCGAGAGCGTGCCGCCCACTTCGTTGACGAACCAGTGGGTGCGACCGCCATAGCCCTGCGCGATCGAACTCGCGATCCCGGTGGAGAGCGGCACGTCGGCAGTGGTGGAGAAGCGGATGATGCCGCCATTCCATACGCCGAGCCCGCCGACGCCCACGGGCGCCTCCAAGGCGATCGCGGTCGACTGGATGGTGGAATAGCGGATCCTGAGCGGCTCGGTATCGACCAGATCGAAGACGGTGTTTCTATCGATCACCAGATCGCGCGTGGGGAAGAAGGTTTCATCGCGGATTTCGGGGGTGACGATGCCGGTCGGCCCGCTGAACCAAAGATTTCCGTTCATGAAGGTCGCGATGGTCGCGTTCCGCACAAGGATGCTGTCGGACGCCGAAAGCGTGATCCGCACGTCCGCGCCCTGCTGCACGATCGTCTGCCAGTCGGTATAGCCGTAGATCTCGAGCACATCGCCGTCGGAGAAATCGGTGATCTCGTCATGGCCGTCGCCGCGTTCGAACAGAAACGCGTCGTCCCCGGCGCCCCCGGTCAGCGTATCGTCGCCAAGACCGCCCAGAATGACGTCGTTGCCCGCGCGCCCATCGATCCGGTCGTTGCCGCGATAGCCGGCCAGAACCTCTCCGATAGCAGCGCCATAGATGATGTCGTTGCCGCGCGATCCGAAAAGCTGCTCGAAATTGCGGACGTAATCCCGATCATTCGACGTCGTCACGATCCCGGTTGCGAGATCCGCGACGATCGCGAGCGGCGATCCGAAATAGGAGACCATGTCGTCGCCGGCGCCACCGTCGAGCATGTCGTTGCCCTGGCCGCCCTCGACATAGTCGTTGCCGCCCCCCGCATCGATCACGTCGTCCTGCGCGTCACCGAACAGATTGTCGTCGCCGGCCCCGCCGATCAGCGTGTCGTTGTCGCCCCCGCCTTCGATGGAGCCGTTATGGATACCCGATCGGCCATCATAGAGATCGGCGCCGCGGCCGAACATGGTGCGTCCGAACATTGTGCCGGTGTTGAGCACAACGTCGTTGCCTTCGTTCAACAGCACCATGCCGTCGATCGTGCCAGTGTTGATCAGCTTTTCGGAGATGCCGTCGATCGACAGGTCGATGGAATAGAATGCGACCTCTGCCCTGATCGTGCCCGAATTGATGTAGCTGTTGATCAGGCCGGGCGCGACGTAGCCGCTGTCAATCAATATGCCCACCGAGAGATACGGAGAATCGGGCGAAGTGGTCACGGTGATCGTGCCGCTATTATTGAGCTGACCGTCCTGCGGATGATTGAAATAGACACCGACGGCATATTCCGGGCCAGCGACCTCGATCGCCCCGCTGTTGTAAAGCAGGCCGGCGGATCCCATGTAGAATCCGTACGTCTCGCTTCCGCCGGAAACCCGGACCGTTCCCGTGTTGACGAAGATACGGGAAGCATCCTGATATTCGCCGCCCTGCACACCGGTAGCGCTACCGCGGCCCGCATTGGCCACATCGATCAGTCCGTCGTTGCGGAATCGAGTGCTCGCGCTCGGGGCATAATAGCCATAGGTGTTGGCCCCCGGGGTGCGGACGATCAGCTTGCCGTCCGTTGCGTTGTGAAAAAGGGCATTGGCGGCGTCGACCCGGCCATACACCGCAAAGAATCCCGCTATGACGGATGCCGGATAAGGCGCCTGGACGTCGAGTTCGACCGTGCCGTGATTGACGAATTCCGCTTTGCCATAGGGCGGCTGGAAAACCAGTGACGATCCCGCGCGCTCGACGAGCTTGGGATTCACGATGATGTGCGTCGTGCCGGCGGCGATGGTCAGGTCGGAGGTGATGTCGATAAAGGGCGTGCTGACCGTCCTGGGATCCAGCCCATCGAAATTTTCGGCGGTGAACTGCGCGACGGTCGTGTTGCGGAACCGCACCTGGATCAGCTTGTCGAGCAGTATCTCCCGCGCCATGTCAGCATCATAGGTCAGCAGCACGTCGGCGCCGTCCTGAACGAGACGCGCCGCACCGATCGCAAACGGGTTGAAGGCGCCGTTTCGGCTTCCCTCGAAAACGAAAATGTCCCCACCGTTTCCGGTCTGGAAGTCGGTGATGGTCAGCGTCCCGCTGCCGGTACCCGCGGCGTCGAGTATCTCGATCCGGTCGCGCCCCGTACCCAGGGTCAGGGTTCCAAATCCACCATCGGTCAGGATGCGGTCGTCGCCCGCGCCCAGATCGACGGAATAGCCGCCCATCGAGAGCCCCATCGCGGCTTCGCGAATGGCGACGAAGTCGTCACCGCTGCCGGCAGCGATCGAACCCATGACGGTACCGAATCCCATGCCGGTCATCTCGAGCAGGATCACGTCGTTGCCGCTGCCGCCCAGCACGCGATCCAGACAATCGACCGTCAGCCTGTCGTTGCCATCGCCGCCGTCGATATCGTCACGGTCGTCGCCGGCATTGAGCGTGTAGCCGACGCCATCGATCGTATCGTCGCCCGCCCCACCGCGGATCTGGTCCATCCCGGCGTCGCCGCGAAGAAAGTCGTTGCCGGCCCCGCCATCGAGCGTGTCATTCCCAGCGCCGCCGACAAGCGAATCGTCGCCGCCAAGGCCGTTCAGGTGGTCGTGACCGTCGCCGCTGCGCACGACGTCGCGGGCCTCGGTCCCTGCGAAGCTGTCGTTGCCCGATGTGGACGGCGTGGTTTCGGGCGTGAATAGGATGCCCAGATTGTGCGGCGTGAAGCTCGCCACGGTCGTATTCTTGAAGACGACGAGCGTCTTGAGAACCCCGTCGCTATATTGGAGCAGCGTGTCCGCGCCCGACTGAACGAGCCGCGCCTGCCCCGACTCGATAGGATTCGCCGGGTTGCTGGTGTCGGCGGGAAAGACGGTGGAGAAATAATTGGTCGGCTGGAAATTGGCCATGAGGCCGAGCCAGTCGAGAACGTCGCCACCGTCGCCGGTCTCGAAATCGGTGATCGTCACGGTCTGCGTGCCCTGCGACGCAAGCACCGTATCGAGCACGACGGTATCCATGCCCTGACCGAGCGTCAGTGTGGTTCCGCCGGCCTGCACCGACATGATGCGCACACGGTCGTTGCCGCTGCCCATATCGGCAGTCAGCGTCGCCGGCTTGTCCCAGGTTCCGGCCAATGCGATCTCGAGCGTGTCGTCGCCGGCGCCGCCCGATACGACGATGGTTTCCGGCTTGAAGGCATAAAGGCGAGTCAACGAAATCACATCGTTGCCATCCCCGCCGGAGATGGTGGCGGATCCGTCGCCATTGTCAGTGATGATATCGTCGCCGGTCCCGCCGCTCAGCACATCGTCGCCGAAACCGCCCTCGATCGTATCGTTGTCCGCGCCGCCGTCGATCGTGTCGTCGCCGAAGCCCCCTTCGATCCAGTCGCGGCCGGCCAGCGCATCGATCCGTTGACCCCCGGCCCCGCCGAACAGCCGATCGTCACCCGCGGTGCCCGGTACCGTCGCCGAGCCGATCGCGCTCCCATCCGGCGCATAACCGGCGAAATTATACGCGGTCAGGCTGTCAACCGCGACGTTGCGCAGGACGACGAGTTCCTCCAGCGCGTCGTTGCCGTCTGCGCCGTCATAATCCCAGAACACGCGCGTATCCGCGCCCGCCTGCTGCAGACGCAGATGGCCCGTCGCGAATGGATTGGTCACGCGATCCCAATCGTCGCTGCGCGTGAGCATCAGTCCGAGATCGAGCTGGTCGCCATTCGCACCCGCCGCGAAATCGGTGATCACCAACGCCGGTTTGTCGGTCAGAAGGTAGCGAACCATCGCGCCGAGCTCGACCCGATCCCGCCCGCTACCGAGCGTGAGCGTCGTCGTGGCGCGCAGATTGTCGAGATAGAAATAGTCGTCGCCCGCACCGAGATCGACAGTCAAGTTTGCGTTGAAGGATTGGGTTCCAACCCCCTGGAAACGCTGGACCGTATAGCTGACCCGATCATTGCCGTCGCCAGCATCGATCGAGACGGTTTCGGTGGCGGGCGCGGTCACGCTGGAGACGACCGGGCGGAACAGCGTGATCTCGTCATCGCCCGCGCCACCCAGGATGGTGGCGTTGCCGCGCTGATCGGTGATGACGTCATTGCCGTCACCGCCGCGCAGCACGTCATTGCCGTAACCGCCGTCGAGCGTGTCGTTGCCGGCCCCGCCGTCCAGAGTGTCGTCGCCCATCCCGCCCGACAGGCTGTCATTGCCGCCAAGGCCATCGACCGTTCCAGCGGCTCCGCGCGCGAACAGCCGATCGTCCCCGGCAGTTCCGGTGACGGCCGACGCGACGGGGGCAGATCCGTCCGGCGACCAGCCTGCGAAATTGCGCGCGGTGAGCTGGCTTGCCGTCACATCGACCAGGCGCAGCAGATCGCGGGTATAGGCCTCGCCCGTTCCCGGGCCATTGCCGTCATAGTCGAGGCGCACGATCGTGTCGGCGCCATCCTGGATCAGCCGGATATGACCGCTGGCGAACGGGTTCGCGTCTGGGAAGATCGTCAGCGGTGTCGGATTGTTGAAGAAGCCACGCATCAAACCGACGAGATCGATGACGTCACCCGCAGCGCCCGCGGTGAGATCCTTGATCACGATCGATTTCATACCGATCGCGCCGCGTAGCGCATCACCCATCAAGTAACCGATCCTGATCAGATCATCGCCCGTACCAAGCGAAACCTCCGTCGTACCACGGAGCCCAGGATAGAATTTCCCGCCCTCGCCCAACAGCAGGACGTCATTGCCTTCCCCGAGCGCGATATTGGCAATGCCCGCACGGTTGGAATCGAACGAGACGACATCGTCGCCGCTGCCCGCAACGATCAGCGCGGTCGTCTGGACATTCGAAAAGACGGTGCCGCTGGCAAGGCCATCGGCGAAGGCGATACGATCGTTCCCCGCGCCGGCGGAGATCGAGCTGTACGAACCACCGTCGTCGGCGATCAGATCGTCGCCGTCGCCGGCAGCCACCGTATCGTTGCCATAGCCGGCCAGGATCGTGTCGGCACCCGCCGTGCCCTCGAGCAGATCGCTGCCGCTCGTTCCCGTCAGAACCGCCATTTCCCTCCCCAGGGCATACGCAATTACCAGCCAGCCCGATCTCTCAGCGAATTGGCCCTAGATCAATCGCAATCTCTCGATCATCCGGCTCAGCGCCCCACCGGCCCCATCCAGTCGGTATCGCCGCCGATCGGATCGCCCGGCGGGATCGCGGGCGCGCGCGGGCGTTCTGCGATCAGCCGTTCCATCGCCTCGGGATCGAGAAGCTGACGCGAAAGCTGCGCGGCCCAGGCGCGATCGTCGGCATCGCCCCGTGCGCTCGCCAGGCTTTTGGCGATGCGGGTGACGCGGTCGCCGAGCAGTGCGGCGGCCTCGGGCGGTGTGGCGGG
>Ga0209902_100767_pt1 | contig 25287 bp, 18 predicted proteins | sample FECB27metaG_FD_188304 | JGI IMG/M metagenome (GOLD analysis project Ga0209902, IMG submission 188304) | Cyanobacterial communities from the Joint Genome Institute, California, USA - FECB-27 (SPAdes) (version 2) | ecosystem: Environmental > Aquatic > Thermal springs > Hot (42-90C) > Microbial mats...
CATGGCGCGCGCCTCCTTGCCGATGGCGGGACAACCATCGGAGGTCGAAAAGGCTCCCTGCGCACGCGCCAGGTGCGTCTAACTGACCCTGAGCTTTGCACGCGGCACCGACGCGGCGGCCAGCGCGTCGCAGCGTGCCGCGATCTCGAGCAGATGTGCGCGAGCGGTCGGGCCCTTCAGGCCCGCGGCGGTCCGACGGCACGCTTCGGCCTGGCGGAGCCAGTGGCCATAGCCGGCATGGGCGATGCCGCTCATGCCGGAGTCGCCACGAAGCGACCATCGATCGGCGCTTCCTCGCCGCGCGAATAGGTGCCCACGAGCATGCCCGCGGCCAGAACATTGCCGGACAGCGCGCCGACCAGATCCGATCGGCCCGGATTGTCGCCGATATCGGGGGTTTCGGAGAGCGCGAAGAGCTGGAACACATAATCGTGCGGGCCGTGCCCGGTCGGCGGATCCGGCGGCAGCCAGCCCTCCACGAAATAGCTGTTCCGGCCCACATCGCGGCCGTCCGCCTCGCCGGGGCCGTCATGCGCGATCGCCCCTTCCGCCAGCGCGTTCTCGTGCGGCGGCAGGTTCCAGACGATCGCATGGACGAACGGGCTGGTCGCCGGCGCATCCGGATCCTCGACGATCAGCGCCAGGCTGGCCGCCCCGTCCGGAACGCCGCTCCAGATCAGCGGAGGCGAAACGCCCTGTCCGTCGGCTGTGAACCGCTCGGGAAGCCGAGCACCATCGGCAAAGGCGGGGCTGCGCAGCTCGATGAAATGATCGCCCAGATCGAGTTCTTCATGGGCGATCACCAGCTTCGAATGGCCCGCGCGGACATTGTGGAGCAGGCTGCCCAGCCAGCGCGGAACATGTTGCAGCATGACGAAGCCTCCTTGCCGATCCGGAGACAACTCCCGGACGCGGCAATGGCTCCCGATCCCCGCCCTAGAATCGGCCGCGCAGTTCGATGCCCCATGTCGCCGGCATGTTGCGATAGACATAGGTGCTGCCGAGGAAATCGAACCCGCCCGCGACATAGCGCTTGTCGAAGATGTTGCGGCCCCAGACATAAAGGCCGTAGCGCCCGTCGTCGAAATCGAGCCCGGCGCGCAGATTGACCTGGACGACGCCGCGGCTGAGGAAGGTCGGATCATTGTCGACGGTGGTGAAGGCATCGGAGCGATAGCTCGCCTCGCCGCGCAGCATGGCGGAAACCGCGCCCGAGATCGGCGCGTGATATTCGGCGGCGGCGCCCCCGGTCCAGCGGGCCGAATAGGGCAGCCGGTTGCCCGAATAATCGGTGCCGGCCAGTGGGTCGACGAAACGCCCATAGCGGCCATCGGCATAGCCCAGGCTGAAATCGAGGCGGAGGCCCTGCGCCGGGCGGATGCCCAGTTCCATCTCCGCGCCTTCGACCTTCGCGCCCGCAGCGTTGCTGGTCAGGAAGGCGACGCCGTTGAAGATCTGTTCCTGCTTGTCGCGATAGTCCATGCGGAACGCGGCTGCGTTGAAAGTGACCTTGCCGCCGGCCAGCCGGCTCTTCACGCCGACCTCGTACAGGTCGACGGTCTCCGCACCGAACGAGAGCGCGCCGGGATCGGCGACGGTGGAGGTGGTGCTGTCGAAGCCGCCCGCCTTGTAGCCATGCGAGAAGCGCGCATAGAGCGACGCCGCTTCCGATAGGCGGAACGTGGCCGACGCGTCGCCGGACAGCGCATTCTCGTTCAGCCGCTGCCGGATCTGCGGCACGTCGACCGCAAAGGCGTAGATGATGCCGAGCGGCACGCCGGGCGCAAGGAAGAAGGGCGTCACCGTCTGGCGATAGTCGAGCCGCTTGCGCTCGTGAGTATAGCGTAACCCGCCCGCCAGCGTCACGCGATCGCCGATCGCATAGGTGCCCGACGCGAAGATGGCGGCGGTGCGGCCACGGATCGTGGAATCGGTCTGCTCGCTTTCGGTATAGCCCGGGATATTGCCGATCCCGAGCACGACGGGCGCCCCGGCACCGAGCACCGCCCGCGTCGAACCGCGCACGCGGCTGTCCGAATAATAGCCGCCGACCAGATAGGTGAACGGCCCGTCGCCGGGCGATGCCAGCCGCAGTTCCTGGCTGAACATCCGGTCCTTTTCCGGCGATCCGGTGCTCAATATGTCGAGCGGCGTATAATCCTGGTCGTTGAACCGGTCGTAATCGATCGTCTGATAGGCGGTGACCGAGGTCAGGACATGGCCGCCCAGTTCGTAATTCATCCTGAGCGAACCCAGAAAGAATTCACGCCGCTCGCGGCCGGCGATCGATGTCGCGCCCTCGTCCAGGCCGGTCTTGTCGAAGGCGAGCAGCGGCCCGGCGACGACGTCGTTATTGCCCGAAACCGACCGATCGCGCGACCAGTGCGCGGTGAAGGTCGCGTCGAAACCCTCGGCCGGTTCCAGCCGCAGCTTAGCACGGAGCTGGACGCTGTCCTGATTGTTGAAATCGGGCAGGCCCGGCGTGAGCTGGCGGAACCAGCCGTCGCGATCGGTGATGCTGCCGCTGATGCGGAATCCGGCCTTGTCGCCCAGCGGCGCCGACAGCCCGGCGCGGAACTGCATCAGATCGTAACGGCCATAGGTGGCGTCACCCTCCCCCTCGAAATCCCGCGACGGATCGGCGGTGGCGATGTTGATCACGCCGGCGATGGTATTGCGGCCGAACAATGTGCCCTGCGGTCCGCGCAGCACCTCGACACGGCGGATGTCGAGCGCGCCCTGATCGAACAGGTTGGGCCGCATCAGATAGACGTCGTCGAGATAGACGGCGACCGCGGATTCGATGCCGAAATTGTTGGTCGACGACGATACGCCGCGGATGTTGACCACCGAGCCGCCGAGCGAATTGCTCTCGAAGAACAGGTTCGGCACGGTTTCCAGCGCGTCGGACACGCGGATCGCCGATCGGGCGACCAGATCCTCGGCCGAAACGACGGACAGCGCGATCGGCACGTCCTGCGCCGATTCCTCGCGGCGCCGCGCGGTGACGGTGATCACCTCGTCCCCCGCCGCTTCCGATGCGCCGTTAGCCTGCGCCAGCGCGGCCGGTGCCGATACCACCGCCCAGGCGGCCGTGGCCAGCATGACCGTCTTTCCTCCGATCCTGTTCATCCCTGCCCCTTTCATCCCTGATATTGAACTTAATTTTAGTTTATTGATCGCGTGGCGCCGGCCCAGGCGCGCGGCTCAGCCGGCGCGGAACGCGGTGAAACGGCCGTCGTAGAATTCGGCGGAGAGCGACTTGCCTCCGGCCGCGAAGCTGAAGGCAAATTCGGTGTCGAACTTGGTCACGAAGACGCCGCCGCCTTGATAGGCGAGCGGGATCGCCGGACCGGGCGCCGCGACACCGCCGAAATGCATCGACGCAACGCCGTCCTTCACCGAGAAGCCATAGCGCGCCACGCCGAAACGGATCGGCCGCACGTCGAAATCGCCCGCCACCGCGCGCGCCATCGCGTCGGGCACGGGCAGGTCGAGGGTCTTCGGCTGCTCGATGCCCAGCATCGCACGCGCCACCTTGCGCGAGATCGCATAGGGCGCGATCGGCGCATGCCCCAGATTGGTCAGCACGACGATGGTAAGATCGTCCTGCGGGAAATAGGCGTAGTGCGAGGCGAACCCTTCGATGTCGCCGGCATGCGAAATCCGCCGATGCCCTTCGAACTCGCGGATGGCGAGACAGCCCAAAGCGTAAAAGAGCGGCGTGCCGTCGGCGAGCGGATCGCAGCTCAGCACCTGCTTGCGGACAGCGGGCGCGGTCGCGCCGCCGAACACGCCGCGGCGATAGCGCTGGAGGTCGGCGACGGTGGAGGCGATCGCCCCCGCCGAAAAGGGATAGTTCACGTCATAGGGTGGTGCATTCTCGAGCCCCCCGGCGCCCATCACATAGCCCGGCACGCGGCGCGGAATCACGGCGGACGATCCGGCCAGGCGGCTGTCGGTCATGCCGAAGGGGCGGAAGACATTGGCGTCGAGATAGGCGGCATAGCCCATGCCCGAAGCGCGCTCGACCGCCATGCCGAGCAGATAGGTGTTGCTGTTGCTGTAGCTGAAATTCGTGCCCGGCGCGAATTCGAGCGGCTTCGCCGCGAAGGTGGCAAGCACTGCCTCATGCGTGAAGCGTTGCGAGATATCGCGCGGGAAATCGGGCAGGCCGGTGTAGTTGGGAATGCCGGACGTGTGGTTGAGCAGATGGCGGATCGCGATCGCCGCGCCCGGCCCGGCATAACCCGACAGATAGCGCCCCACCGGCGCGTCGAGATCGACCTTTCCGGCAGCGACAAGCTGCGCGATGGCCAGACCGGTGAACGATTTGGTGACCGAGCCGATCGGCAGCACCGCCTCTGCCGTCATCGCGATGCCCTGCGCGACATCGGCCATGCCGTAACCGCGATTGCGCACGGTGCCGCCCATTTCGATGCCGATCACAAGGCCGGGATAGCCCGCCTCCTTCATCACCGAAGCTGCGATCGCGTCGACCTGGGCGAAACGCGCATCCATCGGCGGCAGCGGGCGCGCAGATGCGGCCGACGGAAGCGCGGCGACAGACGCCGCGACACAGCCCCCGGCGAACTGACGGCGCGATGCGATCGGGTTGAGCAGGTCCAGCACAGCGTTTCCCCTTCGCCATCGTTATTATTGAACTTGAATATCAAGTCAACTCTTGGAGAGAAATGGGCGCTCGACGATGCAGATCCCCCTTCAGCGCCATTCCTGCGAAAGCAGGAATCCCGCTTACCTGGACACCGAAATCGAAAAAGAAGCGGGATTCCTGCTTTCGCAGGAATGACGGGAGGGCCCGCTCAGCGCGGCAGTTTCAGCCGCTCGAACCCGGTGAATTCCCCCAGCGCCTCACCATCGGGGTTTGCCGCATAGAGCGTCCGATACCACAGGATTGCAAGGAAGCGCGCGACCGCTTCGCTATCGGCGAACTCCGCATGCATCAGCGGATTGCGGTCGACATACATTTCGAACAGGAAATCGTCGACCATGCCGCCGAGCGCATAGGCGATCATCAGCCGCTGCCCCTCCGGCATCGCGTCCTCGCCGCAACGACGCGCGATATCGCGGGCGACGCGGCGGTTCCAGTCGACGCTGAGGCGCCGGTAGAGCTGCGAAAACTCCACCTCCTCCTCGTCGAAATGGAGCAGGCAGCGCATCAGTCCGGGCGTGCGCTCGTATAGCTGGATAAGGTGACGGTTCGCGCTCAATATCGCTTCGAACGGCTCGCCTTCGCCCTTCTGGCGGGGCAGTTCGACGGTCAGCCGTTCGATGACATCGTTGAGCACCTCGTTGGTGATGTCCGCCTTGCCCGAGAAATAATGATAGACGAGGCTGACATTCACGTCCGCCTCCGCCGCGATGTCGTTCAGCCGCAGCGCGCGATAGCCGATCCGTTCCAGCACGCGCGCCGCCGCTTCCTTCAGCCGCTCGCGCGTCTCGCTGCCCCGCTTGGTCGACGGCGCTGCGGGCTTGCGGCTGACCGCATTGCGCCGCACCGGGCGCGCGGTCGTCGCGATCGCCGCTCTCGACGGCGCCTTTTCCTTCGATCCGCTCGGTTTCCTCGCCACGCCTTCGCCTCTCCTGCTCGCGCCCGATATGTCACCCCGGGATCGCTATGTCATCCCACGGGGTGGCATCGGGTGCGCAAAGCACCCGATCGAATTCAGGGCGTGACTGCGGCGACCTTCGGAAGCGCGAGGTCGAACGCCGGCTTGAACGTCGCCCAAGGCACGCTGGCATGCGTCTCGCCCTCGAACACCCGGTGGACGACCCGGTATCCGGCGCCGCCCTTCAATTGCCCGAGCCGCTTGCCGAGCGCGACGGCATTGTCGACCATCGCAGTGCCGGCGACATGGCGCGCCGCCTGTTCTCGGGTCATCCCGGGCGTGGGCTCGCTCGGCGCGGCCTGTTCCAGGCTGCCGACGCCGATGAAGATGCGCGGCGAAAGTCCGGCGCGAAGCTTTTGGGCGAAGCCGGCCTCCCCCTTCAATATGTCGCGCCCCGCCCACCAGATCGACGGGCTGATCGCGATATAGGCGTCGAAGGCCGCGGGGCGATTGAACAGCGCGTTGATCACTGCCAGCCCGCCGAGCGAATGGCCCAGCAGCACGCTGCGCTTCGGATCGACCCGAACGATCCCGCCGACCATCGGCTTGATCTCGTTCTCGATGATGTCGAGCAGTATGTCGGCGCCGCCATATTCGATGCCGACGATCCCCATCGCCTTCATCGGCCCCTCCATCGTCGCGCGCTCGGCCGCGGCAGGCGGAACCGCGGTCAGATCGTAGAAGCGACGGCCCAGCCGCGTCAGCGCGTCGTCGGTGGGATAGCCGATACCGACCACCACGGCGGCTGCGATCTCGCCGGAAATCGTGCTGCGCGCGCGCGTTGCCTCCATCACACTGCCGAAATAGGAATTGCCGTCGAGCACATAGACGACCGGATAGCCGCCGGGCGGTGGCGGCACTGCCGGCACGGCGATGAACAGCCGATATGCTTTGCCGTTCGATTTTGCAGTGAAGTCCAGTTGGTGCGATCTCGGCACCGTCACCGGGGCGTTCGCCGCCAAACCAGGCGCCTGCGCCATCGCGGCGGACGAGCAGAATAGAGCGGCGATCAGGATCGCGACGGATATACGCATGGCTTCATACCCCTTTTCGCCATGAATAGACGAGAATCACGTGCCCGACGAGATGCCGGTGGCGGCGCGGCTTTGCCGTTCCGGGATATGCTGCACTGCGCCGATCGACTAATCCGCAATGGCTTCGCCAAACCCCATTGCAAAGTAAATTTAAATTCAATATCTATTATTGAGCGGGTGTCGTCGAAGCCGTAAGGCCGAGGCGCGAATCATGGCCCGAAGACATATCAGGTGCGGTCCCCGCTGCGGCGCATAGCGCCCGCCGTGTGGGATCGCCCCGCAAAGGGAGATTGCTGCGTTGGCCGATACCAATCAGATGATGGATTTCGAAGCCGGCGACGAGGTGGGAAGCTCGCGCTGGATCACCATCGACCAGTCGATGATCAGCGATTTCGGGCGCATCACGCTCGATCCCGATCCCATGCATGTCGATCCGGACTGGGCGGCGGAGAACAGCCCGTTCGAGGCCACGATCTCCTTCGGTTTCCTTACCGTCTCGCTGCTGACGCACATGATGTATTCGGCGATGAAGCGGACGCCCTATGTTCACGGCACGCCGAGCGGCCATTATCTCAATTACGGGTTCGACCGGCTGCGCTTCGTCGCGCCGGTGAAGGTGGGATCGCGCGTGCGCGGCCATTTCCGCATGACCGATCGCGCGCTCGACGATGCCGGAAGGTGGCGCGCCAATTTCCATTGCAGCGTCGAGATCGAGGGCGAGGATCGTCCCGCGCTGGTCGCGGACTGGCTGTCGGTCTGGGTGCCGCCGGGTGCGGACTGATCCGGCGCCGGGCGCCCTGCCCCCGTCGCTGCCCCGCCTGGACCTTTATGTCGCCTGGCATGCCGAACGGACGCCGAGTGCGCCGGCGCTGAGCTGCGGCGACCTGCGCTGGGACTATGCCGAACTTCATCGCCGGGTGGACGCCTGCGCCGCGGCGATGATCGCCGCGGGCATCGCCGGCGGCGACCGCGTCGCGACACTGCAGACGCCGCATCCCGATTTCGTCGTCGCCTTCCTCGCGACCGTCTCGATCGGCGCGATCTGGGTCGGACTCAATCCGAGGTACAAGATCGACGAGATCCGCCATGTCGTCGATGACGCGGCCCCTACCCTGCTGCTGGCGCGCGCGCGGATCGGCACGCGCGACTTCGCTCCCGAACTGCGGGCGCTCGCCGATATCCCGACCGTGCTGTTCGAGGACGACGCGGATATTGCGGGCACGCGCTCCATGGCCGATTTCCTGGCGGCGGGGGCGCATGCGGCTCCGCAGCTCGCCGAACGCCGCGCCGGGCTGAGCGCGGAGGATCCGTGCCTGATCGTCTATACTTCCGGATCGACGGGCAAGCCGAAGGGCGCATTGCTCCATCATCGCGGCATCGGTGATTTCGCGCTGGCGCAGAACCGGCTCTGGCCGGTTTCGCCCTATGTCGCGGTCAATTATTTCCCGATCAATCATATCGGCTGCGTGATCGATTGCCTGATGCCCGCGATCGTCGCGGGCGGCGCCACCTGCTTCATGGAATCCTTCGACCCCGGCGAATGCCTGGCGCTGATGGAACGCGAAGGCGCGACGATCTGGGCATCGGTGCCCAGCGTCTTCGCGATGCAGCTCGCCCTGCCCGATTTCGCGCGCCACGATCTGAGCGCGGTCCAGCTCGTCATCTGGGAGGGCGCGGCGATGCCCGCCGACCTGCTGGCGCCGCTGGCCGCGATCTGCCCGAGGCTTGCGACCAATTACGGCATGACCGAAACCGGCAGCGCGATCACCGCGATCGCGCCGACCGACGATATCGCATTGCTTGCCGAGAGCGTCGGCCCGGCCTTTCCCGGCGTCGAGATCCGGCTGGAAGAGGGCGAGATCCTCGTCCGCTCGCCCTTTGGCATGATCGGTTACTGGAACAATCCCGACGCCACGGCCGCCGCCTTCGCCGCGGACGGTTTCTTCCGCACCGGTGACCTGGGCGAGCGCCGAGACGACGGCAGTTACCGGCTGATCGGGCGACTGAAAGAGATGTACAAATCGGGCGGCTACAATGTCTTTCCGCGCGAAGTGGAAAGCGTGATCGAAGCGCATCCCGCCGTAACCGAGGCCGCGGTGGTCGCAGCGCCGGATCCGATCTGGCAGGAAGTCGGCATCGCCTTCGTCTCCGGCGCGCCCGACCTGACCGTCGCTTCGCTGGAAAGCTGGTGCCGCGACCGGCTGGCCAATTACAAGCTGCCCAAACGCTTCATATTGCGCGAGCAACTGCCGCTGCTGCCGATCGGCAAGATCGACAAGCCGGCGCTGGCGGCCGAGGCACGGACGATGGCGGAGGGCTGATCGCCCCGTCCGCGCCGGGGAGGCCGCCAGCCTCCCCCACAGCGATCAGAAGCGAACCCGGGCGCCGGCGCTATAGGTCCGCCCGACAGAGTCGTAGAGGGTGCGTGCGGTCGGGAAGCCCCCGACGATGGCGATCGGCGGCGCCTTGTCGAACAGGTTGTTGACCACGCCGAACAATTCCACCGCCGCGGCGTCGCCGTCGATCAGCTTGTAGCTGAGCGCGAGGTCGGTATAGGCGCGCCCGTTCACCGACAGGACGTTCCGGGTCTTCGTCGTGAACGTGGTGTCGATGACGCCGCCGCCGACATAGCGTTCGGTCAGCGATACCGTGGTGGGGCCGCGTTCATAGGTGACGGTTGCGTTCGCCTTCCAATGCGGCTGCCCGCCGATCGCCGCGATCGTCGGCTGGATGATCGATCCGGCATATTCCTTGGCGCCCGACAATGGCGACCGGATCACCAGCGTGTCGACATAGGTGGCGAGCGCGCGGATGGTGAGCGCGCCGCCGAACAATTCAGGCACGCGATACGACGCTTCGATATCGACGCCGCTAGTCGTCAGCGAATCCAGGTTGATCGGCGAAGCGGCGACACCGGTCAGCACGCCGTTCTCGCGCGTCAGCAGGGTGCAGAGCGCAGGCTGGCCGTTATAGCAGCCACTCACGATCTGATCGAAAGGCAGCGTATTGAGCGCGCCGCCGACCTTTATGTCGTAATAATCGACCGACAGGCTGAACCCGGGCATGAAATCGGGACGCAGGATCACGCCGGCCGTCCAGGTGTCCGCCTTTTCGGGACGCAGATTGGGATTGCCCATCGTGGTGACGCGCACCGTCGCCTGCGTGCCGGTCGCCGGATCGACAATGAAGAAATTGGACTGCGCGCCGGTGGAGAACAGCTCCGTCAGGCTGGGCGCGCGGATGTCGCGCGAACGGGCCGCGCGGATGCGGATCGCATCGACGATGTCCCAGGTCGCACCGACCTTCCACGTGCCGACCGTGCCGGAGGTGCTGTAATCGGTGATCCGCGCCGCCAGATTGAGGTCGAGCGCGTTCGCCCAGCCGAGATCGCGCGCGAGCGGCACCAATGCCTCGACGAATGCCTCCTTGACGGTCACGCCACCCGACCAGGGCCGCAGATTGCCGAAGAAGAAGCCGCCCACCGACGAAATCGGATCGGAAGTGACCCGTGCCCGCTCGCGGCGATATTCGGCGCCCAGCGCGATCGTCACCGGCCCGGCCCAGGTGTCGACGGGCTGTCCGCGCAGCGATACCGCGCCCGCATCCTGGGTCAGCTTCGTCACCGTCCGCAGCGTGCCGCTGACATAGGCCGCGGAAGCCGCCGAGACGGATCCCGGCCCGAACAGGTTGATCGGCACGCAGCCATTGCCGGGATTGGTCAGCGTCGAACGGCAGGCCGCCCGCCCGGTTGCGGGATCGATCACCGCATCGACCGCCAGGTTGAAATTGCCGGTGACGCGCAGATTGTCGACGCGGAAGAGATTCTCCACCTCGCCGCGGGTGTAATAGGCGTCCCAGGTCCAGCCGTTGCCGAACGTCCCCTCCGCACCGACCACGCCACGCCACAGTCGGCGATGCAGGTTCATCTTGCCCGTGGCGTAATCATAGTTCGAACGGCCCATGGTGAAGCTGGTCAGTCCCTGCGCGGCCATCGCGGTCCGGATGGACGCGGGCAGGAATGCGTTGTCGCTCCGGATCGTCAGTGCCGCATCCGATGGCGTGAAATTGGGGTTGGAGAATTTCGACTGGGTCTCGGCATAATTGCCTTCGGCGAACACTGTGATGCCGCCGACATCGTAGGACAGGCGCGCAAACGCATTGCCGCGCCGCGAGGGCAATTCCGGCTCGATCGCCACGACATAGCCGGGATCGCCGCCCTGCATCGTGGTTCCGGTCACCAGGCTGCCATAGGTGAAGGGGATCGGCGTGCCGCCCGGGCCGAACTGGGTTCCGCGCAGCGGCCCCGCATTGATCAGGCCGCCCGGCGCCCGGTTCGACGGATAGGCAAAGGGCACCTGCAGTTCGCGCGGTTCGCCATTGGTGTCGGTATAGGCGGGATTGACGATCAGATTGTAGCGCTGCGCCGCCCATTTGCGGTCGAACAGCTCGTCGATGCTGAAGCCGCGATTGTCGGCGATCTCGGCGCTCACGAGCAGCTTGCCGCGATCGTCCGCGAACGGCACGCCGGCCGCGACCGAAACCAGGAAATTCTCTTCGTCGCCATAACGGCTGGCGCCGCCCTGGACGACCGCCTTCAGCCCCTTCAGATCCTTGTCGAAGCGCAGATTGACCACGCCCGAGACCGCATCGGATCCGTAGACCGCGGACGCGCCGCCGGTGACGATGTCCACGCCCTTGATCAGCGCCTGGGGCACGACGTCGATATCGACGCCGCCCGCCAGCCGCGCCGGGACGAAGCGCCGGCCGTCGACCAGCACCAGCGTCCGGCTGGCGCCTAGTCCGCGCAGATCCAGATAGTTGCCGGCCGAACCGCTCGCCTCGTTCGAGGTGCTCTTCGGAGTCAGGCTGGCGCGGACGCTTGGCAACAGGTTGATCGCGTTGGCGATGGTCTGCGGCGCGACGCGGGCAAGATCGGCAGCCCCCAGCACGGTGGTCGGGGTCGGCGCGTTCGCGCCGGTCGCCACGCGCGAACCGGTGACGACGATATCAACCGGCGGCCCGGTATCGTCGCCCTCTGCCTGCACGGCAGCGGAGGTCGACGTTTCAGCCGGCCGGGCGCCGCCGTTTCCCACCGGCACGATCGCGACCGCGCCGGTGCTGTTGCCGCGCGCCTTGAACGCCGTGCCGCGCAGGATCGCTTCGAGTGCCTGGTCGGCGGACATCGCGCCAGAAGCGCCCTTCGACCGCGCACCGCGCACCTGATCGGCATCGTAGATCACGGGCCGGCCGGCCTGACGGACATAGGCGTCGAGCGCGGATTTCAGATTGCCGGCCGGAACGCTGAAGGTCCGCGTCTGCGCGGCCGCCGGGCTCGCCAGAGCCATGATGCACACACTGGCCGCAAGCGACGCCGAAAAAGTCCTGACCATCAAATCCCCCGTCTATCGATCCCGAGCGTTCCCGATCGCTCGTCAGGGGTTAGGGCGCGGCACCGCAGGATCGGTGTAACGTCATCAATCCGAAATAATGATCGCGTCGGCATTTTCCTGGACGTGAAGGCCATAGGCCTCCCCCAGCAAGCGCGCGAAACCCTCGGGATCGGCGGCCGGGAACGCCCCGCCGATCCGCCGCCGCGACGCCTCCGCCCCCGTCACCACGATCTGCCGACGGTTGTAGCGGTTGAACTCCGCGGCAACACCGGGAAGCGGCGACTGATCGAAATTGAGCATGCCGGATCGCCACGACAGCGCATCGCGGACGCGCTCTTCCGATTTCTGGGTCAGCAATGTCGATGCGCCCTGGGCCACGACCATATCGCCGGCGGAGATGACGGCGGCGGATTGCGTGCCCAGCTTCACATCGGTCACGCGCACGCGCCCTTCGACCACAGAGACGGTCACCTTCTCCCCATCGCGGCGGACCGAAAATTTGGTGCCGAGCACGGTGACGGTGCGACTGCCGGCATGGACAACGAAGGGGCGTCCGGCGAGATGCGCGACCTCGAAATAGGCCTCTCCCCGATCGAGCCACACATCGCGTTTCGATGCGGTGATCGCGGTGCGGACGACCGATGCGGTGTTGATCTCCACCCTGCTGCCGTCGTCGAGCGGGACGACGCGCTTGCCGCCGACCGGCGTCGCGAACCGCGTCGCCGATACCGGCGCGGCATCCGCCATTTCCGCCGCCGGACCGGACGGATCGCGCAGTGCCACGAACGATCCCGTCGCGACCACGACCGCAAGGCAAGCCGCCATGGCGAAGATCATCCGCCGGCGGCCGGGCGCCGCAACGCGCAAATCCTGAAGATCGTCGTCGCCCGACCATTCGGTTGTCGAGCCGAGCGCGCTGATCCGGTCCGCCGCGCGCCAGCCATGTTCGAGCCGCCAATAGGCCGACCGGTTGCCGAAGGATTCCGCGAGCCACGCGTCGAGTTCGGCCTGATCCGCGTCGGACCAGCCGGCGATTTCGCGCCGTTCGATGAAATCGGCCGCGCGATCGTTCGCCATCTGCGCGCGGCTCACGACTCGTCCCGCTTTCTGCGGCGTTCGAAACGCGGACGGACGATCCTGCCCGATCCGCCGATCATGAAATCGGCCAGCGCCTGCATGCCCATGTGCAATTGCTGTTTGACCGCATCGACGCCGATGCCGAGCCGCTGTGCGGTCTCGCGCGTGTCGAACCCTTCGATCTTGCGCAGCCGGACGATCTCCCGGACGCGGGGCGAAAGCTGCTCCATCCCGTCATGCACACGCCGCAGCGCGTCGCGCGCGGAGAGATGGCGCTCGGTCGCGTCGAGATCGATGTCGCGATCGGCGAATTCGAGATCGGCGACCAGATCGAAAGAGACGATCCGCGCGCGCCTCGCACAGCTCGCAAGATGATTGCGCGCAATGGTGAACAGCGTCGCCCGCGCATTCGCGGGCAACGCGCCATGCGCATATTCGAGCGTCAGCTCGTATATGTCGTGCCTCATGTCGACCACGTCGTCCGCGACTCTCCAGTTCCGACGGATGAACTGCGTCAGGCTCCGTTCGAGAGGAAGCACCTCCCGGCAGAACCAGTCACGAAGAACATCGTCGTCGACCATCGTCCCCAGTCAGGTTTCTCCGCAGCGGGATCGTATCAATAGCAGAGGCGAACGAGCGTCAAATCGGTGTAACGACAAATCGGCGGGGCGGGAGAATTCGATGATCCGTCACCCTGAACTCGTTTCAGGGTCCATGCCCGAACTCACGCTGCGGCTTCAGCATGACGATGTGCGTGATCAATCCTTCCACACCCGCATCGGCAGCTCGATCCGGCTGGGATCCCTACCCCCACGCGCGATCCGGAAGGTCACTTCGCCCGTCGCAGGATAGCGTTTGAACGTGTCCGCATCATGCCCGCCAAGCGCGAGCCGGATCCGGTGCCCGCGCGCGATCTTCGCCGCCACCGGGGACAGGGCGAAACGCACCGTCATCGTCTGGCTAGGCACGACCGGCAATGCATCGGCACGGCGGAAGCTGTGCGGCGCCGGGCCCTGATCATAGGGCAGGCTCTTCGGGTCCGCCGGCTTGCGGTGGATCAGGCGCAACTGCCCCTCGGTCAGATAGGTGACGCGGCCATCGGGCGCGACATCCTCGAGATAGGCGAACAATGCGGGATCGCGGCTGTCGCTGGCGAGTTCGACGCTCAGCACCGGTGTTCCCGCCAGCTCCATGTCGCGCGTCATCGGCGCGCCGTCATAGACCGCGAGCCGTCGATCCTCGGCGCGACGATCCGGATAGCGCGGCGAGGTGCCGAAATTGGTCGACCAGCGCGTCTGTTTGCCCGTCGTCGCGGCGAAGTCGACGCGGTGGGTATCGACGCCCGCAACCTGCGGTTTCGCGGCGAGTCTGCCCCCCGCCCCCAGCATCAAACGCGTCGTGACCGCGCCGGCGGGCGGCCATGACGCGGTCGTGCGCATCGCGCCGGTGCCGAGCACATAATAATGGATCAGCCGTTTCGGACGCTGCCCGGCGCGGGCGCGATCGGCGAAGGCGCGATTGGCTTCGAACTGCGCATCGATCGACGGCACCGGATCGGTGCGATCGGGGAAGAAGGGATCGGCGAAGGTCCGGTGATTGTGATCGTTGGCGGTGATCCACAGCTCCATCGGCACGCCGGGCGCCGAGCGGAAACGCGCCAGTGCCGCCTCCGCGGTGCCGGCATCCATCCACGATCCCCAAATCTGCGCGGGCTTCGCCTGACGGCGGATGCCGGCAAGCTGCGCGGCGGGCGAGAGATCGAACAGGCGGTGGCCGTTGCGGCCGGGATCGTCGCGATATTCGGCCTCGACATAATCCTCCGGCCCCCAGCGGCGGCGGCCGTTCAATGCGCTGCGCAGCTGCGCGAAATCTCGATCGTCGTCGACGGGCTGGAGCTGCGGATAGAGTTTCGGGCAGTCTTCGACGCGTGCGCGGCAATCGAGCGGGCCGCCGCGCCCGTCGCGGCCGAGATCCAGCTCACGCGTCGCCCCGCCCCAGGCGTTGAGCATATAGCTGTTCTCCACTCCGCCGGGCGCGAACAGATGGAGATAGGCGTCGAAATCGACCTCGCGCACGATCGCGGCCTTCAGCGCGGGCGCCGGGCGGCTGGTGGCGATGTCGGCGGTATCGGCCATGTAGGAGACGCCGGCCGCGATCACCTGTCCGTTCGACCAGGGCTGGCGCGCGAGATGCGCGATCAGCGCGTCCATATCCCTGATCTCGTCCGCGGTGATTTCGCCGTCCCGCGGTCCGAACGACGCGGTCGAGCCGCGCGTGTCGACGGCGGCGACGACATAGCCCGCCTCTACCCAGGGTTTGCCGTAACGGATCATGCCCGCACGACCATAGCGCGTCTGGACGAGCACCACCGGCGTCGGGCTGGAAGGCGGCTTGCCCCCCGGGAACCACAGGCTCAATGCGATGCGCGTCCCGTCTGGCATGGCGACATAATAGGATCGGTTGCTCCAACCCTCGGGACGGACGTCCGCGCTACCGGTCAGCAGCAGCGCGATCGCCGCGGCGGTACAGCGGGCAAGGCGCGCGCGCACGCCTAGAAATCCGCCCGCAATTCGAGGCCGTAGGTGCGCGGTTCGTTGAGCACGATGAATTTCTGCCCCACGATGGACTGGCCGTACAGATCGAAAAGCCGCTGCGGACGCACGACCTTCGTCAGGTTCTTGCCCCAGATGCCGACACGGATGCCGGTATCGCCGATGGTGAGCGAGGCACGCGCGTTGAGCAGTCCATAGGCGCGCGAACGGCCGTCCGGGCTGTTCGACAGGTCGAGATAGGATCGGCCGCGCAGCAGATATTCGCCATAGAGCGCGACATCGCCCAGCGGCGTCGGGATACGCCAGTCGGCATTGACCGCGCCGGTATAGTTGGGCGTGAACGGCGTGTGCCGCAGCGGCTGTGCTGGCGATCCCGGCGGCGCGGGGATCGTGCCGCCATCATATTCCGCTTCCAGCACCGACAGGTTCGCGCCGATCGAAAGCGCGTCGGTGGGCCGCGCCGTCACCTGCAGTTCCACGCCGGTGCTGTGCGCCTTGCCCGCATTGCGGACGATCGGATCGTAGACGGCGGTCGCCGGATTGTCGGAGGTGATCTGGATGTCGCTCCATTTCATGTGGAAGACCGACAGGTCGAAGGTCAGGCGCCGATCGAGCAACGCGCCCTTCAATCCGGCCTCATAGTTCCAGAGCGATTCAGGGCCGAAACCGATGCCGTTGGCGTCACCCAGCGCGTCGTTGAAACCGCCGCTCTTGAAGCCTTTGCTGACCGTCGCATAGCCCATCAGATCGGGCGTGAAGCGGATGCGGATATTCGCATTGGGGGTGAATTGCCCCCAACTATCGCGCCCGCTGATGTTCGCATCGCCGCCGAGCAGTCCGATCGGATCGGACTGGGTATAGGCGATGCGCTTGCGATCGTGCGAGTAACGGCCGCCCAGCGTGAGGTCGATCCGGTCGGTCGCGGCCCAGGTCGCGCTGGCGAAGGCGGAGACGCTGGTCGTGTTCAGCCGCCCGTTCGATCCGGCGAGCGTTCCGCCCAGCCCCGGCGCCCCGAGGGCGTCGGCCAGATCGTCGCCCACTTCGACGAAGCTCTGATTGTCCGACCGCTGACGGAAATAATAGGCGCCGACCAGCCACGAGAGCTTGCCCATCGTCCAGTCGAGCCGCAGTTCCTGCGAAAAGCGCCAGACATTCTCGGGATCGCCGTCATAGAGCAGGGTCAGCGGTGAGCGATCGGTATCGGTGCGGCTGTAATAGTCGTGATCGTGATAGGATGTGATGCTGGTCAGCCCGACATCGCCGATCCGCGTCGTGAAATTGGCCGCCAGATCGAGCGATTCCAGTCTTTCCTCGGTGACGGTGTCGGACTGGACAAGACGGTCATAGGGATCGGTGTTGCGCGGCAGGCCGAACAGATCCAGGAACTGCGGAACGATCGCGGCTTCGTTGTAGCGCAGCGTCTCGAACACGAGCTGTTCCTGATCGACCTTGCGATAGGCGGCGGTCAGCAGCAATTCGGTGTCGGGCGCGATATCGAACAGCAATTGCCCGCGCAGCGACCAGCTATCCTGATCGTTGACGTCGCGGTTCAGCACGGTGTTGCGCTCGTAACCGTCGCGCACGGTGCGCACGCCCGAGATCTTGGCGCTGACGCCCGGCAGGATCGGTCCGGACAGCGACGCGCCGAAGCGCCGATAATCGTAATTGCCGGCTTCGAGTTGCGCCGACCCGGTGAAGACATCGCTCGGTTTCTTCGTGGTGATGCTGATCACGCCGCCGATCGTGTTGCGGCCGAACAACGTGCCCTGCGGCCCGCGCAGCACTTCCACTCGGTCGATGTCGAACAGGTCGAGATTGGCGCCCGCCCCCTGGCCCACATAGACCTCGTCGACATAATAGCCGATCGCGGGCTCCGCCCCTGCCGAGCCCGCACCGCTGACGATGCCGCGCAGCGAAGTGGGCGACAATTTGAGGTCGCCGAAATCGCCATAGCTGAGCCCCGGCGTGGCGCGCGCCAGATCCGAAATGTCCTGAATACCGGCGCGGTCGAGCGCCTCGGCAGAATAGGCGGTGATCGAGATCGGCGTCTCCGACAGGCGTTCCGGCCGCTTGCGCGCGGTGACGATGATGTCGCCTGCCCCATCGTCCGATTCGGCCGTCGGCACATCCTGCGCGCGGACCGCGACGGGCGCGCAGAGCGCCGCAAAAGCCGCCGATGTCAGCCATATCGACGCCGTTGAAATCCGTGAAAGCCGCCGCCCCCGATGACGCATGAAGCGCTCCTTGATCTTCGTTGATAGAATTTATATTCAATTACAACTTACACTCTGTCAACCGCCCCGCAATTCGAGTAGCCATCGATCCATGAAGCTCACTCCGATCCTTCGCTGCGCCGCAGCGGCTCTGACCCTCGTCACGCTGACGTCCGCCGCGCCGCCGGCCGAATTCGATCTGATCATCCGGGGCGGCACGGTGATCGACGGCACCGGCGCGAAGCGCATCCGCGCGGACATCGGCATATCGCGGGGCCATATCGCGGAGATCGGCGACCTCTCCGCCGCCGCCGGCCCCTCGATCGACGCGAAGGGGCTGGTGGTCGCCCCCGGCTTCATCAACATTCACGATCATGCCGATCCGAAGACGCTGGCAGCCCCTGCGAACATGCTGGCGCAGGGCGTGACCACCGAGATCATGAACGCCGACGGATTGGGTCCGATCGACCTTGCCGGCCAGCTCGATGCGATCGCGCGCGACGGATCGGTGGTGAATTTCGGCGGTCAGATCGGGCTGAACGCGATCTGGAAATCGGTGATGGGCGATGACGATCGCCGCGCGACCCCGGCCGAGATCGCGCGGATGCGCGCGCTGCTCACCCGCGCGCTCGACGACGGGGCATGGGGGATTTCCTCAGGCTTCGATTTCGCACCGCTTTCGCGCGCGCATGTCGACGATATCGTCGCGATCCTGTCCTCCGCACGCGACCGACGGACGAATTTCCCGAACCATGACCGGGTCACGCCCGACAACGGCTTCAGCTCGCTCGCCGGGATGCGCGAGACGATCGGCGTCGCCGAACGCGCGGGGCTGATGCCCGTCATCACCCATGTGAAGCTTCAGGGACAGGAACAGGGCCGCGCCCGTGAACTCTTTGCTCTGATGGACGCGGCGGCCCGGCGCGGAACGCCCGTCGCGGCGGATATCTATCCCTATCTGGCCGGGCAGACCGCTCTGGAGGATCTGTTGATCCCTGCCTGGGCTCAGGTCGGCGGCCGACCGGGCATGCTTGCGCGTTTCCGCGATCCCGCCCAGCGGGCGGAGATCGCCAAGGCGGCCGAAGCCGCGATGCGTGCGCGGTTCGGCGGACCACAGGGCGTGTTCGTCCTGGCCGGGCGCAGCGAGCTGACCGCGATCATGACCGCGCAGAAGATCGGCGCGGGCGAAGCCGTGATCCGTTCGCTGGAGGCCAATGCCACGCCCGCCATCCTCCGTTTCGGTAGCGAGGCGGATCTCCGACTGATGCTTGCGCATGGCGGCATCGCGATCGCCTGCGATTGCGGCGCCACCACCCAGACCAATATCCATCCGCGCAGCTATGGCACCTTTCCCAAGCTGCTCGGCGAATATGTCCGCGACAAGGGAGTCCTGCCGCTGGAGGCGGCGATCGCGAAGATGACCGGCCTGCCCGCGGCGATCGCGGGCATGACGGATCGCGGCGTGCTGGCGCCCGGCATGGCGGCCGATATCACGCTGTTCGATCCCGCGCGTATCGCCGAACGCGCCAGCTTCGACGATCCTGCGCGGCTGTCCGACGGCGTCGAGACGGTGATCGTCAACGGCACCGTCGTCTGGAAGCAAGGCCGGTCGACCGGCGCCATCCCCGGCGCGCGACTGGCCCGCCTCCAGTCATCGCCCAGCCGCCTGCCGCTGGACCGCATCCCGTCCGTCGCTCAGCGCCTCGAAATCGGGGGCGACAGGCTGATCGTCTCGCTGCGTGCGGGGCCTGCGCGAAATGCCGGCGGGACCATCGCGATCACGGGCAAGGACGGCGCATCGCGTTTCCGCGCGACCCGGATCGGCTTCGTGGAGAGCGACGGCAAGGGCTGGTTCGGCGTGATCGGATGGGGCGTCGAGCCGGGCATGCCCCCTGCCCCCTTCACGCTCTCGCTGGAGACGCGGCGGGAATGCAGCGGCCCAACCGGCTTTCTTCGCATAGGCGGCAGGACAAGGGCGTTCGACGCCGACCCCGCATGCGTCCGCCGCAAAGCGAATTGATTCCGGCGGCCACCTTCAGGCGGCGCGGGCGGCGATCAGCATCTCGGAAACCGGATCTGCCACCTTCATGGAAAACAGAACCGGCGTGCCTTCGCACCGCGATGCGGGCTCAAGCGTGATATCGGGCGCCGATGCGGCAGCCAGGGCCTCATATTGCGCGGCAAAATCCAGGAAACGCTTGCGCAACGCGGCGCTGGCGGTGATCTCGGCGGTGCGTCGGCACATTTCCGCCTGTTTGATCCAATGTCCGTAATTCGGCATATCCATCGTTGGCTCCGGATGAGAGGGATGGCTGCGTTGGCGGGTCAGCTTCCGGCCTCGATATTGACGGGCGGCGCAAGCGGATTGGGATCGCTGTCCTCGCCGCGTTCGATGCGGGCCGCTGCGCTGTCCTGACGCGTGTCAGTGGATCCGTCTGCGGCATCGGGTTCGTCGTCATCGGGCTTTGCGCGATCGGCTTTGTCGGTCATGCTCTGCTCCTCGGATGAAGTGGGGCGCCCAGCGGCGCCCCAAATCGTCACGGCTTCGCCGCGGCCTCGGCACGGGCTCGCGCCTTTTCGGCATCGCCCTTTGCTTCCTGACGATCGCCCTCGGCGATGATATCCGGGCGATCGGTCGCCTCACCGATGGCGCGCTTCGCCTTGCCGATGGTTTCGTCCACCACGCCCTTGGCGCGATCCTTGACTTCACCCATGTTCCGTCTCCTCGATGCATATCCGATCACATCCTCGAAGGCCGGGACCATATGGTCCGTCGCCTTCGTCGGTGGAGCTACAACCTGCCCGCCGAGCAAGACGTTCCGACCGGTTCGCGAACGCAATGACATTAGGTTCGCCATGCCGGCCTTCGCGATTGATCGATGTTAATCACATGAAATCGTGAGAAGAAAAAAAGCCCCGCTCCGGTTCATGCCGAACCGGAACGAGGCTGAAGGGCCGTCGCGGCGCCAAGGGGAGCGCCGCGGCGGTCGGGGGACTTAAAAGCCGACCGACAGTGTAAGTCGGCCATTGTTCTGCGAACCATATTTGCCGATCAGCCCGTCATAGGAGACGGAGACCGTCGCGGCCTTGCTCATGCGCCAGTCGAGCGCGACCGTCGCCGCGCCGGCATTGCGCGAAAGCGCGGTGCCGGCGATGTCGAAGATCGCCGCCGAATTGCCGAAGCTCTGGATGCTGGTCGAGGCGAGATCGCCGAACACATGCTGCAACGCCAGGCTGCCGCGGCCGGAAAGCCCATCGACGATCGGCGTCGTCGCTTTCACGCCCAGCTTGCCGAGCGTGAAGCTGTCCTTGCGCTCCCGGACGGTCAGCGCCACCGGCCCGCCGCTTTCGGCAAAGCCGTCGGTCTTCACGCGATAGAAGCCGATGCCCGCGAACGGCTCTACCGTGCCGCCCATCGCCGCGATCGGCACGCCGAGCTCGGCGAAACCATGCAGAGTGCGGCCCTTGTAATCCGCCTCTTCGCGATCGGCGAAGCCAGGGAAAGCGATGTCGCGCACGGTGTTCACGTCGACCCATGCATAGCCCAGGCCGGCGCGCAGATTGACCTTGCCGAAATTGCCGCCGGCATAGGCCATGATGTGCACCGTCTCAAGCTTCGCGCTGCTGTTGCGCGCACGCACGTCCATGTCCTCGGTGGTGAAGCCGCCGGCGACGCCGATGCGCGCGCCCGACGCAAAGCCGAAATCGGCGCCACCGACCCCGCCCGTCGTCTGGCGTTCGGCATCCGCCGCGCCGAACCGGCCCGAATCCTCGTCGCTCGACGCGACGAACTGGCCCCAGAGCGCAGCGCCCTCCGCATCGTTCGCGAAGCGCGGTGCCAGTGCCGCCTGGGCCGCAACCGCGTTGAGCACCATCGCGGTGCGGACCGAGGCATGGACCTCACCCGAGAGCAGATCGAGCCCCGCGCGCACCGCATCGTCGCTGGGAACGAGCGTCAGCGCGGCATAGGCGGGATTGGCGACGCCGAGCAGACCGAAGGCGGTGGCGGTGTTCACCTGGTTCGGATTGAGGCCGAGCAACGCGAGCGACGCGCCGGTCCGCACAACGTCGACATAGATCGCGTTGGCATTTCCACCCATCCGCAACTCGGTGTTACCGAGCGCATTCTGCGTCATCGTGTAACCACCGTTGATGCCGCCGGCGGCGGTCAGCAGCGTGTAGCGCGAACCGACCGTGTAGTCGCCGGCCGCGCGGGTGATCGCCAAGGTCGCGCCCGAACGGATCGTCGCGATGCTGCCCACCGCGATCCGATCAGCCCCACTCGACGAGATTTCGGCGGCATAGGTCGATCCTGCCTCCTGGACGAGCTGGCCGGTGATGGTGAGCGTGCCGACACCCATGCCCGGCGCGATCGTCGCACCCGACTGGATGGTAGCGCCGGCGATCGTGCCGGTGCCGCCGAGCGACGCGCCGGTCGCGACGCGCACCGCCGAAGGCACCGTGCCGAGCACGTTGAGCCGGCCGGCGAGCACTTCGACGGGGCCGAGGAAGCCGGTCTGCGATCCGATGGCGAGCGTGCCTGCGCCCAGTTTCTGCAACAGGCCGGTGCCGGTGAGCGTCGCGCCGAACGTGCCGGCATCCGCCTGATCGACGCGCAGCGTACCGGCATTGGCGATCGTGCCGGTCAGCGTTGTGGCGTTGCCCGTCAGCGTGGCGCCGCCAGCGATGGTGGTGCCGTCACTGAAAGTCGAGGCGCCGGTCAGCGTCCAATTGCCCGAGGCGACCGCGAGCCGCTCGAAATTGACCGCGCCGGCGAAGCTGCCATTGCCCGCGCCGCCCAGCGTGACGGTGTCCGTACCGGTGCCGCCATCGACGCTGCCGGTGATGACCGATCCGGTCAGCAGGTTGAGCGTATCGTTGCCGCCGCCCATCTGGATCGCGACGCCGCCGGTGCCGGCGATCGCGCCCGAATTGGTGATCGTGTCGTTGAAATTGCCGACCAGGCTGATCGCAGGGCCGGCAAGCCCTTCGATCCGTCCGGCATTGGTGATGGTCGTCGCGCCATAGGCGCTGTTCTCTGCGCCATCGTCGATCAGGATGCCGCTGCGTCCGCCGCTGATCAGAGCACCCGCCGCATTCTCGATCGTGCCGCCGCCCATCGCGATGCCCTGCGCGCTGTTGGGCCGGCCGCCGGAATCGACGCCGGTCGCGCTGATGCCGCGGATCGTGCCGAAATTGCGGACGGTGCCGATCAGGTCGATATCGACGCCGTCGCCGTCGCCGTTCGTCGCCACGCCGTCCCAGGTGCCGACGATCGTGCCGTTGTTGACGACGATGCCACCGCCGTCGGATCCGACACCCGAACCGTTGCGGCCGATGATCGTGGCGCCCGTGGCATTGGTCACATCGACATTGACGTCGCTGGTGATGCCGTGACGAAGACCGGAGATCAGGCCGCCGGTCTGGTTGATCACCTTGCCCGATTTGCCCTGCCAGTCGACGCCGTCATAGCTGTTGTTGGCCGGGCCGTCCGAATAGATGATGCCCGCATTGGTGACGATGGCGCCCTGGCCGGGACGGATCGCATCCTGGCCGAAGGAACGCAGTTCGCCGCCCGCCAGATTGTTGATGATGATCGTCGCGCTGCCCGATGCGGCGGCATCGAAATCGATCGCCTGACCGCCATTGGTCGTGCGGATGATGCCCGAGTTGTTGACCGTGATCGTGCCGCCCGTCGGATTGAAATTCACGCGCACAGCATCGTCGGCGCTCTGGATCGTCGCGCCGGCATTGTTGGTGATGGTGATGTTGCGGCTGTCGTTCGATCCCGCGAGGTTGATCGCGCGGCCGGTGGCATTGGTGTTCGAAATGGTGCCCGAATTGGTGATGGTCAGCGGCGTCGCGGTGGAGGCGATCGTCGTGCTCATCGCGCTGGTGAGCGTCGCGCCGGCGTCGACCTGATAGGTCTCCGCGGCCAAGGCGCCGGTCAGCGTCCAGGTGCCGGTCTGGACCGCGACCTGTTCGAAGCCGGTGGCGCCCGCGAAATTGCCGGTGCCGCTGAAATTGATCCGGTCGGTGCCGGCGCCGCCATTGACGCTGCCGGTGAAGACCGCGCCGGTCCGCACGTTCAGCGTGTCGTTGCCCGCGCCCATGTCGAGCGCAGAGGTGGTGCCCGCGATGGTGCCCGAATTGGTGATGGTGTCGGCGAAATCGCCGACCAGAACGACGCCCATGCCGCCTAGGCCGCGGATCGTGCCGGCATTGGTGATCGTGGTCGCGCCATAGGCGCCGCCGGCCGAACCGTCGTCGATCAGGATCGCGTCGGCGCCGCCGATGATCGATGCGCCGGCGGCGTTCTCGATCAGGCCGCCGCCCATCGCGATGCCCTGCGCGCCGTTCGGGCTGCCGCCGGAATCGACGCCAGCGGCGCTCAGCCCCTGGATCGTGCCGAAATTGCGGATGGTGCCGACCAGATCGATATCGACCCCGTCACCGTCGCCATTGGTGGCGACGCCGTCCCACTGGCCGGTAATCGTGCCGTAATTGACGACGATGCCGTCGCCGTCCGAGCCGACGCCCGAACCGTTGCGGCCGGTGATGGTCGCGCCGGCCTCGTTCACCACATCGACGCTCGTGTCGCTGGTGATGCCGTGGCGCAGACCGGAGATCACGCCGCCGGTCTGGTTGATCACCCTGCCCGCGCGCGCCTGCCAATCGATACCGTCGAAGCTGTTGTTGGCCGCGCCGTCGGACCGGATCAGGCCGGCATTGGTGACGACTGCGCCCTGACCGGGGCGGATCGCATCCTGGCCGACCGAGGTCAGCTCTGCCCCGGCGTAATTGTTGATGACGATCGTCGCCGCATTGGTCGCGACCGCGTCGAAATCGAGCGCCTGGCCCGCCGTCGTGGTGCGGATGATGCCGTAATTGTTGACGGTGATCGTGCCGCCCGTGGGGCTCACATTGATGCGGAACGCGTCGTCGGCGCTTTCGATGACGCCACCGGCATTGTTGGTGAGCGTGATGGTGCGCGCAGTGTTGCCGCCCGACGCATTGATCGCGCGGCCGCTGGCATTGGTGCTGCGGATCGTGCCGGAGTTGGTGATGACGAGGCCGGTGGAGGCGTCGTTCCAGTTGATCGCCGGATTGGTCGTCGTCTGCAGCGTGCCGCCAGCCTGGAGGGTGATCGTGTCGGTTCCCGCGACGGTCTTCTGCGTGGTGTCGGTCACTCCGTTGGCGATGACATGATTGGTCTGCGCGGCGGCGGGCATGGCTGCCGCCGTCATCGACGCCAGAACGCCGGCCACGATCGCGATACGGCTGGTTTCGACACGCAATTTCATGATTCACCCCCTGTTCGGAAAATCCGATTCGCGTCGCGATAGGGGCGCTGCTTGATCCTTTTGTGACAGATGTGACGGTTGCGTTAC
>Ga0209902_100768_pt1 | contig 25284 bp, 16 predicted proteins | sample FECB27metaG_FD_188304 | JGI IMG/M metagenome (GOLD analysis project Ga0209902, IMG submission 188304) | Cyanobacterial communities from the Joint Genome Institute, California, USA - FECB-27 (SPAdes) (version 2) | ecosystem: Environmental > Aquatic > Thermal springs > Hot (42-90C) > Microbial mats...
GGGGGGGGGGGGGGGGGGGGGGGGGGGGGGGGGCGTGGTGGAGCGCTCCCTGTTGCCGAATGCGGGACTGCTGCCGGCCCTGCGCCTGATCGGCACGCCGCTCACCCGGTCGTTCGCCCCCCACCCCTATCCCCTCCCCACGAGGGGGAGGGGAAGAGCCTGACTGCCCGACGATTGGGCCAAGACGTGCCGAACGACTGATTCCGGAGACCACCACCATGCCCATCCGCATCGGCGCCAATCCCATCGGCTGGTCGAATGACGACCTTCAGGAGATCGGCGGCGCGACCTCGCTCGAGACCTGCCTGACCGAGGCCAGAGAGGCCGGCTTCACCGGCATGGAGCTCGGCCACAAGTTTCCGCGCGAGCCGCAGGCGCTGAAGGCGGCGCTCGCGCCCTTCGGCATGGCCTGCATTTCGGGCTGGTATTCGGCCGAGCTGCTGCTGCGCGACACTGAGGCGGAGATGAAGGCGCTCCGGCCGCATCTCGATCTGCTTAAGGCGATGGGCTCCGACGTGCTGGTCTTCGCCGAGACCTCGAACGCGATCCATGGCGACCGGACGCAGCCGCTGTCGCAGCGCCCGGTGCTGGCGGCCGGGGAGTGGGGGCGGTTCGGTGAGCGCATGACGCAGGTCGCCGAGCGCACGCTCAGCGAGGGGGTGCGGCTGGTCTACCATCACCACATGGGCACGGTGGTCGAGAGCGAGGCCGATATCGACGCGCTGATGGCTGCAACCGGCGGTGCCGTGCATCTCCTGCTGGACACCGGGCATGCGACATGGGGAGGCATCGACCCGGCCGCGCTGGCGGCGCGCTATCGCTCCCGCATCAGCCATGTCCACGCCAAGGACGTCCGAGAATCCGTGATGGAGCAGGCCCGCGCCGAGGACTGGAGTTTCCTCGACGCGGTGCTCGGCAAGGGCAAGGACCTCGGCGTCTATACCGTGCCGGGCGACGGCATGGTCGACTACCCGGCCGTGTTCAGGGCGCTGCCGGGCTATTCCGGTTGGGTTGTGGTCGAGGCCGAGCAGGACCCCGAAAAAGCGCACCCGCTGACTTATGCCACGACGGGCGTCGCCCATCTTCGCGCCAGCCTGAAGGAGGCCGGGCTCACCTGAGCCGGGATACACACCATGTCGAAGCTGCTCGTCAGACCATCATCGCCGGATGCGGAGGGCCGCATCCACCATGTTACGCCGCAATCGGCCGGCTGGAGCCATGTCGGTTTCGACGTGCATCGCCTCGCCGACGGGCAGAGTCTGACGCGAGACGCGGGCGAGCGGGAGGTCTGCATCGTGCTGCTGGCCGGCCGGGCGGCGATGTCGGCGGGCGGACAGGCGTTCGGCACGATCGGCGGGCGGGCCTCGCCCTTCGAGCCCGATCCCTGGTCGTTCTATGTCCCGGCCGGGACCGGCTGGAGCCTGACGGCGCAGGGTCCGTGCGAGATCGGCATCTGCTCGGCGCCCGGAAAGCCCGGGCTCAACCCCCGCGTGATCGCGCCGAGCGACGTGCAATGCCTGACGCGCGGCGAGGGCAGCAACACCCGCCATGTCCGCAACATCCTGCCCGAAACCGAACCGGCGGAAGGCCTGCTGGTGGTCGAGGTGATCACGCCTTCGGGCTGCTGGTCGAGCTATCCGCCGCACAAGCACGACCGCGACGCGCTTCCCCACGAGTCGCTGCTGGAGGAGACCTATTACCACCGGCTGAACCCGCCGCAGGGTTTCGCCTTCCAGCGCGTCTACACCGACGACCGCTCGCTCGACGAGACGCTAAGCGCGCAGGACGGCGACGTCGTGCTGGTGCCGGAGGGCTACCATCCCGTCGCCGCGCCGCATGGCTACGAGCTGTATTACCTCAACGTCATGGCCGGCCCGAAGCGGGTCTGGAAGTTCCGCAACGATCCGGCGCATGAATGGCTGGTTGCGCCGAAGCCTGCCTGCGGGACGACAGCTCGGAAACCCGCCTTTCCCGCAGCTATGCCTTAAGCAAGCGGCGGCATTCCGGCGGGCCCTGATCTCCAGGGTTGCAGACGAGATGACGCAGCGTTCGGCCGTGTGTTAATCTTTCGCGATCTTGCAGAGGGAGGCGGAGATGGCCTGGTCCACGCGCGGTTCGTTGAGCCTTGCCTGCCTGATCGCCACCTTGAGCTTTCCGCCCAACTCGGCGCAGGCGCAGAGGCCCGACAACGCTACGATCTGCAAGACCCAGAAGACCGAACAGGGCATAGCCGCCTGCACCGCCGTGCTGAAGCGGGGCGGCGATCTCAGGACCCGGTCATCGGCGCTGCTCGGCCGGGCGCAGGCCTATTGGGCGCTGAACCGGCTGGCCGAGGCCGAGAAGGACTATTCCGCGACGATCAAGCTCGTACCGCAGTTCATGGCGCTCTACCGGGATCGCGGCCAGATCCGCTTCGGCCTCGGCAATATGACCGGCGCGATGGAGGATTTCACCGTCGCGATCGAGAAGGACCCGTTCGACGCCGACAACCACGCCAATCGCGGCTATCTCAAGATGCTGCAATATGATTTCGAGGGCGCGCGCGAGGATCTGCGCAAGGGGCTGTTCTGGAAAGCCGAGCACCCGCGCAGCCACTACATGATGGGGCTGCTGCACTATTCGACCGGGCGCTATGGCGACGCCGTCAGCGCTATCGGCCGGGCGCGGATGCTCGGCTTCAAAGGCCATGAGGGCTTCATCACCAAGGCGAGGAGCCACTACTATCTCGGTGCGTTCGACGCCGCCGAGAAGGAGGCTTCGGACGGGCTGACGAGCTTTCCGAGCGTCCACGACCTGACCGAAATCAGAGCGCGGGCGCGGCTGGCGCAGCGTCTGCTGCCCCAGGCGCTGGCGGACGCCGACGCCGCAGTCCAGGCGACGCCGCGCTATGGCCGCGCCTATGCGACGCGGGCCGCGATCAGGCTCGCGACGAAGGAACTGGACGCCGCCAAAGCCGATGCCGACAAGGCGATAGAACTCGATCCGAAGCTCTTCGACGCCGTGCAGGTCAAGGCCGAGATCCTGCTGGCGGCCGGCGACAAGGCGGGGGCGCGGGCGCTTTACCAGCAATCGGCGGCGCGCACCGACGCCGTCATGGACTACGACAAGACCTCGCGCAACCGCGCGGCAGCGCAGATCATAGAGCTGGACAAGCCGCCGCCGATCGTCGTGGCGGAGCTTCCCGAGGCGGAACTCAAGACGCGCTGCGGCAACAAGGACGACGCGCTGCGGATGCAGTCCTGCGACCGGCTGGTCGAGGCGGCCGCGACGCCCGAAGCCAAGGCCGAGATGCTGATCCTGCGTTCCAAGGCGCAGCCCTTCGAGAAGCGACTGCCGGACCTGAATCTCGCCGTCGAGGCCGCGCCCGACTATCTGCCCGCAACGCTGGCGCGCGGCTACGCCCATAGCGACAACTATTTCCCCGGCACCGATCTCGCGCCGCTGGAGCGGGCCTTCGCAGATGGCGACAGCGTGGTGCGCCGCGCCAAACCCGGCTCCGACGAGATGCTGCAGGGGCTCGGCCTGCGCAGCTCTGTCGCCGCGGCGCTGGGGCGCTACGAGGTCGCACTCGCCGACATCACGCAAACGCTGGAATTGCAGCCCGACGCTGTCGTCTCGATGCAGGCCGACCGGGCGGAAATGCTGCTGATGCTCGACCGCCCGGCCGAGGCGGTGGCGGCGGCGCGCGATTCGGAGAGCCGGATCACGCCCGACAGGGCGTTTCTCCACCGCAGCCACATCCTCGTACTGGCTCTCATCGAGTCGGGCGACATCGCCTCGGCGCTCGCCGAGATCGAGCGCTGGAAGCAGCGCAATCCCGGCCAGTATGCGCACCAGGACGCCCTGCGCGCCCGCGCCATGCTGGCGCGCGGCGACGCCGCCGCCGCACGCGATACGGCCAGCAGCGTGCTGGCCCAGCGGGAGCTCGACCTCGCCGCGCGCGGCGTGCGCGGCATCGCCCATGCCAGTCTTGGCAATGCGCTCGATGCGGTGTCCGACATCGACGCCGTGATCGACGGCGCAAAGGATCCGATAACGGCGATCTATGACGGGCTGACGCCCGCTTTCATGTCCGACATCTTTCTGCATCGCGGGCTGGCGCGGGCGCAGTTGCGGCAGGTGACCTCCGCCCGCGCCGATTTCGGCGAGGCGATCAAGCGCGCACCCGATCGGGCGCGGCCTTATGCCGAGCGCGCCCGACTCGCCTTCATGGCCGACAATCCCGCCGCGCTGACCGACATCGCCATGGCGCTCCGGATCGAGCCCGCGGAGCCGCGCTGGCTTTCGCTGGCGGCGCGCATCAACCACGCCACAGGAGACATGGCGGCGGCGGAAAAACTCGTCGATTCAGCGCTCGCGGCCGGCGCGGGCGAACCCGACCTCGTCCTGCTCCGGGCCAGGGCGCGGCTCGCGCAGGGCAAGTTCGGGGCTGCCGCGCAGGACGCGACCACGCGGCTGGCCAGCGCGCCCACCGATGCCGAGGCGCATCTGGTCAGGATCGAGGCCCGGCTCCGCCCGGGCGATCTGAAGGCGGCGCTGGCCGACACCGAGGCGGCGCGGACGGCCAACGCCGGCGATGCTCGCATCCTGCTGATGCTCGGCGAGTTGAAGGCGCGCTCCGGCGATGCGCCCGGCGCGATCGGCGCGTTCGAGGAAGCCGCCGCCAAGCCCGATGCGATGCTGGCCGCCAACAAACGCCTCGGCGACCTCTATGCCGGGCTGGCCTCCGACCAGCTTGCGCTGGGCTACTACGCCAAGGCGCTGGAGGCGCGCGGGCAAGGCGCGGCCGACGAGGCGACGAAGGCGGCGGCCAGGACGGCCCGTGACGCGCTGATCCGCAAGATGGCCGCTCCGAAATAGCTCAGTCGGCCTCAGGGCGACCGGCTTCGCCAGGACCGGCTTGCATGATCCTCCGGGATCGTCGATCGATCGCATTCGGCATGGCCGCCGCATCACGCGACGCGCCCCGGAGGAGATCAAGCATGTCCCGCAGCGAACAGTTCGAAAAGGGCCTTGAGGTCCGCCGCAAGGTGCTTGGCGCGGATTACGTCGACAGCAGCCTCGCCAAGGCCGACGACTTCATGATGGGCTTTCAGGACATCACCACCGAATGGTGCTGGGGCTATGCCTGGACGCGGCCGGGCCTCGACCACAAGACCCGCTCGATGCTGAACCTCGCCATGCTGACCGCGCTCGGCAAGCCCAACGAGCTCAAGCTCCACGTCAAGGGCGCGCTCGGCAACGGCGTCACGGTCGACGAGATCAAGGAAATCCTGCTCCACGCCACGGTCTATTGCGGCATCCCGGCCGGGCTCGACGCCTTCAAGGCCGCCCATGAGGTGCTGAAGGCCGAAGGCGCGGTGCCGTCCGGGACGTAGCGGAGCCGCGACCTCACTGGTCGCGCATCGCCTTGGCCAGCGTGTCGCGCAAGGGGCCGAGCAGATAGGTCAGCAGGGTGCGCTCGCCGGTGATGATCAGCACGTCGGCCGGCATGCCGGGCACGACCTTGGCGGCGACATCGGCGGGCACGTCCTTGGGATCGACCACCACTTTGGTCTGGTAATAGGTCTCCCGCGTCGCGGGGTCGGTCACGGCGTCGGCCGAGACGGTCTCGACCCGGCCGAAGATCGAATCGGTCTTGCGGCTGGAGAAGGCCGGGAAGCGGATCTCGGCTTTCTGGCCGGCGGCGACGCTCTGTACGTTCAGCGGCGAGACGCGCGCGGTCAGGGTCAGCCGCTCCAGCGGCGGCACGACTTCAGCCAAAGTCGCGCCGGGGGCGACCACCGCGCCGACCGTCGCGACCTTGACGTTGAGGACGATGCCGGTGCGCGGCGCGCGGACCTCGACGCGGGTCAGGACCTCGTCGGCGACGGAGAGTTTTTCGCGCAGATCCGAGAGCTTGCCGCGCATTTCCGTCAGCGCCTGGGTCTGCTCCTCTTCGGCGCGCTGGCGGATCTGGCGGATCTGCAGGCGCGATTCCTCGACCACCTGCGAGAGTCGCGCGATATCGCCCTCGATGCCGCCGAGCTCGCCCTCCACCCGCGAGACCTCGCGCTCCAGCGCCCGGAACTTGTTGCGGGCGAAAAAGCCCTTCTCGACGATCGGCCTGACGGATTCGATCTCGGCGTTCAGGCTGGCGCGTTGTGACTTCAAGGCGTCGAGACTCGGGTGCGGCCTTCCATGTCCTTGCCGGTCTGATCGATGCGGGCTTCGAAGATGCTGGCCTGGTTCTCCAGCGAGCGCTTGCGCTCCATCAGCAGGCGCTGCTGCTCGGCCATGATCTGGGCGAGGTCGGGACGCGCCGCCTTGGCGAGAAGCTGCGGCGGAAAGACGATGGCCGGCGTCCCGGTGCGCTCGGCCATGATGCGGGCCTCCTGCGCCAGGCCTGCGTCGAGCTGCCGGCCGAGCAGTTCGGCATTGGCGCGCGCGGCTGTCGGATCGAGCCGGAACAGGACCTGCCCTTCCGCGACCTGCTGCGCCTCCTTGACCAGGATTTCGCGGATGATGCCGCCTTCGAGATGCTGCACCGGCTTGCGATCGCCCTCGACGGCGACGCGGGCAGGCGCGATCGCAGCGGAATCGAGCGGGGCGATCGAGGCCCAGGCGCCGAAGCCGCCGAAGACCAGCAGGATCGCGCCATAGGCCAGCCAGGCGAAGCGGCGGTGGTCGTGGGAGGCTTCGTCTTCGGGCGGGGTGCGGGGATCGGTGGCGGTCATGACAGTGTTCCCGGTCGCTTCCGTGCGGATGTCGGTCCGCCGGACAGTGCTCCGTGACGCGACGCTCCGGCTGTCACGCGGGTGACAGCCGGAGCGCTTTTGGGACGTCCGACCGGGCTCAGCCGAACAGGTTGAACGAGGGCGGCTGCTTGTCGTCGCCGAAATCGGCGTCGAAATCAGGCTTCTGAGCCGGCGCGTCCTTGGCGAAGGCGGGGGCCTTCTCCACGACCGGGCGGCCGCCGAACTTGTCGAAGGCCTGGTCGTCGAAATCGTCCTTGCCGGGCTTGAGGTTCGGCAGATCCTCGAACATGCCCTTGACCAGGTCCTCCTTCAGCTCGAACTGCGGCTTCTCGATCCCGCTTTCCTTCTCGGCGCGGAGATCGGCGAGCTTGTCGACGCCCTGATCCTTGCCGAGGAGCGCGACCTTGTCGCCCGCCTCGTCGCCCTTGCCGCCCTTGCCCTTGACCACATCGACCGCATCCTTGGCCTCGTCGAAGAAGCTGGAGAAGAAGCGGTCGTCCTTCTCGCCCTTCTCCGCCGTCAGCGCCTGGTCGACCCGCGACGTGCCGGTGCTGACGACATCGAGCGCGTCGTCGCCCTTGGATTTCTCCTCGAAGCCCTCCTTGAAGGCGTCAAGGATCCGCGAACCGGAATGCGCCGCTTCCTCGCCGGCAGCCGCCACGCCGCCGGCGACGCCCGACGCCACGTCGGCGATGGCGGCCGCCGCCTGCTCGACATCCTCCTTCGCCTCCGCGACGGCCTGCTCGCCGAACTGGATCGTGTTGCTCGTGCCGTCGGCGATCGCCTCGATGCCATCCCGCACCGCCGCGCCGGCCTCGGCGGCTTTCTCTTCGACGAAGTCGATGGTGTTGCTCATGCCGTCGGTGATCGCTCCGCCCGCCTGCTCGACCTTTTCGCCGATGAAGCGCACCGAGCCATCGGCGAAGTCCGTCACCGATGCGCCGGTCTCCTTGGCCTTCTCCTCGACGAAGGCGACCGTGTTGCTCGTACCGTCAGCAATCGCCTCGCCCGCCTGCTCGACCTTTTCGCCGATGAAGCGGACCGAGCCATCGGCGAAATCCGTGATCGCAGCGCCGGTATCCTTCGCCGTCTCCTCGACGAAGGTGATCGTGTTGCTCGTGCCGTCGGCAATCGCTTCGCCCGTCTGCTCGACCTTCTCACCGATGAAACGAACCGAACCGTCGGCGAAATCCGTGACCGCAGCGCCGGTACCCTTCGCCTTCTCCTCGACGAAGGTGATCGTGTTGCTCGTGCCGTCGGCGATCGCCTCGCCGGCCTGCCGGATGCCTTCGCCGATGGAGCGGACAGAGCCATCGACAAAATCCGTCGCGGCGTCGGCCCCCTGCTGCGCGGTCGTGGACACCGCCTCCAGAACGCCGGTCGCGGTATCGGTGGCCGTCTTGCCGGCGGTCTTCGCCGTCTCCGCAACCAGGCTCGCTGCGGCGCGGGCCTCGTCGCCGAACTCCTCCTCGACGATTGCGGCGGTCTCGGCAGCGCCGTCGGCGAGGCTGTCGCCGACGCGCCCGGCCGTGCGCCCGAACTCGCCAGCGACCGCGGCGACGCCGCCCGCCACCGTCCCGGCGACCTCCGCTCCGGTCGAAACCGTGTTGCCGACAGCCTCGGCGACGCCCTCGCCGACCGCGTCGAGAATCTTGCCGCCCGTCTCCAGTGCGTTGCCGAGATTTTTGCCGATACCGTCGAGCGTATTGCCGGCGATGTCGCCCCCTGTCTCCAGCGCCGCCTTGCCGGCTTCCTTCGCTCCGTCGAGCCCGTCGTTGACGTTCTTCTCGATGGTTTCGAGCGTATTCTTCGCGATGTCGAGCGCGCCCTTGCCAACCGCGCCGGCGGTCTCGGCAGCAGTTTCGAGGTTATTGGTCGCGCCGTCGATCAGGTTGTCGACGATGTCGCCATCTGTCTCCAGCGCGGCCTTGCCGGCTTCCTTCGCCCCGTCGATGCCGTCGTTGACGTTCTTCTCGATGGTTTCGAGCGTATTCTTCGCGATGTCGAGCGCGCCCTTGCCTATCGCGCCGGCGGTCTCGGCAGCAGTTTCGAGGTTCCTGGTCGCGCCGTCGATCAGGTTGCCGGCGATGTCGCCACCTGTCTCCAGCGCGGCCTTGCCGGCTTCCTTCGCCCCGTCGAGGCCGTCGTTGACGTTCTTCCCGATGGTTTCGAGCGTATTCTTCGCGATGTCGAGCGCGCCCTTGCCAACCGCGACGGCGGTCTCGGCAGCAGTTTCGAGGTTCCTGGTCGCGCCGTCGATCAGGTTGCCGGCGATGTCGCCACCTGTCTCCAGCGCGGCCTTGCCGGCTTCCTTCGCCCCGTCGAGGCCGTCGTTGACGTTCTTCCCGATGGTTTCGAGCGTATTCTTGCCCGCGTTGAGCGCGCCGTCCACACCCGCGCCAACGACCTTGCCGGCTGTCTCGGCAGCGGTCCCGAGGTTCCTGGCCGCACCGTCGATGGTCTTTCCGGCCGCGTCGAGCAAGGCCTCACCGGCCGCGCCCGCCGCCTTGCCCGCGCCCTCGCCGAGCTCCTTGGCGGCGTCGATCCCGGTCTCGACGATCTTGCCGCCGACGCGGCCAATGCCGCCCGCGATCTCGCCGGCTTTCTCGGCGCCTTCAGTGAGACCCTTGCCGATCTGTTCGGCCGCCCCGCCAATGGCCCGGCCGGCTCCAGCCACGGCTTCGCCGGCCGCCTCACCGGCCTTGCCCAGGTTCTTGCCGAAGCCGTCGGCCGCGCCCTTGCCGGCCTCAACGATCGCGCCGCCAACCTTGCCAGCTTCGGCCAAAGCGCCGCCGACCGCCTCGGCCGCCTGCTCGCCGCCCTTCTTGGCGCCATCGGCGAGGCCGCCGACAAACTTGCCGCCGCCGACGATCGCCCCGCCCACGGCGCCTATCGCAGCCGTGCCGGCTGCCTCGAAGCCGGCAGCCCCGGCGCGCGCCGCGCCCTCGATCGCCCGGCCGGGGTTGTCGACGAAGCTCTGCGCACCGCGCTGGATCGCCTGCGCGCCGCTGCCGACAGCGTCACGCGCCGTGGCCGCCAGATCCTGCGCGCTCTCGAACGCGCCGGCCAAGGCGCGGCCGGCGCTGCTCTGCGGGGCTTCGCCGGAACCGGTGACAGCGTTGTAGGCGTCCTCGGCGGTCTCGGTGATTTCCTCGGCGACATCGCCGGCCGCTTCACCGGCGGCGTTCAGGATTTCGCCGCCGGTCTCGACTGCTTCCTCTGCGAAATCAACCAAGAACTGGAAGGGATTGCCCATGATACGCTCCATCTGGTCCGTGCGGCCGCAGGGAGCGGGCCGCTTGTGCTCGGATCGCATCGCCTCGGCATGGCTGCCCGGTCCCGCGACGCCCTCACCATGACGGGGCTGCCCGTCTGCTTCTGTTCCCCATGGAACAGCAGCGATTTTCGCCTCGCGCAATAGTCATGGTAATCGGCTGTGTCGGTCGCTGACAATGCAACTTGTCTGTTTCTGACGCAGAGGAAGACGGGAGCTGATCATGAGCGCGACGAAAGGGAATGCGGTACGAAACCCGTTGAGCCTTGCGATGCGCGCCTGCATCCCAGGTACCGTCGCCGCCGTAATCATCAGCATGTTCATCAACGCCACGATGCTGGCGATGCCGATCTATTCGATGCAGATCTACGACCGCGTGCTGTCGAGCCGCAACGAGACCACGCTCGTCATGCTGACGTTGATCGTGCTGATCTTCCTGATCCTCTACGGCATTCTCGAATACGCCCGCTCCGGCGTGCTGGTGCGCTCCAGCGTCGCCTTCGAGAAGGTGCTGCGCCGACCGCTCTTCGACGCGATGATGCGCGCCGAACTCGACCCCGAGCGCCGGCAGGGCCAGCAGGTCATCCGCGACGCCGAGATCATCCGCGAATCGCTGGCGAGCGGCACCGTCGCGGTGCTGTGCGACCTGCCCTGGACGCCGCTCTTCGTGCTGCTGTGCTACTTCATGCATCCAGTGCTGGGCGCGATCGCGGCCGTGGGCGCGATCGTGCTGTTCGGCCTGGCGCTGTTGACCGAGATTCTGACGAAGCAGGGCGTCGACAAGGTTTCGCGGCTCTCCAACGACGCCTCGGTCTTCGCGGCGTCGGCGCTGCGCAATGGCGAGGTCGTGCGCGGGCTTGGCATGGGCGACACCGTGCTGGAGCGCTGGTGCGGCCAGCAGAGCGCGGCCGTGGCCGCCAATGTCGCCTCGCAGGAGCTCAGCTCGGCCCTCATCGCGATGTCGAAGTTCGCCCGCATCGCGGTGCAGACCGGCGTGCTCGCGGCCGGCGCCTGGCTCGCCATCGAGAAGCAGATCTCGCCGGGCTCGATGATGGCGGCCTCGATCATCATCGGCCGGGCGCTCGCGCCCGTCGAGCAGATCGTCGGCCAGTGGAAGCGCATCGTCGCCTGCCGGGGCGCCTATCGCCGCCTGAGCACGCTGATGAGCGAGTTCCCGCAGGCGAAGACGCCGGTCAGCCTGCCGGTGCCGGTCGGCCAGATCGAGGTCGAGAACGTCGTCATCCTGCCGCCCTCGGCCAGCCGCCCCTCCGTGCGCGGCGTCTCCTTCAGCCTGCAGCCCGGCGACAGCCTCGCCATCGTCGGCGCATCGGGCTCGGGCAAGTCAAGCCTGTCGCGGGCGCTGGCCGGCGTCTGGGAGCTGCGCGGCGGCGAGATCCGCATCGACGGCGCGGCGCTGACGCAATGGGACCGCAACAAGCTGGGAAAGAGCGTCGGCTACCTGCCGCAGGATGTCGAACTCTTCGCCGGCACGGTCGCCGACAACATCGCCCGCCTCTCGGACGTCGACAGCCGCGCGGTCGTGGCGGCCTCAAAGGCGGCCGGCGCGCATGACGTGATCCTGCGGCTGCCGCAGGGCTACGACACGCCGATCGGCGAAGGCGGGCTCTCGCTGTCGGGCGGCATGCGCCAGCGCGTCGGCCTGGCGCGGGCGCTCTATGGCGACCCGAGGCTGATCGTACTCGACGAGCCCAATTCCAATCTCGACGAGGATGGCGAGCGGGCGCTCGGCCTGGCGCTGGCCCAGATGAAGGCCGCCGGCCGCACCGTCATCGTGGTGACGCATCGCCCGCAACTCCTCGCCCATGTCGAAAAGGTGCTGGTGATGTCCTTCGGCACGGCGCTGGCCTTCGGCGAGCGCGACGACGTCATCGCCCGGATGCGCGGCAACAGGGTCGCCGCCGTCGAACAGACCCGCGCGATCAGCGCTGCCTGAGATCATGAAACACCGGACATCTGAACCACCTGTCGGATTGCCCGCCTGAAGGAGTTGACGTTATGCTGACCAACCTGGCCATGAACCGCCGCAACCACCGAAAGAGCCGCGTGACCATGCTGTCCTTTCTCGCGGCCGCTTTCGCCGCGCTGCTGACGCTGGCGCAGCCCGCGGGCGCGCAACCCGCTCCCGGCCAGCCGGCCGCCGCTGTCAAGCCGCCGCCGCTCGTGCCGCTGGAACAGGCCTTCCTGAAGGCGGCGACGACGCTGTTTGAATCGATTCCGGCCGGGCAGAAGACGGTCGTCGTGATCGATCCGCTGGTCGATGGCGTCACCGGCATCCAGTCGCGCGCGACGCGCGGCTTCGACCGGCGCATCGCCCAGCTCGTCGCCGAACGCTACAAGCATATCGAGATCGCGCCGCTGACGCCCGAAAACGTCGCCCGCGCGCGCTACGTCTTCATCGGAACCTTCAACACGATCAACAATGCCGGCCAGGCGACCGGCCCGCGCGACGCCTTCTGGATCTGCTTTGCGCTCGTCGACCAGCAGTCGAAGACGGTGCATGCGCGGTCCGTCGCCCGCGCCACGCTCTCGGATGTCGATATCGCGCCGGCGAGCTTCTTCGCCGACACGCCGGTCTGGGGCCTCGATTCCGCGACCACGGCCTATATCGAGACCTGCCAGCGCGCCAAGCCGGGCGACCCGGTCAGCACCGTCTATCTCGACCAGTTGCCGGCAGCCGCGCGAATCCGCGAGGCGACCGTCGCCTATGAGGCCGGCGACGCCAGACGCGCGCTGGATCTCTATCGCGAGGCGCAGACCCTCTCGCCCGGCGACCAGCTCAGGACGCTGAACGGCGTCTATCTCGCCTACACCGCGCTGGGCGAGAAGGAGGAGGCGTCCAAGGCCTTCGCCCAGCTCGTCGAGGGCGGGCTCAAGCTCGGTCGGCTCGGCGTGCTCTTCCTGTTCGAGAGCGGCACAACCGACTTCAACGGCGACGCCCGCGTCTCGGCGCAGTATCCCGACTGGCTGAGCGAGATCGCACGCCGTGCCGGAGAGGCCAATGCCTGCCTGCAGGTCGTCGGCCATGCCAGCCGCACCGGCACCGATAGCTTCAACGAGCGCCTCTCGCTCGACCGGGCGCAGCGCATCGTCACGCTGCTGGCCGAGCGCATGCCCGCGCTCGCGGCACGGCTGAAGCCAGCCGGCTCCGGCTCGCGCGAGGTCCTCGTCGGCCTGCCGCGCGACGACGCCAGCACGGCGCTCGACCGGCGCGTCGAGTTCAAGCCGGCGAGCTGCGCATGAGCGCTGGCGAGCCGGGCAGCATGGGCCAGTCAAGGAGCGCCGACGACCGCCGGCCGCTCGACCCCGGAGCCCGGATCGGAGACGCGCTGCTCGTGCTGCGCGTCTCCGGCGTCGGGCCGGCAGGTTACGCCTATGAGGGCCTGCGCCTCGCCGACCAGAGCAATGTCGCGATCGTCGAATGCTGTCCGGCCGGACTCGCCATGCGCGGCGAAGGCGGCGCGGTGACGGCGATCCGGGGCTGGGAGGCCGAGTTTGCGGCGCGGCAGGCGCGTTTCGAGGCGAGGCTTGCGGCCTTGCGCGGGATCGGCCAGTCCGCGATCGAGCCTGCCGGGGAGCTGTTGCGCGCCTCGGGCACGCTCGTCGCCGTCCAGTCGACGCCCGCAGGCGCGGGTCTCGACGTCTGGAGCACCGAGCTGCTGCGCCGGCCGAGCCCGGCCGATATCGTCACGATCGCCGGCCGCATCGCCAAGGCGCTGATCGCGGCGCATGGCGCGGGCTTAAGCCATGGCGCGGTCGAGGCGCGAGCCATCCGGCTGTCGCGACCGGGCGACGCCACGCTCGGCGGTTTCATGCTCGGCGATGCCGATGCGAGCGCGGCCCCGGCCGACGCGCAGGGGCTGGCCGGCGTGCTTTACGGCATCGTCACGGGTCGCGCCCCGCCCCAAGTCGAGCGGGATCGCGGGCTCGACGCCCGCCATGCCGCCGCCCACATCGCCGCCGGCGACTATCCCGACGAGCTTCTGGCTGCGATCGACGCGGCGCTGCGTCTCGATGGCGGCGAAGCGACGATCGAGCCCGGTGTCTGGCTTGCCGCGCTGGCGGCGACGCCGGGAGAGGCGGCGGCCACCGTTCTCGCTCCCGCCAAGGCCGCGCCGGAGCCTGCGCGCGCGGCGGCGCAGGCAGCGCCTGCGGCGACGAGCCCCAAGCCGGTCCGGCAGCCTGCTCCGGACGCACCCGTTGTACCGCCCGCGTCGCGCAAACGGAGTATGGTCCCCGTGCTGGCCGCGACCGTGGTCGTGCTGCTCGGCGCGGCGGGCTGGCTCGCCAGCAACCTGCTGAGCCCCGCCCCCGCCCCCGCGCCTGCCCCGGCCCCGCCGCCGGCACAGCTCGCGCAACGCCCGGCCGAACCGCCGGCAGCCCCCGCGGTGCCTCCGCCGCCTGCCGCCCCCTCGGCTCCCGCCGCGCCGATCGCTCCGGCCGCCCCCGTCGCGGCCCCGCCCGCCGCGCCGGCGCAGGTCGCCGCCGCCGCTCCGCCCGTCGCCCCGCCTGCCCTATCGCCGTCGCTCTCGCTGTCGCCGGCGACCCCGCCGCCCGACCCGGCTGCCGAACTCGCAGCCCAGGTCGATGCGGCCGGGACACGCGAAACCTTGCTGGCGCTCGCCGGGATCGGGGCCGACCGGGCCCGCGTCGAGGAGCGTTTCGCCGCGCTGGGCTATGTCGGACTGGCCGCCGGCTCGGCAAAAGTCTTCCGCAAGCCCGGCGACGGCGAAGCCTTGCGCGACTGCTCGGATTGCCCGGAGCTGCTGCTGGTTCCAGCCGGGCGCGTCAGCATGAAGCTGACCATCGCCAACGCCCAGCGCGAGTTCGCGATCGATCTGCCGAAGGCCTTCACGATCGGTCGCTACGAGGTGACGCGCGGACAGTTCGCGGCGTTCATCGCCGATTCGAAACGCCGGATCGAGCCAGGCTGCCATCTGCGCGCGCCGGCCTGGCGGCTCGACCCGGCGCTGAGCTGGCAGAACCCCGGCTTCGCCCAGACCGACGAGCACCCCGTCGTCTGCGTCAGCCTGGAGGATGCGCAGGCCTATGCCACATGGCTGTCGCGCAAGACCGGCCAGCGCTACCGCCTGCCGACCGACGCGGAATGGCATTATCTGGCGGCCTCGGAGGACTGGGACCGGGCCGGAGCCGACCAGCTCTGCGTCATCGGCAACGGGGCGGACCGCACCGCCATGGAGGCGAACCCGCAATGGAGCGGCACCGCCTGCCGCGACGGCTATGTCGGCACAGCCCCGGTCGGCCGCTTCGCGAAAAGCCTGTGGGGCCTGCACGATCTCAACGGCAACGCCTGGGAATGGGTCTCGACCTGCGCGCCCGAGCCACGGCCCGACGCCGTCTTTCCCGCGCCGAGCTGCGCGGCCTCCGCCTCGCGCATCCTGCGCGGCGGCTCGTTCGCAGACGCGCCCTCGATGCGGCTGCTCGACGCCAGGATCGTCAGCCCGCCCGCGATCCGCGACCAGGTCGCAGGCTTCCGCGTGCTGCGAGAGTAAACGCCAGAGGCGCGCGCGAACGGCGGCGCGCATGTCAGCGCCAGCAGCCGACACTGGCCTGTGGCCCAGAAGCAGCCCTTGGCGCCTGCTGTCTGCTTTCCGCTCCCCACGCGTGCCGGGAAATCTGGTGACCCGTCAAAAGGTCGCGGCCCGCCTTCGCATCTGGCTATTGATATGATCTCGATATCAATCGCCAAAGATCAATATATTGGACGTCCAGCCGATTTTCAGCCCGCGTAATTGCCAACGCGACCATCGATATCCGCGCCGTTCGAACGGTCGGATGATCGGATAGGTCCAGGCCAATGAAGACGCATGTCCAAAACGTTCAGACGGGTGCGACGACCTCGCATTCTGCGCCAGCCGCTGCTCCTTACCGCCGTCCTTCCGCTCGGACTGGGCTTGATGGGATGTGCGGGCCTACCCAAAGGCGTCCTGACGCCGGTCGAGGTAACGGTTCCCCGCACCTCGCGGGTCAACCTTCTCGTCGCGACCACGCGGGCGCCAAGCCCGGATCGCGCGGTGTTGTTCTCAGGCGAGCGAGGGGAGGCGTTGCAATCGACCGAGCTCACGGTTTCGATCCCGCCACCAGAAAACCGGCAGGTCGGACAGGTGCAATGGCCGAAGCAGCTGCCTCCCGATCCTGCGACGGACTTCGCGACGACAAAGGTCAGGGACTTGTCCAGTCTCGGCGAAATTCGCGGATGGATGAAGCAGCATCTGCCGCGTAGTCGTCGTGTCCTGATCTTCGTTCACGGTTTCAACAATCGCTACGAAGACGCGGTGTACCGTTTCGCCCAGATCGTGCACGACTCCCGCGCCGACGTCGCGCCAATCCTGTTCACCTGGCCCTCTCGGGGCAATGTCCTCGATTACGCCTACGACCGGGAAAGCACGAATTACTCCCGGTCGCAGCTTGAGGATGTCCTACGGCAAGCCGCGCAGGATCCCATGGTCGGCGACATCACGATCATGGCGCACTCGATGGGTAGCTGGCTTGTCGTTGAGGCCTTGCGGCAAATGGCGATCCGTGACGGCCGCGTGGCCCCGAGCATCAGGAACGTTATTCTGGCGTCGCCGGATATCGATGTTCAGGTCTTCCGCAAGCAGTGGCTGGAACAGGGGCCGCATCGTCCACAGCTCACGCTGTTCGTGTCGCAGGACGACAAGGCCCTCGATGTGTCGCGCCTCATCGGCGGTGCTGTCGACCGGCTCGGCCAGATCAATCCGGCGGCCGAGCCCTATAGGTCCGAACTGGAGAAGGCAGGCGTGACGGTTCTTGACCTGACGGCGCTCAAGGGCGGCGACCCGCTGAATCATGGAAAGTTCGCGGAGCGCCCCGAGGTCGTCCGGTTGCTTGGCGAACGGCTCTTGGCCGGGCAGGTGACCGCGGAGAGCAAAATCGGCATTGGCGACCAGTTGGGGATCGTTGCGGCAGGAACAGCACAAACTGTGGGTGGGGCTGCAAGCCTGGTCGGGTTCCGATGACGGCTTTCTCGCCTTCGGGGCTGCGCCTGTCGTCATACCCAGATGCGCCGCTCTCGGGCTGGCTTACCCCACGAATCTGCGCTTCCCAAGTTATGAGCGTGAGCCGCAGAGCACTGACCGGGGCGCAGTCAGCTATTCGCCCCGTTTGACCCGCACCCATTCCCGTTTGAGGATCGCCTGCGAGATTTGGGTGATGTCATGGTTGATTACCTCGATGCGGTCCTCGAGGCCATGCCCCGGCGGCGGTGAGCGGAGCTGGTCGATGCCAGCCTTCATCAACGCATTGAGCTGCTGATGATCCTGCTCCAGGGGGTTCAGCATCAGCTCGATCTTGGAAACGGTCAGCAGCAGATTCTCGACGCGCTTGAAAAGCTCGGGATCCCGGGCGATGACGATTGCCGTCGGCTCCTCCACGGTTTGGCGGATTATCCCCACGGCCAGGAACTGTGAGTTGAGGGTGGCCACCAGGTCGCGCATCGTCTCGATCCATTTCTGGCGGTTGACCGACAGCACGTTTGCCTTGAACTGGATGTTGGCGATCCGTGTGTTGACGAACGGGCCGGCGACCGAGGCGATCATTGCCGTGCAGGCCACGACCAGGGTGATCCACTGCGGGTTGACGTCCATGATTGCTGTCCGGTGCGAGGGGTTGTTCGCCGTCGGCCCACCCGAGGGGCGGCGTCCGGCCGATGGGAGAGCGCGAGGCAAGTCGAGTAGCCTGCGATCAAGAGGGTAAGGAAGAGCAGCAGAGACGTCGTCATCAGCCTTGCCGCTCGTCTCGGGGGATCAGCCCGATATTGTCCTGTCCGATGAGGTCAGGCCGCCAGCGGACGCCGCAGTTACGGAGAATATCCCCGACGACCGCTGTGCATTCCGTCTCCGTTCGCAACGTTTCTCCGGGAACCAGAAGGCGCTCGATGACATGCGCAAGGCACTGCCGTGCGAACGCCTCCGCCGCGGCCCGGCTGTTGTCGATCCGGATCTTGCCGGAAGCCGCCTGTCGATCGAGATAGTGTGCGATCTGCTTCATGGTTGGGCCGAAACTGGCCTGCAGGAACTCTTCGCCCAGTCGCGGAAAGCTCCCGAGAGCGCTGATGATCAGACGCAAGGTGGCCGCAGTCATCGGATGGTTTAAGGTTTCGATCACGGCGCCCCCCATCTGGCGCAAGGCGGAACAGGGGTCTGGCTCGTCCGGATCGATCGATGGCAAGGCCTGCGCGATCCTCGCTGCTTCCTCGGCGACCAGCGATTTGAACAGGTCTTCCTTTCTACCGAAATGGTGATGGAGCGACCCCTTCGAGACGGCGGCTTCCGCCGCGATCTGGTCGATGCTGGCGCCCCTGAAGCCATTGAGGAGAAACACCTGGCGCGCGCCCTCCAGGATCCGCTGTCTCGTGAGCGTCGTCCTGAGATCATGGCTGGGCCGGTCACCCCCGGGAGGGTTGTCGTTAGGCATGGGCATCTGGTCCTTTGGAGGCCAAGGAGTCGGACCCCGGCCGCAGGATGGGGCGCTGCGGCCGGGGCGATGCTCGGCGTTCGCGAGATCGGATGCGGGGCGAAGCTCCGGTCCGAAACGCCGAGCCATCGAGGCGGCGCGGCCTTAGGCCGGCTCGTGCGCCGGCAGCGCCGGCAGCGGTTCATCCACTGGCTGTGAGGGAGCCTCGATGCGGAACCAGGCTACATAGAGCGCCGGCAGGAACAGGAGGGTCAGCAGCGTGCCGACGATGATGCCGCCCATCATGGCGTAGGCCATCGGCCCCCAGAACACCTCGCGCGAGATCGGGATCAGCGCCAGGCTCGCCGCCGCCGCCGTCAGAATGATCGGCCGCGTCCGGTCTATGGTCGCCTCAAACACCGCCTCCCACGGAGCCTTGCCCTCCCGCCGCAGATCCTCGATCTGCACAACGAGGATCACCGAGTTGCGGATCAGGATGCCGATCAGCGCCAGGACGCCCAGGATGGCCACGAAACCCATGGGAGCGCCGCTGGGCAGCATCGCCGCCACCACGCCGATCAGCCCAAGCGGCGCCGCCGCCACCACCAGGAACAGCCGCGAGAAGCTCTGCATCTGGATCATCAGGATCGTCGCCATGAGGAACAGCATAAGCGGGACCACGGCTGCGATAGGCCCCTGGGACTTGGCGCTTTCCTCCACCGGGCCCGCGACGACCGCCGCGTAGCCGGCTGGCAGCGCCCGGATGAACGCCTGGACCTTGGGTTCGAGCTGCCGGACGATCGTCGCGGGCTGCGTCGCATCGACGATGCTGCCCCGGATCGTCACGGTCGGCAGACGGCTGCGGCGCCAGATCACCGGCTGTTCGAGCTCGTAACGGAAGGTCGCGACCGCCGCCAGCGGCACGGGCTGGCCATTCTTGCCCGGCAGCTGCAGGTTCTGCAGCGTCTCGATGGCGCCGCGCTCGGTGGCACCGGCCCGGCTCACGACGTCGACCAGATAGATCGCGTCGCGCACCTGGGTGATGCTCGTGCCGCCGACCACGCCATTGAGGACGCCGGCGATATCCTGCGAGGTCACACCGAGCTGGCGGGCCTTGTCCTGCAGCACGTCGATCTTCACCACCCGAGCGGGCTCGTTCCAGTTGAAGCCGATATCACTGACGCGGGGATGCTCGCCGACGAGTGCGGCCAGCTTCTGGGATAGCTCCTTCACCTTGTGGATGTCGGGCCCGCTGAGCCGGTACTGCACCGGCCGACCGGCCGGCGGACCCACCGCCAGCAGGTCGACATAGACATCCAGGCCAGCGAACTCCTCCTGTGTCCAGGTCTTGATCTTCGCCCTGAGGCGCTCACGCGCCGCAATGTTCTTGGTCACGATGACCATCTGGCCGTAATTGGGATTGGCCGGCTGCGGGTCGAAGGACAGGATGAAGCGGACAGCGCCCTGGCCGACATAGGAAGACCAGTGATCGATGTCCTGATCACCTGCGAGCCTGGCCTCGAAGCGGTCCATCTGCGCCTTCGTGTCGGTGATCGAGGCGTTCTGCTGCAGGGTGAAGTCGACAAGCAGTTCGTTGCGGTCCGAGGACGGAAAGAACTGCTGCTCGACGAACCGCATCCCGTAGAGCGAGACGACGAACAGCGCGACGGTCACGCCGATGGTCAGCCAGCGCCAGCGCATGGCGCCGTCCAGGACGCGCGAGAACGCCGTCATGAGCCGGCTCGGCTTGTCGTGATGCTTCTTCATCGTCTTGGGAAGCAGCGTCACGCCGAGCAGGGGCGCAAACAGCACCGCGACGATCCAGGACAGCAGCAGCGAGACCGCGATGACGACGAACAGCGTGAAGGTGTACTCGCCCGCATTGCTGCTGTTGAGGCCGACCGGGATGAAGCTCGCGACGGTGACGAGCGTGCCGGTGAGCATCGGGAAGGCGGTGGAGGTATAGACGGCGGTCGCGGCCTTGCGCAGCGTGTCGCCGGCTTCCAGCCGCGCCACCATCATCTCGACGGCGATCATCGCGTCGTCGACCAGCAGGCCAAGCGCGATGATGAGAGCGCCGAGCGAGATCCGCTGGAGAGAGATGCCGGTGTACTGCATGACCACGAAGGTCATGGCGAGCACGAGCGGGATGGTGATGGCCACCACCAGGCCGGCCCGCATGCCGAGGCTGATGAAGCTGACCACCAGCACGATCGCCACGGCCTCGAACAACGCCTTGGTGAAGCCGCCAACCGCCTCCTCGACCACGACGGGCTGGTCGGCCACGAGGTGCACGCCGACGCCGATGGGCAATTCGCCGGTGATCTTGGTCACCTGCTCCTTCAGCGCCTCGCCGAACTCGAGCAGGTTGGCGCCGGTCTTCATGCCGATGGCGAGGCCGATCGCCGGCTGACCCTTGAACCGGAACAAGGCCTGCGGCGGGTCGACATAGCCTCGGCTGATGGTGGCGATGTCGCTCAGGCGGAAGAAGCGGTCGTTGACGCGCAGGTTGAGGCCGCGCAGATCCTCCTCCGACGTGAACTGCCCGGAGACCCGGACGCTGATCCGCTCGCGACCGGCCTCGATGACGCCCGACGGCGTGATCGCGTTCTGCGCCTGGAGCGTCTGGAGGACCTCCTGCTGGCTGACGCCGAGGGCGGCCATCTCGCGCGTCGAGAATTCGAGGAAGATCACCTCGTCCTGGGCGCCGATCAGGTTGACCTTGCCGACATTGGGCACCGTCAGAATCTTGGCCCGCACGTCCTCGACATGGTCGCGCAGCTGCCGCTGCGTCAGACCATCCGCCGTGAAGGCGTAGACATTGCCGAAGACGTCACCAAAATCGTCGTTGAAGACGGGGCCGACGACACCCTGCGGCAGCTCCCGCTTGATGTCGTTGATCATGTTGCGGACCTTCACCCAGACGCCCGGCACGTCGCGGCTTTTGACCGTGTCCTTCAGGTTGACATAGATGACGCTCTGACCAGGCGTGGTCTGGCTGCGGGTGTAATCGAGCGAGTCGAGCTCTTCGAGCTTCTTCTCGATGCGGTCACTGACCTGGCGGGCGGTGTCCTCGACCGTGGCGCCGGGCCACTGGGCGGCGATCACCATCGTCTTGATGGTGAACGACGGATCCTCCTCGCGCCCCAGGCTGACATAGGCGAGGATGCCGGCGATGGCCGAGACGATCATGAAGTACCAGACGAGGGAGCGATGCTCGAGCGCCCAGTCGGACAGGTTGAAGCGGTTTGTCATTGGAAGGCCCCGTCTGTGATTTTGACTGTTTGACCAGGGGTGAGGCTGTTCACGCCGGCGGTGACGACGCGCGAGCCGGCGGTGAGCCCGACGAGGATCCGAACGAGAGAGCGCTCTCGCGCGGAAATCGTCACGTCCTGGGTCGAGACCGTCCGAGTGGCCGGATCGACGACCCAGACCATTGTCTTGCCGTCCCGCTCCAGCAGGGCGGAGAGCGGCAGCTCGATGCCCGGGGACGCCTGCGTGGTGACCGTTGCGGTAATCGTGGTACCGAGGCGGAAGCTGTTCGGCGGGCTGTCGAGCGTGATCCTGACCCGTCGCGTGCGGGTGGCGGGATCTGCCTGCGGGGCGATCTCCCGCACCGATCCGGCAGCCCGTATCGACGGATCGAGCTGCAGGGCGATGTCGAAGCGCGATTCCAACCTGAGATCCCGGCCGATCGTCTCGGGCAGATCGACCACCGCCTCGCGGATGTCGGGGCGGGCCACGGAGACGACTGTCTGCCCCGGCTGGACGACCTGCCCGAGCTCGGCCGCAACAGTGGTGACCACACCATCGAAATGGGCGCGGAGTTCGGTGTAGCTGAGCTGGTCCTGCGCCTTGTCGAGATCCGCTTTTGCACGGGTGACGCCGGCACGCGCCGACTCGTGCAGCTGCGTGGCGGCGTCGAACTGCGCCTGGTTGGAAATATCCTGCGAGAGCAGCTTGCGCTGCCGTGCCTCTGTCGCGGCCGCGTTTTCGAGACGGGCGCTGGCGCTGGCCAGGTCGGCCCGGGCCGAGCGCTCCGCCAGCTCATAGGCGACGCGATCGAGCCTGGCCAGGCGATCCCCCTTCTTGACGAGGTCGCCGACATTGACGTCACGGCTCACGATGCGCCCGAGCACCTGGAAGCCGATGTCCGACGTGTAGCGAGGTTCGACGGTCCCGGCGAAGCCCCAGCTCCGCGCCGTCTGCGGCGTCGCGACGACGGAGAGAACGGGCCGCGGGGACGGCGCCTTTGCGTGCTGCTCGTCGTTGCAGCCCGCCAGCAGAGCGGCTGCCCCCCAAACGGTCAGGGCTATCAGCACGGGTTTCATCGGGCTGCTCCTTTGGCAACAGCGACAACCTGGTGGGGCCGCAGGAACTGCGCCCCGCCGGTCGCGACCAACTCGCCGGGCTGGAGCCCCTCCCGCACGAAAACCTTCCCGGTCTCGAAGCCTTCGATGGTGATCGGCTGCAGCGACACAGCCTTTGTCTGTGGGTCGACGGTCCACACGGCCGGCCGGCCGCTTCCGCTGGACAGCGCACTCCACGGCACCACCACGAACTTGCGGGACTGGAACCGGCCTTCGCCGACGACGGAGGCGCCGAGCGTCATCGCTGCCGGCGACTGCGCGAGGCCGACCTTGACCCTGACGGTGCCCGAGACCCGGTCCACGGTCGGTGAGACCTCGCGCACGGCGCCCGTGGCCGTCACGGCTGGGGCGGACACCAGCGTCAGCGCGATGGCGGGGTCTGCGGGCTCGCGAGTGAAGATTGACTCGTTCACATTGAACACAGCATCGCGCGGCCCGTCCTGGGCGATCGAGAACACGGTCTGCGCCGCTTGCACGACCTGACCGGTTTCGGCATGGCGCGCCGTGATGAGCCCGGCAACGCCCGCCCGCAGCACCGTGTCGGACAGATGATCGCGGGCGGCGCCGAGCTGAGCTCGCGCATCGGCGAGCGAGGCCTGGGCCGTCCGATAGGCTTCTTGAGCCTGATCGTGTTCGCGCTGGGTCGTGAAGCCTCGGGCGAGCAACGCCTTCTGGCGCTCGTAGCTGGAGGTCGCCTGGCGCAGCACAGCCTTGGCGGAAAGGACCGCGGCCTCGGCGGAGGTCACCGTGGCCTGCTGCTGCTGCGGATCGAGCCTGGCCAGCACCCGGTCGGCCGTCACATGGTCGCCGACATTGACCAGGCGCTCGGTGATGCGACCTCCCACCCGAAAGGACAGGTCGCTCTCGACCCGTGGGCGGATCTCGCCGGTCAGTCGAATGGTCGGCGCATAGTCGGCCAGCGCCGCCGCCTCGACCTGCACCGCGGTCGGCGGGTTCTCCGGGCTGCTGGTCTTATCCTGGCAGGCGGTCAGGGCCGACACGGCCAGCATTGCCGTGCAACAGACCGATCTCCGCCATCGATGACTGTAGTCCATCACATGCCCCTTTCGCTGGCTGAAAGCCAGTGTCAGGGGGTGGGATAGTCACGTCCTGCTATACGGTCCAATATATTGTTATTCGTCATACGATTGATTTAAGATATCAATCATAGGCTTCAGTGCCGCTGCTGAGCTGAGAAACCGCGTTAGGATGGGCTCCGTCTTCAGGACGAAGCGGCCCCATGGGGTCCGCGCTTTATTGTTGCGCGCCTTACGGACAGACAGGCAATATATCGATGGACCTACGTCATCTCCGGTACTTCGTCGCCACGGCCGAAGAGCTGCATTTTGGCCGGGCCGCGGAGCGGCTCCATATCGCGCAGCCCGCCCTGAGCATCCAGATCAAGGCACTGGAGGAGATGCTGGGGGTCCGGCTCCTCAACCGGACGAACCGGGTGGTGACCCTGACGGAGGCTGGCCGGCTGTTCCTGCGGGAGGCCCGCCGCACCCTTGAACAGGCACAGCATGCCGCGGTCGTGGCCCGCCGCGCCGGGCGCGGCGAGATCGGCCGCATCGAAATCGGCTACTCCGCCGATGTTTCCTACTCTGGGGTGCTGTCGAAAACCCTGCGGGAGTACCGCCGGCAAATGCCCGACGTCGAGCTCGGCCTGCACGAACTCCACCCGAGCACTCAGATCGCCCAGTTGATGGAAGGCCGGCTCCAGATCGGCTTCCTTGCCAGCTTTATCGGTAGCCCTGCCTGGACGCTGCCGCAGGAACTTGATGCGATCCGGCTGATGGAATGGCCGCTGCGCATCGCGCTTCCGGTTGACCATCCCCTCGCGCGGCGCAGCCGGATCGCGCGTGAGGCGCTCGCAGATGAACCCTTCATCCTCTATGTCGGGTCAGACGTCGAGCAGGATCGCTCGTTGGTCCAGCTGACGCTGGGGTTTGCACCGCGCGTCGCATATGAGGCGCGCAGCGGATTTTCTCTCATCAGCCTGGTCGGCGCCGGACTGGGCGTGGCCATCGTGCCATCGTCGGTCAGCTCAATCAGCATCGGCGAGCACGTGGTCTACCGGCCCATCGCGGGCAATACGATCAAGATCGGCACCGAGCTTGTCTTCCGCCGCGACGCCGAGGACCCCGCCATCGTCAATTTCCTCCAGATGCTCCGCGTCGATCAGCCATAATGCGCGGATGCGGTCGTCCGCCCACGCGAGAAAGCATCCGCCTTAACGGAGTGACGTTGCCCCCAGTTTTTATCCAGTTCTGAGTTCGTTTCTGGCGGATGTGTCGCCCGTTTGGGCAGGTGGAGCGACATGCTCTGGCGCTGCGCTTTTTGCATAGCGCGGCGTCGGAGCCCGGCGCGGGGTGAAGGTCGCGGCGAAGGCCCCAGGCGTCTGCCAGCCGAGGCGGGAGTGAGGGCGGTCGGTGTTGTAGTCGAAGCG
>Ga0209902_100769_pt1 | contig 25279 bp, 21 predicted proteins | sample FECB27metaG_FD_188304 | JGI IMG/M metagenome (GOLD analysis project Ga0209902, IMG submission 188304) | Cyanobacterial communities from the Joint Genome Institute, California, USA - FECB-27 (SPAdes) (version 2) | ecosystem: Environmental > Aquatic > Thermal springs > Hot (42-90C) > Microbial mats...
CGCGGATAAGGGCTCGCAGCTGTTTGAGCGAAGCGAGTTCTGCGAGACCCCGCGAAACGCGAGCACCGCAGGTTGCCCCGTAGCGAAGCGAAGGGGTCGCAGACAGTGGGGTCGCCTTTTCTTTGGTTACTTTCTTTTGGCGAAGCAAAAGAAAGTGACTCGCCCGCCGGGGCGAGTCCCGGCCAACAGCCTCAGCAAGAGAAAGCCTCAACCATCGTGCTGAACCCAGGAACTCCGTACCCCCTGGGCGCCACAGCAACCCAGACAGGCGTCAACTTCGCCCTGGCAGCCCCCCATGCAGAAAAGGTAGAACTCTGCCTATTCGACCCCCAGGGCCGCAACGAACAGCAACGACTCTCGCTCCCCGAGTTCACAGACGGCATCTGGCACGGCCACCTCCCCAGCGCCCGCCCCGGCCTCGTCTACGCCTACCGCGTCCACGGCCCCTGGTCCCCAAGCCAAGGCCACCGCTTCAACCCCTCGAAGCTGCTGCTCGACCCCTACGCCCGCGAGATCGTCGGACGCTACGACGGCAGCGACCTCTTCCACGGCCACGCCGCCGCAGACCCGACGCAGCGCGACACACGAGACAACGCCAGCATCGCCCTCAAGGCCCGCGTGGTGCCCGCCCCAATCCATCCGAACCCAGGCCACGCCCGCATCCCCCCCACAGACCGCGTGATCTGCGAACTCCACGTCCGCGGCCACACGAAGCTGCACCCCGCCGTCCCCGCCCCCCTGCGCGGCAGCTACGCCGCCCTCGCCGAGCCGGCCGTGCTCGACCACCTGCAGCGCCTGGGCGTCACCACGCTGAGCCTGATGCCGGTGCAGCACCGCGCCGACGAGGAACGGCTGCTCGCGATGGGCCTCACGAACTACTGGGGCTACAACACCATCGGCTGGTTCGCGCCCGAGGCGCGCTACTGGAGCGGCCGCCCCGGCACCACGCCGGCCGGCGAATTCCGCGCGCTGGCCGACGCGGTGCATGCGCGCGGCATGGAACTGGTGATCGACGTGGTCTACAACCACAGCGCCGAGAGCGACGAGCTCGGCCCCACGCTGTCGCTGCGCGGCATCGACAACGCCCTCTACTACCACCTGCGCGCCGACGACCGCGCGCTCTACGAGAACTGGGCCGGCACGGGCAACTGCCTGAACCTCGGCGAGCCGCGCGTGCTGCAACTCGTGATGGACAGTCTGCGCTTCTGGGCCGGCGAAATGGGGGTCGATGGCTTCCGCTTCGACCTCGCGCCGGTGCTGGGCCGCGCCACGGCCACGGGCTTCGATCCGCGCGCGCCCTTCTTCGCGGCCATCGCGCAGGACCCGCTGCTGTCGCGCACGCTGCTGATCGCCGAGCCCTGGGACATCGGGCCGGGCGGCTACCGGCTCGGCGAATTCCCGCCGGGCTGGCTCGAATGGAACGACCGCTTTCGCGACACGCAGCGCGGCTTCTGGCTGCGTCAGGACCGCGAGGGGCGCGCGGGCCTGGGCGACTTCGCGCACCGCTTCACGGCCTCGAGCGCGCAGTTCGCGCACGACGGGCGCTCGCCCGCCGCGAGCGTGAACTTCGTGACCGCGCACGACGGCTTCACGCTGCGCGACCTGCTGAGCTACGACACGCGCCACAACGAGGCCAACGGCGAGAACAACCGCGACGGCCATGGCCACAACCTGAGCCGCAACTGCGGCGTGGAAGGCCCGAGCGACGATCCCGCGGTGCGGGCCGAGCGGCTGCGGCTGCGGCGCGCGCTGCTGGCCGCGCTGATGCTGTCGCAGGGCACGCCGATGCTTCTGGCCGGCGACGAGATCGGCCACACGCAACACGGCAACAACAACGCCTACTGCCAGGACAACGAGACCACCTGGCTGCACTGGGTCGGCAGCACCGACCCAGCCGGCGAGCCGGCGCAGTTGAGCGCCTTCGTGGCGCGGCTGGCCGCGCTGCGGCGCGCGGCACCGGTGCTGCGCAGCACGCGCTGGTGGCCGGCCGATCCCGCGCCGGGCACGGCCGGCATCCGCTGGCTGCGGCCCGACGGCACACCGATGCAGCCGCCGGACTGGGAAGGCGGCACGGCCCTTGCAATCCTGTTCGGCAGCCTGGAGGCAGGCACCGCCAAGGAGACACCGACATCGACCACCACCCCAGCGACACCGAAGGCAGCGCCGGCCTGGCTGCTGCTCGTGAACGCGGGCGCGCAGGCGCAGCCGTTCCGCCTGCCGCCCGGCGCCTGGCATGGCGTCCTCGCCAGCGACCCCGCCATCGACCCGGGCCCCGAGCCCTCGGCCGTGAATGTTGCCGAGGTCGCGATACCGCCCTCGAGCCTCTGGATTGCAAGAACGTAGGAGCCTGCGCCGCGCGGCGGTGCTAGTGTGCAAGGGCCCGAGCGGGCACAGGCACACACAGAAACTCTGACGACACACGAACGAACGAACGGAGACACAGGATGGATCACAAGACACCCGCGGCCGCCCCCGGCACGCCGCTGCAATCGCACCAGCTCGTGCGCCGCACCATCGCGCTGGTGCTGGCCGGCGGACGCGGCTCCCGGCTCAAGCAGCTGACCGACCGGCGCGCCAAGCCGGCCGTGTATTTCGGCGGCAAGTTCCGCATCATCGATTTCGCGCTCTCCAACTGCCTCAACTCGGGCATCCGCCGCATGGCGGTGGTCACGCAGTACAAGTCGCATTCGCTGATGCGCCACCTGCAGCGCGGCTGGAGCTTCCTGCGCGCCGAGCTCAACGAGATGGTCGACGTGCTGCCCGCGCAGCAGCGCATGGGCGACGAGCACTGGTACCGCGGCACGGCCGACGCGGTCTACCAGAACCTGGACATCATCCAGACCCGCTCCACGCCGCACGACTACGTGGTGGTGCTCGCGGGCGACCACATCTACAAGATGGACTACTCGATCATGGTCAAGGACCATGCCGAGAGCGGCGCCGGCTGCACCGTGGGCTGCATCGAGGTGCCGCGCATGGAGGCCACGGCCTTCGGCGTGATGGCGATCGACGACAACCGCCGCATCACCAGCTTCCTCGAGAAGCCGGCCGACCCGCCCGCGATGCCGGGCCACCCCGACGTGGCGCTGGCCAGCATGGGCATCTACGTGTTCGATTCGGCCTACCTCTACAAGCTGCTCGAGGAAGACAGCCGCGACCCGAACTCCAGCCACGACTTCGGCAAGGACATCATCCCGCGCGCGGTGGCCGAGGGCCGGGCGCTCGCGCATCCGTTCGGCATGTCCTGCGTCACGCGCGCCTCGCGCGGGCCGGGCGCCAAGGCCTACTGGCGCGACGTGGGCACGATTGATGCATTCTGGGCGGCGAACCTCGACCTCGCGTCGATCACCCCGGAGCTGGACATCTATGACACCGACTGGCCCATCTGGACCTACCAGCGGCAGCTGCCTCCGGCCAAGTTCGTGCTCGACCGCGATGGCCGCCACGGCATGACGGTCAACACCATCGTCTCGGGCGGCTGCATCGTCTCGGGCTCGCAGGTCAGCAGCTCGGTGCTGTTCTCGGGTGTGCGCATCCACTCGTTCTGCACCGTCCACGAGGCGGTGCTGCTGCCCGACGTGGAGGTCGGGCGCGGCTGCCGGCTCAGCCGCGTGGTGATCGACCGCGCCTGCGTGATCCCCGACGAGATGGTGATCGGCGAGGACGCCGAGGCCGATGCCGCGCGCTTCGAGCGCACCGAAACGGGCGTGGTGCTGGTCACGCGCGAAATGCTCAAGCGGCTGGCGGAGCGCTCCGCGGCGCCCGCCGCCTGATGCCGCCGATGAGAGTCCTCCAGGTCAGCGCCGAACTCTTTCCCCTGCTCAAGACCGGCGGCCTGGCCGACGTCGCCGGCGCGCTGCCGCTCGCGCTGATGGCCGCGGGCCAGGACGCGCGCGTGCTGTTGCCGGGCTTCCCGGCCATCGTGGCGGGCGTGCGCGGGCTCGCGCCGGTCGCCGCCTTCGCGGCGCCCTGGGGCGAACGCTTCGGGCTGCTGCAGGGGCGCATCGAGATCGACGGCGCGCCGCCGATCCCGGCCTACGTGGTCGATGCGCCCGCGCTGTTCGACCGGCCCGGCAATCCCTACGAAGACGCCGACCGCCAGCCCTACGGCGACAACCACCGGCGCTTCGCGCTGCTGGGCTGGGCCGCGGCCCAGCTCGCGCAGGGGCTCGATCCGGGCTGGCAGCCCGAGGTGGTCCATGCGCACGACTGGCACGCGGGGCTCGCGCCGGCCTACATGGCTTTCGCGCGTGGCGCCGACGGGCCGCGCGTGGGCAGCGTCTTCACGGTCCACAACCTCGCCTACCAGGGCCTGTTCGCGCCCTGGCATTTCCCCGAGCTCGGCCTGCCCGCGCCGGCCTTCCAGATGAACGGGCTCGAATACCACGGCCAGCTCTCGTTCATGAAGGGCGGGCTCGCCTATGCCGACCGGCTCACCACCGTGAGCCCGACCTACGCGCGCGAGATCCAGACGCCCGACCAGGGCTGCGGCCTCGACGGCCTGCTGCGCCAGCGCGGCGGCGTGCTCGACGGCATCCTCAACGCGGTCGACGACCAGGTCTGGAACCCGGCCGCCGACCCGGCGCTGGTGCAGGGCTACCAGACGCCCGAGGGCCGCCACATGGCGGGCAAGGCGCGCTGCAAGTCCGTGCTGCAGCACCAGCTCGGGCTGGCCGCGCGGCCCGATACGCCGCTGTTCATCCTCGTGAGCCGACTCACCGAGCAGAAGGGGCTGCGCCTGGTGCTGCAGGGCCTCGACGCGCTGCTCGCGCAGGGCGGCCAGCTCGCGCTGCTGGGCAGCGGCGAAGCCTGGCTGGAAGACGCGTTCCGCCAGCGCGCGGCCGCCGCGCCCGACGCGGTCAGCGTCACCATCGGCTACAACGAGACGCTCGCGCACCAGCTCTTCGGCGCGGGCGACGTGACCCTGGTGCCCTCGCTGTTCGAGCCCTGCGGCCTGACGCAGATGTACGGCCTCAAGTACGGCAGCCTGCCGCTGGTGCGCCGCGTCGGTGGGCTGGCCGACACGGTGGTCGACTGCTCGCTCGAGGACATGGCCAGCGGCGAGGCCACCGGCTTCGTGTTCGACCGTTTCGACTCGGCGGACTACGATCGCGCGGTGCGCCGCGCCTTCGCGCTCTACCAGCGCGCCCCCGACTGGCGGCGCGTGCGCGGCCATGCGATGCGGCGCCCCGCCGACTGGGCCACCGCGGCCGCGCAGTACGTGGCCGTGTACCGGCAGGCGCTGGCCGCGGCCCAGGCACCGACGCCCCTGCCCCACTGAAGAAGGCACGGGGCATCCGTTCAACCCGCACACAAGACACACCCACCATGACGATCGAAGACTTCGCCTACGACCACCCCGACCGCGATGTCGCGGCCTTCAAGCGCGCCGTGGCCAACAAGCTGATCTACGCGGTCGGCAAGGACCCCGTGGCCGCGAGCCAGGACGACTGGCTCTATGCCACCGCGCTCGCGGTACGCGACCAGCTGGTGGAACGCTGGATGGCGACCACGCGCGCCAACTACGCGCAGGACCTCAAGCGCGTGTACTACCTGTCGATGGAGTTCCTGATCGGGCGCACCTTCACCAACGCGCTGCTCGCGGTCGACCTCCACGCCACCGTGCGCGACGCGCTGGCCGACTTCGGCGTCGACATGGAGGCGCTGTCCGAGCGCGAGCCCGACGCGGCGCTGGGCAACGGCGGCCTCGGCCGGCTCGCGGCCTGCTTCCTCGACTCGATGGCCACGCTCGGCGTGCCGGGCATGGGCTACGGCATCCGCTACGAGTACGGCATGTTCCGCCAGCGCATCGTCGACGGCCAGCAGGTGGAGACGCCCGACTACTGGCTCACGCGCGGCAACCCCTGGGAATTCAAGCGGCCCGAGGTCAACTACCGCGTGCGCTTCGGCGGCCGCGTGCAGAAGCGCGAAGGCACCAACGCGCCCTACGGCGCGGCCGACTGGGTCGACACCCACGACGTGCGCGCCGTGGCCTACGACACCATCATCCCGGGCTACGGCACGCAGGCCACCAACACGCTGCGCCTGTGGTCGGCGCGCGCCACCGAGGAGATCGACCTCTCGGCCTTCAACCGCGGCAACTACATGGCGGCGGTGGAGAGCAAGAACCACTCGGAGAACGTCTCGCGCGTGCTCTATCCCGACGACTCCACGCCCTCGGGCCGCGAGCTGCGGCTGCACCAGGAGTACTTCTTCTGCAGCGCCAGCGTGCAGGACCTGCTGCGGCGCTACCTGCGCAACCACACCAGCTTCGACCGGCTCTCGGAGAAGGTCAGCATCCATCTCAACGACACCCACCCGGTGCTCGCGGTGCCCGAGCTGATGCGCCTGCTGCTCGACGAGCACGGCCTGCCCTGGGACACGGCCTGGGCCCACACGCAGAAGGTGTTCAGCTACACCAACCACACGCTGATGCACGAGGCGCTCGAGACCTGGCCGGTCGAGATGCTCGGGCGCATCCTGCCGCGCCACCTGCAGATCATCTACGACATCAACGCGCGCTTCCTCGCCACCGTGACGCAGACGCACGGCAACGACGTCGAGCTGATGCGCCGCCTCTCGCTGGTCGACGAGGCCGGCGAGCGCCGCGTGCGCATGGCCTACGTGGCGGTGCTCGCGAGCCACTCGATCAACGGCGTGTCGGGACTGCACTCGGAGCTGATGAAGCAGTCGATCTTCGCGGACTTCGCGAAGATCTTTCCCGAGCGCTTCAACAACAAGACCAACGGCGTCACGCCGCGGCGCTGGCTCGCGCAGGCCAACCCGCCGCTGGCCGCGCTGCTCGACCAGCGGCTGGGCAAGGGCTGGCGGCGCGACCTCTCGCAGCTCGAGGCGCTGCGGCCGATGGCGGCGCAGCCGCCCTTCGTGCGCGCCTTCCGCCACGCCAAGCGCGAGAACAAGCTGCGGCTGGCCAACTGGATCGAGCAGCACATGAACATCGTGGTCGACACCGACGCGATGTTCGACGTGCAGGTCAAGCGCATCCACGAGTACAAGCGCCAGCTGCTCAACGTGCTGCACGTGATCGCACGCTACCACCGCATCCTCGACGCCCAGGCCGCGGGCGGCAGCGTCGACATCGTGCCGCGCGTGGTCGTGTTCGCGGGCAAGGCGGCCTCGGCCTACGTGATGGCCAAGCAGGTGATCCGGCTGATCAACGACGTGGCGGCCACCATCAACGCCGACGCGCGCGTGGGCAAGCTGCTGAAGGTGGTGTTCCTGCCGAACTACAGCGTGAGCCTGGCCGAGATCATCATGCCGGCGGCCGACCTGTCGGAGCAGATCTCCACCGCCGGCACCGAGGCCTCGGGCACCGGCAACATGAAGTTCGCGCTCAACGGCGCGCTGACCATCGGCACGCTCGACGGCGCCAACGTCGAGATGCGGGAGAACGTCGGGCCCGAGAACATCTTCATCTTCGGCAACACCACGCCCGAGGTGGCCGAGATCCGCGCGCGCGGCTACCAGCCGCGCGACATCTACGACGGGAACGAGGAGTTGCGGCGCGTGCTCGACGCGATCCGCGACGGCGCCTTCTCGGCGGCCGAGCCGGCGCGCTACCAGGGCATCTACGACGCGCTGGTGAACTGGGGCGACCACTACCTGCTGCTGGCGGACTACGCGAGCTACGTCGCGAAGCAGGCCGAAGTCGATGCGCTCTACCGCGACGCCGATGCCTGGACGCGCACCGCGATCCTCAACGTGGCGGGCATGGGTGCCTTCTCGTCGGACCGCACGATCGCCCAGTACGCGCACGACATCTGGCAGACCAAGCCGGTGGTGCTGGGCTGAGCCCGGCGCCGGGCGGCTTCAGCGCGGCGTCGTCGGCGGCGGCGCCTCGGTGACGAAGCCGATCCGGCTCAGGCCCGCCTTGTTGGCGATGCCCATCAGCGCCACCACGCGGCCGTAGGGCACGGTCTGGTCGGCGCGCAGCTGGACCTCGGTGTCCTTGCTGTCGGCGGCGGCCTTCTCGAGGCGGGTCGCGAGTTCCTCGTCGGTCACGGGCTGGTCGTTGAGGAAGGCCTTGCCCGCCGGATCGACCGACAGGCTCACGAACTTCGGTGTGTCGTTGGGCTGGCCGGCATCGGTCTGCGGCAGGTCGAGCTTGATCGAGCTGGCCATCAGCGGCGCCGTGATGATGAAGATCACCAGCAGCACCAGCATCACGTCGACCAGCGGCGTGACGTTGATGTCGGACAGCGGCCGCTGGCCGCCGGCACCGGTGGCACGGCCGCCGCCGGCGGAGCTGCTGCCGAGCGAGGTGCGTCCGAAGGCCATGGGGGCGAAGCGGTTCAGACCGGCATCGGCCGCGCGGGCGGCGGCGGGGCCGGCACCGCCGCGGGCGCTTCGCCGAAGCTGCCGAGCAGGTCGTGGGCGAAGCCTTCGAGCTCGGCCTCGACGCGGCCGATGACGCGGCCGAAGACGTTGTAGGCCAGCACGGCCGGGATCGCCACCGCGAGGCCGAAGGCGGTCATCACGAGCGCCTCGCCGACGGGTCCGGCCACCTTGTCGATGGTGAAGCCGCCGGCCTGGCCCGCGATGCCCACGAGCGCGCCGTAGATGCCCCAGACCGTGCCGAGCAGGCCGACGAAGGGCGCCGTGGCGCCGACCGTGGCGAGCAGGATCTGCCCGGCCTGCAGCCGGCGCAGCGCGCCGTGCAGCGCCTCGCGCAGCACGCGCGTGAGGCGCTGGTTGCGGTCGCCCGCGGCGCCGAGGGTGGCGGCGTCGCGGTCTTGCGTGGCCGCGGCCTGGCGCAGCGCCGCGACCGTGGGCAGCACCAGCGCCGAACGGTCGAAGGCCTGCAGCCGCTGTTCGGCTTCCGAGAGGCTGGTCGACTGCCAGAAGGCCGCGATGCTGCGCAGCACGTCGCGCGTGCCGCCGCGCAGCAGCCAGCCCTTCCAGAGGATCACGACCCAGCTCGAAATCGACATCGCGAGCAGCAGCGCGGCCACCGAGCGGCTGACGCCGTCGCCGTGGGTCAGCAGTTCGAGGACGCTCATCGTCGGGGATGGCGGAGGAAGGCCGGGCTCAGCGCAGGCCGAGCACGTCGAACATGTCGAACAGGCCCGCGCGCTGGTCGGCCAGGAAGCGCACCGCGCGCAGGCTGCCCTGCGCGTAGTTGGCGCGGCTCGAGGACTTGTGGGCGATCTCGATGCGCTCGCCGGTGCCGGCGAACAGCACCGTGTGGTCGCCGACGATGTCGCCGCCGCGCACGGTGGCGAAGCCGATGGTCGACGGGTCGCGTTCGCCGGTCACGCCTTCGCGGCCGTAGACCGCGCATTCCTTGAGGTCGCGGCCCAGCGCATCGGCGATCACCTCGCCCATCTTGAGCGCGGTGCCCGAGGGGGCGTCGATCTTGTGGCGGTGGTGGGCCTCGACGATCTCGATGTCGTAGCCGGTGGACAGCGCCTTGGCCGCCATTTCGAGCAGCTTGAAGGTGACGTTGACGCCCACGCTCATGTTGGGCGCCATGACGATCGCGATGTCCTTGGCGATCTCGGCGATCTCGGCCTTCTGCACGTCGCTGAAGCCGGTGGTGCCGATCACGGCCTGCACGCCGAGCTCGCGGCAGACGGCCAGGTGCGCCATCGTGCCCTCGGGGCGGGTGAAGTCGATCAGCACCTGGGCGTCCTGCAGGCCCGCGCGCAGGTCGGCGGCGATGGTCACGCCGCTGGCGAAGCCGAGGAAGGCGCCCGCATCGCTGCCGATGGCGGGGCTGGCGGCCACGTCGAGCGCGCCGGCCAGGCGGCAGTCGGGGGTGTTGCGAACCGCCTCGATCAGCATGCGGCCCATGCGGCCCGACGCGCCGGCGACGGCAACCCGGCGCGCGGCCGGCGTGGAGGAGGTGGTGGTGTTGGAGTCGGTCACGCGGATTCGGGCTTGCTTGCCGTCGGGGGACGGTAGGGACGATGGGTGGGGAAACCGCGCCGCCCCGCCAAGCCAGGTTCGGCGCGCCGGCCGGGCGCCGCTTTTAGCGCGCGGCCTCGAGCGGCGGGTAGGCGGCCGGCAGCGGGGGCAGCGTGGCGGGCGCCTTGCTCTCGGTGTCGGTGGCTTTCCGGTCGCCCTTGGGATCGAACTTCTTCAGTTCTTCTTCCGTGGCCTCGAGCGGCGGCACCTTGCCGGTCTTCTTGCGGGTGTCGAGCGTGGCGACGAATTCTTCCTCGCTCGGCATCTCGCCGCCTTCCCAGCGCTCGAGCTGCTCGCCGTTGAAGAAGACGGTGAAGCGGCGTTCCTGCGGCTCCACGCCCTGGCGCCGGATCGTGAAGACGTAGTCCCAGCGGTTCGAATGGAAGATGTCGGTGAGCAGCGAGGTGCCGAGGATCTCGCGCACCTGCTGGCGCGACATGCCCGTCTTGAGCGCCGCGACCTGTTCCTTGGACACGAAGTTGCCCTGGACCACCTCGACCTTGTAGGGAGTGACGGCCGACAGCGCGCCACGCGAGCGCTCGCTGAAACCGCTGCAGGCACCGAGGCCCAGGGTGACGGCAACGGCCGCAGCCAGCAGCCAGGGACGGCGTTGGAAAATGGCAGGCATTGGGGGAAAAGGGGGTAGCGATATGATCGGCCATTGTAGCGGCTGGCCCCTCCGGGGCCTTTGGCTGCCCAGGGCGCAGGAACCATCATGGCCAACATCGACGAACTCAAGAACACCGGCCTCAAGGCCACCCTGCCGCGGCTGAAGATTCTGGAAATCTTCCAGACCGGCGGCCAACGCCACATGACCGCCGAGGACGTGTTCCGGGTGCTGCTCAACGAGCATTCCGACATCGGCCTGGCCACCGTCTACCGGGTGCTCACCCAGTTCGAGCAGGCCGGCATCCTCGAGCGCAGCCATTTCGAGAGCGGCAAGGCCGTCTACGAACTCAACGAAGGCACGCACCACGACCACCTGATCTGCACCGCCTGCGGCAAGGTCGAGGAGTTCTACGACGCCGAGATCGAGCGCCGCCAGCAGCTGGTGGCCAAGGACAAGGGCTGGATCCTGCAGGACCACGCCATGTCGCTCTACGGCTTGTGCGGCGACTGCGTCAAGAAGCGCTGAGCTAGTCCGCGTCGCGCGCGCTTTCCATCGCCTTGTGGTGGCGCGCCACGAAATCGGCATAGGTGTCGATGCCGCGCAGCTGCAGGATCGAATTGCGCACCGCGGCCTCGACCAGCACGGCGATGTTGCGGCCCGCCACCACCTGGATGATGACCTTGCGCACCGGAATGCCCAGCACGTCCTGCGTGAGCGGCGTCGAGGGCATGCGCTCGTAGTCGCGCTCGAAGCTGTCGCGCCGCACCAGGTGCACGATGAGCTTGAGCCGCATCTTCCGCCGCACCGCCGTCTCGCCGAAGATCGCGCGGATGTCGAGCAGGCCGATGCCGCGCACCTCGAGCAGGTTGAGCAGCAGGTCGGGGCAGCGACCCTCGATGGTGTTCTGGTTGATGCGGTAGAGGTCGACCGCGTCGTCGGCCACCAGGCCGTTGCCGCGCGAGATCAGCTCGAGGCCGAGTTCGCTCTTCCCGAGGCCCGACTCGCCCGTGATCATCACGCCCATGCCCAGGATGTCCATGAACACGCCGTGCATCGAGGTGCGCTCGGCGAAGTGCTTGGACAGGTAGGCGCGCAGCAGGTCGATCACGAAGGCCGAGGATTCGCGCGTGGCGAACAGCGGCAGCTGGGCGCGCTCGCAGATCGACAGCAGCTCGTCGGGCGCGGCCTGGCCGTCGGCCAGCACCAGCATCGGCGGCTCGAGCGTGACGATGCGGGCGATGCGCCGCGCGGTGTCCTCGGGGCTGCCGCGCGTCAGGTAGGCGACCTCGCGCGCGCCGAGGATCTGCACGCGGTACGGATGGATGTAGTTGAGGTAGCCGACCAGGTCGGCGGCCGATTGGGCGCGGCTGATGACTTCGGGATCGAACTGGCGTTCGGACGCGCCGAGTCCCGCGAGCCATTCCCAGCGCAGCGAGCCGCGGAACTCCTCGAACATGGCATCGGCGCTGATGACGGTCGGCTTCATGCGTTCAGGGCGCGGCGCGCGGCACCGCTTCGGAAGTGAGGGGGACGGGAAGAAGGGCAGCGCAGCTTAGCAGCAGCCACGCCCCGCGAGCCATGGGCTCAGGCGACTTGCGTGGAGTGCCAGCCGGCGATCAGGCCGTGCAGCGCGGCCGCGTCGGTGCTCGACTTGATCTGCTCGCGCAGGCCGGCGTCGCTCAGCAGCTCGGCGATCTCGGAGAGGATTTCGAGGTGCTTCTGCGTCGCGGCTTCGGGCACCAGCAGGAAGATCAGCAGGCCGACCGGCTGCTCGTCGGGGGCATCGAAGCCGATCGGGTTCGCGAGCTGGAACACCGCGGCCATCGGGGCCTTGAGGCCCTTGATGCGGCCATGCGGAATGGCGACGCCATGACCGAGGCCGGTGGAGCCGAGGCGCTCGCGCGCGAAGAGGCTGTCGGTGATCAGGGCGCGGCCCAGCCCGTGAAGGCTTTCGAACAGCAAGCCGGCTTCCTCGAAAGCACGCTTCTTGCTGGTGGCGTCAACGCTCACAAGCACTTGAGCGGGCGGCAGGATGGACGCGAGACGATTCATGGTGGGTCAGAGCGGGGGCGATTATGCACCTGCTTGGTAAAAACCCCCACTCCGCTTATCTACTTTCTGGTTACATGTTGCCCGCAGGCCTCGCTTCCCTCGACAGAGGCCCGTCAAACCCTTGATGGGCAGTCGGAAAAGCCCATGAAAAAGCCGCCCGGAGGCGGCTTCGAGAGTCTCCGGCGCGACAGCCGGAAATCCGCTGGGTCTTACATCAGGCGCTTGGGCGCGCTGTGGTGATGGTCCTGCAGGCGGTCCTTGTGGCGCACCACCTGGCGGTCGAGCTTGTCGACCAGTTCATCGACCGCGGCATAGAGATCAGCGTGGCTCGACTCCGCGAACATGTCATTGCCCTTGACGTGGATGTTGCACTCGGCCCGTTGCCGGCGTTCCTTTTCCTTCTGCTTTTCCACCGTGAGGATCACCTTCACATCGACCACCTGGTCGAAATGTCGGGTGATCCGGTCCAGCTTGCTCGTGACGTAGGTGCGCAAGGCAGGGGTGACGTCGAGGTGATGACCGCTGATCGTCAAATTCATGAATGACCTCCTGGAATTGACGGTTGGGGAAATGACCATCGCTGCGGATACAGCGCGGCCGGCGAAAACGGTTGTGGGGCTGGGAGAAGAAGGGGGAGAGGGGAAAGAGAGAGGGGGTGCGGGAGAGGAGAAGGTCGATTCACTATGCCCAAGCTGTCACGGTATTGCAATACCGGGGGATGCCCGGATGACGCACCGGCGGACCGCGTCGCATGCTCAGCTATTTCTTCCATAGCAGGCCCCAGCGGCCCCGCAAGCTGCGGGCCGCGTTGCGAAGCCTCGCTGCCGCGCCCATCTTTCGCGGCCACCCGCGCATGACCCTGCTGAAGAAAGGGCCGGACTTGCTCAGCGCCAGGCGGCGCGCATCCGGTTGCGCAGGTCGATCACCGCGGCCGGCGGCGGTACTGCCGGCGCGCGCGGCGGCGGGGGCGGCCAGGTCTGGGCCTCGAAGCGCGCGAGGTCGGCATCGGGAATGAAGCGGCTGCGGTTGGCATAGAGATGCCGGTCGCCGCGCGCGGCCTGCTGCGGGATGTAGAAGCGCTGCGGCACCAGCAGGTGCAGGTGGTCGCGGGCCCGGGTCATGGCGACGTAGAGCAGGCGCCGCTCCTCCTCGAGCTCCTGCGCGCTCTGCGCCACGTCGGCCGGCATGCAGCCGTCGACCACGTTGAGCACGTGGACCGAATTCCACTCCTGGCCCTTGGCCGAATGGATGGTCGAGAGGATCAGGTAGTCCTCGTCGAGCAGCGGCGGCCCGGGCCGGTCGCTGGTGGCTTCGGGCGGATCGAGCGTGAGCTCGGTGAGGAAGCGTTCGCGCGAGGCGTAGCCCGAGGCCATGTGCACCAGCTGCTCGACGTCGCCGCGGCGCGTGCCCGCGGTGTCGTCGTAGAGCCGCTCGAGATGCGGCAGGTACCAGTCCATCGCGATGCCCACGTCGGCCGGCCAGGCCAGCGACGGCGCGCGCAGCGCGGCATAGGCCTCGGCGAACGCGGCCCATTCGGCGCGCGCGGCGCTCGGCGGCACGAAGTCGCGCAGCGCGACGGCCGGATCGGCCGCCTGGTCCATCGCGTCGAGCAGCTTCGCGCTGGTGGCCGGCCCGATGCCCGGGATCAGCTGCGTGACGCGAAAGCCCGCCATGCGCCCGCGCGGGTTCTGCGCGAAGCGCAGCACCGCGAGCAGGTCCTTCACGTGCGAGGCCTCGAGAAACTTGAGCCCGCCGTACTTCACGAACGGGATGTTGCGGCGCGCCAGCTCGAGCTCGAGCGGCGCGCTGTGGCTCGAGGTGCGGAACAGCACCGCCTGCGACTTGAGCGCGAGCCCGCCCTCGCGGTGCGCGAGCACCTTGTCGGCCACCCAGCAGGCCTGCTGGGATTCGTCGGGCACGCGCACGATCTGCGGCCGCCCGGCCGAGGGCTTGTCGGTCCACAGCGTCTTGGCATGGCGCTCGGCCGCGTGCGCGATGCATGCGTTCGACACGTCGAGGATCGGCTGGGTGGAGCGGTAGTTGCGCTCCAGCGTGACCACGCGCGCCGGCCGCGAGAACTGCGAGGGGAAGTCGAGGATGTTGCGCACCGTCGCGCCGCGGAACGAGTAGATCGACTGCGCGTCGTCGCCCACCACCGTCACGCCCCGGCCATCGGGCTTGAGCGCGAGCAGGATCGCGGCCTGCAGCAGGTTGGTGTCCTGGTACTCGTCGACCAGCACGTGGTCGAAGCGCGCGCCCAGGTGCTGCGCCAGCGTGGGCTCCTCCATCATGCCGGCCCAGTAGAGCAGCAGGTCGTCGTAGTCGAGCACGTTCTGCTGCTGCTTGGCCTCGACGTAGGCGCCGAACAGCTGCTGCAGCTCGACGCCCCATTCGGCGCACCACGGGAAGGACTGCCTGAGCACCGACTCGAGCGGCGCGCGCGTGTTCACGCAGCGCGAATAGATCGACAGGCAGGTGCCCTTGTGCGGAAAGCGGCGCGCACTCGACGAGAAACCGAGCTCGTGCCGCGCCAGCCCCATCAGGTCCTCGGCGTCGCCGCGGTCGTGGATGGTGAAGTTGTCGTCCAGCCCGATCTGCGCGGCGTACTCGCGCAGCAGCCGCGCGCCGATGCCGTGGAAGGTGCCGGCCCAGGGCAGCGCGGGCGCGGTGTGGGCCTGCAGCCCCAGCACGCGCGCGAGCACCTGGCCGGCACGCTGCGCCATTTCCTGCGCGGCACGGCGCGAGAAGGTCAGAAGCAGCAGCCGTTGCGGATCGACCCCGCGCGCGATCAGGTGTGCCACCCGGTGCGCCAGCGTGCTGGTCTTGCCCGAGCCGGCGCCGGCGATGACGAGCAAGGGCCCTGCATCGGCCGCATCCGGAGCGTCACCGGCCAGCGCCTCCACCCCGTGCTCGACCGCCGCGCGCTGCTCGTCGTTGAGGCTGGCGAGGGCGGCCGCGAGGCGCTCGGCCTGGGTCGCCGGCGGGCTGGAAAAAACGGGGGACACGGCGCTCGGCATGGGCGCCACTCTACTGGATGTTCGTCCAGTCCAGCCAACTCTGCGCTCATTCGCCGATGACATAATCGCGCCTCGCTGCAACTGGAGACCGCATCGTGGAAACCGCCCCGTCTCGGCAGCTTTCAACTCCCGGCTGAGTCCGGCCGACCGGGTCCGGGATTTGAAAGCGCCCCCTTTCTCGCCCCCCGCCCGTCCGCCCCATCGCCCCAGCCATTTCACGGGAGTGAGCCATGCTCAATATCTTCACGCTCGCCAACGGCCGCCTCGTCCAGGAAGAGATCGAGGCCCTCGAGGAGCTCTCCCGCTTCCAGCCGATCTGGGTCGACCTCGAATCGCCCACGCTCGAGGAGAAGCGCTGGATCAAGCAGTACTACGGTCTCTCGATCCCCGAGGACGCGATGGACGAGGACATCGAGGAATCGGCGCGCTTCTATGAAGAGGACAACGGCGAGCTCCACATCCGCAGCGACTTCCTGATCGACGACGACGAAGCCCCGCGCGCGGTGCGCGTCGCGTTCATCCTCAACCAGCACAACACCGACCTGCGCAGCCGCGGCGTGCTGTTCTCGATCCACGACGAGGACGTGCCCGTGTTCCGCCTGCTGCGCATGCGCGCGCGCCGCGCACCGGGGCTGATCGAGGACGCGAAGGAAGTGATGCTCAAGCTCTTCGACGCCGACGCCGAGTACTCGGCCGACTCGCTCGAGAACATCTACGACGAGCTCGAGGCCGCCAGCAAGAAGGTGCTCTCGGGCAACGTCAGCGACGAGCTCGCGGGCGAGGTGCTGGGCGCCATCGCGCGCCAGGAAGACCTGAACGGGCGCATCCGCCGCAACGTGATGGACACGCGCCGCGCGGTCAGCTTCATGATGCGCAGCAAGATGCTCAATGCCGAGCAGTTCGAGGAAGCGCGGCAGATCCTGCGCGACATCGAGTCGCTCGACAACCACACGGCCTTCCTGTTCGACAAGATCAACTTCCTGATGGATGCGACCGTCGGTTTCATCAACATCAACCAGAACAAGACGATCAAGATCTTCTCGGTGGCCAGCGTCGCGCTGCTGCCGCCGACCCTGATCGCGAGCATCTACGGCATGAACTTCAAGTTCATGCCCGAGCTCGACTGGGCCATGGGCTATCCCTACGCCATCGTGCTGATGGCCGCGAGCGCGCTGGTGCCGATGTGGTACTTCCGCCGGCGCGGCTGGCTCAAGTAGTCGACCCGGCAGCAAGCCAGGCGCCGACCAGCGCGAGGCTGTAGCGGCTCGCGACCTCGGCGACGAAGCGCGCGAAGTCGCCATGGGCCTCGTCGTCGGCACGGTCCGAGATCGTGCGCATCGCGGCGAAGGGCACGCCGTAGTCATGGCACACCTGCGCCACCGCGGCGCCTTCCATCTCCACCGCCAACGCATCGGGCAGCGCGCGGCGCAGCGCCTCGCTTTCGGCCGCGGTCGCGACGAAGCGGTCGCCGCTGATCAGCAGGCCGCGATGCACGGTCGGCGAACGCAGGCCGAATTCGTCGACGGCGCCCTGCCCCACCAGGGCCACGGGATCGCGCAGGGTCTGCCCGGCCACGGCCGCCAGCGCATCGCCGATCGCCGCATCGGCCTTGAAACGCGAGATCCCCATCAACGGCACCTCGTGCTTCGGAAAGAGCGGCGAGGCATCCATGTCGTGCTGCAGCAGTTCGGTCGCCACGACCACGTCGCCAACCCGCACGCCCGGCGCGAGCCCGCCCGCCACACCGCTGAAGACGATGGCGCGCACGCCGAAGCGCTCGAGCAGCAGCGTGGCCGTCACCGCGGCCGCGACCTTGCCGATGCGCGACAGCACCGCGACCACGAGTTGGCCCTGCAGGTGGCCGACCCAGAAGTCTCGGCCCGCGACGCGCACGCGCTGCTCGTCGGGTATCAGCGCGAGGAGCGCCTTGAGCTCCTCGTGCATCGCCGCGACGATCGCGATGGGTGCGGTAGCCCCCACCGCTTACTTGATGTCCACGCCGTAGAAGGTGTGGCGGCCGAAGGGGCTGAGCTTGAAGTCGATCACTTCCTTGCGCACCGGCTTGAGCTGCACCGCGTGCGCGATGGTGAACCACGGCGCCTGCTCCTTGAAGATGACTTGCGCCTTCTTGTAGAGCGCGTCGCGGTCGGCCTGCTTGGTCGCACTCTTGGCCTTGACCACGATGTCCTCGTAGGGCTGGTAGCAGAACTTCGAGATGTTGCTGCCGCTCGCCGACTTGGCCGAGGCGCAGCCCAACAGCGTGTAGAGGAAGTTGTCGGGGTCGCCGTTGTCGCCGGTCCAGCCCAGCATGCCCATCTGGTGCTCGCCGGCCTGCAGCCGCTTGCGGTACTCGCCCCATTCGAAGCTCTTGATCTCGGCCTTGACGTTGATCTTGGCGAGGTCGGCCTGCATCAGCTCGGCGATGCGCTTGGCGTTCGGGTTGTAGGGCCGCTGCACCGGCATGGCCCACAGGTCGGTCGAGAAGCCGTCGGGGAAGCCGGCCTGCGCCAGCAGCTTCTTCGCGGCTTCGGGATCGTAGGGGTCGTCCTTCACCGCATCGTTGTAGGACCACATGGTCGGCGGAATCGGGTTCTTCGCGGCCACGCCGGTCGAGAGGTACACGCCATCGATGATCGCCTTCTTGTTGATCGCCATGTTGATGGCCTTGCGCACGCGCACGTCGTCGAAGGGCTTCTTCGTCGTGTTGTACGAGAGGTAGCCGACGTTCAGGCCCGGCTGCTCGAGCACCTGCACGTTCGGGTCCTTGCGGATCGCATCGAGGTCGGCCGGGTTCGGGTAGGGCATGACGTGGCATTCGCCCTTCTGCAGCTTGGCCCAACGCACCGAGGCGTCGGGCGTGATCGCGAACACCAGGTCGTCGATCTTGGCCTTGCCGCCCCAGTACTGCGGGAAGGCCTTGAAGCGGATGACCGCGTCCTTCTGGTACTGCACGAGGTAGAACGGGCCGGTGCCGATCGGGTCCTGGTCGACCTTCTCGGGCGTGCCGGCCTTGAGCATCGCGATCGCGTACTCCTTCGACTGGATGCCCGCGTACTGCATCGCGAGGTTGGCGAGGAACGGCGCCTCGGCCTGGTTGAGCGTGATCTTCACCGTGTAGTCGTCGATGCGGTCCACCGACTTCAGCAGCTTGGGCATGCCCATGTCGTTGAAGTAGGAGTGGTTCTGGCTCGTGACCTTGAAGAAGGGATCGCTCTCCTTCCACTGGCGATCGATCATGAAGATGAAGTCGTCGGCGTTGAAGTCGCGCGTGGGCTTGAAGCTCTTGCTCGTGGTGTGCCACTTCACGCCCTTGCGCAGGTGGAAGGTGTAGACCGTGCCGTCGGCCGAGATGTCCCACTTCTCGGCCAGGCCCGGCACGACCTTGGTGCCGCCGCGCTCGAACTCGACGATGGTGTTGTAGACCTGCGTGGTCACGTCGAACGAGGTGCCGGTGGTGTTCATGCCCGGATAGAAGTTCTCGGGGCTGCCCTCGGAGCAGTAGACCAGCGTCTTGGCCGACACCGCGCCGCAGGCCAGGGTCAGCGCCGCGATCGCCACGGGTGCCAGCAGCGCCAGCCGTCGTGCACGGCGCGGGAGGAAGGAACGGTTCGTCATGGGAACTCCTTGAGACACGGGTTGGAGAAAACGGAAAGCGGGTTTCAGGGATTCATCGCGACGGGCGCGACGAACGGCGGTGCCGACGGCAGATCGGCGCGCACCACCGGCGCGCCTTCGAGAAAGCGCTCGGCGTAGTGGCAGGCGACGCGCCGCTGGTCGAGCTCGCGCAGCGCGGGCCGCTCGTCGCGGCAGCGCTGCGTGACATGCGGGCAGCGCGTGCTGAAGACGCAGCCCGGCGGCGGCGACAGCGGCGACGGCAGCTCGCCCTTGAGCACGATGCGCTGGCTGCTGAGGCCCGGCGTGGAGGCCAGCAGCGCCTGCGTGTAGGGATGCAGCGGGCGCTCGAAGATACGCGCCTTCGGGCCCTGCTCCACCGCATGGCCGAGGTACATCACGAGCACGTCGTGCGCGATATGGCGCACCACGCCGAGGTCGTGCGAGATGAACAGGTAGGCCAGGCCGAGCTCGGCCTGCAGGTCGGCCAGCAGGTTCAGCACCTGCGCCTGGATCGAGACGTCGAGCGCCGACACCGGCTCGTCGGCCACCACCAGCCGCGGCTCGAGCATCAGCGCGCGCGCGATCGCGATGCGCTGGCGCTGACCGCCCGAGAACATGTGCGGATAGCGGTTGGCATGCTCGGGCCGCAGTCCCACGCGCGCGAGCATCTCGCGCGCCTTGGCGGCACGCTCGGACTTGCCGAGCGTGGTGTTGATGGCGAGCGGATCCTCGAGCACCGCCGCGACCTTCTTGCGCGGATTGAGCGAGCCGTAGGGGTTCTGGAACACCAATTGCACCGCCTGGCGCAGTTCGCGGCGGCGCTCGGACGGCGGGTTCACGGCATCGTGGCCGACCAGCGTGAGCTGGCCCGCCGTCGGCTTCTCGATCAGCGCGACCATGCGCGCGAGCGTCGATTTGCCGCAGCCCGATTCGCCGACCACCGCGAGCGTGCGGCCACGCTCGAGCCGGAACGAGATGTCGCCCACCGCGCGCAGTTGCGCGTTCGGGCGGAACAGGCCGCGGCGCACCTCGTAGATGCGCTGCAGGTTCTTCGCCTCGACCACGATTTCCGCGGCGCTCACGATGCGGCCTCCTCGACGCGCGGCAGGCGCGGCCGGTCGCGCTCGATCGCGGCCATGCGCCCCGGTTCGCCGAGCGGGAAGTGGCAGCGCACCTGCGCGCCGGGCAGTGCCTCGACGCCGCGCAGGGCCGGGCGCACCTGGCAGGCGCGCGTCGTCACGTAGCCGCAGCGCGGCGCGAACAGGCAGCCCGCGGGCCGGTCGTGCACGCCAGGCACCACGCCCGCGATGGTGGCGAGCCGGCCGTCGGGCGGCGCGCGCTCGGGCAGCGCGGCCAGGAGCGCGTCGGTGTAGGGATGCTGCGGCGTCGCGAACAGCCGGTCCACGCGCTGCTGCTCCATCACCTGGCCCGCATACATCACGGCGATACGCTGCGCCATCTCGCTGACCACGCCCATGTTGTGCGTGATCAGCACCAGCGCCATGCCGCGCTCCTTCTGCAGGTCGCGCAGCAGGTCGAGGATCTGCGCCTGGATCGTGACGTCGAGCGCGGTGGTCGGCTCGTCGGCGATCAGCAGGCGCGGGTTGCAGGCGATCGCCATCGCGATCATCACGCGCTGGTTCATGCCGCCCGAGAGCTGGTGCGGATAGCTCGAGAGGCGCGACGACGCGGCCGGGATGCCGACCTGCTCGAGCAGCTCGGTGGCGCGCTTCTTGGCCGCGCGCCGGTCGAGCCCGAGGTGCAGGCGCAGCGTTTCCATCAACTGGAAGCCGATGGTGAAGCAGGGGTTGAGGCTGGTGGTGGGCTCCTGGAAGATCATCGCGACCTCCTTGCCCACCAGCGCGCGGCGCGCCTTGTCGGAGATGCCGAGCAGGTCGCGGCTCGCGAAGCGCATGTGGTCGGCGCGCACGCGGCCCGGGAAGCCGATCAGCCCCATCAGCGCCATCATGGTCACGCTCTTGCCCGAGCCCGATTCGCCGACGATGCCGAGCACCTCGCCCTCCTCGAGCGAGAGGCTCACGCCGTCGACCGCATGCATCACGCCGCCCTGGGTCGGGAATTCGACGTGCAGATCCTGGATGTCGAGCAAAGGCATCGATGCGTTCCCTTGCTTCAGCGCTTGAGCTTCGGATCGAGCGCGTCGCGCAGACCGTCGCCCAGCAGGTTGAAGGCCAGCACCGCCGCGAGGATCGCGAGGCCGGGGAAGGTCACGACCCACCAGGCGCGCAGCACGAACTCGCGCGCATCGGCCAGCATGGTGCCCCACTCGGGCGAGGGCGGCTGCGCGCCGAGGCCGAGGAAGCCGAGCGCTGCCGCGTCGAGGATGGCGGTGGAGATGCCGAGCGAAGCCTGCACGATCAGCGGCGCCGCGCAGTTGGGCAGCACCTCGCGGAACATCAGGCGCAAGGTGCCGGCGCCGCTGACGCGCGCCGCGGTCACGTAGTCGCGCGAGACCTCGGCGATGACGGCCGCGCGCGTGATGCGCACGTAGTGCGGCAGCACGACGATGGCCACGGCGAGCATCGCATTGATGAGGCCGGGCCCGAGGATGGCCACGATCACGATCGCGAGCAGCAGGCTCGGCAGCGTGAGGATGATGTCCATCAGCCGCATGATCGCGATCTCGAGCACGCCGCGGAAGAAGCCCGCGACCAGGCCGAGCACCACGCCGACCACCACCGAGATCGCGACCACCGCGACGCCGATCGACAGCGACAGACGCGCGCCGTACATCAGGCGCGAGAGGATGTCGCGGCCGATGGCGTCGGTGCCCAGCAGGTAGGTGAGCGAACCGCCCTGCTGCCAGGCCGGCGGCTGCAGGAACACGGCGCTGTTGGTCTGGTTCGGCGCATGCGGCGCGATCCACGGCGCGAGCAGCGCGACCAGCAGCAGCACGACGATGGTCACGAGGCCGATCACCGCGCCGCGGTTGGCGGAGAACGCACTCCAGAATTCGCGCCAGGGTCCGGGCGGTGTCGAGGCGACGGGAGCCGCGTTCGCGAGGGTGTGGGTCGATGCCATGGGTTCAGCGCCGGATGCGGGGGTTGATGACGCCGTAGGTCACGTCGACCAGCAGGTTGACCAGCATCACGATGGCGCCGAGCAGCAGCATCCCGCCCTGCAGCACCGGATAGTCGCGCCGGCCGATGGCCTCGATCAGCCACTTGCCGACGCCGGGCCACGAGAAGATGGTCTCGGTAAGGATGGCGCCGGTGAACAGCACGCCCACCTGCAGCCCGATCACCGTGACGACCGGGATCAGCGCATTGCGCAGCGCATGCAGGCCCACCACGCGAAAGCGCGACAGGCCCTTGGCGCGCGCGGTGCGGATGTAGTCCTCGCCGAGCACCTCGAGCATGGCCGAGCGCGTCATGCGCGCGATCACCGCCAGCGGCACCGTGCCCAGCACCACGGCCGGCAGCACGAGGTGATGCAGCGCCGACCAGAAGGCATCGATCTCGCCGGCGCGCAGTGCATCGAGCAGCAGGAATCCGGTGTCGGGCTCGACGTAGTACTGCACCGCGATGCGGCCCGAGACCGGCGTCCAGCCGAGCTGCACCGAGAAGAAGAGGATGAGCAACAGGCCCCACCAGAAGATCGGCATCGAGTAGCCGGTGAGCGAGGTGGCCATCACGCCGTGATCGAAGATCGAGTTGCGCCGCACCGCTGCGAGGATGCCCGCCGGCAGGCCCAGCACGAGCGCGAACACGATGGCGCAGACCCCGAGTTCGATGGTCGCGGGAAAGAGCGCGAGGAACTCGTTCATCACCGATTCCTGCGTGATCAGCGACTTGCCGAGGTCGCCGTGCAGCACGCGCGCGATGTAGATGCCGTACTGCACGATCACCGGCTTGTCGAGGCCGTAGGCCGTGAGCAGTTCGGCGTGGCGCGCGGGGTCGATCCCGCGCTCGCCGGCCATGGTCTCGATGGGGTCGCCCGGCACCAGCCGGATGAGGAAGAAGGCAAGCAGCGTCATGCCGAAGAAGGTCGGCACCAGCAAGCTCACACGCGTGAGTAGGAAGCGAAACATCGACCCGCAATATGCAAGATCGATGCCGCGGCCCCACCCGGGCCGAACCCTTACTTTTTGGCGTCGCGCAACTCTCTGCGCAGGATCTTTCCGACCGGTGTCTTCGGCAAGTCAGTGCGAAACTCTACGATTCGCGGCTGCTTGTAACCCGTAAGGTTTGCTCTGCAGTATTCGCGCACCTGCGCCTCGGTGAGCGACTCGTCCTTCTTCACGATCACGAGCTTCACGGCCTCGCCGGTCTTCTCGTCGTTCACGCCCACGGCCGCGCACTCGAGCACGCCCGGAATCTGTGCGACCACGTCCTCGATCTCGTTCGGGTACACGTTGAAGCCCGACACCAGGATCATGTCCTTCTTGCGGTCGACCACCTTGAAGTAGCCGCGCTCGTCGACCACGCCGATGTCGCCGCTCTTGAAGTAGCCGTCGCTGGTCATGACCTTCGCGGTCTCGTCGGGGCGCTGCCAGTAGCCGGCCATCACCTGCGGTCCCTTGATCGCGATCTCGCCGGGCTCGCCGAGTGCAACCTCGTTGCCGTTGTCGTCGAGCAGCTTGAGCCAGGTGCTCGGCAGCGGCACGCCGATGGTGCCGGTGTAGGCCTTGCTGTCGGTCGGGTTGCAGGTGGTCGAGGGCGAGGTCTCGGACAGGCCGTAGCCTTCGCAGATCGGGCAGCCGGTCTTCTCGAGCCAAAGCTTCGCGACCGCGGCCTGCACCGCCATGCCGCCGCCCACCGAGACCTTGAGGTTGGACCAGTCGACGGTGTTGAAGTCGGGATGGTTGGCCAGGCCGTTGAACAGCGTGTTGACCGCGGGGAAGCTGTGGATCGTGTGTTTCGACAGCTCCTTGAGCACCGCGGGCAGGTCGCGCGGATTCGGGATCAGGATCAGCTTGCCGCCCGTGCGCATGCTCAGCATCATGCCGACCGTGAACGCGAAGATGTGATACAGCGGCAGCGCGCACACGCTGGTGGGCTGCTGGCCCGCGGGCACCTTGCGCATCACCGGCTCGTTCCAGGCCTCGGACTGCAGCACGTTGGCGATCACGTTGCGATGCAGCAGCACCGCGCCCTTCGACACGCCCGTGGTGCCGCCGGTGTACTGCAGCACCGCGACGTCGTCGGCGCCAATGGCCGGCGCCTGCAGCGTGCGACCCGCGCCCTGGTCGAGCGCGTCGTTGAAGCGCACCGCGCCCGGCAGGTTGAAGGCCGGCACCAGCTTCTTGACGTTGCGCACCACGTAGTTGACGAGCGCGCCCTTGAGGAAGCCGAGACGGTCGCCCATCGAGGCCAGCACGATGTGCTTGATCGGCGTGGCCGCGATGCACTGCTGCAGCGTGACGCCGAAGTTCTCCATGATGACGATTGCCTTCGCGCCCGAGTCCTTGAGCTGGTGCTCGAGTTCGCGCGGCGTGTACAGCGGATTCACGTTCACGAGGATCAGGCCCGCGCGCAGGATGGCGGCCACCGCGATCGGGTACTGCGGGCAGTTGGGCATCATGGCCGCGACGCGGTCGCCCTTGACGAGGCCCAGGCCCTGCAGGTAGGCCGCGAAGGCCTTGCTGAGCTTGTCGGTCTCGGCATAGCTCACGTCCTTGCCCATGAAGCTGTAGGCCGTGCGGTCGGCGTACTTCGAGAAGCTCTCTTCCATGAGACCGACCAGCGAGGCGTACTGCGATGGGTCGATGTCGGCAGGCACGCCTTGCGGGTAACTGCTGAGCCAGGGACGATCGGTCATGGATGTGTCTCCTCCGGAGTCGGATTGGGATGAAAACGAAAACGGCGCCTGAGCGGCGCCGTAAGGGTTTGCCCGCAGAGCGCGGGCCGGGACGGAACCTCGGCCTATTCGATGGCCTTGCCCATATCTTCCACTACTTTTTTAGCATCACCAAAGACCATCATGGTCTTGTCCATGTAGAACAGCTCGTTGTCCAGGCCCGCGTAGCCCGCGGCCATGGAGCGCTTGTTCACGATCACCGTCTTGGCCTTGTAGGCCTCCAGGATCGGCATGCCGT
>Ga0209902_100770_pt1 | contig 25275 bp, 25 predicted proteins | sample FECB27metaG_FD_188304 | JGI IMG/M metagenome (GOLD analysis project Ga0209902, IMG submission 188304) | Cyanobacterial communities from the Joint Genome Institute, California, USA - FECB-27 (SPAdes) (version 2) | ecosystem: Environmental > Aquatic > Thermal springs > Hot (42-90C) > Microbial mats...
TCTCAGCAGAAGGCTTTGTCACGTCCGTTTTCTGTCTCATCGTCGTTCCTTTGAAAGGCTACGATGAACCAGAAAACCTCCTCTCTCAATTAGCCCAATTCTGTCTCATTGGTGATGACGCCGGACAGGTAGCTTAAGGCTACCGGTTCATGCGGCGAGGTCAATTTACCGAGCGAGCGGCTTCGCTGCAAGCGTCTGCGCAGCGCCTTGGCGGTATCCTGCCTGCATTCCATGTGCCGTTGCTTCCTGCGGTTGTTGGCTTGCGAGAACAGCCGGCCCATCAGCTTTATGAACATCGACACGGCATCGTCCGTGAGCTTCTGGGCCGAGCTTGATGATTTGCGCCACGATCAGAGCGTGCCGACGACTGGCATTGAAGTCGTTGGCCAGCCAGGCCGGCGTTGCGTTGCCCTCCCGGATCATCTGGTCCCACCGTCCGGAGGATATGCGCAACTGCAATTTCGGATCGATCTCCAGTTTGCGCAGGAAGGCGATCCGTTCGGTAAGTCCGACCAGGTTTGACGCACCTGGCGCTTCTGGCGCCGAGCGCAGCCAATTGAAGCGCGTCTGGCCGATGACCGGGGCAACCTCCAGCAGCCTGTCCAGTGATTGAAGCTTATCGAGCGAAACTTCTTCGATCAGCGCTCTTTCTGCCCGTCGACGAGCAATGGCGCGACCGCCTAGGCCAATTTTCTCGATGGAATGCAGCGAGGGCAGGAGTGCTCCTCGTTGCCGGAATTCCTTGACAATTTTGGTCGCGATCGGAAAACCGGAATCACCATTGGCGGCCGCTTCGATCGCGGCCACGAGAGCGGCGCGGCGATCGTTTTTGGATGCAGTCCGGAGACCGAGATAAGCCATCAACGATCGGCTGTGATCGAAACGCGTCTGTACTCGATTTGCATAGAAGGCATAGAGGCGTGCGTCGATACCGAGCTGATCCGCAAGATAGTTGATCACAGCCGCGGGCGGCTGCTCGTTATCCCACAAGAGCCGCCCCGTCTGGCGCATTGTGCAAAGTTGAACCGCGAAGCCCAGCTTGTTCTGCGGTCGGCGGCGGAGCTCGCATTCCAAACGATCTGCCGGATCCAGTGTAAAGTGACGGATCAGGCTATCATCGTCCGTCGCTACACCCAGAAGTATCGCCGCTTCCTTCGAGCTGACAAGCCTTCTTCTACCCACTCGCGCTCTCCCTTGGCACACAGCATCAAGGGAGAATTGGCCGCCATCAGGCGGTCTCTTTCAACCTTTCGGCAGCTTCATCTACAGATCAATCGCGCACATTCGCGCTTCGTTCGATCTTAGCGTGTCTGCGGGAACAGTTCTTGTTCTGACCCCAGGCCCTCGGTCGGTGCGGGCCGGGCTTGACCCCGCTGCGGCGGCGGTCAGCGTTCCGATGGTCCTCGTAAAATGGTGTCACGAAGGGAGCATGTCGGCCGTTCGTGCGACGAAGGCCGTTCCGACCGATTCCTGAAAAACGGCGCTATACAGGGGGAACGCCGGAAACCTGCTGCGATTCCACTACCCTTGCGGGCATTTCCCCGAGGATGTTTCCGGGAAGATGACGATGGCTCAGACGCGGACGCGATAGCCCAGCGCACTCTGCGCACATGCCGCAAGAATGCGCACGGAAAGTTGCTCACGCGCCGATCCAGAGCACCGCTTACCATATCCGCGATAGTCGGATCTCGCCCGCACGCATTGAGACATCGCCACCAAAGCGTTTGCTCCGCACAACAAGGCAAGCCAAATTTGACCGGTTTTTGAAACACATACGAAGCCAAAGACCAGATTCAGGTCATGTTTACCGACGTCGATATGCCGGGCAGTATGGATGGTCTGAAACTCTCCGCTGCCGTTCGCGAGCGCTGGCCGCCTATCAGGATAGTCGTGACGTCCGGCCATCGCGCGGTGGCTCTGACGGATCTTCCCGCAGGCAGCCTATTCTATGCCAAGCCGTACGACCATGCTGCGATAGCCGCGTCGTTGCGCGGCCTTCTCTCGAACTAGCAGGAATCACGCGTCAGGTTTTCTCAACTCGGAGCCGAGACTTTTGCGCCTCGAGCGCCCACCGCGAGCTGTTCACTGAGCGATGCGGTCGGGATTTACTTTCAGCGTGACCACAAGCCCGTCCTTCGCCCAGTCATAGGCAATCGAGCCCCGCAACTGTCCCGTGACGCTGCGCTCCAGCAGCTTGCTCCCATAGCCTCGCTCAATCGTCGGCTCCTCGACATGCGGCCCTCCACTTTCGGTCCATATGATCGTGACAGCTTCGTCATGGCCCGAACATGAGACATCCAGCGTGCCAGTTTCGACCGACAGGGCGCCATACTTGAGCGAGTTGGTCGCCAGTTCGTGGATGATGAGTGCAAGAATCGTCGTCGCCGATTCACCGACACTCATCCGTGGCACCGAAACCCGAATCCGCCCGCTGAAGGCTCCGAGGTCGTCATAGGGCGCGAGCAGGACCGTAAGCAGGTCGCCGAGCAGCGCGGAAGCGGCCTCGGTCTGGCCGGGCACCGGCCGCACAAGATCATGGGCGCGCCCAAGCGCAGTCAATCGCAGTGTCAGTTCGCGGGCCATATCGTTGGTCGTCGACGTCGAGCGCGACGTGATGGCGGTGAGGCCGGATGCAATGCTCAGCAGGTTCTTGACGCGATGGCTCATCTCGCCCGCCAGAAGCTCCCGGCCCTCTTCCGCCTGCTTGCGACCGGTCACGTCTATGAAGATGCCGAACATGATCCGACGGACCATGCCGGCGTCATCGCCTTGACCACGGGCGGAAATCCATTTTAGTTCGTCGCCGATCATGATGCGGAAGTCGATTTCGTAAGGTCCGACAGTAGCACGCGTGGCGTTGAACGCGGCCCGCACGCGGTCGCGGTCGGCAGGGTGGATATGGGCGGACAGGTCTTCAAACTTGACGTCTGTACTGCGCGGTATGCCCCACAAATCATAGGCGCCGTCATCCATGGCCAAGGCGTCCGTGTCTACGTTCCACGACCACAGCGTGACCCCCGCAGCCTCAATGGCACGGATCAGGTTCTTTGGCTCCCAAAGAAGCGGCTTCAAATGTTCTGCTGTGCTGGCCATGAAATCCCCGAGGGTGCTACGCGAAGAGAGACGGACGAACGTGTTTATGCCAAGAGTACGGCGGGTGCACGCAATCTGGCCTCATTCAAGCTCGGAGTAAAAATCGCAGATAAGATCCGCGAGCTTGACTGCCTCAAAATCCGTCATGTGCGCGGCCGTCTCCACCGCTGTCGTCCCCATGTCATCCTGATCGACCGCCAGGAGGTCCAGAATCCGGGCAAACTTGATCTTGAGTTCCCGATCGCCCGCGAATTCGTCGATGGTGACCTCAAGGATGCTCTCCGTCGCGGCGATCAAACGGGTCTGGATGCTATCGGCCGACGCCGCAAGGGTGCGTATCGCAGCGAAGAATTGTTCGCGAGCATTGGCCATTGTTCCGTCCATGTAGGTTCCTTCTTCAGCCTCAGGCGATCCTAGACGTGAGATGTGAGGGCGACATGCGAGTCAAGGGGAATCTAGATTCTGCGAGCCGCTCCCTCCCAGGCATTTCACCGCTGCCTGGGGAGAAGCGTGGCGATCTGAGGCCTCGATTTCGAAGTCGACATGCAGACCGAAATCCGCATCTCGCGCATCAACAAGATCAGCCTCGTCGCGCGTGAAACGCTAAATGCACAGGAAGTGCCCGTTCGCGCCCTTCTGGCTCTTTGCGGCGAAATGGGGCGGCCTCTTTCCGGTGAGGAGGTATCCTGGCACAATCCTAGCCTCAGTGAGTGAGCCAGGTCTCCAACATCTTCAATATGGCGGAATAAATCATAACATTTCGACTGTGCTGAAGAATTCCCTCAAGTATCTCTCCTCCGATATCAACCGCAAGCCGGCAAGTCGCATCTGGCGATTGCCCTTACCGCGCCCTGATCCGCAACGGGTCGCGCTGCCGCTTCTTCAACGTCGTCGATCTCGTCAATCGATTGGAGACCGAGCACCGCGGCGGCAAGCAAGGCCGCATCGCCGATTATTCGTCCATCTCGACTCCGATGTTCTCTTGGCCGGCGGCAAAGTCCGGCATGATGTCACCAGCCAGCAGCCTCTCCTTTGACAACAGCCCTGCATCCTCGAGCGCCTCGAAATCCGGCAGATCGCGCAGCGTGTCGATGCCGAACTCCAGCAGGAACTCTTTGGTCGTGACATAGGTATAAGGCGCACCGGGTGTCGGGCTGCGCGGCCCGGAGGCAATGAAGCCGCCGCCGCGCAGATGGCCGATCAGGTCGCGCGAAATCTCTTTCCCAAAGAAGGACGACAACTCTCCACGCGTGATCGGCTGGAAATAGGCGATGCACATCAGCACCAACACGTCCGATTCCGTCAGATCCGTCGCGCGCTCGCTCCCTCCAGTAGCCGCTCGGATGGCGTCTGCATAGGCCGGCCGTGTCAGGTGCTTCCAGCCGCCGGCGACGGCGATCAGATCGTAGGGTCGGCCACGCAGTTCCTCGCGAATGTCATCGATCAGAAGATCGATGCCGCAGTTTTTTCCCACGATCCGCGCCAGCGTTTTGCGGTCGACCGGCTCACTGGCGGCAAAAATGGTTGCCTCGACGCGGTTCATCCATTCGCGCCAGCGCGCTTCAGGCGGCAGGTGATCCAGCTCCCGATCAAACAAATGGTCATTTGACCGGCGGTCGCCTGATCGCCCCCTCCCCTGTTTTGCGCGCGCCTCAACCATTGATCACAGTCCATAGATGCGGAAGGTCGATCGGCCTGACAATTCGCGCACGGCGCCGAGCTCGACCAGCCGATCAAACAGGCGGCGCAGGCCGCGATCGCTCATGCCGGTCTCTTGCTCCCCGCGCGACGCAACGAGCGCATCTTCGTTCATCAACCGGTCGACGACGGCGGCCGCCCCCTTGGCCCTGAGTTTTGGCGCGACCGCAAGCAGCCGGTCCGCGCGGCGCGCGAGCTCCGCGGACAGATCAATGGCGCGCAACGCAGCGCGCGCGTGGGCGGCGAGCAGACGTTTCTTCTGATCGATTTCTATTTCGGTGCCTGCGGCCGGAGAAGCTTTGGCCGATCGACGGGATCGACCGGAGCGTACAGCCAAAGCCGCCTCGCCGCCGAGCAGCGGCATCGCATGTTTCCAGCCCAGCCGCTGCGCCAGAAGGGCGTCGGCGAACCAGGATCCAACAACGGGTCCGAACCCATAGCGCTCGGCGGCCATAAACGTGCCTGTCAGCGCCCCTGCCATTCCGGTGCCGGCGGAAATTTCGCGGAGTTCACCTTCCAGGTCGCTCACCACCTCGTCGTCGCGGGCGTGACCGAGCTCTTCCAGAACTGCGGCAAGATTCCTTTCCGTCAGCAGCTCTTCCGAAGGCCGCGTGGCCAGACGGCACCAAGCCAAAAGCATTTGGCCGGCGGGGCCGACCTGGTCACCCGGCCGCGTCAGCAGCACGGCATCGCGCAGCGCATTTTCATCCTCGACGCGGCCCGCCTGCCGCACAGTGACAGCAGCCGCAGTGAGCGCTAGCCGCTGGCGCCAGGCGCCGGCCCAGCGCTCCTGCCGGCGGACCACCGCATCGAGCGCGCCGATGGTGGCGCCCGCAGCGATCGCGACATCCTCGATGCCTTGCGTGGCAAGGGTTTGGGTGCCGGGAACGGCCCGGCGCAACCAGCTCGGCACAGGGGCCACTGCGGCGACTGTAGCCGAGTCCGCAAGCGTGCCATGGTGAGGCAGAGAGGATTTGGGACGCAGAATCATCGAAAACATGATGAATCATGACGGCGCTTTTGGCAATGTTCTTGGACCGTAACCGCCGCTCTTGTCGCCTGAAAGAAACGACCGATAATGTTGCATTATCGTTCGTATTGCTCTTTATTGAGAGAATGGCCGTTTTCGTCGATCAGAAGCCCGGAAATCACCTCGAGCGACACTCCCGAGCGTCCCTCAGCAGGGCGGCGACGGATGATGTTTCCGCGCCGCAGTTGTTGGTCGGTGACACCCCCGGCGCCGACCACTGTCTCGACAGCGAATTGCCCGACATCATCGATCTCGTCATGGAGATGGGCCGGACGCCAGCGGAACCGCCATCCGGCGGCCCCTCCTCACCCCCTCCCCTTCCGGCCATCGGCCGGGCGCCGCATGTTCCGGCGCATCTCGACGCGCTGGCCGATCGCGCCCGCGATTATGTCGAGGCGGCAAGTTCGGCCAACACCCGCCGCGCCTACGCCGCCGACTGGAAGCATTTTTGCGCGTGGGCGCGCCGGCAGCATCTCGAGGTGCTACCGCCCGATGCGCAGACCGTGGGCCTCTACATCACCGCGTGCGCCTCGGGAAAGGTAACAGGGGACAAGCAACCAAACTCCGTATCAACCATCGAGCGGCGGCTTTCGGCGCTCGGCTGGAATTATACGCAGCGCGGCCAACCCTTGGACCGCAAGGACCGCCACATCGCCACGGTGCTTGCCGGCATTCGCAACAGACACGCAAAACCGCCAGTGCAGAAGGAAGCCATCCTCCCCGAGGATATGATCGCCATGCTGGAGACGCTTGACCGCGGCACGCTGCGCGGCCTGCGCGATCGGGCGATGCTCTTGCTTGGCTTCGCCGGCGGGCTGCGCCGCTCCGAAATCGTCGGTCTCGATGTCGCCCGCGACCAGACAGAGGATTCTTCGGGCTGGATCGAGATTCTGGACAAGGGGGCGCTGGTGACGCTGCGCGGCAAAACTGGCTGGCGCGAGGTCGAAATCGGCCGCGGCTCGGCCGACAGCACTTGCCCGGTTGTGACCTTGCAGACTTGGTTGAAGCTGGCGAGGATCGGTCATGGTCCGCTATTTCGGCGGGTCACAGGGCAAGGCAAGGCGGTCGGCGCCGAGCGGCTGAACGCCCAGGAGGTCGCCCGCCTGGTCAAGCGCGCGGCACTCGCCGCCGGTGTGCGTGGCGATCTGTCCGAAGGCGAACGGGAGCAAAAGTTCGCGGGCCATTCGCTTCGCGCCGGCCTCGCCTCCTCGGCCGAGGTCGATGAACGCTACGTGCAAAAACAGCTCGGCCACGCCTCCGCCGAGATGACCCGCAGATATCAGCGGCGCCGCGACCGTTTTCGCGTCAATCTCACCAAGGCGAGTGGGCTGTAGGGAACAAAAACCCTCCTCCCCTGCCCTACTAGGATCAAGATTTGCCGTCGCGGTGCTGTCGCACGGTGTTTCTTAGCTTTCTCCAGTCGTCCCAATCGACCGGCTCCGAGCTGACTACACTAAGATCCGCCGGCGTGAAGTGCTCGGTAAAGAGAACGAGGTTCTGACACGGCCATCGCGCGCTTGGCGCCAGGATGCCATCGAATCCGAGGAAGGCGGCCGCATCCCCAATTTCCTGCGTACGCTGATAGGAGAGCGTCCCATAGGTCTCCGGTGTTATGCCAAGTACCTTCAACTCGGCCAGGTTGGCAATTCGAAGCGTCCGTTGGGTGCGGACCGAGATCTGATGCAAGACCGATCGAATTTTGGACGGAAAGACCGGTTGACGGCTTAAATGAAAGTGTATCTCCTCGAGTGAGCCCTCCCGCTCCAGCGAGGTGTAGAGCACGTCGAACGAGCCCGGATCCCAACGAGCCCCAGCCGGATAGCCCAGCAGCGGCTCGCGTTCCTCGCGGACAATGCGCCAGACATCCCCCTCGAATGACACGCCCTTGTGCGTGTCAAGCAGGTCAAGCAGTTCAAGATCTCGCGCCCTTCGCTCCACGCGTCGCCTCAGATGTAAGCGCCGGCATCGAGGCGTTCGATCACCGCCAGGACTTCCTGGGTACGATCGGCATTGATGAGATCAATCGCGCGCTCGTTGTTGAGAAGGGGATGGCGCGAATGCAGCCAAAGCCGAGTTTCATCGGCCGTATAAAAGTCAGAGAGGCGATCAACAACGTACCGCAGATCGGCAATGACCGTCTGGGTTCGAAGATTTGGAGAGCCGTTGCCGTGCGACCACCGCGACACAGTCGCGGTCGATACATCGACAATGTTGGCGATGTCCTTGCCCTGCAGGCCTCCCCGAGACCGAAGATCGTCCAGAATTCGTGCTACAGCTGTGCTCATGTTTTTACCTGCGGTGCGAGGCCACGCTCGCACCCCTCCCCTGCCGCCGCGGTGGGACAGGAGCCCTTGGCTGGCCGGCAATCGTGCCATTCAAGGACTCCAGAACCGCATGCATCTTTTCCAGCCGGTCGCTACTGCGCTGTAGCACCTCCGACAAACCTTCGTCCGATACCTTGAGCTTCGCGGCCGACCGCGCGACCCGTTCCGCCGTAGCCAGCTCCTTTTCAAGAAAATGCTGCGGACGTCGGGCGTCGGGTACCGCCGACAGTTCTCGGATCTGGCGAGCGCGCTGGCGCAGATAGTGCGCCTTCGGATCCTTCAACGTATCGCTCAGTCCATTCGGACAGCATGATCGATCGTGGCAGCTCAGCAGAGGTTTGGCTCCCTGCGCAGCCATCAGCGCGTCGACCTGCTTCATGCTGAGAAGGCGATCCAGGCCGCCGATCAGAATCCGCTTCTCGCGTCCTCCGCCACCAGTCTGAGGCGGCTTCGCCCAGTCGCTGGCATCGAAGCGTTCCTTCTCGGCAACGCCATGACAAATTCCGCCAGCGGCACCGAAAGCCGCAATGGCGACGCCCGCAAGGCCACCGACTCCATCAGCCACGATAGGAACTTCCAGCCTGTGGAAGTCCATCATTGCCGCGATGTACCGGCGCAATCCCATCGGGGTGGCGTCGGAACCGAAGCCAGAGACCCTGAACCACAGATTGTCAAACGGCACGTTCTTCAGCGCGGTTATGAACGCCCGTCGCTGAGCAGGATCCCGAAGGGACGCATTCTTGATCATCAGCGGGTAATCGATGCCGATGTGCTTTCCTCCTTCCGCATCGAGCGCACGGCGCAGAGCGGCGGTGGCCTCGCAGTCGAGGGCAAAAAGCTGGTCCGTCGAGCCCTCAAGGACATGCGCAGGCGCCTGTACGGCGTGAAAGCCCTGTTTCACCGCAAAGCGGGATATCTGGCCGATGATGTCCCGGTTCGCGTTTGGTCGCAGATCGTCGGGCGTCAGAACGCTATCAGGATTTGCCCAAGGCGCAGACTTGGCCGCTCCACCAAATCGGCCAATCGACGAAAGCTCAGCGACATTGGTGTCCAGAATCAGTTCTCCGCCGACCTCGGTGAGGGCCGTCAGGAGATCATGTTGCCTCAGAGCCGCCGAGGCCTCCACCACGACCCGATCAACCATCATCTTTCCCGACCCCAACAGGGTCTCAAGCTGTCGGTGACCGCTGGTTCCAACGCGCAAAAAGTGGCCGACCGGTTTCGGCTGGCCATGCAGGTAGACGACGTTCTCGCTCATCTTTGTGCTCCTGCTGCTACTTACGTTTTGATTTCACATTTGTCAATACGTGAAACCATTATGCAACTCGGGGCGGTTCTATGCACTTCAGATGGGTCCACATCCGATCGGTTATCCGTATCCTCTGATTTTTGAACAAGCGGCCGATTGACCGCATAGGCGCTCAGAATGGCTCGTGACCCTCACAATTCCCGATCCTCGCTCCCGCAGGGACGCCTGATCGGTTATGCCCGCGTCTCCACTGATGACCAGGAGACGGAGGCGCAGAAGATCGAGCTGCGCGCAGCCGGCTGCGATTTAATCGTCGAGGAACACGGTTCTGGCGCCTCTCGAGCCCGCCCTGCCCTCGCCAAACTGGTGCAGGAGATCGGCGCCGGCGACACGCTCGTCATCGTCCGCATCGATCGCCTTGCCCGCTCGGTCAGCATCTGCTCGAGGTGATCGAAACGCTGACGGAGCGGGGAGCCCATTTCCGTTCGTTGCGGGATCCGATCGACACGACGACGCCGCAAGGAATGTTCTCCCTGCAGGTGCTCGGCGCCGTGGCGCAGCTCGAGCGGGCATTGATCTCAGAGCGAACCAAGGCCGGGATCAAGGCAGCGAAGGCAAAAGGCCGTCTTCCGGGCAATCCCGGCATCCGGGAACGCCGACCCGAGGCGTTGGCCAAGATGACGGAGGTGCAGAAGGCGGCGTATGGCGCGCGCGTGCAGGCTTCGGCCAGCCAGTGGTTAACCACCGTGCGGCGGATGCGACCCGACCATACCTGGACGACGTTGCCAAGGTGCTCAAGCAACGCGGCCTGACCTGGACACCGGAGCGGCTGCGCCGGGCTGTCGCGTGGCTGGTTTCCGAGCTTATGGCGGATGCTAGACTCCTCAGGAAGTCTCCGCCCCGCCAGCCCGAGGACCGGCTGATGACACTGGTGGCCGGATTCTCGCAATCGAACCCAGACCTCTCGCTGCGCGACATAGCAACCCAACTCGAGCGTCTGCACGAACGGACGCCGCGGGGCGGATCCAAATGGTCACCCTCGTCGGTGAAGAACCTGCTCGACCGCGCCCGGAAGCACATGCTCATTGAGCCTTCGGCAGACCGCGATCTGGCCGAAACTCGCTTTTTGCGGCTCAATTCATTCTCCACTTCCGGCAGAATCCGGCGAGAACGCGCTCGATGTTCGGGCTCGTTAGGTCGATGTCGCTGGTTTTCGCCCAACGACGGAAGGCCTGGGCGACCAGATCGAGGTCCGGCGTCGGCTTCGGAGCATGTTCGCGGATCACGTCCGCCCATCTGGAGAAGTGAATCGAGCCGGTCGCCGGGAAAGAGACCAACTCCGCGACGGCGGTTGGCGACAGGCCCCCTGCCCCGCCATAGCTGGCCTGGGCCATCCCGAACAAGGATCGGCTGACATGAAGCTCACCGTCGCGGCCGCGCTGTATCATGGTCCGCAAATAGGCTCCGGGCTTAGCCACCAGGCCGACTTCGAACTTCTGGATGGTCACCGCGAGTGCCGCAATGGCCAGATCCGGCCCGAGAACGGCGAGCGCTTCTTGCCAGACCTGGGGATTGATGTTGATCGCGCGGCAAAGATCGCGGCCGGTTTCCCGCAAGGCCGACCAGCTGTCAAAGGCGCCGGGGACATAGGTTTCGATCTTTGGGCAGGCATCCTGCACCAAGGGCAGCGAAATGTACTGCAGGTCGTCCGTCAGCACGTCCCGCGGCGTTCTTTCCGTTTGCTCTGCCCTCTCGGCTTCGCCAGGCTTTTTTTCAAAAGCCATGCCGCCGGAGGCGGCGCTAAGATTGGAGTCTCGGGCGTTAGCCCGAGGCCGTGCATTATTACTTGATTCAGAATTAGGTTGTTCGTCTGTAGTTTGTAGGGGCCGAAATTTCGATACCGCGGTATGTATATTTCTATCGTTCAAAGCGTTGTTGTACGCCGCTTCCAGCTCAATCTGGAGTGATTCGAGTTCATCGACCCAAGATGTGAGCTCGTCGATGTCGGACGCTCTTGCCTCACGGATAATGTCGAGACGTGCCTGGGCACGATCCCAAGGACCAGCGAAGCCCTCCTGGGCGGCACTGAGGATCAGAGCCTGTATTTCCTTGCGCAACACCGTCCGCTGATTGGAGAAGCGGCGCCACTCCTTGGCCGCATGCTCGGCGGCATCAGCCATGTCCGTCAACTCAACGAAACGGGTCGCGATTGGCGACAGATCGATGCCGGCGGCGTCGATGATCCTGCCCTGCTCATCACGCCGGCCGCGGCGTTGGTAGGTCGGTCCGTCGCTGTAGGCGACCAAGCCGGCATCGACCAAGCCGTTGAGATGATGCTTCATGGTGGACACAGAGACGCCCAAGCCGCGCGCCAAGGCGACATTGGAGGGCCAGATCACCGGAGCAACGCCCTCGTCGGTCCAATCGTTGACCTTGCCGGCTCAGCCGATCGCTTGAGTCAGGACGTCCTCATGGCTGGCATCATGGAAGCCGTGGCTGGCCACCAGTTTCCCGCGCCGGAAGACATGCAGCGTGTCGGCCAGCTCATAGACCTCCGGCAGATAGGACGAGATCAGGATGATCCCGGCGCCCTGGCGCAGGAGGTCGGAAAACAGCCGGTAGATCTCCGCCTTGGTGCCGACGTCGACGCCGACCGTCGGCTCGTCGAAAATGAAGAGCCTGGCGCCGTGATTGAGCCATTTGCCGATGACGATCTTCTGCTGGTTGCCGCCCGACAGGCTGGAGGCGAGTGCGTGGCGGTTCGGCGTCTTGATCCTGAGGCCGCCGATCTGGCGCTCCGCCTGTTCCGCTTCCTGGGCGCGCGAGATCAAGAGGTTGCGGCTGATGCGCTTGTAGATCGGCAGGTTGAGGTTCAGCCCGACGGACAGGTTGAGGCACAGGCCCTGGTCGCGGCGGCTCTCCGGCGCCAGCGCCATGCCGAGACGGATGGCATCGTGCTCGGAGCGGATGTCGACCGGCTTGCCGTCCCACAGAACGTTGCCGGATGCGATCGGATGGCGGCCATAGAGCGTGGTGACGAACTCGCTGCGGCCCGCGCCGATCAATCCGTAGAGACCGACGATCTCGCCGGAGCGCACGCTCATCGAGACGTCGTCGAAGCCCTGGCCGGACAGGTTTCTCGCTTCGAGAATGGTCGGGCCGAAGGGGAATGTCTCCTTGTGGTAGATCTGCTCGATGGAGCGGTTGATCATCATCTTGACCAGCTCGGCATCGTTGGTCGCGGCGATGTCGCGCGTGCCGACATAGGTGCCGTCGCGCAGCACCGTCACGCGGTCCGCCAGTTCGAAGACTTCCTCCATGCGATGGCTGATGTAGACGATGGTGACGCCCTGCGCCTTGAGGCGGCGGATCAGCGCAAAAAGCTGGTCGGCCTCCTTGCGCGTGAGATAGGCGGTCGGCTCGTCAAAGATGAGGAAGCGCGTGCCGCGCACCGTGGCGCGGGCCGCCGCGATCAGCTGCTGCTGGCCTATGGTCAGGTCGCCGAGCATGACATTGGCCGGCAGGTCGAAGCCGAGGTCGTCGATGATCTTCTGCGCCTCGCGCACCATAGCGCCCTGCTGCAGGATGCCGAAGCGGCTCTTTTCCTCGCCGAGGAACATGTTGGCGGCAACTGTGAGGTGGCGGCAGAGCACGACCTCCTGGTGCACGGCGTTGATGCCGAGGTCCATCGCCTCGTGCGGCGTGGCCAGCGCGACCGGCTTGCCCTGCCACAGGACCTCGCCGGAGGTGCGCGGCATGACGCCGGTCAGAAGCTTGATGAGGGTCGACTTGCCGGCGCCGTTCTCGCCGACGATGGCGTGGATCTCGCCGGCCCTGAAGGCCAGATCGACGGGCTTGAGAGCATGCGTGCCGGGATAGCGCTTTTCGAGGCCGCGCAGTTCGAGGATGGTCTCGCCCGGCTGAGCACCCGGCGCGGGGCGGGCTTGCAGTACCGATTGCGTCATGGCGTACCTCCCGATCGACACCGCGCTTCTTGTCGAGCGCCTGGGAATTCAGAGTAGCGAAAGCGTCGCGAAAACCAACCGATATCGAATCCGCCCGTGCCGGGCGGCGCGTGAGAAGGCGGCCTTCCGGCTGGGCGCCGGAAGGCCTTTTGGTCAGGAGATCAATCGAGCTTCGGGTTGAGAAGCGCGTCGATCTTGGGGTCGGCCATGTTGGCCTTGGTCACGAGATTGGCGCCGGTGTCGACGAACTCTTCCACCGCCTCGCCCTTCGAGGCGGCAAGCGCGGTCTTGATGCCGTCATAGCCCATCCGGTAGGGGTCCTGCACGACGAGCGCGGAGATCACGCCGTCCGAGAGGAACTTGATGAGCTTCTCGTCCGAGTCGAAGCCGACCAGCGCGACCTTGCCGGCAAGGTTGTTCTCGGCGATCGCCTGACCGACGCCCTGCGCCATGATCAGGTTGGAGGCGAAGATGCCCTTGAGGTCCGGGTTGGCGGTGATCAGGTCGGTCGCGATGTTGAGACCGGTCGTGGCCTGGCCGTCGGCGTACTTGTCGGAGATCAGTTCGAGGCCGGGATACTTGGCCTTGATCTGCTCCATGAAGCCCTCGCGGCGCTGCTCGAGCGAGCCGGCACCCGGAAGCGCGGTGATGAGCGCGACCTTGCCCTCGACCTTGCCGCCATTGGCGGCGCCGATGGCCTCGGCCAGACCGTCGGCAGCGACGCGGCCGCCCTGAACGTTGTCGGTGGTCAGGAACGAGGTGAAGGCCTTGGAGTCGGCGCCGGAGTCGATGCCGATGATCTTGACCTTGGTGGCCGCCTCGTCGATCGGCTTGCCGAGCGCCTTGGCTTCGGTCGGCGAGATGACGATGGCTGCCGGATTGCCGGCAACGGCGTTCTCGAGGATCGAGATCTGGCCGTTGACGTCGGTTTCAGCCTGGGCGCCGAGTTCCGGAACGTTGACGCCAAGGTCCTTGCCGGCCTTGCGGGCGCCGGCGAGCACGATCTGCCAATAGAAGGAGGTCGTGTCCTTGACGATGATCGGAATGGTGACTTCCTGCGCGAAGACCGGCGTCGAGGGCGCCATGCCCGCGAGCATGGAGACCGTTGCCAGAGCAAAGAAGCTCCGGCGGCTGAGAATGCTGGATACGAATTTCATGTGGCTTCCTCCCTAAGTCGCCTTTTGGATGGGTGAAAAGTCTGGAATGGACAGGCGCGACCAATCCGAACTTTATCTATAAAAAACAGACACGCCATTTTGTTAGTCTATTCGGCGCGGCCGCGCAAGGCAGAGCCAGCGACGCGTCTGGAGGGCTCGACAGAAATGAAACATTTATTCTACCGATAGTCAATTCAGAATGTTCATTCTGTTTGGATCTGCCGGGCGCATTTTCGAGCGTTCATGGCATACCGCTTCCCGCGCGGGCAAAGGCATGCGCCCGAGCCTTCTGGACTGGTTGCGAACCCGACCGCCGCGTGTGTATTGCGGTTGACATGGGAACTCCTCCCATTAATGTCTTTTATCCTGAAAAAACATTTACACGTCAATTGCCTGGCACGAGACGAAGCACCGCACCCCGGCGCCACGGCGCCTGGCAACCGGCGCATACGGGGAGGGAAATGTCCAAGAACAACAATGTCTACAAGGAAGCGTACAACCGGTGCCTGCGCCTGATCAGCGGCAACCGGACACTGCCATCCGAGCCCGATCTCGGCGCCGCGCTCGGGGTGAGCCGCACCACCGTGCGCTCCATACTGACGCGCCTTTCGGAAACCGGACTGATCGAGTGGAACAAGCGCAGCAAGCTCGTGCTGCGCGATCCGCAGGACAGCGACTATTTTCCCGACGACGAGACGGACACGCTTTCGCAGATCATCGAGCGCAGCTTCATGCGCAGGCTGCTGGCTGAGGGCGCGCAGGCCGGCATGCAGATCAACGAACTGGAACTGGCGCGCGAGATCGGTGTCGGCACCACCAGCGTCCGCGAATTCCTGATCCGCTTCGGACGCTTCGGGCTGATCGAGAAGCGGCGCAACAGCCACTGGGTGCTGAAGGGTTTTACCCGCGCCTTTGCGCTCGAGCTGACAGAAATCCGCGAGATTTTCGAGATGCGCTCGGCGCTGGCTTTCGCGGGGCTTCCGGCCGGCAATCCGGCGTGGGCGGAGCTCGAGGCGATGGAGGACGAGCACCATGTGCTGGCGGACGCCATCGACACGCGCTTCGGCGAATTCTCGGAACTCGACGAGCGGTTCCACAGGCTGATCCACAATGCCTCGCGCAACCGCTTCATCGTCGATTTCTACGATGTTATCGCGATGATCTTCCACTACCACTATCAGTGGAACAAGACGGATGAGCGGGCCCGCAACGCGGTGGCCGTGCGCGAGCATCTCGACTACATCGCGGCGCTGAAGTCGGGCGACGCTGCCGCCGTGGAGTCGGCCTGCCGCCGCCATCTGACATCGGCCCGCCGCACGCTGCTGGAATCGATCCCCGGCGGAACGGAGGGACGCGAGGCCGTGATCAGCCCGTGACGGGTTCCGCCGCGCCCAGCAACGCCAAAAGGTCCGGCAGGCGATCGATCACCCTGTCGGCGCCGAGGTCATCGGCCAGGACAGTGGTGTAGCCGCCGCGCACGACAACAGCCGGGATACCGGCCGCCTTGGCCGATTCGACGTCGGCGCGGCTGTCGCCGACCATGATCGACCCGCCTTTCGCTACGCCCAGCCGCTCCAGTGCCGCCTCCAGCATGTCGGGGGCGGGCTTGCGCTCGAAGCCGGCGTCGCCGCCCACCACGGCACCGACCAGCGACGAGAGACCGAAATGGTCGAGGATGATTTCGGTCAGGCGCTGCGGCTTGTTGGTGACGACGCCAAGCGCGACGCCCGCCTGAACAAGTGCGGCCATCGTCTCGCGCGCCCCGTCGTTGAGCGTCGTGGCCACGGTGAGGTGCCCGCCATAGACCTCCATCATCTCATCATAGGCCGCGTCGAGTTCGGCTGGCGACAACGCGATGCCGCTGGCGGCAAAGGCGCGCTCCACGAGCTTGCGGATGCCGTTGCCGATCATGGCGATGACTGCCGGCAGGGCGAGCGGCACGAAGCCGTGCAGGCCAAGCACGATGTTGACGGAAGCGGCAAGGTCGGGGGCCGAGTCGATCAGCGTGCCGTCGAGATCGAACAGGACCGCGCGCGGCCGCGTCAGTGTCGTTGAAGTCGAGGTCACGCAGCGTCCTTCCATTTGATCGAGCAGCCGATCGAGGCAATCTGGTCACGCGGGCCCTCGCCCGTGCGGGCAATCTGCAGCATGGCTTCATGGAGGTCGCGGCGCAGGTCCGGAGGCCCGACCTCCTTGCGCGAGGCGTCGAGCCGGCCGCGATACTGCAGCTTCAACTCGCCATTGAAGCCAAAGAAATCCGGCGTGCAGGCGGCGCCATAGGCGCGCGCTGTCGCCTGGTCGGCGTCATGCAGATAGGGAAAGCCGAAGCGATGAGTCTTGGCAAAAGCCACCATGTTGTCGAAGGAATCGGCGGGATAGGCCTCCGCGTCGTTCGAACTGATGGCAACGAAGCCGACGCCGTGCGGCGCAAGGTCGGCCGCGTCGCGCACGATGCGGTCGATGACCGCCCGGACATAGGGGCAGTGATTGCAGATGAAGGCGATCACGAGCCCCTTGGGGCCGGCGAGGTCGAACAGACGATGCGTCCTGCCGTCGACGCCCGGCAGCGCCGCATCGATGGCGGGCCAGCCGAAATCGCAGACGGGCGGTGTCGATGCCATGGCTTCCTCCCTCTTGCGCGGACTTTTGGTCGATATGGTTCTCCCATAGCTGCTTTCAACGCGGGTTTGAACCGTGGAAGGTCACCTATACCAAGGCAGCCTGATCGCCATCAGGCCGGGGTTCCCGCCAGATAGGCATCGGCGATGACCTTCAGCCGCCGCCCGTCAAAGCTCGGCCCGTGGCCGCCATGGGCGATCCGCACCGGCAGCAATTTCAGCCGCTCCATGGTGCGATGGTAGGCGGCACGGTCGGAATCCGGAAGGTCGTCGATCAGTTCGTCGTCATAGATGGCGTCGCCGCTGAAGAACGTGCCGTCGGCCTCGTCGAAGAGGCCGATCGAGTCATGCGAGTGGCCGGGCAGTTCCAAGACCCGGAATTTTCGGTCGCCCAGGTCGACGACGTCGCCCTCGGCGAGTGCGCGCGTCAGCGGCGCGGGCACGATGCGATAGTCCGATGCCGTCCAGCCGGCGCTGGGCAGGCGCGACACAGGCCCGTCGAGCTGCCGGAACATGTGCGCGAGCGTCGCGCCGTCATGCATCGTCGCGAAGGCGTCGGCGGTGCGTGCCGGACCCCAGCGCTCGGCAAATTCGTGCAGCGCACCGACATGGTCGACATGGATATGCGTAGCGACCACGACGAGCGGGCGGCCGCCCGTGTCGACAAGCGGCGACAGGGGCGCGAGGCCCATGCCGGTGTCGACCAACAGGTCGGCGTCGCGTCCACGACAATGCCAGATGTTGGCGCGGATATAGGGATTGGCGAACGGCTCGGTGATGTGGGTGATTGCGGCGTCGATGCGCGTCGTTTCGTACCAGGCGGAGGCCACGGGCAGGCTCATCGGTCGCCGCCCAGTCCAAACGCCGCCTGCCAGGCGGCAAACGTCGCCTTGAGGTCGCCGCCTTCGAGCGTGTTGCGTTCCGGCGAGAAGCCGGCGGCCAGCATCTTGCGGCCGAGCATGTGGTCGCCGGGGCGGTTGACCGTCTCGATCGAGACCAGCCTGTCCCCCTTGTAGCGGAACAGCGCGAAGCGGTTATCGCCGGGCTCGCCGACCAACACGGCGTCGTCACTGCCCGTGGGGAGACCGACCATCTGCAGCTTCATGTCGCCGATGTCGGACCAGAACCATGGCACGCTCTGGAATGCGTCAGCGTGGCCGGTGACGGTGCGGGCGGCAAGCTTGGCCTGGTCGTGCGCGTTCTGCACCGACTCCAGCCGGACATCCGCGCCGGTCGACCAGTGGCGGTAGGTGGCAAGGTCGCCGATGGCGAGGATTTCGGGAACCGCGCTGCGCATCTGGAGATCGACGGGGATGCCGCTTGCGGCGCCGAGATCCGCGGTGCGCGCCAGTTCCAGGTTGGGGATGACGCCGATGCCGACGATCACCAGGCCGGCGGCGATGCTTCGCCCGTCCGACAGGCGCACCGTCTCGACGCTGCCGGCTGCGCCGTTGAAGCCGTCGAGCGCGACGCCCGTCATGATGGCGACGCCCGATGCCGCCAGACGTGCGCCGACATGGGCCGAGATTTCCGGTGCCACGACGCGACCGAGCAGGCGCTCCTGCGCCTCCAGGACGGTGACGCGCCTGCCCGCCTGCGAAAGCGTCGCCGCGACTTCCAGCCCGATGAAGCCGCCGCCGAGGATGACGACGTCCTCGACCGCATGGGCCAGATCCCGGATGATGCGGGCGTCGCCCAGCGAGCGCAGCGACACGATGCCCGACAGGCCGCTGCCGGGGCGGCTGAGCGTCCGGGGGCGGGAGCCGGTCGCCAGGATGAGATGGGAAAAGTCGAGCTTGCTGCCGTCCTCGAGCTCGAGCCGGCGGGCCTGCCGATCGATCCGGGTGGCGCGCCGGCCGAGCCGCAATTCGATTCCGGCACCGGCGTAGAAGCCTTCGCTGCGCAGGATCTGGGGCTCAGCCTGCAGATCCTTGATGAAGGCCTTCGACAGTGGCGGCTTGTGATAGGGCAGGTCATTCTCGTCGCCAACGAGGATGACAGGGCCGTCGAACCCCTCCTCGCGCAGGCTGGCGGCCGCCTGCACGCCGGCATGCCCCGCGCCGACAATCACGACCCCGTCTTTCATATTTCCATCCGAGCTGAACGCGGCGTGGCGTCGCATTTCGCGCGGCGCCCTGTCAAGCCGACGGCCCGGCGCCGCCTCCGCGGCGCCACCATGAATCGAGCAAAAGCAATAAGTTGACTAGTTTAGAATAGTTCTAACATATTGATTTCAAGTCTTTTTTTCATCACGCCCGGGCCAAGCTGATTGACTTTTCCAGTGCCGGGGTCTTTATGACGCCGTGGCGTGCTCGCCATTGCCTTTGATGTTCGGGCCTTGAACCTGTGCGATTGGAGGATGCGGTCCTACCGCTTGCCTGACTGCGCCGATGCGCGGTGACCGCGATGTTTCGGCCACCGAGCCCCGGTCCTGGCAAGGACCCGCTTTCCCTGAACACCGGCCGTTCGAGATCCGGGCATGTACGCCATGCTTCGCGCCCGCGCGCCGAGACCGACAGGGAGACACGACATGACTTCAGCGACCACATCGACCTGGCGCAGGGGAAGGCTCGCGGCGATTGCCGCCACCGCCGCGCTGACCGCGGCGATCTTCGTGCTGCCCGCAAAGGCCGACGCCGATCCCAAGGCGGTGCTGACGACCTATTCCGACATCGCGCTCGCAAAATTCGAGGATTCGCTGACGACGGCCAAGGCGCTGAACGCGGCCGTCGACGCGCTGATCGCAAAGCCTTCCGTCGAGACGCTTGCGGCTGCGCGCGATGCCTGGAAGGCTGCGCGCATTCCCTACCAGCAGACCGAAGTCTATCGCTTCGGCAATGCGATCGTGGACGACTGGGAAGGCCGCGTGAACGCGTGGCCGCTCGACGAAGGCCTGATCGACTATGTCGACACGAGCTACGGCGCCGAGTCCGACGAGAACACGCTCTACACGGCCAATGTCATCGCCAACCCCGCCATCGAGATCAATGGCACCAAGGTCGACGCCTCCAGCATCACGCCGGCATTCCTGTCCGGCACGCTGCAGGAAGCCGGCGACATCGAGGCCAATGTGGCGACGGGCTATCACGCCATCGAGTTCCTGCTCTGGGGGCAGGACCTGAACGGCACCAAGGCCGGCGCCGGCGCGCGTCCGCACACGGACTACGACACCGCCAACTGCACAGGCGGCAACTGCGAGCGGCGCGCGCAGTATCTGAAGGCGGCATCCGAGCTGCTGGTGAGCGATCTCACCGAGATGGTGGGCAACTGGACGCCGGACGGCGCGGCGCGCAAGACGCTTCTGGACGGCGACGCGAAGGCCGGCATTGGCGTCATCCTGACCGGCATGGGCTCGCTCTCCTATGGCGAACTCGCCGGCGAGCGCATGAAGCTCGGGCTCCTGCTGCACGATCCCGAGGAGGAGCATGACTGCTTCTCCGACAACACCCATATCTCGCATCTCTACGACGCGATCGGTATCCGCGACGCCTATCTGGGCACGTATACGCGCATCGACGGCAGCGTGGTGGAGGGTGCCTCGGTGCAGACGCTGGTGAAGGCGGCCGACCCGGCCATCGACGCCGAACTGTCGGCCAAGCTCGCCGCGACGGTGGCGGCGATGGAAGCGATGCAGTCGCGTGCCGTGGCCGGCGAGGCCTATGACCAGCAGATCGGCGAAGGCAATGCCGAGGGCAATGCCGCCGTCCAGGCAGCCATCGACACGCTGGTGGACCAGACGAAGTCGATCGAACGCGCCGTGACGGTCCTGAAGCTGGATTCGATCGCCTTCGAAGGCTCGGACAGCCTCGATGCGCCCGACAAGGTCTTCCAGTAGACTTTCGATGGACGCCCAAGCCAACAGGACGCGCTTGAAGGCGCGGCCTCAGCCGGTCCAGAGTGAACCATGCTCGTCTGTCATTGCAACATCATCACCGAGAAGGAGATCGAAGAGGCCATCCATCAATTGCTGGAGAGGGACCCCTGGGGTCTCATCGTGCCGGCAAAGGTCTATCACTGGCTCCAGAAGCGCGGCCGTTGTTGCGGCTGCTTCCCAAATGTGGTGGAAACGATCATTCGGGTCACCGAAAGCTACCATCTCCGTTCGGAGGCGAATGGAGTGGATGTCGTTTCACACCTGGACCGCGTCCGAGGACTGCGGGCCGAATACGGGAGAAGAAGCCATGAAGGGCGAAAAACAGGTCATCGAGCGGCTTAACGAGGCTCTTTTCCTCGAACTCGGCGCGGTCAACCAGTACTGGCTGCACTATCGCCTTCTCGACGACTGGGGCTACCAGAAGCTGGCGAAGAAGGAGCGCGCCGAGTCGATCGAGGAGATGCACCACGCCGACAAGATCATCGCGCGCATCATCTTCCTCGAGGGACACCCGAACCTGCAGACGGTCGGCGCGCTGCGCATCGGCGAGAACGTCAAGGAAGTGCTCGAATCGGACCTCGCCGGCGAGTATGACGCCCGCACCTCCTACAAGCGGTCGCGCGAGATCTGCCATGACCTCGGCGACTATGTGACGATGGAGCTCTTCGAGGAGCTCCTGAAGGACGAGGAAGGCCATATCGATTTCCTCGAGACACAGCTCGACCTGCTCGCCTCGATCGGCGAGGAAAAATATGGGCTGCTCAACGCGGCTTCAGCCGACGAGGCTCACTAAAGGCATGAGACGATGCGGCGCCTAGGGTTTTTCGCGCGCCGCATCGGCCTGGGGCAAGCGTTGTGCGTCCTTCGAGGTTCGCTTCGCTCGCACCCAAGGATGAGGACCGTGGGCGCCACGATCCCTCACCGCGAGCGTCAGGTTGAAGCCGACCTCCTATTGCCTGGCAACGCTGTTCCGTATTCTGGGCAAGGTGGCGCCAACCTTTCCCGTCTTGGGTGCAGTGGCGCCAACCTCCCTCATCCTGAGGTGCGAGCGAAGCGAGCCTCGAAGGACGCACCTCGATTCCTCCTCGCTTCGGCGTTGATGGGCGGACTCGTGCTTACGGCTGTCGCAACGGCCGGCATCAGCGCGACCCTCGACCACACCCTTCCCACCACCCGCACCGACCTGACGCCTGCCGATCAGGCCCGCGTCACAGCGATCACCGCGCCGGCGCAAGACTTCTCGAAGGCGGAGCCTTTCGAGCTGCTGCCCGGCGGCGCGGCGACGTCGAAGAAGCGTGTCAACCAGGATGCCTTCTCGCATTCCTCGGCCAATATCAGCTTCGAGCAGGAAGGCACGTTCAAGCTCGGCAACGGCCTGTTCCGCAAGCTGTGGGTGTCGTCGCCGTCCTCGACCCAGGCCTCCGACGGGCTGGGGCCGCTGTTCAATGCGCGGGCGTGCCAGAGCTGCCACCTGAAGGACGGGCGCGGCCATCCGCCGGAAGGCGGCGCCGACGCGACGTCGATGTTCCTGCGGCTGGCACGCAGGGCGTCGACGGACACGGAGCGCGCGGCCATCGCAAGCCGCGCCGTGCTCAACTTTCCCGACCCCGTCTATGGCGGGCAGCTGCAGGATCTCGCCGTGCCGGGGCTGGCCGGCGAAGGCAGGATGACCATCGACTACACCGAGATGCCGGTCACGCTGAAGGACGGCACCACGCTGTCGCTGCGCAGGCCGAGCTACGGCGTGACCGATCTGGCGCAGGGTCCGCTCGACCCGGCGACCACGCTGTCGCCGCGCGTCACGCCGCAGATGATCGGGCTGGGGCTGATCGAGCAGATCCACCCGGCCGATATTCTTGCCCATTCCGACGCGCACGATGCCGACCATGATGGCATTTCCGGAAAGGCATCGCTGGTGCGCGACCCGTCGTCGGGCGAAATCGCGCTCGGACGTTTCGGCTGGAAGGCGCAGACGGCATCGGTGCGCCAACAGTCGGCCGATGCCTTTTCCGGCGACATCGGCATCTCGACGCCGGAAGTGCCCAGACATTGGGGCGACTGCACCGACGCGCAGAGCGCGTGCCTGGCGATGCCGAATGGCGTGCAGGAGAGGCTGGGCAGCATCGAGGCACCGGACCCTGTCATGGATCTCGTCACCTTCTATGCGCAGAACCTCGCCGTGCCGGCGCGGCGCAAGCCAGACGACGGGCAGGTGCTGGCCGGCAAGAAGCTGTTCTACGAGAGCGGCTGCGCGTCCTGCCACGTGCCGAAATTCGTGACGCGGCGCGACGCGCCCGACAAAGCGCAGGCCTTCCAGCTGATCTGGCCCTATTCCGACCTGCTGCTGCATGACATGGGCGACGGGCTGGCCGACGGCCAGCAGGTCGGCGACGCGACCGGCAGCGAGTGGCGCACGCCGCCGCTCTGGGGCATCGGCCTGACCGAAATCGTCAACGGCCACACGTTCTTCCTGCATGACGGGCGGGCGCGCAACCTTACGGAGGCGATCCTGTGGCACGGCGGCGAGGCGAAGGCCGCGCGGGACCGCTTCGCCGAGCTCGACGCGGCCGACCGCGATGCGTTGATCCGCTTCCTGGAGTCTTTGTGATGCTGCGCGCCATCGTCGCCTCGGCTCTGGTGATGCTCTCTCTCGCTTCGGGGGGAGCCGCCGCCACGCCGTCGGCAAAACCGCTGTTGGAGCGTTCCATCGCCGGCTTCATCCTGCCCGCCTATGCCCGCTTCCACGCCAGCACCGCCAGGCTGGGCGATGCCGTCGACGATCTGTGCGCGGGGCCATCGGCGGATGCGCTGGACGCCGCGCGGAACGCGTTCCGCGACACGGTGCAGGCCTGGTCGACGGCAGAAATCATCCGCTTCGGACCCGTGACCGAGGCGAACCGGCTGGAGCGCATCCTGTTCTGGCCGGACCGCAAGGGCACCGGGCTGAAGCAGGTTCAAGCGGCGCTCGCGCAAGGCGACGCGACGGCGACCGATGCGGACACGCTTGCCGGCAAGAGCGTCGCCATGCAGGGTCTCGGCGCGCTGGAATTCATCCTCCACGGAACCGGCGCCGATGAACTCGCGACGGCTCCGCGGTCCTACCGCTGCGCCTATGGCGCGGCGGTGGCGGAAAATCTCGACCGTATGGCAGGCGAGATCGAGCAGGGATGGCAGGCGCCGGACGGGATCGCCGCCGCCTGGGCCAATCCGGGTCCGGACAACGCGCTCTACCGCGACGACGCGGAAGCGCTCGGCGAGCTGCTGGACGTTTTCGTCAACGGGCTGGAGCTGGTGCGCGACGTCCGGCTGAACGGGTTTCTTGGCCAGCAGGCGGCATCGGACAAGCCGCGCCAGGCGCTGTTCTGGCGCTCGGCACAGACCGTGCCGGCGATCGGCGCTAATATCGCGGCGATGCGATCGCTGTTCGATGCGTCGGGTCTAGAGCATGTCCTTTGATCGATGAATCGATTGTGAAGTGACGGCGGCGTCTTGTGCTGATTCAACATCCATGTCGACGGAGGTGGATGATGGGAAAGGCACTGAGTGGCGATCTTCGGTCGCGGGTCCTGAAGGCCTCGGGTGAAGGCATGTCGGCGCGGCAAGCTGCGGCGCGGTTCGGGGTCGGGGTATCGAGCGCGATCCGCTGGATCGCCCGGGCCAAGATCGGCGAGTTGGCGCCGCGGCCGCAGGGGCACCGACGCGCCTCCAGCCTTGATGCGCATGAAGGCTTCATCGTGGGGATGATCGAAGGGCGCCGGGACATCACGCTGAACGAGATGGTGGCGCAACTCCTTGCCGAGCAGTCGGTGAAGATCAGCCGCAGCGCCTTGAGCGCTTGGCTCGGCCGGCACGGCTGGACATTCAAAAAAAGTCCGCGCACGCGCTGGAGCAGGACCGCCCCGACATCCTGAAGCGGCGCCGGGACTGGTTCGAGGGCCAGCTCGACCTCGATCCGGCGAAGCTGGTGTTCATCGACGAGACCGGACTGTCGACGAAGATGGCGCGTCTGCGCGGCCGTGCGCCCCGCGGCGAGCGTTGCCGGGCCGGCGTGCCGCACGGTCATTGGAAAACCACGACCTTCACTGGAGCGTTGCGGCTGACCGGAATGACCGCGCCCTTCGTCTACGACGGCGCTATGAACGGCACCGTGTTCCTGGCCTATGTCGACCAGGTGCTGGTTCCGACCCTGTCCAAGGGCGACGTCGTCGTGATGGACAACCTGCCCGCACACAAGGCGGCCGGTGTTCGCGACGCAATCGAGGCGGCA
>Ga0209902_100771_pt1 | contig 25235 bp, 24 predicted proteins | sample FECB27metaG_FD_188304 | JGI IMG/M metagenome (GOLD analysis project Ga0209902, IMG submission 188304) | Cyanobacterial communities from the Joint Genome Institute, California, USA - FECB-27 (SPAdes) (version 2) | ecosystem: Environmental > Aquatic > Thermal springs > Hot (42-90C) > Microbial mats...
CGGGCTGGCTCGCGATCGCCGCCTGGAGCGCGCGGCGCGCGCGGCCCGTCCTGTCGGCCACCCCGGCCGCGCGCGAGCCACTCACGAGGCCGCAGCGCTGGACGCTGGCGATCGTGCCGCCCGTGATCGGCACGCTGCTGGTGCTGATCGCGCTCGGCCGCGTGCGGCCGGTCGAAGGCGCCGCCACCGCCTGCATGCTGCTGCTGGGCTGGGGCCTGGTCTCGGGCCAGCTGCTGCGCGCGGGGCTGCTGCGCCAGGTGCTCGACGACGCGATGGCACTGACCGGCGCGCTCTATGCGCTGCTGGTCGCGGCCACCACCTTCTCGCTGCTGCTGCGCGGCTTCGGCACCGATGCGCTGGTGATGCGGCTGATGCTGGCGCTGCAGGGCCATCCGATGATCGGGCTGGGCGCCGTGCTCGCCATCCTGCTGGCCTGCGCCTTCGTGCTCGATGCCTTCGAGCTGATCTTCCTCGTGGTGCCGATCGTGATGCCGCCGGTGCTCGCGCAGCTCCCCGATGCGGCCTGGATCGCGACGCTCGCGCTGCTGGTGCTGCAGGCCGGCTTCCTGCTGCCGCCCTTCGGCTATGCGCTGGTGCTCGCGCGCGGACAGACCGTGCCGCGCCCGCCGCTGCGCGCGGTGGCGCTCGCGCTGGCCCCTTATCTCGTGCTGCTCGCGCTGGTGATGGCCGCGACGATGGCCTGGCCCGGCAGCACGCGCTGGCTGCGCGATGCGCCCGAGGCGACGGCCGCGCAGGCACCGATGGACGCCGACACGGTCGACCGCCTGATGCGCGAGATGGCGCCACCGCCCGACCCGGGCGACAGCGCGCCCGCCACCGAATCGCCCTGAGCGAAGCCGTGGCCGGCTACTGCACCGCCGCCAGCACGCGGTCGAAGAACTCCGCCGCCGTGCGGCCGAAATCCTCGGGCAGGTAGTCACGCTCGAAGTCGCGCGCGAACGCGGCCTCGACGTCGTCGTGCGAACCCCGGTAGTCGGCGATCTCGGCACGCAGCGCGGCCAGCTCGGCCGGGGTGCTCGATTCGCGGTACGAGGCCATGATCTCGGCGCCGGTCTCGCCGAAGAGGATGTCGGCATCCTGGCCGAAATAGACCTTGGTCAAGTGGTCGATCAGTTCGAATCGCATCGTGGGATTTTTGTGCTGGCTGTCAGAACGGATGGGCGGTGAGGATGTAGAAGGGCTTGCCGTTGTAGGCCTTCATGTTGAGCGTCACGCGCACCTTGGTGAGCTGGCTCACGGCCGTGCTGCCGCGCTGCACGCCGATGCCGACCACGGTGCCGATGTCGTGCTCGAAGGCCATCGGCTTGGAGCCCACCTGCGCCGAGCGCGACCAGGCGCGGATCGCGCGCGCATTGGCGCGCACCGTCTGGCTGATGGCCGACTCGGCGGTGGCGAGGTCGAAGAACGACGACGACTTCTGCAGGCTGGGCTTCTTCGCGAAGCGGTCGAACAGGTCCTGCGCCGACTTGCCGACGTGTTCGCGGATGGTATGGCCGCCGGCCTTGGAGCCGGCCACGCCCTCGTGCTCGATGAGGCGCACGGGCTCGAGCTTGAAGCGGCTCGCGCGCACCGCGATGACGCGCGACGCGGCGAGGCCGCCGGCCACGAACAGCGGCACCGCGACGTCGACCGCGAGCCCCACCTGCGCGCCGGTCTCGGGCGAGGCACCCATGGCCTGCGCGGCGGCATCGGCCGTCATGGAGGTGGCGGTGCGCTGCGAGTGGCCGGTCCAGATCTGGCGCGCGGCGGTGGCGGTGACGTCGCTGCCGTGGGCGCCGAGCACCACGCAGCCGACCTTGCTCGCCATGGTGGGTTCGGGCGCGACGCACAGCACGCCCGCGCCGACCAGTTCGATGACGCCGCCGACCAGCGCCGCGGTGCCCCAGAGCCGGTTGCTGAGGCTCGCCGACTCAGGCACGTCCTCGCCACCGAGCACCGCCGCCAGTTGCACCGGCGTCAGCGCGACCGAGAGGCCGCCTTCCTCGTCGTCACCCATGGTGGATTCCTTTCCGTTGTCCTTGCGGGGGATTGAAATTCCGAAGCATTCTTGCACGGCCCGGGCGAACATCGGCGCAGCGCGAGACAATCGTTACCGTGAGTTCCAAGCCTGCCGCCACGCCCCCGATCCGCCGCATCGCCCACCTCGACATGGACGCCTTCTACGCGTCGGTCGAGCTGCTGCGCTATCCGCAGCTCAAGGGCCTGCCGGTGGTGATCGGCGGCGGCCGGCGCAGCGTGGACGAGGCGATCCGCCACCTGCCGCCCGGCGGCACGCTGGCCGACATTCCGGTCGATGCCTTCGCACGGCTCAAGGACTACGTGGGCCGCGGCGTGATCACCACCGCGACCTACCCGGCGCGCAAGTTCGGCGTGGGCTCGGCCATGGGGCTCATGAAGGCCGCCAAGCTGTGCCCCGAGGCGATCCTCCTGCCCGTGGACTTCGAGGAGATTCGCAAGTACTCGCGCGGCTTCAAGTCGATCATCACCGACATCGCGCCGCTGATGGAGGACCGCGGCGTGGACGAGGTCTACATCGACTTCACCGAGGTGCCCGGCGGCCAGCGCGAGGGCGGGCGCACGCTGGCGCGGCTGATCCAGAAGTCGATCTTCCAGGCCACCGGCCTGACCTGCTCGATCGGCGTGGCGCCCAACAAGCTGATCGCCAAGATGGCGAGCGAATTCAACAAGCCCAACGGGATCTCGGTGGTCTACCAGGACGACATCGAGACCCGCATCTGGCCGCTGCCCTGCCGCAAGGTCAACGGCATCGGGCCCAAGGCCGACGAGAAGCTCAAGCGCCTGGGCATCGAGACCATCGGCGAGCTCGCGGCCTGCGAGCGCGGCTGGCTGATCGACAACTTCGGCAAGTCCACCGGCGCCTGGATGCACGAGGTGGCGTGGGGCCGCGACGACCGCCCGGTGGTGACCGAGAGCGAGCCGGTCTCGATGAGTCGCGAGACCACCTTCGAGCGCGACCTGCATGCGGTGCGCGACCGCGCGGAGCTCGGCGAGATCTTCACGCGGCTGTGCGAGAAGCTCGCCGAGGACCTGCAGCGCAAGGGCTATGTGGGCAAGACCATCGGCATCAAGCTGCGCTACGACGACTTCAGGATCGCCACGCGCGACCAGACCATCGACCGTTTCACCGACGACGCGAAGACCATCCGCCGCACCGGCGGCCTGTGCCTGAAGCGCGTGCCGCTCGAACGCCCGCTGCGCCTCCTGGGCGTGCGCGTGGGCGCGCTGGCGCGCGCGGGCAGCCCCGAGGCGCTGGCACCGGCCGGCGGCACGCAGCGCCCGGCCGCCGCGCCCGAGTCGGCCACCGCCTCGCTGTTCTGACGCCATGGCCTTCATCGCACGCTGGCTGCGCCGCTTCTCGCTGCTGCTGCTCGGCCTCGTGGTGCTGATCGGGCTCTATGTGGGAACGGCCTTCGCGCTGGTGTTCTGGCCCAGCCATGCGAAGACCACCGCGCCGGCCACGCCCTATGTCGAAGCCTGGGTGCTGAGCAACGGCGTGCACACCGACTACGTGTTCCCGGTGCGCTCGGCGCTGATCGATTGGCAAAAGCTGTTCCCGCTCGCGGACTTCCCGGCCGTGCCGCCCGGTGCCGAGTACGTAGCGCTGGGCTGGGGCGACCGCGAGTTCTACCTGCACACGCCGACCTGGGCCGACCTCACGGCCGCGCGTGCGCTGGGCGCGCTGTCGGGCCGCAACCGCGCGCTGCTGCACGTGAGCTATCTGCGGCGCGACCAGTTCGGCGCCGGCGCGTTCCGGCTGCCGCTGTCGATGCCGCAGTACCTGCGCCTGATCGAGCATGTGCGCAGCACCCTGCCCGCGGGCCAGGCGACGGCCATCGCGGGCGCGCACTACAACGCGCAGGACGCCTTCTACGAGGCCAACGGCGCCTACCACCTGTTCGAGACCTGCAACACCTGGACCGGCCGCGGCCTGCGCCGCGCGGGCGTGAAGGTCAGCCGCTGGACGCCGTTCGACTTCACGGTGACCTGGCATCTGCAGCCGGCGCCCTGAGCGCGGCCGCTTATGTCTCAGGGCCGTGGCACGCCGCCCTGCCACTGCCCCCAGTTCGCCACGATGTGGTCGACCACGCGCGTGCCCACCAGCGCGATGTTCTCCACCGTCTCGGCGAAGCCGCCGGCCGTTTCGCCGGGCGCGGGGTCGAGATGCTGCAAGGTGGTCTCGTTGGGATTGCCCTGGTCGAAGTTGACCGCGCCGCGCAGGCTCATCACGCGGTCGGTGCCGTGGGTGCGCTGGATCACGAGCGTGATCGCCGCGGCCTCCATCTCGGTGATCACGTAGTCGTCGGCGCCGTAGAGCTTCGCGATGTACTGCGCCTGGTTCGACATGCCGGGACCGTGGAAGAAGGTGTCGCCCGTCATGTGGGTGCCGGTGCCGACGAAGGGCGCGCGGCGCGCCGCGGCATCGGGATAGCGCAGCCGGTAGCTGCGCGCCGATTCGGAATCCTTGAGCGGCGTGTCGGCCGTGAGCTTCATGGCCCAGCCGACGAGATCGGGGTTGAGCTTGAAGCGGCGGTACGACTCGTAGCCCTTGCGCGGCATGAAGGTGGGCTCGCCGGGCTTGTTCTCCTCGGGTGCCCAGCGGTGGCCGAGGTCGTAGTCGACCAGCCAGGTGGCCCAGCTCACCTCGCCGATGGTGCCGCGCGAGGGCGGCGTGCCGGCCACGCCCGAGATCACGTAGTAGGCCTGCGAGAAATCGAACTGCGGGTTCAGCAGGATCGCCTGCATCGAGGCCGAGGAGTTGACCTTGCCCATGCCGAGCACCGCGCCGCAGACGCCGTCGGCATTGCAGTAGACGGGCTGCAGCGCACCGGGCACGGCCATCGGCTTCGCGCCCTTCCAGTAGCGCTCGTACCAGTGCTGGAACTCGCCCGCGCGGTCGCCGCTGTTCTGGCCGATCTCGAACATGGCGGCGACGAACACCTTCACCTTCACGGGCAGTTCGGCGCGGGCCTCGGCGCCGGGCGCGGGCGGCATGGTGGCGGCGCTGGCGGCACCGGCCAGCAGCGCGGCGGCGGCCAGCGCCGAGAGGTGGGCGAAGCACAAGGAGGAGGAAGACGGCATGGGGAGACTCCGTGGGTTCGAGGATGAGGGCGGGACACGCAAGCGCGGCCATCGCACCGGCGGCGCTCGCGGCGTCCTACAGCCGCGCATTGTCGGCGCTGGCACAACGGGCCTGTCTACACCACGCAACCACCATGCCGGACACTGCATCCTCCGCGAGACGGCCTCCGTCCAAGCCCACGCCGATCGCGAACGGGCTGGTCTACGTGAACCCCGACATGCCGGGCATCCGGCGCCTGCGGCACGGCGCGAAGTTCCGTTACCGCGACGCGCGCGGCCAGTGGGTGCGCGACGCGGACGAGCTCTCGCGCATCCGCATGCTGGCGATCCCGCCGGCCTACGACGAGGTGTGGATCTGCCCGCTGCCCAACGGTCACCTGCAGGCCACGGGCCTCGACGCGCGCGGCCGCAAGCAGTACCGCTACCACGCCGACTGGCGGGCGCTGAAAGACGAGACCAAGTTCGACCGGCTCGAGGCCTTCGCGCGTGCGCTGCCGCGCATCCGCGCGCGGGTGCAGCGCGACCTGCAGGCCGGCAAGGTTACGGGCGCGCCGGCCCGGCCCCAGGTGCTGGCCGCGCTGGTGCGGCTGCTCGACACCACGCTGATGCGCGTGGGCAACGAGGAGTACGCGAGCAGCAACGGTTCCTACGGCCTCACCACGCTGCGCAACCGGCATGCGGCCGTGAAGGGCGCGGCGCTGCGGCTGCGCTTTCGCGGCAAGAGCGGCGTGATGCACGAGGCCACGCTCGAGGACCCGCGCGTGGCGAAGATCGTGCGCGGCTGCCAGCAACTGCCGGGACAGGCGCTGTTCCAGTACGTGGGCGAGGACGGCGAGCCGCACAGCGTCTCGTCGACCGACGTCAACGACTACCTCGGCGAGGTGGTCGAGGGCCAGAAGGGCCTGGACGGCGAGCGCTTCACCGCGAAGGACTTCCGCACCTGGCATGGCACGGTGCAGGCGTTGGAGCTCACGCGGCTGGCTTGCGAGCCGGGCCGGGTCGCCTCGGACGGCAGCCGCTACACCGCGAAGGACATCCTCGCGACCGTGGCGCGCCAGCTCGGCAACACGCCCGCGGTCTGCAAGAAGGCCTATGTGCATCCCGCGGTGCTGTCGCTGGGCAGTGCGCTCGCGAGCACCGAAGCCGATGCGGCGTCGGCCCTGCTCGAACGCATCGCGGGGCGCCGCAGCGCGCGGCCGTCGCGCGGGCTGCATGCGGCGGAACGGCGGCTGCTGGGTTTTCTGCAGGCGCATCGGCGCGAAGCCCAGGCCGCGACGCGGCAGCGCAAGAGCGCCAAGCCCGCCTCGGGTTCGACGGCGTCAAAAGGAACGAAGCACGCACCGCTGCCGGTGCGCAAGGCCGCGCCGGCGCGGCCGCGTGCTCAGCCCGCGCCGAGCGAGAAGCGCACGCTGTCGCGCTCGAGCGCGATGCGGTAGCCGAGGTCCTCGGCCAGGCTCTGCAGCGCGATCGCGTCGATGGCCAGCGCGCGCGGCGCGCGGTGCGCATCGAGCACGGGATTGACGGCGCTGGCCTCGCGCGGCAGTGCCGCGAAGCGCAGGCCCTCGGAGCCATCGGCCTCGATCCGGATCGCGCCAGCCTCGGGCGCGCCGTCGTGCAGGTAGCCGAGCGCGCCGAGGAACAGGTAGCGCAGCGCGGCCGCCGCGGGCCAGCGCTTCTCGTCCTCGCCGGCGGCGAGCGCATCGTCCACCTCGAGCGACACGCCATGCAGATCGAAGGCGGCGCGCATCAGCGCGACGCAGCGCGCCACCAGCGCGGCGCGCGTGATGCCATCGTCGGTGGTGGCCAGTTCCCAGTCGCGCAGCGAGCGGATGCCTTCGACCAGTTCGGACACCTGGCCGTCGACCAGGCCCATGCGCTCCTCGCTGACGGCACGGTCGATGGTCTCGGCGCCGAGCTGGCGCTTGAGCATCAGCAGCGCCATGCGGATCACCGACACCGGCGCCGCCATGTCGTGGCGCAGCGCTGGCAAGGCGCGGGTCAGCAGTTCGTGGCGCACGCCGGCGGCGATCCAGCTGCGGGCTCCGGGAGAGCTCTTCATCGCGCCACGGCTCCGGCCGCGGGAGCGGCTTGCAAGGGACGATGCCCGAGCGTCGGGCCAGGGAGGGAAGCGAGGAAGGGGGGGAGGTTCAAGGGAAATGTCCCGGTGCGAGGCAAGCGACAGAGTATCGGCCGCGCCTCGTCGCCCGGGTGTAGGAACCTGCCTACGCAGGTTCCCGTTCACCGGCGCTCAGGGCTTGCCGAGGTAGGTCCGCACGTCCTTGACCTCGACGCCGGCGGCCGCCACCGCCGAGCGCAGTTGCGCCTCGGTCACGCCCAGGGTCTGGGTCCAGTAGCGCATCTCGTGCGCCTCGTTCACATTGATGCGCGAGCGGTCGGGCTGTCCGCGCTTGCTCAGGTCGTCTGCCATGGTGCTGTCCTCCAGGATGGTTCAGGGAATGGGCAGCAGATTGCGTCCGTTCGATGAAGGCGCCGGAAAGACCGCAGCGCGTCCCGTTGCAGGACATGTCCGAAGCGCGGCGAGTCGCGCGCAATGGACGGCAGCGACCGGGCATCCGCCTTGGCCGAAGGGAGGCTTCCGAAATCCGAGAGACGCGCGCCGCGCGCGCGGATAGATTCAGGCGATGCACAGCAACGACACCCGCTTCCCCGACATCCGCGACGCCGTGCGCGACCTCTGCGCGCAGTTTCCCGACGAATACTTCCGCAAGATCGACGAGGCGCGCGGCTATCCCGCCGAGTTCGTGGACGCGCTCACCCAGGCCGGCTGGATGGCCGCGCTGATCCCGCTGGCGTACGGCGGCTCGGGCCTGGGCCTGACCGAGGCCTCGGTGATCATGGAAGAGATCAACCGCTGCGGCGGCAACTCGGGCGCCTGCCATGGCCAGATGTACAACATGGGCACGCTGCTGCGCCATGGCAGCGAGGCGCAGAAGCAGCGGTACCTGCCGAAGATCGCGAGCGGCGAACTGCGGCTGCAGTCGATGGGCGTGACCGAGCCCACCACGGGCACCGACACCACGAAGATCAAGACGACGGCGGTGAAGAAGGGCGACCGCTATGTCGTCAACGGCCAGAAGGTGTGGATCTCGCGCATCCAGCATTCCGACCTGATGATCCTGCTGGCGCGCACCACGCCGCTGGCCGAGGTGAAGAAGAAATCCGAGGGCATGTCGATCTTCATCGTCGACCTGCGCGAGGCCATCGGCCAGGGCATGACGGTGCGGCCGATCCTCAACATGGTGAACCACGAGACCAACGAGCTGTTCTTCGAGAACCTCGAGATCCCGGCCGAGAACCTGATCGGCGAGGAAGGCCAGGGCTTCAAGTACATCCTCGACGGGCTCAATGCCGAGCGCACGCTGATCGCGGCCGAATGCATCGGCGACGGCTACTGGTTCATCGACAAGGTGACGGCCTATGCCAAGGAGCGCGTGGTGTTCGGTCGCCCGATCGGCCAGAACCAGGGCGTGCAATTCCCGATCGCCGAGGCCTTCATCGAGGTCGAGGCCGCGAACCTGATGCGCTACGAGGCCTGCCGCCTGTTCGACGCACGCGAGCCCTGCGGCGCGCAGGCCAACATGGCGAAGTACCTCGCGGCCAAGGCGAGCTGGGAAGCGGCGAACGCCTGCCTGCAGTTCCACGGCGGCTTCGGCTTCGCCTGCGAATACGACATCGAGCGCAAGTTCCGCGAGACGCGGCTCTACCAGGTGGCGCCGATCTCGACCAACCTGATCCTCAGCTATGTGGCCGAGCACATGCTCGGCCTGCCGCGTTCGTTCTGAGCGACAAGTCCGCCGCCGTCGTCTCAGTCGAACAGCCGGCCATTGCCGGGCGAGCGCGCATCGAGCCCGGCCTTGCGCACCAGGTCGCGAAAGCCCGCGGGCGAGCTCGAGACCACGGGCACCTGCAGCATCGACTCGAGCTCGCGCACGGCGTCGAGCGTGACGAGGCCGCCGCAGGAGATGAGGATGCCGTCCGCCCCCGGCCGTGCCTCGAACACCCGACGGCCCAGGTCCACGAGCACCTGCGTGCCGACCTGGCCGACCTGCTGCACATCGGAGATCGACAGGCCTTCGATGGCCAGCGGTTCGAAGTCGCTCTGTTCGAGGTAGCGCCGCAGCTGCACGTTGACCTCGTCGATGTAGGCGGTGGCCACGGCGACGCGCTTCACGCCGAGGCTGCGCAGTCCTTCGACGATGGCGTTGCTCATGGTGGTGCAGGGCAGGCCGGTGGCGCGCGACATCTCGACTTCGAGTTGCCGGTTGAAGGCGGCACCGCGGAAGAAGCTCAGCGAAGTGCCCATGAGGGAGATGGCGCTGACACCCTCCTCCTTGAGTTCCAGCGCCTTGTCGATCACCGAGTCGATGACTTCGGTGTAGCCGCGGGTGGAGATTTCTCCGAGGCCCAAACCGCGTGCGCTGAAGCGGATGCGGGTGCCGTAGAGAAGCGGGCCGTCGATGGGGACTTGGCCTGCTTTCGGGGGGACTATGAGGCCCAGGTGTGGTTGGTTCATCTCTTCTGTTTCATTCAGTTTGGGGTCTGGGGCGCGTGCACAGGGCATCGGGTACTTCCCTCCGCGAATGTCCCCCGCCCTTCGGGCTCCTCCTTTATTTCGCTGCGGGAAGCACCCGATACCCTGTGCACGGGAGGCGCTGCGGTGGTGCCGGCGGCACAACAACCGTTGCGTCCAGGCTCACGTCGATGGGGTACTCCCCGCAGCGAAATCAAGGAGGAGCCGAAGGCGGGGGACATTCGCGGAGGGGAGTACCCCATCGGCGTGAGCCCGCCCCGGACAACAAACGCCCAAGAAATCACCCCCCATCCGCCACGATCCGCTGCTCCGTGATGATGCGTTTCCACCGCACCGTCTCCTCGGCCATGTCCTTGCCGAGTTGCGCCGGCGTGGCATAGGCCCGCAGGGTGCCTTGCGCCGCCGCGGCAGTTCCAGCGTCGGGCGCATCGAGCACCGTCTTCACGGCGGCAGAGAACCGGTCGACGATCTCGTTGGGCGTTCCAGCAGGTGCGAGCACGAAGATGCGCGGCGCCACGTCGAACCCCGGCAGCGCATCGGCCAGTGGGGCGATGCTCTCGGCCCCTTCGAGCTTCGCGCTGTTCATCAGCGCCACCGCGCGCAACTTGCCGGCCTTGGCCTGCGCCATCGCTGCCGTGGCGCTGACCACGCCGATCGGCACCTGGCCGCCGATCACGTCGGGCACGATCTGCGCGGCGCCGCGGTACGGCACATGCACCACGAAACTGCCGGTGGACTGCTTGAGCATCTCGAAGCCCAGGTGCTGCACCGTGCCCACGCCCGAGGTCGCGAAGGAGAAACGGCCCGGGTTCGCCTTGAGCTGGGCGACGAATTCCGCCGGCGTCTTCGCGGGGAAGTCGTTGCCCGTGACGATCATCAGCGGCGAGACGAAGGCACCGGCCACCGGCTTGAAGCTGGTGAGCGGATCGATCGCGATCTTCGGCTGCAGCAGCTTGGCGATCAGCAGGGCGCTGTCGCCCATCATCAGCGTGTAGCCATCGGGCGGCGCCTTGGCGACGAAGTCGGCCGCGATGAGGCCGGTGGCGCCGGTGCGGTTCTCCACCAGCACCTGCTGGCCCAGCACCGCGGGCAGGCGCGCGCTCAACAGGCGCGCGACGGCATCGACGCCGCCGCCGGCCGAATAGCCGACGATGAGGCGGATCGGCTTGTCGGGGTACTTCTGGGCCCAGGCCACGGGCGCCGCGAGCAGGCCCGCGAGGCCGAGGGCCGTTGCCGCGCGCAAGGCCTGCCGGCGCCGGCGAAGGATCGTGGATGTTGTTCTCATCGTTCAGGCCTTGCCCTTGCCGCGCGAGGTCGGCAGCTTCGCGAGTTCGCGCACGCGCTCGGCATTGGGCGCGAAACCCAGGCCCGGCGTCTCGGGCAGTGTGAGCCAGCCCTGATCGGGGACGGGCAAGCCGTCGAAGATCTGCTCCAGCATCTTCACCGCCACGTAGTGGTACTCGACCAGCCCGCCGTTCGACACGCCCGCATGCAGGTGCATGTTGTGGAAGGGCCAGGCGCCGCCGTTGTCGATCGGCACGTTGAAGGCCTGCGCCATGCCCGCGATCTTCAGGCACTGCGAGTAGCCGCCCGAGATCGTCACGTTGGGCTGCAGCACGTCGGCCGCCTGGTTCACCAGCAGGTCGCGGAAACGGAAGGCCAGGCCCTCGTTCTGGCCGCAGGCCAGCGGGATGCTCGTGCGCGCGCGCAGCTGGGCCATCTGGCGCACGTCGTTCTGGGTCAGCGGCTCCTCGAAGAAGCTGATGCCGTAGGGCTCGATGCGGCGCGCGAGCTCGCTCGCATGGAACAGGTCGAGGCCGCAGTTGGCGTCGACATAGAGCTTCACCTCGGGGCCGACGGCCTCGCGCACCGCGGCGACGCGGCACACGTCCTCGGCGATCACCTCGTCGATCGGCCGCGGTTCGTCGCGGCGCGCGAGTGCATGGCCGCCGACGGTCATCTTCAGCCTGCGAAAGCCCTGTTCCACCCACAGCTTGGCGGCGGCCGCGAGCTGGTCGCGCTCGAAGAAGCCGAAGCCGAAGGTCGCATACACCGGCACCCTGGCGCGCGCACCGCCGAGCAGGCGCCACAGCGGCTGGCCCAGCGCCCTCGCCTTCAGGTCCCACAGCGCAATGTCGAGCGCGGCGATGGCATGGCTTGCATAGCCGGTCTGGCCGCGCGGCGAGAGCAGCCAGTAGAGCTTGTCCCACAGGCGCTCGGTGGCCATCGGGTCTTCGCCGATCAGCGCCGGGCCGGCCACCTCGCGCACCGCGGCGGCAATGATCTCCTCCTCGGTGATGGCGGTCATGCCGTGGCCGACGAGGCCGGTGTCGGTCTCGATCTCGGTCAGGCACAGCGAGAGCGAGGTCTTCTTGTCGAGCCCCAGCACGTCGATGGCGACGGGAATGTTCAGCGGCGTGGCGCTGACGCGAACGATCTTCAAAATTGTCTCCTTCGTTGTGCGCGCATCTTTGCGCGCGCCCCGGTGGAGAACAATTCGTTTTTGACGGGAGCGAGGCTTCGCGCGGCGCGAAGCCTCGTGCTTCAGTCGGGCCGGCTCAGGTGTTCCAGCACCGAGCGCGCGGCCACCGTCAGGTCCTGCTGCCGGCGCACGCACAGCAGGTGGCGGCGCACGGCCCAGGGCGCATCGAGCTTGAGGCAGCGCAGCTTGAGGATCTGCAGCTGCGGCAGGATGGCTGCATAGGGCAGCACGCCGATGCCCGCGCCCTGCTCCACCATGCGGCACACCATGTCGAAGCTGCCGACCTGCATGCGCACCTTGAGCGGCACCTGCGCCTCGAGCGCGGCGCTCAGCAGCACGCGGTGCAGCGCCGTGCCTTCGCGCACCACGATGTGCTCGTGGCGCAGCACCTCGTGCGCGCCGATGCGCTTGCGCCGGCCCAGCGGATGGTCGCGCGCCACCACCACGGCCAGTTCGTCGCTGCGGTAGGGCAGGCATTCGAGCGGATCGGCCGGCGTGTTGCCCTCGATCACGCCGATGTCGGCCAGGCCGGCCTGCACCGCCTTCACCACCTCGGTGCTCGCGCGCTCCTGCAGGTCGATCTTGAGCACCGGATGCAGCCGCAGGAAGGAGCCGATCTGCGCCGGCAGGAACTGCGCGATGGTCGAGGCATTGGCCGTGATGCTGACCACGCCCGCCACGCCCTGCTGGAAGTCGTCGAGCTCGGCGCCGAGCCGGTCCATGGCCGAGAGCACGGCGCGCGCATGCAGCAGCAGTCCATGGCCGGCCGACGTGAGCGTGACGCCGCGCGCATGGCGCACGAACAGCGGCAGCCGCGCGCGCGCCTCGAGGTCGGAGATGCGCTTGCTCGCGGCCGCAAGCGCGATGTGGCAGCGCTTGGCGCCCTCGCTGATGCTGCCGTGGTCGGCCACCGCCACGAACAGGCGCAGCGAACGGGTGTCGGGGGTCATGCGGGCAGGATGCCACACGGGCCGGGCGCCCCTCGCGAGCGGCCACGGAAAAAGAAAAAGGCCGCTGGGGACAGCGGCCTTTTCTTTCGTCTTCGCTTGCGTTCTGCGGCGGGTCTTGCGGACCCTTCGAAGAAGCAAAAAATTTGGAGCGGGAAAAGAGTCTCGAACTCTCGACCTCAACCTTGGCAAGGTTGCGCTCTACCAACTGAGCTATTCCCGCGAAGCCTCAGATTATATGCCCCAAGAACACAGTTTTCGAATCCGGGCAAAAAAATCTTCAAAAAACTTCGGCGACACCGATCCGCCTACTGGCGCGCCGTGCGCACGTTGGCCGGCAGCGCCTGCGGCCAGCTGGTGCGAAACGGGTTGATGTCGAGCCCGCCGCGTCGCGTGTAGCGCGCGTACACCGTGAGCTTGGTCGGGTGGCAGTGCTTCCAGATGTCGGTGAACATGCGCTCGACGCAGGGCTCGTGGAATTCGTTGTGGTTGCGAAAGCTCACGATGTAGGCGAGCAGCCCGGCCTGGTCGATCGGCGGACCGCTGTAGCGGACCTGCACGCTGCCCCAGTCGGGCTGGCCCGTGACCAGGCAGTTGCTCTTGAGCAGCCGGCTGGTCAGCGTCTCGGTCACCGGCACCTGCGTGGCGTCGCTCGAGAGCAGCTCGGGCGCGGGCTGGTAGTGCGTGCACTCGATGTCGAGCCGGTCGAGGTCCAGGCCGTCGAGCTCGTGCACCGGCTCGCGGTCGAACAGCTCGGGCGCGACCAGCTTCACGCCGATGCCCGCCGCGCGGTCGCTGCCGCGCCACAGCGCCTCGGCCAGGTCGGTGCGCAGGCGTTCGCGCACGGCCTCGGCGTCGGCGAAGGCGGTGTTGTTGAAGCTGTTGAGGTAGAGCTTGAAGCTCTTGCTCTCGATGATGTTGGGCGTCTCGCAGGGCACGGTGAAGTGCGCGATCGCGAGCTGCGGCTTGCCGCGCGGGTTGAGCCAGCTCAGCTCGAAGGCGGTCCAGAGGTCGGCGCCGAAGAAGGGCAAGGCGCCGGCCGCGATGCCCATGGCCTCGCGCTGGGTGGCGCGCGCGATCGGGAACAGCAGCGTGGGGTCGTAGCGGTCGGCGTAGGCCGAGGCGCGGCCGAGCTGGGACTGCTCGGGCGTGTTGGGGTTGGGGGTGTGGGAGGCGTCGTGGCTCATGGATGGCGGGATGGCGTCGCGTTCAGGAACGGGACGATGTGTCTGGCAAGGATGGCGCAGACCTCGGGCGGGAGGTCGTGGCCCATGCCGGGAATGGGCACGAACTGCGCGCCGGGGATGCGGCGCGCCGTGTCCTGGCCGCAGGCGATCGGCACCAGCGCGTCGGGCTCGCCGTGCAGCACCAGGGTCGGGCACTGGATGCGGGCCAGCAGCTCGGGGCGCTCGGTGTCGGCGCCGATGGCCAGCATCTGGCGGAACATGCCGGCCGGATGGTAGGCGCGGCGCATGGAAAAGCGCAGGCGCTCGGCCAGCGCCTCGTCGGTCTGCGGATAGGCCGGGCTCTGGATCAGGCGCAGCAGGCGGATGCTGTGCGCGATCAGCTGGTCCTCGCCTCGGCCCAGCGGGCGGCGCAGCAGCATCGCGGCCACCTCGCGGCGCGGACCCGGCAGGCCGCGCGCGCCGCTCGAGCTCATGATGCTCACGAGGCTTTGCACGCGATCGGGCGCGGTCGCCGCCATGCGCTGCGCGATCATGCCGCCCATCGAGGCGCCGACCACGTGCGCCTGCGCGATGCCCAGCGCGTCGAGCACGCCGAGCGAATCGGCCGCCATGTCCTGCAGCGTGTAGGCCGAGCGCACCGGCAGGCCCAGGCGCAGCCGGATGCTTTCCCAGACGATGTTGCCCACGCCCTTGTGGTCGAAGCCTTCGCTCAGGCCGATGTCGCGGTTGTCGTGGCGCAGCACGCGAAAGCCGGCGTCGACCAGCAACTGCACGAAATCGCGCGGCCAGGCCACGAGCTGCATGCCCAGGCCCATGATCAGCAGGATCACCGGGCGGCCCTCGCCACCGGTGTCGTCGACTTCGATCTGCAATCCGTTGGCCTGGACCTTCATCGCGGCTTTCTTGTGTTGCGGGCTAGCGGAACTCGCGCTCGCGCAGCCACTTGGTGGCGACCCACTTCTCGCCCGCGACCACGGGCGCGCCGCCGTGCAGCGTGCGGGTGGCGGGATCGGGATGGTCGTAGCTGAAGAACACGCCGGTGCCGCGCACCGGCGCGACCTCGAGGCCGACGTCGGGGAAGGTGGTGGCGCCGCCCTTCTCGGGCTCCTGCAGGTACATCACCAGCGTGGCGACGCGCTGGCCGCCGCGCTTGAGGATAGTGGGCGTGCCGGGCTCGCCGGGATCGAAGTAGTCGTAGTGCGGCCGGTACTGCGCGCCGGGCGCGTAGCGCAGGATCTGCAGGCCCTCGCCGAACTCCAGCGGCCAGCGCAGCAGCAGCGCCAGGCGCTCCTCGAGTTGCCGCACGGTCTCGTTCTCGCCGCGCTCGAAGAACATGCCTTCGCTGGTGCGGTCGACGTTGAGCACCTCGCCGCCGGTCTTGGTCTCGACCGTGAGCGAACGCGCGAGCCGCACGCGCGCGGCCGCGATCAGCGCCTCGCACTCCTCGGCCGATAGCAGGTTGCCGAACACGATCACGCGCGGATGCTTCATGGTCTGCAGCACCTGCACGCGGCGGTCACCCACGTCGATGTACAGCGGCGAGCCCTCGAGGTCGGGGCCCGGCATCGAGGTGCGCGGCGGCAGCGCCGACGCCGCCTTGGACTCGGGAAAGCCGGCCTCGAGCTGGGCCAGCGCGATGTCGGTGGCGGCATCGTGCCAGCCGGCCGCGCGCATCGAGGCGCGCAGCGCGGGCACCGAATGGCCGGCCGCGAGCTGGCTCACCAGCCAGTCGCGCAGTTCGGGACTCACGGCCTGCGTCATGCGCGCGCTCCGGTTGCCTCGCCTGCTTCCCTCACATCATTCATACGAGTTTTCTCCTGAAGACCAGCCGTTCGGCCGTGGACACCTGGGCGTCGAAACCATAACCCTCGAGATCGAATTTTTCCAGCGCCTTGGGCGTGGCCACGCGGTGCAGCACGGCCCAGCGCGCCAGCAGGCCGCGCGCGCGCTTGGCGAAGAAGCTGATGACCTTGTAGCGGTCGCCCTTCCACTCCTCGAACACGCATTCGACCACACGCGCCTTGAGCGCCTTGGTGTCGACGGCGCGGAAGTACTCCTGCGAGGCGGCGTTGATCACCACCGGCGTGCGGTCGGCCGCCAGCCGTTCGTTGAGGTGCTCGGCGATGCGCGCGCCCCAGAAGGCATAGAGGTCCTTGCCGTGCCGGTTGGCCAGCGCGGTGCCCATCTCGAGCCGGTAGGGCTGCAGCCGGTCGAGCGGGCGCAGCACGCCGTACAGGCCGCTGAGGATGCAGACGTGGTCCTGCGCCCAGTCCAGCTGCGCGGGCGTGAGCGAGCGCGCGTCGAGGCCGCCGTAGACATCGCCGTCGAAGGCGAAGGCGGCCTGGCGGGCGTTCTGCTCGGTGCTCTTGGGACGCCAGGCGGCATAGCGCGCCACGTTGAGGGCCGAGAGCTTGTCCGACAGGCGCATCAGCTCGGAGATCTGCTGCGGCGACTTCTCGCGCAGCAGCTTGATCAGTTCGACCGAGGGGCCCTTCGGGCTCTCGAAATGGGGTTGGGTGGCGGGGACTTCGGCGGGGACCGGGGTGTCGTAGTCGAGCGACTTGGCGGGAGAGAGCAGGAACAGCATCGCGGAATTATCTGTTGGCACGACCGCCCCGCGCCGCGCCGGTAAAATCGTCGGCCTTCCCTGCCCCGCGCGGCCCGCGGCCCGTACGACCTGCGTACCGGCGCCATGGCCGCATTGCCCCAAGCCCCCATGAGCGAACCCACCACACCCACCGCCCAACCCGGCCTCGAGAGCCTTTCCAAATCGTTCGAACCCGCGGCCCTCGAGGCGCACTGGGGTCCCGAATGGGAAAAGCGCGGCTACGCGCACGCGGGCTGGCGCGGCACCGGGAAGCCCAAGGCCGACGCCGGCGCGTTCTCGATCCAGCTGCCGCCGCCCAACGTGACGGGCACGCTGCACATGGGCCATGCGTTCAACCAGACGATCATGGACAGCCTCACGCGCTACCACCGCATGAAGGGCGACAACACGCTGTGGCTGCCGGGCACCGACCACGCGGGCATCGCGACCCAGATCGTGGTCGAGCGCCAGCTGCAGGCGCAGAACATCAGCCGCCACGAGATGGGCCCGACGCCGCAGGAGGCGCGCAAGAACTTCATCGCCAAGGTCTGGGAGTGGAAGGAACGCAGCGGCAACACCATCACCCAGCAGATGCGCCGCATGGGCGACACCGTCGACTGGAGCCGCGAATACTTCACCATGGACGAGAAGCTCTCGCCCGTGGTGATGGACACCTTCGTCAAGCTCTATGAAGAGGGCCTGATCTACCGCGGCAAGCGCCTGGTGAACTGGGACCCGACGCTCAAGACCGCCGTGAGCGACCTCGAGGTCGAGAGCGAGGAAGAGGACGGCTGGCTTTGGCACATCGCCTACCCGCTGGAAGACGGCTCGGGCACGCTCACGGTGGCCACCACCCGGCCCGAGACCATGCTCGGCGACACGGCCGTGATGGTCCATCCGGAAGACGAGCGCTACAAGGCGCTGATTGGCAAGCAGGTGCGCCTGCCGCTGGTCGACCGGCTGATCCCGGTGATCGCCGACGACTACGTCGACAAGGCCTTCGGCACCGGCGTGGTGAAGGTCACGCCCGCGCACGACTACAACGACTATGCGGTGGGCCAGCGCCACCAGCTCGAGACCATCGGCATCCTCACGCTCGACGCAACCGTCAACGACAACGCGCCCGAGAAGTACCGCGGCCTCGACCGCTTCGTGGCGCGCAAGGCCGTGGTGGCCGACCTCGACGCGCTGGGCCTCTTGGTCGAGACCAAGAAGCACAAGCTGATGGTGCCGCGCTGCGCGCGCACCGGCGCCATCGTCGAGCCGATGCTGACCGACCAGTGGTACGTGGCCATGACCAAGCCCGGCGCCGACGGCCAGTCGATCGCGCAGAAGGCGATCGACGTGGTGCGCTCGGGCGAGGTGCGCTTCGTGCCCGAGAACTGGATCAACACCTACAACCACTGGATGGAGAACATCCAGGACTGGACCATCTCGCGCCAGCTCTGGTGGGGCCACCAGATCCCGGCCTGGTACGACGACGAGGGCAAGGTCTACGTCGCGCGCAGCGAGGAGGAAGCCCAGGCCCAGGCGCCCGGCAAGACGCTGCGCCGCGAGGAGGACGTGCTCGACACCTGGTTCTCCGCGGCCCTGTTCCCGTTCTCGACGCTGGGCTGGCCGAACCAGGGCACCGAGCCCACGAGCGACTACAACCTCTACCTGCCCTCGAGCGTGCTGGTCACGGGCTACGACATCATCTTCTTCTGGGTCGCCCGGATGATCATGATGACCAAGCACTTCACGGGCCGCGTGCCGTTCAAGGACGTCTACATCCACGGCCTGGTGCGCGACGCGCAGGGCAAGAAGATGAGCAAGTCCGAGGGCAACGTGCTCGACCCGGTCGACCTGATCGACGGCATCGAGCTGCCCGAGCTGCTCGACAAGCGCACCCAGGGCCTGCGCAAGCCCGAGACCGCACCCGCGGTGCGCAAGAACACGCAGAAGGAATTCCCCGAGGGCATCCCGGCCTTCGGCGCCGACGCGCTGCGCTTCACCTTCGCCTCGCTGGCCTCGCTGGGCCGCAGCATCAACTTCGACAGCAAGCGCTGCGAGGGCTACCGCAACTTCTGCAACAAGCTGTGGAACGCCACCCGCTTCGTGCTGATGAACTGCGAGGGCCAGGACTGCGGACTCAAGGAGCACACGAAGGAAGAGTGCAAGGTCGGCGGTCCCGCGCACGGCTACCTGAAGTTCAGCCGCGCCGACTACTGGATCGTCTCGCAGCTGCAGCGCGTCGAGGCCGAGGTCGCCAAGGGCTTCGAGGAGTACCGGCTCGACAATGTCGCCAACGCGATCTACCAGTTCGCCTGGGACGAGTTCTGCGACTGGTACCTCGAGATCGCCAAGGTGCAGATCCAGACCGGCGACGACGCCCAGAAGCGCGCCACGCGCCGCACGCTGATCCGCACGCTCGAAACGCTGCTGCGCCTCGCGCATCCGGTGATCCCGTTCATCACGGAGGAGCTGTGGCAGAAGGTCGCGCCGGTGGCGGGCCGCACGGGCGAATCGGTGATGGTGGCGGCCTATCCGCTCAGCCAGCCCGAGCGCATCGACGAGGCCGCCGAGGCCTACGTGGCGCGGCTCAAGGCGCTGGTGGACGGCTGCCGCACCCTGCGCGGTGAGATGAACGTCTCGCCCGCGCTGCGGCTGCCGCTCTATGCCGTGGCCGACGACGCCGAGGGCGCGGCCTTCCTGCGCGAGACCGCGCCGGTGCTGCAGGCGCTCGCCAAGCTCAAGGAAGTGCGCGTGTTCGACGACGAGGCCGCCTGGGCCGCGGCCGCCGAGGCCGCGCCGGTGGCCGTGGTCGGCAATGCCCGCCTGTGCCTGCACATGGAGATCGACAAGGCGGCCGAGCGCGCGCGCATCGGCAAGGAAATCGCCCGCATCGAGGGCGAGATCGCCAAGGTCAACGCCAAGCTCGGCAACGAGGCCTTCGTGGCCAAGGCGCCGCCGGCCGTGATCGAGCAGGAGCGCAAGCGCCTGGCCGACTTCACGGCCACGCTGGAGCGCCTGCGCGACCAGCTTGTGCGCCTCGGCTGACATACGGGCTTGTCCGCAGGCCGGTAGGATGGGTGGCCGATGCAGAATCGGCCAGGCGGCGGACCGGTTCCGCCGCCGCAGTTCCGGACGGCCCCCGCGGCCCTCATTCCTTCCTTCTTCCTGAACGAACCGACACCGAATTGCCCATGTCCACCTCCCCGACGCGCATCCGCAAGGCCGTATTTCCCGTTGCAGGCTTCGGCACCCGTTTCCTGCCGGCCACCAAGGCCCAGCCCAAGGAAATGCTGCCGGTGGTCGACAAGCCCCTGATCCAGTACGCCGTCGAGGAAGCCTATGCTGCGGGCATCCGCGACATGATCTTCGTGACCGGCCGCAACAAGCGCGCGATCGAGGACCACTACGACACCGCCTACGAGCTCGAGAGCCAGCTCGAGGCCAGCGGCAAGGATGCGCTGCTGAACATCGCGCGCTCGGTGATGCCCGACGACATGACCTGCTCCTACGTGCGCCAGCCGCGCATGCTGGGACTGGGCCACGCGGTGCTGTGCGCCGAGCACCTGGTGGGCAACGAGCCCTTCGCCGTGCTGCTGGCCGACGACCTGATGGTCGGCCCCACGGGCGGCGAACCGGTGCTGGCCCAGATGACCGCTGCCTTCGCGCGCCTCGGCGGCTCGCTGCTGGCGGTGCAGGAAGTGCCGCTCGAGCACGTGAAGCGCTACGGCATCGTGGCCGGCGACGCCGTCGAGGACGGCCTGGTGAAGGTCAACCGCATGGTCGAGAAGCCGAAGCCCGAGGACGCCCCCTCGCGCCTGGGCGTGGCCGGCCGCTACATCCTCACGCCCGGCGTGTTCGCCGAGATCCGCGAGCAGCCCAAGGGCGCGGGCGGCGAGATCCAGCTCACCGACGGCATCGCCGCGCTGATGAAGAAGGAATCGGTCTACGCCTATTCGTACAAGGGCGTGCGCTACGACTGCGGCAGCAAGGAAGGCTTCCTGCAGGCCAGCGTCGAACTCGCGCTCGCGCACCCCGAGGTGGGCGCCCAGTTCCGCGACTACCTCAAGAGCCTCAAGCTCTGAGGCCCCTGGCGGCCGAGCGGGTCGCTGTGGCCCGCGAGGACGTTACTTCAGCACGCCGATCTGCTGCATGAAGGTGTAGTCGTCGTAGAACAGCCATTCCTCGTCCATGGTGCCCTCCGCGTTCCAGCGGGCGACGGTGGCCATCTCGATGTTGAATTTCTTTCCCGTCGGCTGGACGACCTTGCCATTGCCCATGACGAACGGCTTCGTGAAGGTACCGCGCCAGACACCGGTCACGGCCGTGTACTGCCCCTGGCCGATGCGCACGTGGTGGATGGGATTCTCGGTATCGGGCGCGAAGGCGAAGATCTTCTTGGAGCGCTCCAGGTGCGCATCCAGTCCATGGGTGACGCTGCCGTCGGGATAGTGAACGATGATGTCCTTGGCATGGCTGCGATGCATCTCGTCCCATTTCTGGTGACTGTAGACATTGAAATCCAGGTCGTCGAAGTTGTTCAGGTTGCGCTCGACGATGCGCCGCTCGTCCTGGAACTGCTTGAGCGTCTTGTTGATGTTCGCCTCGGCGCGCTGCGGTGAAGTGGCCGAGAAATCATCGGGCCGATTGCGCGACTCCTCGGCCTGAGCCGACACCGCGACCAGCGCAGCGATGGAAAGGACGAGAGGGGCGGCGTGTCTGAGCATCATTGGATCCCTGGATAGTGATTGAAGCCCCCGATGCTAGGAACGCCAACCCGCCCTGGCTCTCCGTCCGCCGAAGCACAGCATTGCGGGAATCGAATCAGTTCGCCGGGATGACCCGCTCAATCGGCAGCGAACAACGCCTGGAGTTCTTCGGAGAAATGCTCGATGAAGACCCGTGCGTTGCGGGCCTGGTGCCGACGATGGCTGTAGACCAGCCAGACCCCCACGGGCGGCGATTGCCACTGCGGCAGGACCCGCAGCAGGCTCCCGTCGGCCAATGCCGCCTGGATCTGAAAGGAGGGCAGCAAGGCCACGCCCATGCCGCTTCTGACCCCGGCCCGCAACAGCTCGCCGTTGTCCGCCTTGAAGTGGTGGCGCACGCGCACCTCGTGGGTCTGCGCGCCATCGCTCAGGGTCCAGGTATCGCCTCCGGCGTGATAGGCATAGCCGAGGCAGGGATGCATGGCCAGGTCCGACAGGGATTTCGGCATCCGGTAGCGGGCCACATAGGCCGGAGAGACGCAGAGCCAGAGCGCGAACTGGCCTATGCACCGACCGGCCAGCGATTCATCCGGGTTCGCGGTGAAACGCAGCGCCACATCGACGCCCCGCTCGACCAGATCGACCATGGCATCGGTCGCCGAGATGTCCAGATTGATCTTGGGATATCTGGCGCTGAAACGTGCCAGCATCGCGACGAATTCGGGCTGGGTGAAACTCCCCGGCAGCGACAGGCGCAGAGGCCCCGAAGGTTCTGCGGCGCGTCCGGAAACTGCGGTCTGGGCCTTGTCGAATGCCGCCAGCGCCTGCAGGCAACTCTCGTAGTAGTTCTGGCCGTTCGAACTCAGGCTGACCGTTCGCGTGGTTCGGTTCAACAGCCGGATACCGAGCCGGCCTTCAAGAAAGGCGACATGCCGGCTGATCGATGCCGACGAAACGCCAAGAACGTCGGCCGTGGCCCGGAAGCTGCGCCGCCGGGCTATCTCCACAAAAATCCGCATGCACTCTATGGTGTCCATGCTCCCCTCCCTCACGAATCAGAGGGGATCGTAATCCAGCCGCGGCCCCTCGATCTCAGCGCCGCTTCAGCACATGGATGAAGTCGGTGCCGACCGTCTGCTGCTCCATCAGCGCATTGCCGGTCTGGCGCGCGAAGGCCTGGAAGTCGCGCACCGAGCCGGGGTCGGTCGAGACCACGCGCAGCAGCTGGCCGCTGGCCATGTCGTTGAGCGACTTCTTGGCCTTGAGGATGGGCAGCGGGCAGTTGAGCCCGCGGGTGTCGATTTCGCGGTCGACGTCCATGCTCAGGCTCCCTTGCCGACGGGCGGCTCGGGCGGCAGGTTCAGGCCGCGGCGGCGTTCCTCGTTCTCGGCTGCGGTGAAGAACACCGGCTCGTGGCCGCGCGTGCGCAGCCAGTCGGCCAGCGCATAGCCGGTGCCGGCGGGCCAGCACTTGAGATCGGGCAGGTCGTAGAGGCGGTAGTCGACCAGCTCGGGCGAGAGCTTGACCTCGCCGTCGGCCACCACGTGGTAGGCGATGATGACCTGGTTCATGCGCTGGAAGTCGTAGGCGCCGACGATCTTGGTCGCGCTCACGTCGAGGTTGGTCTCTTCCTTGACCTCGCGCGCGATGCCTTCCTCGGGCGTCTCGGCGGCCTCCATGAAGCCGGTGATCAGCGCGAACATCTTGCCGGGCCAGGCCGCGTTGCGCGCCAGCAGCACCTGGCCGCGGTACTCGACGATGGCCGCGAGCACCGGCGTCGGATTGTTCCAGTGCGTATGGCCGCAGTTGGGGCAGCGCAGGCGCTCCTTGGGACCGCCGTCTTCCATCAGCGCGATCCATTCGAGCGGCGTGGCGCAGACCTGGCAGAACTTGGGATGGGGCATGGGGTGGCTCTTGTTCTTTCTTGTCTCGTTCCGGGGAACCGCCGGCGCGCCGCGTGGCGCACCGCGGTGCTGGCATCAGGCGGGGAAGACGCCGGTCGACAGGTAGCGGTCGCCGCGGTCGCAGACCACGAACACGATGGTGGCGTTCTCGACCGTGTTGGCGACCTGCAGCGCCGCCCACAGCGCGCCGGCGGCCGAGATGCCGCCGAAGATGCCCTCCTCGCGCGCGAGGCGCCGGCACATCTCCTCGGCATCGTCCTGGCTCACGTTGATCTCCTGGTCGACGCGGCTCGGGTCGAAGATCTTCGGCAGGTACTCGGCCGGCCACTTGCGGATGCCCGGGATGCGCGAGCCTTCGGCAGGCTGCGCGCCCACGATGCGAATCGCGGGGTTCTTTTCCTTCAGGAAGCGCGACACGCCGGTGATGGTGCCGGTGGTGCCCATGGCGCTCACGAAGTGCGTGACCTTGCCCTGCGTGTCGGCCCAGATCTCGGGGCCCGTGGTCTCGTAGTGGATGCGCGGGTTGTCGGGGTTGGCGAACTGGTCGAGCACGCGGCCCTTGCCCTGCGCCACCATCTGCTCGGCGAGGTCGCGCGCGTATTCCATGCCGCCGCTCTTGGGCGTGAGCACGAGCTCGGCACCGAAGGCCTTCATGGTCTGGGCGCGTTCGATCGAGAGGTCCTCCGGCATGATCAGGACCATGTGGTAGCCCTTGATGGCCGCGGCCATCGCGAGCGCGATGCCGGTGTTGCCCGAGGTGGCCTCGATCAGCGTGTCGCCGGGCTTGATCTCGCCGCGCTCCTCGGCGCGCTTGATCATCGAGAGCGCCGGGCGGTCCTTGACCGAGCCGGCGGGGTTGTTGCCCTCGAGCTTGCCGAGGATCACGTTGTTGCGCCGGGCGTTCTCTTCGGCGTTGATGCGCTGCAGCGCGACCAGCGGCGTGCGGCCGATGGCGTCTTCGATGGTGGGGTACTTGTGGGTCATGACTGCGTCCGGTCTGCCGCGCGGGAGGCGCTGGATTCCGCCCCGGAGGGTAGCGGATATGCGAAAGAAGGAGCTTTTGGACGGTTCATCATTCCACTGTGCCATAATTTTGGGCTTCCTTCCTGCCGTGCCCGGGTGGTGAAATTGGTAGACGCAGGGGACTCAAAATCCCCCGCCGCAAGGCGTGCCGGTTCGATTCCGGCCCCGGGCACCACACACGGCTTCTTCTTTTCCGGCGTCCTTCGCGGACCCCGCCTCCCCTTCAGCCTCCCTCGCGCAGCCCGGTATGCACCGTCGGATGCGCGAGCCGCACGCGCAGCTCGCGCTTGAGCCGCGTGTTGTCGAGCCGGCGCGATTCGCCCATGAAGCTCAGCAGTTGCAACGGCAACTGGCGCTCGGCCTCCTCGCGCGCCACCCGCGGCGGGCGCGGCATGCCGTAGAGGTCGGCCGCGAGGTCGATGTAGTCGCCCATGCGCAGCTCGGTGTCGTCCGAGGCATGCACGATGCGCTGCGGTCGGCCGCGGAACAGCGCCGCGATGCAGGCGCGCGCGAGGTCGTCGGCATGGATATGGCTGGTGTAGACGTCGTCCTCGCGCCGCAGCACCGGCGTACCGCGCTGCAGCCGCTGGCGCGGCGTGCCGCCCTCGCGGTCGGGTGCGTAGATGCCCGGGATGCGCAGGATGCTGGCGCGCACGCCCGTGCTGCGGCCGAACCAGCGCACGGCGCGCTCGGCATCGACGCGCCGGTGGCTGCGCGGCGTGTCGGGGCGCA
>Ga0209902_100772_pt1 | contig 25205 bp, 21 predicted proteins | sample FECB27metaG_FD_188304 | JGI IMG/M metagenome (GOLD analysis project Ga0209902, IMG submission 188304) | Cyanobacterial communities from the Joint Genome Institute, California, USA - FECB-27 (SPAdes) (version 2) | ecosystem: Environmental > Aquatic > Thermal springs > Hot (42-90C) > Microbial mats...
ACCGGTCAGCGGCGGGGTCGACCATTCGAGATAGGCGGCGTGCAGCGCCTTGGTAGCCTCGGCCCAGGCTGGCTTTGCAGCCGGCTTGCGCTTGGCGAAGGCTTCGACGAAGGCCGCGGGCGAGGCGTTGATGGCGATCGTCGGGCGATAGACGCGGCCGACCTCGTCGGCATCGGCATGGACATGAACCAGCTTCTGGTCGGGATAGGGGCTCTTGATCAGCGTGTAGTCGGAGGACGGCATTTCGCCAAAGCGGCCACCGACGAGCAGCACCACATCCGCATCCTTGATCGCCTTGGCGATCTTGGGGTTGACGCCGATGCCGACATCGCCGGCGTAGTTTTCGTGCAGATGGTCGAACAGCATCTGGCGGCGGAAAGAAACGCCGACCGGCAGCGCCCAGGCTTCCGAAATTTTCTTGATGCGCTCGACGGCCTCGGCGTTCCAGCGGGTGCCGCCGAGGATGACGAAGGGATTCCTGGCGCCGTTGAGCAACGCCTCGAGCTTGGAAAGCTCTTCTTCGCCCGGGCGGGTTTCGACCGGGGTAGCGGGAAGCGCAACTGGAGCCTCGACCTCACTGGTCAGCATGTCCTCGGGCAGCGAGATGACCACGGGGCCGGGACGGCCCGACGTCGCCACCGAAAAGGCGCGGGTGAGCAGCTCGGGAATGCGCGCGGCATCGTCGATTTCGACAACCCATTTGGCGATGTCGCCGAAGAAGCGGCGGTAGTTGACCTCCTGGAAGGCCTCGCGCTCCTTGGCGTGGCTCGCCACCTGGCCGATGAACAGGATCATCGGGATCGAATCCTGCATGGCGATATGGACGCCGGCGGAGGCGTTGGTGGCGCCGGGGCCGCGGGTGACGAAGCAGATGCCGGGTTTGCCGGTGAGGCGGCCATGGCAGTCGGCCATCATCGCAGCACCGCCTTCCTGGCGGCAAACGATGCTCTGGATCCTGGAATCATGCAGCGCATCGAGCACGGCGAGATAGGATTCGCCCGGCACGCAATAGATGCGGTCGACGCCATTGGCTTCGAGCGCCTCGACGATCAGTTTTCCGCCGGTCTTCATTTCGCAGTCTTCTCCAGTTCGGCAAGGATCTCAGCGGTGTGTTGCCCGAGGCGTGGCGACGGGCGGTCATAGGCAAGCGGCGTTTCGGACATGACCATCGGCGCGCGCACCGACGGCAGCTTGTTGCCGAGGCCGTCGTCGAGATCCATGCGCATGCCGCGCGCGATCGCCTGCGGGTCGGCGAAAGCCTGACCGATGGTGTTGATGGGGCTTGCCGGCACGCCTGAGGCTTCGAGCCTGGCAAGCAGCTCCTCGCGGCCGAAGCCGGCCAGGGCTGCGACGATCTTCTCGCGCAGCGCGACACGGTTGGCGACGCGGGCCGAGTTGGTGGCGAAGAGCGGGTCGGTGGCGATGGCTTCGAGCCCGACAATAGCGCAGAATTTCTGGAACTGGCCGTCATTGCCGACGGCAAGGATGAAGTGGCCATCGCGCACCGGCAGCACCTCGTAGGGCGAGATGTTGGGGTGGGCATTGCCCATCTGCACCGGCGAGTTGCCCGAGACCAGGTAGTTGAGGTTCTGGTTGGCGAGCACCGACATCTGGGCGTCGAACAGTGCCATGTCGACGTGCTGGCCCTGGCCCGTGGCCTCGGCGTGGCGCAGTGCCGCCTGGATGGCGATGACGGAGTAGAGCCCGGTGAAGATGTCGGTGACGGCGACGCCGACCTTCTGCGGCTCGCCGCCGGCGGGACCGGTGATCGACATCAGGCCGGACATGCCCTGGACGATGAAGTCGTAGCCGGCGCGGGGGGCATAGGGGCCGTCTTGGCCGAAGCCGGTGATCGAGCAATAGACGAGCTTCGGGTTGATCTTCTTCAGGCTGTCATAGTCGAGGCCGTATTTCTTGAGGCCGCCGAGCTTGAAGTTTTCGATCAGCACATCGGCGCCGGCGACCAGCTTGCGCACGATCTCGGCCCCTTCGGGCGTCGAGAAATCGAGCGCGATCGAGCGCTTGCCGCGGTTGCAGGAGTGATAATAGGCCGCCGAAAGGTTTTCGCCGTCATGGCTGGTGACGAAAGGCGGGCCCCATTTGCGGGTGTCGTCGCCGCCGTCGGGATTTTCGACCTTGATGACATCGGCGCCGAGGTCTGCCAGCAACTGCCCGGCCCAGGGGCCGGCAAGGATGCGAGCAAGTTCGATGACGCGGATTCCGTGAAGAGGCGGATTGCTCATGAGGCACCAGAGGTCATTTCAACAGATTGTACACAATTGGCTCTAACAGGAGTCCCGATTTGCCGCCACAGCGTTGCACTGGGCCAGCCCGGCCGTTCACCTGGGAAGCGTCTGGTCGAGCCAACCGGCGAAATCGGCCATGATCGGCTCGCGGTTGATCTCGTTCAGGCTTTCGTGGCGGGTCTCGGGATAAACCTTTGAAACGAGATTCGAAAAACCCATCCGGCGCATGCGCGCGGCCAGCGCCTCGACAGCCTTGCCGCCGTCTGTTGCTGGATCGCGCTGGCCGCCAACCAGATTGAACGGCAGGTCCCTGCGCACGCCGGCAAAATTGCGGTCGTCGGCGCCAGTGAAGACGAGGTCGAAGACGTCGATCCACATCGACACCGACGCATCCCAGCCGCAGAGCGGGTCGGCAACATAGGCATCGACCTCTGAGACATCTCGGGACAGCCAGTCGAATTCGGTGCGTCGGTTGGGGATCTTCTTCGCCCAGTCACCGAAGGTCAGCTTCGGCAGCATGCGGGAGGGCACGTCCGAGCCCAGCCGGAAGCGCTCGAAGGCGAGGATCGCTTGCGCCAGGCGGCCAAGGATGCCGGCGGAGAAATTGGCGTTCCAGATCGCGGCGGCTGCAATGCGTTCGGAGTGGCGCAGGACGAAGTTGAGCGCGATCAGCCCGCCCATGGAGTGACCGAAGATGATCACCGGCAGGCCGGGATGCTGTCCGGCGATGTGATCGTGGATCGCAGCTACGTCGGCAACAACGACGTCCAAACCGTCGTTGCCGGCGAAACGGCCCTTGGGCGCGTCAGGAGCGGTGGTCGCGCCATGGCCGCGATGGTCGTGCGCGTAGACATGGCAGCCCCGCGCGGCAAGGAAATCGGCGAAGCGGGCGTAGCGTGCGCCGTGTTCGGCTAGGCCGTGATTGATCTGGACAACGGCACGGGCAGGGGCCTCGGCGTGCCTGAAATAGAGATTGAGTTTTGCCCCGGTCGGAGAGGCAAGCGTGGTGGTGGTGTCGAACGGCATTGCTGTCTCCCCCTGTGCGGACTGTCGGGGAAGTGCGGTGCGCACGTCAAGGCCGGCTGACGGTGGTGCACAGGGACAATGTCAGGAGCTGTCACGACTGCCCTTGTTCGGCGGAAGTCAGCCCATATATTGCGCTAACCCCAGAACCGGCCGCCTCAGCCGGCATTTTTCGCGATTTTCCTTACCATTCCCAGCTGAAGTGATGATCGTCATGCAGCCGATTATTTCCGTTTCCAATCTTTCCAAGACCTATGCGTCGGGCTTTTCGGCGCTGAAGAGCATCAATCTGGACATTCGCCGCGGCGAGATCTTCGCCCTGCTCGGGCCCAACGGGGCCGGCAAGACGACGCTGATCAGCGTCATCTGCGGCATCGTCAATCCGACTTCGGGCACGGTGCTGGCTGATGGCCACGACATCGTTCGCGATTATCGTGCGGCGCGCACGCTGATCGGCCTCGTGCCGCAGGAGCTGACGACCGACGCCTTCGAGACGGTGTGGGCGACGGTGAGCTTCAGCCGCGGCCTGTTCGGCAAGCCGGCCAACCCGGCCCATATCGAGAAGATCCTCAAGGACCTCTCGCTGTGGGACAAGAAGGACAACAAGATCATCACGCTGTCGGGCGGCATGAAGCGCCGGGTGATGATCGCCAAGGCGCTGTCGCACGAGCCGCAGATCCTGTTTCTCGACGAACCCACCGCGGGCGTCGACGTCGAGCTGCGGCGAGATATGTGGGAGGTTGTGCGCCTGCTGCGCGAAACCGGCGTCACCATCATCCTGACCACGCACTATATCGAAGAAGCCGAGCAGATGGCCGATCGCGTCGGCGTCATCAGTCATGGCGAGATCATCCTGGTCGAGGAAAAGGCCGAGCTGATGCGCAAGCTTGGCCGCAAGCAGCTGACGTTGCAGCTGCAGCACCCGCTGGAGCAGGTGCCGCCGGCATTGTCTAGCCATGGGCTCGAGCTGTCCGAAGACGGCAACGAGCTCGTCTACACCTACGACACCCAAGGCGAGCGGACGGGCATCACGGCCCTGCTCAAGGACCTCAACGACGCCGGAATCCGCTTCCGCGACCTGCAGACCAAGCAGAGCTCGCTCGAAGAGATTTTCGTCAATCTGGTGAGTGAACGGCGATGAATTTTTACGCGATCCGCGCAATCTATCTGTTCGAAATGGCGCGTACATGGCGCACGCTGCTGCAGAGCATCGTTTCGCCCGTCATCTCGACTTCGCTCTATTTCGTCGTCTTCGGCGCAGCCATCGGCTCGCGCATCAGCGAGATCAACGGCATCAGCTACGGCGCTTTCATCGTGCCCGGCCTGGTGATGCTGTCGCTTTTGACCCAGAGCATCTCCAACGCGTCGTTCGGCATTTACTTCCCGAAATTCGTCGGCACCATCTACGAGCTTCTGTCGGCGCCGGTGTCCTATCTGGAGATCGTCATTGCCTATGTCGGCGCGGCGGCCTCCAAGTCGATCATCCTCGGGCTGATCATTCTGGCGACCGCTGCACTGTTCGTGCCGCTGCAGGTCCAGCACCCGGTCTGGATGCTGCTGTTTTTGGTGCTGACGGCGGTGACCTTCAGCCTGTTCGGCTTCATCATCGGCATCTGGGCGCGCAGCTTCGAACAGCTGCAGCTGGTGCCGCTGCTGATCGTCACGCCGCTGACCTTCCTGGGTGGCAGCTTCTACTCCATCGACATGCTGCCGCCGTTCTGGCGCACCGTGTCGCTGTTCAACCCGGTGGTCTACCTGGTCAGCGGCTTCCGCTGGAGCTTCTTCGGCATATCCGACGTCAATGTCGGCATCAGCCTCGGCATGACGCTGGTGTTCCTGGCCGCCTGCCTTGCCGCGGTGTGGTGGATCTTCAGGACCGGCTGGCGCATCAAGGTGTAGCGGAAAGGCGGAGTTTTACTCCGCCCATTCCTTGTCGGCGGTGAAGGCGATCGTCAGCCAACGGTCGGGACCTTCATCGCCAAGGGCGTCGCCGATCTCGTTGCGCAGGGCGTCCCATTCCTCGATGGTCTTCGCAGGCCAGCCGGGCGGGACGATGAAATAAAGCTCGACCTGCATCAGGCGGCCGACCTTGGCGACATAAGCACGGTATGAAACGAAGCCGTGCTTCTTCACCGTTGCCCGGGCGACCTCGTCGACATGCGCCTTCAGTGCTTCCGGTGTGATCAGCAAAATGTCTGAAAAGGCCTGGCGGATGGTGCCGACGGGCATCGGGATGATGACCAGGCAGACAAGCGCCAGCACCGCCGGGTCGACATAGGACGCTGTCCAGGCAAACGTCGTGCCTTCGACCAGCCAGCCGCCGATAAAGGCGATCAGCAGTGCTGCGGTAATGCCGCCCGACATCATCCAGGCAGTGACGTCGAGGCGCACGAAATCGGACTGGATCGTCTTATTGGCGCGACTGCCGATGAAGGCCATTGTCAGGCATGCCGCGAGCGTGACCGCCGCATAGATGATGGCATAGTCGAATTCGAGATGGTGTCCGCCGGCAAGCAGGTTGGCCACTGCGTTGATCAGCGCGTAGCAGGACACGCTGATCAGCACGATGCCGTTCAGGCCGAGCACGATGGGCTCGAGGTGCCAGAAACCGACCGAGAAGCGCTTGTGCAGCCGGCGGTTGTGGGTGGCGTTGCTGGTGATCAGGCGGGCGACGATCAGCGCCAGGATGGTCATCGTCGCGTCGGCGAGCGAGTAGGCGCCGTCGAAGGCGATCGAGAAGGAGCCGCTGAGGACGCCGAAAACGATGCCGAACAGCGCGACAACAAACGTCACGGCGATCGACATCCGAAGCAGATTTGTTTCGGTTTTCATGCCTCAGCTATGAAATAGCCGTTCGCTTATGTCCACCGTCGGCTGTTTTGAGGCGTTTTCTCTCAGATGCTCTTTCCGTTCGAAGCCAGGCGGAAGCTTTCGCGGCCGCCGCTTGGCACGACGATGATCTGCTTGACCTTGCCCTGCTTGAAGGCGGTGAGGAAGCGCTTGTAGTCGGCGAAGGCGACGCAGCCATGCGACTCCTCGCGTCCGCCGCGCAGCAGGTAGCTGTGCGTCAGGAAGCCGTCGCGGCCATATTTGTTCTTGCCGTCGACCGGCAGCATGCGGATCGCCTCGACGCCGTGGAAGCGGCTCTCGCGCATCTTGAGATTGTAGGTGTGGGGTGGGGTCGGGCCGTTCATCTTGACGTGCACGTAGCGCGGGTTGTCGGCCATGTTGCCGATGCCCGAATGCGCCTCGAGCACGCTGCCGTCGGGCATGTAGACCTTGGCGGCGCTGATGTCATAGACGGCGACGCCGTTGCCGGCCCTCGTCTTGCCGCCGAACAGGCTGCGCAGCGACTGGCCGAGCGTGCTGCCCGGCTTGTCCTCGGGAACTTCCGGACGCGCATAGGCGAGCTTCGCAGGTTTTTGCGTTTCAGGCTTTTCGGCTGTCCTTGGCGCATCGGCTTCCGGCGCGCGGGCGTCCGCCTTGCCTGCGTCGGCAGGCTTGGCCGCAACTGTTTCTTCCGGGCGCAGTTCCGGACGGGGACCGGCGGTCGGGGTTTCGGCATAATCGGGCAGGGCAGCTGCTTCTGCTTCGGCTTGCGCCGCAGCCAGCTCCTCTTCGGAAGGGCCGGTCAGCAAGGTCGACAATGCGGTGTCTGCAGCGCCGCCGGGCGACGGATCGGCATAAGCGAGGATTGTCGGGCGCTCTGCGACCGAAGCGGGCAGGGATACCGGCTGGTCAGTGCTCTCTGCAGCATCGGCAAGCTGCTGCAGCTCGACGGAGCTTGCCGCGAACAGGCTGGCGAGTTTTTTGGAGCTCAGGTTCGCCTGGCTGGCTATGGTGTCGAAGCGGGCGGCATGGCCGTTTGCGGGCGCGGCGGCCGCGACAGTGGCATGGCGGGCCGACTTGCCCAGGCTGCCGGTCAGGCTCGCCGTGACGGCCGGTTTGGCGTTGTCGGCTGAAATCAGGGGCTTGGCCGAGGCGACCAGACGCGATGCCTTGTCGGTGCTGACATAGGCCGTGAGCCGAGCCTGCGTGACGATCACCGGCTGCGCGTGCGGCTTGGGCGCCAGGTGGGCCGGATCGAAGGCGTTGACATTGCCCATTGCGGCCATGCCGGCCATCGACCACGCGGCCATGCCGGCGAAAGCCGTGCCGGCACAAGCGATGACAAGCGGGCGCAACAGACGGCGCAAGGATTGTGGACGAACGATTTTACTCAAAACGCGTAGCAGACCAGTTGTCCCGCAACGTCGTACGGCCGGTGAAGCGACCGCAGTGCGTGATTTCCGGAATGTCCCCAACTCGAAAGAACGATGGAGAAAGGATGGACAAATGTGGTTAATTTTTGCTTTGCGGCCGAGCCAAACATCGCAGGCCCGGTATTCGGGCCCCGAGAACCCTGCGTCAGCGGTATCCGCCGGTACGGAGCCGCATGGTCAACGCCAGTATTGGCATCAGTCCAGGTGAGAACCGCGCAAGAGAATTTCCAGGTCAGCGAAGCGTGTTCTTGTGGATGATGCCGTCCTTCATGATCACGACCATGTTCTTGGCGGGCTCGCTGATCAGGTCGATATTTTCGAGCGGATTGCCGTCCACAAGGAGCATGTCGGCGAGGGCGCCTTGTTCGATCAGGCCGAGCTTGCCGGGATAGGGATTGCGCAGATTGGACAGTGCCAGCAGCTGCGCATTCCCCGAAGTTGCCATGCGGAGTGCCTCGGCGTTGGTATAGAAATTGCTGAGATGGGTGAGCATGACGCTTTGGCGCGCGGTCATGGCAGGTGAAAACAGCACGTCAGATCCCCAGGCGGTCTTGATGCCGTGCTTGCGAACAAACTCGTAGACTTTGGGAGTGCCGGCGAACAGCTGCTGGATGCGTTCTGCGCTGGGACCGGTCTGGGGCTCCGCATCATCGACGGTGAGGAACGGCTGCATGCTGAGCCATACGTCTTTTTCGGCAAAGAGCTTTGCCGTCTCCTCGTCCATCAGGTGCGCATGCTCGACGCAGGCCGCCCCGGCGTTGATCGCCCGCTGAACGGTGTTCGGGGCATAGGCGTGGACGGTGATGTATGTATTCCAGTCTTTTGCCACCGAGACGGCAGCGCGTATCTCGTCTTCGGCAAAGGTCGACATGTCGAGCGGGCTGCGCGGCGACGAAACCCCACCGCCGCCGACAAGCTTGATCTGCGATGCTCCCTGGATCAACTGCTCGCGGATGCGCATCTTCAAGTCGGGGATCCCGTCGACGACCGCGTTGGCTCCCATCAGTTCGCCGACGCTGAGCTGGTTGCCATTTCGCGGGATCTCCGTCGGCATGCGCAAATCGCCGTGGCCTCCGGTCGTCGTGATCATCGCTCCGCAGGGAAAGATGCGCGGGCCCGGAATGATGCCGCTGTCGACTGCCTGTTTGAACGAGAAAACCGGCCCGCCCAAATCCCGGACCGTGGTGAAGCCGCGTAGCAAGGTACGCTCTGCCTCGGCCGTGGTGGCAGCGAAGATGATGCCCGGATCGCCCGCCAGCAATACGTTCAACGGCACCGCCGCAAAGACCGTATGCCAGTGGGCGTCGATCAGGCCCGGCATGAGCACGCGATCGCCGCAGTCGATGACAGTTGCGTCGGAAGGAGCTGCGCTGTTTGTCGTGTCTATGGCTGCGACACGGTTGCCTTCGACCAGGACCTGAACGCCGGTCTTGAGTGTGTCTGACGTGCCGTCAAACAGCCTGACCTGCCGGAACAGGGTTTTTTGTGACGGGCCGGGTGTCTGGGCGAGGGAAGGCGAGGCAAGGGCGGCAAAGGTTGCTCCCATGCCCGCCATGAAGCCGCGTCGCGTCAGGGACTCAAGGCGTCGTGATGCTTGCTGGATCTCGGGGCTGAAGCAGCCGCAGCCGGTTCCATGGACAAGGTGCTGGTAAGTATTACCCAAGCGGAGCATTGCATCCCCCCACAAGCACTTTCTAGCCATGGCAATTTAGACCCATGGCAGCCATTGGCAACCAGCGATGTTGGACCGGCCGGATTGTCGTTAAGGCTTCGTGCCGCCTGCCGTCGGGCAGGCGCGGTGAGCTGTCCGCCTTTGCAGCGCATCGCAGCCACATGTGCCCCGAAAGCATTTGCCGTTTGGGGTGGGATGGCCTACATAGCGCGCAAATCTCCGTTCACCTGAAGCAGGATACGCGCGCGTGGCACGCCAGTTCATCTATCACATGTCGGGACTGACCAAGTCCTACGGCACCAAGAAGGTGCTGGAAAACCTCAACCTGTCGTTCTACCCGGATGCCAAGATCGGCATCCTCGGCCCCAACGGCGCCGGCAAGTCGACCGTGCTCAAGATCATGGCCGGCCTCGACAAGGAATGGTCGGGCGAAGCCTGGCTGGCTGACGGCGCGACCGTCGGCTACCTGGCGCAGGAGCCGCATCTCGACCCGGCCAAGACCGTGTTCGAGAACGTCATGGACGGCGTCGCCAAGAAGACCGCCATCATCGAGCGCTACAACGAGCTGATGATGAACTACTCGGACGAGACCGCCGACGAGGGCGCCAAGCTGCAGGACGAGATGGACCGTCTCAACCTGTGGGACCTGGAACAGCAGGTCGAGATGGCGATGGACGCGCTGCAGTGCCCGCCCGGCGATTCCGAGGTGACCCAGCTGTCGGGTGGCGAACGCCGCCGTATCGCGCTGTGCCGCCTGCTGCTCGAACAGCCTGACCTACTGCTGCTCGACGAACCGACCAACCATCTGGACGCCGAGACCACGGCGTGGCTGGAGAAGCACCTGCGCGATTACCCGGGCTCGGTGCTGATCATCACTCACGATCGCTACTTCCTCGACAACGTCACCGGCTGGATCCTCGAACTCGATCGCGGCCGCGGCATTCCTTACGAGGGCAACTACACCAAGTATCTCGACGCCAAGGCCAAGCGCCTAATCCAGGAAGGCCGCGAAGACGATTCGCGCCAGAAGGCGATCTGGCGTGAGCGCGAGTGGATCGCATCCTCGCCCAAGGCACGCCAGACCAAGTCCAAGGCGCGTATCAAGGCCTATGAGGAACTGGTCGAGCAGTCGCAGAACCGCAAGCCGACCGACACGCAGATCGTCATCCCGGCCGGCGAACGCCTCGGCAACGTGGTGATCGAGGTCGATAGCGTGAACAAGGGCTATGGCGACGAGCTTTTGATCGAAAACCTGAACTTCAAGCTGCCGCCCGGTGGCATCGTCGGCGTCATCGGCCCGAACGGCGCCGGCAAGACCACGCTGTTCAGGATGATCACGGGCCAGGAAACGCCCGATAGCGGCTCGATCCGCGTTGGCGAGACCGTCAAGCTCGGTTATGTCGACCAGAGCCGTGACGCGCTCGACCCGACCAAGACGGTCTGGGAAGAGATCTCCGGCGGTGCCGAAGTCATCAAGCTCGGCAAGCATGAAGTGAACAGCCGCGCCTATTGCTCGTCGTTCAACTTCCGTGGCGGCGACCAGCAGCAGAAGGTCGGCAACCTGTCGGGTGGTCAGCGCAACCGCGTCCACCTCGCCAAGATGCTGAAGAACGGCGGCAACGTTCTGCTCCTCGACGAACCGACCAACGATCTCGACACCGAAACGCTGGGCGCGCTCGAAGACGCGCTGGAAGCATATGCCGGCTGCGCCGTCATCATCTCCCACGATCGTATGTTCCTCGACCGCATGGCCACCCACATGCTGGCCTATGAAGGTGACGCGCATGTCGAGTGGTTCGAAGGCAACTTCGAAGAGTACGAGAAGGACAAGATCCGTCGTCTCGGCGCCGATGCGGCCACCCCGCACCGGATGAGCCACAAGCGCCTGACGCGCTAAAGTTTCTGAAAACGCCCCGCCCAAAGCGGGGCGTTTTTGTTTTCGGCATACCTTCCGGAGTTCGCGACATGAAAGACTGGTCCGCCGCGCAATATCTCAAATTCGAGGACGAGCGGACAAGGCCGTCCCGGGACCTTCTGGCGCAGATCCCGCTGGAGAAGCCGAAGCGGGTCGTCGACATCGGCTGCGGGCCGGGCAATTCGACCGAGTTGCTGGCGGAGCGTTGGCCGGAGGCTGAAGTTTCCGGCTTCGACACGTCGCCCGACATGATCGAGCAGGCCAGGCAGCGGCTGCCGGGCGTCGAGTTCCAGCTCGCCAATGCGCGAGACTGGACGCCGGACGAACCCGTCGACGTGATCTTCGCCAATGCCGTGTTCCAATGGCTGCCGGACCATCAGGCCATTCTGGCAAGGCTGATGACGCTGCTCGCACCGGGCGGGTACCTCGCAGTGCAGATGCCCGACAATATCGGCGAGCCGTCGCATCTGGCGATGCGCGAGACGGCGGCCGCAGTACCATTCGCCGCCAAGATCGCTGGCGCCGCACGGGAAAAGTTGCCGTCGGTCCCGTCCTACTACGACCTGCTCGTGCCGCTGTCGGCGCGGGTCGATATCTGGCACACGGTCTACAACCACCCGCTGACTGACGCGGCCGCGATCGTCGAGTGGGTCAAGGGCACGGGGCTCAAGCCCTTCGTCGATCCGCTCGATCCAGCCGAGCGCGAAGCCTATCTCGCCGCCTACACGGCGCGCATCGCCGCTGCCTATCCGCCCGCCGCCGACGGCAAGGTGCTGTTGCGCTTCCCCAGGATTTTCATGGTCGCCCAGAGAGGGTAGGCCGAAGATGAGGCGGGATATCGGGGCGAGTGTTGCGCGCGGGGCGTATTCGAACGCCTCCGTGTGACGTAAGCTGCCAAGTGGCGAGTCCGGTGAGACGGGGACAGGACGCGCCGGGGCCCGATGGCTCCATTTTTGTCGCTGGAGCATGGGTTTTTCCGAAGCGGTAACTGCTATCGGGCATGCTTCGGGAATTCAGGCATGGACGGTCTTATGCATCGCGTCATCATCAGCGGTATCGGCGTAGAAATCCCCGAGGCCACCATCAGCAATGACGAACTCGTCGAGAGCTTCAACGCCTGGGCCGACATCGAGAATGCCAGGCGCGAGGCTGCAGGGCAGGAGCCGATCAAGAAATCGGACAGTGAATTCATCGTCTATGCCTCCGGCGTGAAGAACCGGCATGTCCACACGCTCGACGGCATCCTCGATCCTCAACGGATGACGCCTCGCATCGCGCCGCGTGCAGACGATGATCTGTCGGTCGAGGCCGAGTTCGGTGTCGCCTCGGCGCGCAAGGCGCTGGCCCATGCCGGGCTCACCGGCGCCGACATCGACATGGTGATCTGTGCTGCCTCGCACCAGCAGCGCCCCTATCCGGCAATATCGATCGAGATCCAGAAGGAGCTCGGCATCGAGGGCGCGGCCTTCGACATGAGCCTCGGTTGCTCGTCGGCCGCCGCCGCCCTGCACGTCGCCTTCAATCTCGTCCGTTCGGGCGGGCAGAAGCGCGTGCTGATCGTGACGCCCGAGATCATCACCGGGCACCTCAATTTCCGCGACCGCCAGACGCATTTCATCTTCGGCGACGCCTCGGTGGCGCTGGTCGTCGAGGCGATCGGGCCGAAGGAGACCCGGCCGGGGCGCTTCGAGATCCTCGACACGCGCAACTGGACGCAGTTCTCCAACAACATCCGCACCAATTTCGGTTTCCTGCTGCGCACTGGTCAGGAAAACACCTCCGTCGTCGAGATGGAGGGCAACATGATCAAGCAGGTCGGCAACAAGGTGTTCAAGGAGGTGACGCATGCGGCGCACCGCTTCATCACCGCCTTCCTTGCCGACCATGGCATGACGCCGTCCGACATCAGGCGCTACTGGCTGCACCAGGCCAATGCGCGCATGAACGCGATGATCCTGAAGCTGGCGCTCGGCCATGACGCCGACCACGACAAGGCGCCGATGGTGCTGGAACGGCTGGGTAACACGGCGGCGGCAGGTGCTGTCATTGCACTCAAGGAAAATCACGAGGACATGAAGCCAGGCGACCATGGGCTGATCTGCGCCTTCGGCGCCGGCTACTCGATCGGCGGCGCGCTGGTCCGCATGATGTGAGCGGGTCCCTGGGGATCCATCATTTCGGATGATCCCAAGGTTCAGGCTTTTTGTCTGGATTTGTGGTCACATGCCGTTCAAAGCAGCAGTCCGAAACCGAGAGGCCAAAGATGCTCGATCCGACAATGCACCGCGAGGGCGAACCTGAAATCGTGCCTGGCCGCAAGCTCGCCGGACGTATTGCCGGCGTCTACATCGCGCCGGCGGACCATTTCGTCACCCGGGCGGTGGAAACGCTGCCGCTGACCTTCGAGGGCATCATCGGCGACGTCCATGCCGGCCATACCAGGCGCTCGGGCGGGCGCGAGCCGTGGTACCCGCGCGGCACCGAGATGCGCAACGAGCGCCAGCTGTCGATCGTGGCGCCCGACGAACTCGCCATTGTTGCCGAGCGCATGGGCTTGGCCGAGATCAAGCCGGAATGGATCGGCGCCAACCTCCTGCTCGACGGCGTGCCGATGCTGTCGATGCTGCCTTCGGGCACCATGCTGTTCTTCAAGGGCGGCGTGACGATCAAGATCGACGGCCAGAATGCACCATGCCGTGTCGCCGGCCGCTCGATCGCCGAGCATGCCGGCATGGCCGACCACGACGCCGGCTCGCTGCTGTTTCCGAAGGTTTCGCGTCGCCTGCGCGGGCTTGTCGGCTGGGTCGAGAAGCCCGGCGTTATCGAGGCCGGCGAAGAGGTTTCCGTGCGCGTGCCGGAGCAGTGGATTTACAGGCCGTAAGCACAGCTCTGCCGCTCAGGAATAGGTGACCGGCGTCGACCAGTCGGGGTCGTCGTGTTTCGCCCAGTAGGCGTCTTTCAGCCTTGAGGTGATCGGGCCGACTTTGCCGTTGGCGACGGGCGCTCCGTCGATCTTGGTCACAGGCATGATGCCGCCGGCGGTCGAGGTGATGAACACCTCGTCGGCGCCAAGCAATGCGTCGACGCTGACATCCAGGGCTTCGGCGACAAGGCCAGCTTCGGCACAGAGGTCGAAGACGCTGCGCCGGGTGATGCCGGGCAGGACGCCGGTGGCCGGCGTCGCGAGGCGTCCGTCCTTCACGGCGAAGACGTTGAAGCCCGGCCCTTCGGCGACATTGCCGTTGAAGTCGAGCAGGAGCGCTGTCTCAGCGTTGTTGTCATAGGCGTCATAGAGACCGCGCACGAGATCGAGCCAGTGGTAGTTCTTGATCGCGGGGTCGATCGAGGCCGGCGGAATGCGCACGCGCTGGCTGATCGACACATGCAGGCCACGAACGAGCTGTTCAGGGTTGGCGACGGAGCCGAACGGCACGGCGAAGGCCATGAAGCGGTTGATGGCGTCGCGCGGGTCGCGGCTGAAGGTTGGCGAGGCGCCGCGCGTGCACAGCATCTCGACATAGGCCGAGCGGTGGCCCGAAAGTGCCACGCAATTGTGCAGGATCTCGGTGACGCCGGCCCGATCGAAGGGGATCGACATGCGCAGCCGCTCCAGGCCACCGAAGAAGCGCTCGATATGCAGGTCGAGCCGGAAGAAGGCGCCGTTCCAGACATGGACGGTGTCGTAGGTCGCGTCCGAATGCAGGAAACCCCAGTCGAGCACCGAGATCTTCGCCTCCGACATCGGCACATACTGGCCGTCGAGGAAGGCAACGCCTTGGGGATAGGCGTGTGGATCGACGTGGCGGCTTTCGAGTGTTGGCAATTGCTTTGGCTTGAAGTCCATGAGGCACGCTCTCCACTGACAAGATGATCGGCTGGACTATGCCGCCCCGCGATACGCCATTTCGGTCAAAATGCCGGGCCAGATGAGGCGGCCAGTGGGCTTTTCCATCATTCCGCGTCGTCATCAGCGTCGAGCAGACGGGTGGCGCGCCAGCGGGTGAGGGTGGCGTTGACCTGGTCGATGACAAAGAAGCGAGCGGAATCGCGATCATAGCCCTCCGACAGCAGCTTCTCGTAGTCGGTGTGGGCATGGCGGACATGGGCGACTGTCGCCAGCCACACTGCGATTGTCGGCGGCAGCGTCTTCAGATGCACGGCGAGCGCATCGGTGCGGATCACTTCCGTGTCGGCATAGGGCGCGAGCGGCAGAAGCGCTGTCAGCGCCTTGGCCACGGCGCGTTGGCGGCCGGTGGAGGCTGGCATGCTCAGGCGTCCTTGTTTGGACGCTTGGCGTCGGGGATGGCGTCGACCGAGGCGAAATAGGGTTTCAGGTCGATGACCGGCGTGCCGTCGAGCGCGTCGATGGCATCGAGCTCGATCACGCCGTTTTCGATGTCGAGCGAAAGGATCGCTGCGACATGCAGGCCGATCGGGTTCGGCCGTGCCGGCGAACGCAGGGCGAAAACGCCTTTGGCGTCAGAGGCATGGCGCGGTTTCTGGACAATCAGATTCCGTGGCGCCTGCTCGAACCAGCTAAGAACGATGATATGGCTGAAGCCGGCAAGTCCGGCGAGGCCAGCGCGATAGGGGGCGTCGACCGTTACCGTCGCGCCGCCGCCACGCTCGCGCGCGGCATTCATGTTCTTGGGGCAGTCCTCGCGCAGTTTCCAGGGCGAGGCGATGCGGCCGATATAGGCGAGGCGGGCGTCGTCGGCATCCGCCGCCGGATCGCCGGCCAGCGGGATTTCGCCCTCGCGCTGTTCGAACATCTTCATGCTGCCTCCCACGGTCGCGCCATTTTGTTGCCCGCATGCGACATTGGGCGTTGCAATCATCCGCTGCGTCACATAAAGATATGTTTATGTCTTTTGGCGAGAACCAAAGCCGATGCATGTGACGCTCGACACCATGGTAGATACCTTGAAGGCGGCGGCCGAATCCAGCCGGCTTCGCATCCTGACGCTGCTTTCGCGCGGCGACCTGACGGTTTCCGACCTGACCGAGATCCTCGGCCAGTCGCAGCCGCGCGTTTCGCGCCATCTCAAGCTGTTGCTCGAAGCAGGCCTGATCGACCGCTACCAGGAAGGTTCCTGGGCGTTCTTCCGCCTGTCGGATGCCGACCAGGCGCGCGGTTTCGTGCAGGGGCTGGTGTCAGGCATCGACACTTCCGACAGCCAGGTGGTGCGCGATTTCGAACGCCTCGATGACGTCAAGCACAAGCGCCAGGAACGCGCCGCCCGCTATTTCAGCGCCAATGCCGCGAGCTGGGACGAATTGCGCTCGCTGCATGCACCTGATCGCGCCGTGGAAGCCGCACTCGTCAAGCTGGTCGGCAAGCGGCCGTTCCAGTCGATGCTCGACCTCGGCACCGGCACTGGCCGGCTGCTTGAAATCTTCGCCCCGCTCTATCGTCGCGGTGTCGGCATCGACCAGTCACGCGAGATGCTGGCCGTTGCCCGCGCAAATCTCGACAAGGCGGGCGTGGCCAATGCCCAGGTGCGCCAGGGCGACATCTTCTCGCCGCCGGTTGAGCGCGATGCCTTCGACCTCGTCACCATTCATCAGGTGCTACATTATCTCGACGATCCGGCCCGCGCCATCCAGGAAGCGGCGCGGCTGCTGCGCCCTTCGGGTCGGCTGGTGATCGTCGACTTTGCTCCGCACGGGCTCGACTTCCTGCGCTCCGAGCATGCGCATGCGCGCCTCGGCTTCTCCGACCGGCAGATTGAGGACTGGCTGTCCGAGGCTGGTCTGGAGCTCGAGGAGACCCTGGAATTCGAACCGCGCGGCTCGGCCAAGGCCAGCCTGACCGTGAAGCTCTGGCTGGCGCGCGACAAGCGCCTGCTGGTCGCCGATCCCAATCCTGAATTGCAAGCCCAAAGGGAAACCGCCTGATGAACCAATTTCCGCTCTCCAGGCGTTCCGACATCGGCAACAAGATCCGGGTTTCCTTCGAGTTCTTCCCGCCCAAGAACGACGACATGGAAGCGCGTCTCTGGGAGACCGTGACCCGCCTTGAGCCGCTTCGCCCGCAGTTCGTCTCGGTGACCTATGGTGCGGGCGGCTCGACCCGCGAGCGCACTGCCCGCACGGTCAAGCGCATCCTTGAGGAATCGACGCTGACGCCCGCCGCGCACATGACTTGCGTCGACGCGACCCGCGAGGAGGTCGACCAGGTGATCGCAGAGTTTGCCGCCATGGGCGTGAAGCGCTTCGTGGCGCTGCGCGGTGACCCGAAGGAGGGCGTGGGCGCTGCCTACCAGCCGCATCCCGGCGGCTACGCCAATGGCGCCGAGCTCGTCGGCGCGCTGAAGGCGCAGGGCGACTTCGACATCTCGGTCTCGGCTTACCCGGAAAAGCACCCGGAAAGCCCCGATTTCGTCACCGATTTCGATATGCTGAAGCGTAAGGTCGACAATGGCGCGACGCGTGCCGTGACCCAGTTCTTCTTCGACAACGATCTTTACGAGCGTTACGTCGAGCGGGCCCGCAAGGCCGGCATCTACATCCCGATCGTGCCGGGCGTGCTGCCGATCCACAGCTTCACGCAGGTTGCCAACTTTGCCTCGCGCTGCGGCGCGCATGTGCCGGGCTGGCTGGCCGAGCGCTTCGAGGGCCTGGACAAGGACCCGCAGACGCATGCGCTGGTGGCGTCGGCCGTGGCGGTGGAGCAGGTGCTCGACCTCGTCGAGCGCGGCGTCAACGACTTCCACTTCTACACCATGAACCGTGCCGACCTGGTGGTGGCGGTGTGCCACATGATCGGCATCCGGCCGCAGCCTGTGGTGCAGGGTTCGGCCGCGGCCTGACGGCAAGTCCGAAGTGGCAAGGCGGAATCAAAAAGGCCGGGAGGGTGATCCCGGCCTTTTCGAAGCTTCCCTTGGAGGTGCTTTGGTCTTCCGCCGTTGAGCGGCCTATGGAAGAACTCCAACAATAAGCGCGCCGATGAAGGCAAAGGCAGCGCAAATCATGACTGCATTGATTGACCTAGTCAGTCCCATGCATAGCCTCCTGTTTGCAAGCCACAGGCCGGAATCTAGGGTCATTTCGGTCACACACAAGCGAAAAATGTGCTGCATTGCGACAAGATTGTGGAAAATGCGACGCGTTTTTCGCGCTTAGCCTTTGGATTTGCTTGGTAAACGCAGCGGCAAGGGTTGTGGAGAAATTGTGGCAAATCGATTAGCCACGACAGCGCCGACCGCCGCTTCGGAGGGGCGAAAGACGGCGCTGCAGCATCCTGATCCAGGCATCACCTTCCCGAACGCCGATCCGATTTTTCGCTCATGCGCCCGCCGGCTGGCGCCGCTTGAACAGCCGTCCATCGATGGTGATGAGCCCAAGCGCGATGAGCGCCATGCCGCCCAGTTCGAAGGCTTCGAGGCGCTCGCCGAGGAAACTTACCGACAAAAGCATGGCGCTCGCCGGAACGATCAGCGTCACCAGCGAGGTGTTGGTGGCGCCGGCCGAGGCCACCAGCTTGAAGAACAGGATGTAGGCGAAGGCGGTGGCGACAAGCGCCAGCGCAAAAGTTGCCAGCCAGGCATTGGTGCTGGCCGCAAACAGGCCCGACGTGCCGTAGATCGCCAGCACGATCGGGATCATGATGACCGATGAGGCCGTCAGCTGGCCAGTGGCGATGATGGCCGGCGGCACGCCCCTCAGCCGGCGCGCCACCATCAGGGCGCAGGCGTAGGACAGCGAGGCACCGACGAGGGCGAACTTGGCCCAGACCGGGCCGCCAAGCCCGGCGACGATGCCCGGCCCGACCATGATGGCGGTGCCGGCGATCCCCAATCCGATGCCGGCCAGCTTGTTCCAGTTCAGCTTCTCATCGCTGGTGAAGGCGTTTGCGATGACAAGCGTCCAGAACGGCGTCGTGGCGTTGAGCACCGAGGCGAGGCCGGCGCCGATCTCGGTCTGGCCGAGGCAGATCAGCGTGAACGGAATGACATTGTTCAGCACGGCGAGCACGAACAGTGTGCCAATATGGGGAAAAGCGAGGCGGAAGGAGGGGCCGCGCAGCAGGAGGAACAGCTGGAGTGCCGCCCCTGCGATGAGCACCCTGAACAGCACGAGCTTGAGCGGCGCGATTTCGGCGACCGCAATGTGCACGCAGAAGAACGACCCGCCCCAGATAGCACCCAGAAGCAACAGCCTGGCCCAATCGCGTGCACTCATGTCCGCTTCCTTCTTCGCTTCGTCACATTCGACAGCTACGCGCGATTCCAGGGTAGGGCCACCCGATTCCTTTGGCTGACGCAACATTCCTGCCAAGCCCTGTCGGGTTGCATCGCGGACCGCTTGGTTTAGATTTCGGCCGGCAAACGAGGAGCTTCCATGCAGCGATTCGAAAATGCACGCGAGGCAGCCCTCGCTCTTCGCCCCGACGCCCCGGTCTATTGCTTCCGGCCCGAAGTGCTGAAGACCGACGCCCGGGCCTTCATGGAGATGTTTCCAGGCAGGACCGCCTATGCGGTCAAGACCAATGGCGAACTGATCGTGCTCAAGGCGCTAGTCGAGGCTGGCGTGACGATGTTCGACGTCGCTTCTCCCGGCGAGTTCGCGGCGGTGCGGGAAGTCTCGGCCGAAGCCGAGATGATCTACATGCACCCGGTCAAGGCGCAGTCCGACATCCGCCTGGCGCTCGAGACCTATGGCATCAGGGTGATCGCGGTCGACCACGAGGACGAGATCAACAAGCTGAACCGTGTCGTCAGGGCACTCGACATCGATCCCGGCGCGATCACCGTGTTCGTGCGTGTGCAGACCAAGGGCTCGGCGGCCTACGAGCTGTCGAAGAAGTTCGGCGCCGGGCCGGCCAATGCCGTAGAGCTCTGTGAACGGCTCAACCGCAACGGCTACAAGGTCGGGCTGTGCTTCCATGTCGGCAGCCAGATCGAGGACCCCGACACCTATGAGCGGGCGCTGGCCTCGGTCGACTGGGTGCGCAATCGCGTATCGTTCGACCTTGCCGGGCTCGACGTCGGCGGCGGCTTTCCCGCCGAATATGGCCATGACCCCAATTCGAAAAAGCCGGTCATGCCTTCGATCGGGCAGATCATGTCGCGCTTGCGCGGCGACCTGACGGAGTACAATTTCGACGAGATGCCGCTCGTCGCCGAACCGGGCCGGGTGATCGTTGCGCGCTGCCTGTCGCTGATCGTACGCGTGCTGTTGCGCAAGGGCAGGCGGCTCTACATCAATGACGGCATCTGGGCGTCGCTGTCGGACTCATGGACCGGCAAGATCACACTGCCGGCGCGCTTCATCCCCGATCCGGCGATCCGCACCCGCAACGGCGACGCCAGCAACATCGTGCCGTTCAAGGTGTGCGGCGCGACTTGCGATTCCGTCGACATCCTGTCCCGGCCGTTCTGGCTGCCGGAGACGATCGACACCGGCGACTGGATCGAGATTGGTCATATCGGGGCCTACTCGCTGTCGCTCAGGACCCGCTTCAACGGCTTCTATCCCGACACCTTCGTTGAGGTGACGACGCCGTTCGACGAGGGCGACGCGCCGCAAGGCTTTGCCAGCCTGGAGACGATGGCGGCGGAGTGAGGCGAGAGCCATCAGCGAATAATGAGTAGCGAATACGGCCCGCGGCTTGAATTGCCGCGCAGCTGCTCCGATCTACGCAACTCACGACCTTCTCATCATTCGCTAAGTGACTATTCCCATGCATGTTTTCCTTCTCGGCGGCACCGGCTTCATCGGTCGCCATATCCTGCAGCGCCTGGTCGAGGCTGGCCATGAGGTGATCGGCCTCGCTCGTTCCGAAGCATCGGCCGCGCGCCTGAGTTCAGCAGGTGCCACACCGCTGCTCGGTGACCTGCGGGCGGCAGGGGAATGGGCTGACAAGCTTCCGCCGGTGGACGCCGTGATCCACGCCGCCGCCGATTTCGGCGACGACATGGGCGAGGTCGAGACGGCGCTGCTCGATACCCTGTTGCCGGTGCTCGGTGCCATGCCGAAGCGGCCGCGCTTCGTCTACACCGGCGGGTGCTGGCTGTTCGGGGCGACTGGGAAGCAGGTGGCCACGGAGGACAGCCCGTTCGATCCGCTACCGGCTTTTGGCTGGATGATCGACAACATGCGGCGCGTGCTGGAAGCACCGGAGGTCGAGGGTACCGTCATTCATCCTGCGATGGTCTATTCCGGCGAGGGCGGGGTGTTTTCGTCGTTCATGGAGGCGATCCGCGAGGGCGGGGTCGTCGACGTCATCGGATCGACTGACGTGGTCTGGCCGCTCGTCCATGCCGAGGATCTTGCTGACCTCTACGTGCGGGTTATGGAACAGGCTCGGCCTGGCTCCGTCTACAACGGTTCAGCCATTGAAGGCATGAGCGTGCAGGACATCGTCTCAGCCGTGGCGCAGCATATGGGAACGGCGCTGCCCGAAGTCCGGGCTACGGCTGTCGACGAGGCTGCGGAGCGGCTTGGCGAGTGGGCGCGCGGCTATGCCATCAGCCAGCGGCTGAGCGGCGACAAGGCGCGTGCCGAGCTCGGCTGGAAGCCGCTGCACGAGAGCGCCGCGGCGTTGTTTTGAAGAAGCGAAGAGGGAATGGTGAGGAGCGAATAGCGCGATGTGACGGGCAGGGAAGGTTCCAACGGCAAGGCGTTGGCAATCCTTCCCTATTCCCTCACAGATCCGCCAGCAGCTCGTCCGTCGGCCAGCCGTCGACCGGCAGCTTGAGACGCATCTGCTCCTGGCGGATGGCTTCGCGGGTGTTGGTGCCGAGGATGCCGTCGATGCCGCCGACGTCGTAACCCTTGTCATGCAGCTTCTGCTGCAGGGCCTTCATCGCGTCGCCGGTGAGGCCCGCGTCGGGGTTGCCGCGGTCGAAGGCCGGCTGGCCGGCGAGGCGGGCGGCGAGGTGGGCTGCCGTCAGCGTGTAGGTCGCCGACTGGTTCCACTCGAGATAGACGTCGTAATTGTCATAGGTCAGGAAAGCCGGGCCCTTGCGGCCCATCGGTAGCACGATGCCTGCCTTCAGGCCGGTGTCCTTGAGCGGCGTGCCGTCACGCATGGTCACGCCCATAGCAGCCCACTTCGACAGCGGCTGCTTGTTGGTGCGGCCGGTTTCTTCCCAGGCCATCTCGGCCGGTACCTTGACCTCTTCGATCCATGGCTCACCGCGTTTCCAGCCGCGCGACTGGATCTTCTTGCCGGTCGTCAGGATGACGTCGGCAGGGGTGTTGCGCAGGTCGACGATGCCGTCGCCATCGCCATCGACGCCACGCGCCAGATAGTCGGAGGGCAGGATCTGGGTCTGGCCGATCTCGCCTGCCCAGGCGCCCTGGACGTCGGCGGGCAGCACGTTGCGGTCGATCAGGGTGATCAGCGGAATGACCTGCGGCCGGAACAGGTCGGGGCGGCGGCAGTCATGCGCAAGGGTGACCAGCGCATTCAGCGAGTTGAAATTGCCCTGCACTGCGCCGAAGTCGGTTTCCAGCGCCCAGAAGGCGGCGATGACCGGGCCGGGCACGCCGAATTCCTGCTCGGCCATGGTGAAGAACTGGCCGTATTTCTGCAGGTTGGCGGCGCCATGCTTCAGCCGATAGTCGCTGATCATGCGCTCGGAGAACTGGGTAAAGGTCTGGGCGAACACGCCCTGGGCGCGGTCGCGCTCGAGCACCTTGGGATCGAGGGTGGCGTTTGCCAGGGCAGACAGGCCCTTTTCGCCGACACCGGCAGCGCGCGCCTCGTTGGCGAGGTTCTGCTTCCAGGTGGCGAAGTCGTCGCCGCATTCGGAGGTCACCGCGGGCGCGGCCGGGGTGACGGCAGCGGTATTCTGCGCGTTTGCCGGCATTGCGGCGGTGGCGAAAAGGGCGGCGACCAGCGCCTTGCTCAGCAGTTTCATGGGCAGCTCTCCTGCTTGACCGGTCAGGCCCTCGCGGAACGGCGAAAGCAGGCAGACGGCCAGCTCAATGTCTTGCCGCGCCTTCTACAGAACCCGGGCGAGGGCCGCACCCCCTCTTCTTGTCGCATCTGCCATGCGAAATGCGCAGCCCGGCGGTGCAGTCCGGGCTATCTGGTGTTGGCGGCGAGCCACTTCTTCCAGTGAGATTCGCTGCCGTTGAAGACGTTGATGTCGGCGTCGCCCCTGATGCCAGGCACGACACCGGTGCCGGTGTACTGCCAGAAGGTGAAGGGGTGGCTGCCGTATCGCGATGTCGGATGGCCGGCGACCGAACGCAGCCAGTAGGGATAACCGCGGAACGTCGACAGGTTGTTGTCGTCGAAGAAATCGATTGAGGTGTAGATGATCGGCTTCTTGCCGTAGTGTTGCTCGACCATTTCGAGGAAGATTTTCATCTCGCTGCGCACGGTGGCGGCGGGCGGACGAAGCTTGCAGCTCGGCGACTGCGGGTTCCATTCCATGTCGAGGATCGGCGGCAGCGACGAGCGCTCGTTGGGCACGTTCTGGATGAACCAGCGCGCCTGCTCGGCGGCGGGCCGGCAGAAATAGTAGAAATGGTAGGCGCCGCGTGGCACGCCGGCGGACTTGGTCTCGCGCCAGTGCTCGGCGAAATAGTCGTCGACGCGGTCGCCGCCCTCGGTCGCCTTGATGAAGGCGAAAGAAATGCCGCTGCCCTTGGCCTGCTGCCAGTCGATCGAGGTCTGGTACTTGGAGACGTCGGTGCCGTGGATGGCGTAGGTCCAGGGCGCGCCGCTTTCCCACTGATGCGGGTCGCTGTCGCTGAAGCGCGGGTTCTTGACCGAGACGGAGGCCATGCTGCCGGGGTTGCCGACAGGGCCAAGCGAAAGGGTATCGGAGGTCGAGCAAGCGCCGAGGAAGGCGAGCAGCACAAGAGCCGAAGCGCGGCGCATTACTTCTCCTTGCGACCGGCGGGAGCCGGCCAGAGCACATCGTTTATGGGGCGGGCCCTGCGGCCCGAATACTATTCCGATGGATCAGCGGTTTCCCCGAGACACCGCACATCCCCCTCTGTGATCGCCGATCATGGTTGATAAACCGTTGATCGCGCTCGACAGCCTCAAAGATTTGGCGGAGGAATGACGGCAATTCCATGGCGGACGCATGATGTCGGGGGCGGGGGAAGCAATGCGTATCATCGGCAAGATCCTGAAATGGCTGGTCGCCCTCATTGTCCTGGCGGTCGCTGGCATGTCAGCCTGGCTCTACTTCGCGCCACCGGCGCTGATCCGCGTCGGCTCCGGTTATGCTGCCAAGATCGTCTGTTCCAACGTCTTCATTGCCGGTCGTGACGCCAATCAGGTGCTGGCCGACGATGTCCAGGCGCCGGGCCATCCGTTGCTCAGGCTGATGTCGGTGAGCGTCGACCAGAGTGCGGGCACGGTGCGCGCGGGCCTGTTCGGCGTCTTCGGCAGGGGGCTGGCGGTTGCCCATGACGGTGCTGGCTGCAGCAACGTGCCCGACGGCGACATCACTGCGGCAGCACTCGGCGCTGTTCCTGCGGCACCCGCGGCCAATGCCGAGGCGCTGTGGCCGGAGGGCGAGAAGGTTGATGCCTCGCAGAACCCGGCGATTGCTGCCGTTCTCGACGATGCGGCGCTGGCCGGTCCGGGCATGCGCGCCATCGTCGTGGTGCAGAATGGCCGGATCGTCGGCGAACGCTATGGCGAGGGATTTGCTGCATCGACACCGCTGCTCGGCTGGTCGATGACCAAGACGGTGACCGCCGCGATCATCGGCACGCTCGTCGGCGACGGCAAGATGTCGGTCGACAAGACCGCGCTGTTCGAGCCGTGGAAGGCCGACGGACGCGCGGCAATCAGCCTGGCCGATCTCATGGCGATGTCGAGCGGGCTGGAGTTCAACGAAGATTACGGCGACGTCACCGATGTCACCCGCATGCTCTATCTCGAGCCCGACATGGCAGGTTTCGCCGCAGCCAAGCCGTTGGCTGCCGACGTCGGCAAGAAATTCTCCTATTCCAGTGGCACGACGCTGCTTCTGTCGCGGCTGTGGCAGGATGCCGTCAGCGACCCGGCCAAGGCCTTGGCCTGGCCGCGCGAAAAGCTGTTCGGGCCGCTCGGCATGACCAGTGCCGTGCTGGAGGCCGATGCGCGCGGCACCTTCGCCGGCTCGTCC
>Ga0209902_100774_pt1 | contig 25083 bp, 22 predicted proteins | sample FECB27metaG_FD_188304 | JGI IMG/M metagenome (GOLD analysis project Ga0209902, IMG submission 188304) | Cyanobacterial communities from the Joint Genome Institute, California, USA - FECB-27 (SPAdes) (version 2) | ecosystem: Environmental > Aquatic > Thermal springs > Hot (42-90C) > Microbial mats...
GCCCTCCCCCAGAGGGGGAGGGAGAAAGGCAAGAAGGCAGGCAGTTGGGGGATTACTGGTAGCCCTTGGGGAACGGGTCGGGCTTGATCAGCTCCGCCGACTCCGCCACCACCTTGAAGGTCCCGTCCGGCTGGCCCTGGCCGATGCGCGCCTTGCTCCACAGGTGGTGGTTCGCGTCGAGCTTCACGTAGCCCTCGGGCGCGGTCTTGAGTTCGATGCCCGGCGAGCCCGCCACCACCTTGTCGACGTCGAAGCTGCCGGCCTTCTCGACCGCGGCCTTCCACAGCCACGGGCCGAGGTAGCCGGCCTGCGTGACGTCGCCGATCACCGCGTCCTTGCCGTACTTGGCCTTGAAGGCGGCCACGAACTTCTTGTTGTTCTCGTTGTCGAGCGACTGGAAGTACTTCATCGACGAGTAGAAGCCCGCGAAGTTCTCGCCGCCCACGCCGGTCATCTCGTCCTCGGTCACGGCCAGGGTCAGCAGGAACTGCTTGTCGCCCGTGATGCCCGCGGCCTTGAGCTGCTTGTAGAAGGCCACGTTCGAGCCGCCCACCACGGCCGCGAAGATGCAGTCGGGCTTGGCGACCTTGATCTTGTTGATCAGCGAGTTGAAGTTGGTGTGGCCCAGAGGGTAGTACTCCTCGCCCTTGACCGAACCCTTCTGGAAGTTCTCGATGTGCTTGCGCGCGATCTTCATCGAGGTGCGCGGCCAGATGTAGTCGGAGCCGACGAGGAAGAATGTCTTCGCCTTCTTCTCCTTCGCGCCCCAGTCCAGGCCCCAGATGATCTGCTGCGTGGCTTCCTGGCCCGTGTAGATCACGTTCTTGCTCTGCTCCAGGCCTTCGTAGAAGGTCGGGTAGTACAGCAGGCCGTTCTCCTTCTCGAACACCGGCAGTACGGCCTTGCGCGAGGCGCTGGTCCAGCAGCCGAAGACGGCCGCGACCTTGTCGTTGACCAGCAGCTTCTTCGACTTCTCGGCGAAGGTCGGCCAGTCGGAGGCGCCGTCTTCCTTGATGACCTTGATCTTGCGGCCCAGGATGCCGCCCATGGCGTTGATCTGGTCGATCGCGAGCTGCTCGGCCTGGATCGAGCCGGTCTCCGAGATCGCCATCGTGCCGGTGGACGAATGCAGCTGGCCCACCGTCACCTCGGTGTCGGTCACGGCGAGCTTGGTGGTGTTGACCTTGGCCGTGGGGAACTGGCCCTGGCCGAAGCTCAGGCCGCTCAGGCCCATCACGGGCAGCGCGGCGGCGCCTTGCAGCAGGCGGCGACGACGCAATGCCAGGGCATCGAGGGAAAGATCGGAATCACGCGACATCGAAGAACTCCAGCAGGTTGAGGAAAGTACAGGCCGCGCACCATCGAAGTGCATCTGACGGTGCGGCTGGCACCATGGCTGGAACTTTAGAAATCACTGGCCGCTGCGCGAATACGTCATTCAACGTAGCGGCCTGCGCATCGCCTGCCCGCAGACTCGCGGGACCGACGACGACGGACCGGGGGGCGCACGGCGGGCACGGAGCGCTTCTTGCAATGCAGCTGCACCATGCCGATCCCCTCGCCGTCGCCGTCTCCACGAGACACCCCGATGCCTTCCGTCAATTCCGTGAGCGGGCAGAAGATCTTTCGCATCCGACGCGACTACAACGCCTGGGTCGCGAACGAGACGCTGGAGGACTACGCGCTGCGCTACACGCCGCGCAGCTTCCGCAAGTGGTCGGAGTTCCGGGTCGCGAACGCCGCCTTCGGCGCCACGTCCTTCCTCGCGCTCGAGGCCATCGGCGGCGCGATCGCACTGAGCTACGGCTTCTCGAACGCGCTATGGGCGATCCTGGTGGTGGGGCTGATCACCTTCCTCACGGGCCTGCCGATCTCCTACTACGCGGCGCGCCACGGCGTCGACATGGACCTGCTCACGCGCGGCGCCGGCTTCGGCTACCTGGGCTCCACCCTCACCTCGCTGATCTACGCCAGCTTCACCTTCATCTTCTTCGCGCTCGAGGCCGCCATCCTCGCGCTCGCGCTGCAGATGTACCTCGACTGGCCGCTGTGGCTGCTCTACCTGGTGTCCTCGCTGGTCATCATTCCGCTGGTGGCGCGCGGCATCACGCTGATCTCCGGGCTGCAGCTGTGGACGCAGCCGATCTGGATCGTGCTGTTCGTCTGCCCCTTCGTCGCGGTGCTGGTGAAGAAGCCCGAGCTCTATGCCGACTTCACCGGCCTCGTGGGCCGGGTCTCGAACAGCAGCGGCTTCGATCCGCTGATGTTCGGCGCCGCCGCCACGGTCGCCTTCTCGCTGGTGGTGCAGATCGGCGAGCAGGTCGACTACCTGCGCTTCCTGCCCGAGAAGACGGCCGCCAACCGCGCGCGCTGGTGGACCGCGGTGCTGGTGGCCGGGCCGGGCTGGATCGTGCCGGGCATGCTCAAGATGATGGGCGGCGCCTTCCTGGCCTTCCTCGCGCTGCAGCACGAGATCCCGGCCAACCACGCGATCGAGCCGACACAGATGTACCTCACGGGCTTCGCCTACGTGCTGCGCGACCCGGCTTGGATCCTCGGCATCACGGTGCTGTTCGTGGTGGTCTCGCAGATGAAGATCAACCTCACGAACGCCTATGCCGGCTCGCTGGCCTGGTCGAACTTCTTCGCGCGGCTCACGCACAGCCATCCGGGCCGCGTGGTGTGGCTGGTGTTCAACGTCGTGATCGCGATCCTGCTGATGGCGCTGGGCGTGTTCGCCGCGCTCGAACACGTGCTGGGCTTCTACAGCAACATCGCGATCGCCTGGGTCGGCGCGCTGGTGGCCGACCTGGTCATCAACAAGCCGCTGGGCTGGAGCCCGAAGACCATCGAGTTCAAGCGCGCCCATCTCTACGACATCAACCCCGTGGGCCTGGTCGCCACGCTGGTGGCGGCTGCCCTCGCGATGCTGGCCTACTCGGGCGCCATCGGCCAGTGGGCGCGCTCCTTCTCGCCCTTCATCGCGCTGGCCACCGCGCTCGCGGTCTCGCCGCTTCTGGCCTGGCGCACGCGCGGGCGCTACTACCTCGCGCGGCGCGACATCGCGCACTGGACGCCGGGGCAGATCGTCAAGTGCTCAGTCTGCGACAACGGCTTCGAATCGGAGGACATGGCCCACTGCCCGGCCTACAGCGCGCCGATCTGCTCGCTGTGCTGCACGCTCGAATCGCGCTGCCACGACCGCTGCAAGACCGACTCGCGCGCGGCCGAGCAGATGAGCGGCTGGCTGCAGTCGCTGCTGCCACCGGCGCTGTCGGCGCGGCTCAACTTCCGCGTCGCGCACTACCTGATGGTGGCGGCCTCGCTGGTGGCGCTGCTGGCCACGGTGATGGGCGTGGTCTACGCGCAGGAGGCGATCACCGGCGCCAGCGCCATCGACCCGCGACTGCGCGACGCCTTCCTCAAGGTCTTCACCCTGCTGTCGCTGGTGGCGGCGGTGGCGGCCTGGTGGGTGGTGCTGGGCAGCGAGAGCCGGCAGATGGCGCAGGAGGAGTCGAACCGCCACAACCACCTGCTCACGCTCGAGATCGAGGCCCACCAGCGCACCGATGCCGCGCTGCAGGCCGCCAAGGAAGCGGCCGAGGCGGCCAACCAGGCCAAGACCCGCTACGTGGCCGGCATGACGCACGAGCTGCGCACGCCGCTCAACAGCATCCTGGGCTATTCGCAGATCCTGCTCAAGGGCGACGCCGCGCTGCCGCCGCGCGAGGCGGTGCAGACCATCCACCGCAGCGGCGAGCACATGCTGGGGCTGATCGACGGCCTGCTCGACCTGGCGCGCATCGAGGCCGGCCGGCTGCAGCTCGAGCCGGCGCCGCTAGCGCTGCCGGCCTTCCTCGACCAGGTGGTGCACATGGTGCGGCCGCAGGCCGAGAACAAGGGCCTGGCCTTCGTCTACACCCATGCCGGGCGGCTGCCGCCCTGGGTGCATGCCGACGCCAAGTGGCTGCGCCAGATCCTCATCAACCTGCTGACCAACGCCGTGCGCTTCACCGACAGCGGCACCGTCACGCTGCACGTGGACGCGCGCCGCGAGGTGCTGCGCTTCGACGTGATCGACACCGGCATCGGCGTGGCGCCGCAGGACCACCAGCGCATCTTCCTGCCCTTCGAACGCGGTGCCGCGGGTCGCCGGCGCGGCGAGCCCGGCACCGGGCTGGGCCTCACCATCACCGGGCTGCTGACCTCGCTGATGGGTGGCGAGCTCAAGCTGGCCGACACCTCCTCGGCCGGCAGCACCTTCAGCGTGCGCGTCTACCTGCGCGCGGTGGCCGACCCCGGCCCGCAGGCCAAGGCCGGCGCGCTGCGCCAGCCGGTGTCGGGCTACCTCGGCGAGCGCCGCACGCTGCTGGTGGTCGACGACCAGCCGGTGCAGCGCCAGATGCTGGCCGGCATGCTCGCGCCGCTGGGCTTCGAGGTGCGCGAGGCCGCGAGCGGCACCGAGTGCCTCGACAGCCTGCGCGAGGAGCTGCCCTCGGCGATCCTGCTCGACCTCAGCATGGACGACCTCGACGGCTGGCAGACCGCGAGCCTGGTTCGCGCCTCGGGCTTCGATGCGCTGCCGATCATCATCGTCTCGGCCAACATGTTCGAGAACCAGGCCGAGCGCCTGCGCGCCGCCGGCTGCCAGGCTTTCGTGGGCAAGCCGGTGATCGAGTCGGAACTGATCGCCACGCTCGAGCGCCACCTCGGCCTCGAATGGCTCGATGCCGCCGACGCGCTGCGCCCCCGGGCCGACGAAGAACTCGCGCCGGTTCGCCCGCCGCGGCTGCTGCTCGGCGAGGACGACCGCGCCGAGCTGATGCGGCTGGTGCAGATGGGCCACGTGCGCGGCCTGCACCAGGCGCTCGACCGGCTGGCCGCCCAGTCGCCGGGCGCGGCCGCCACCTGCACCTGGCTGCGCGGCATGGTCGCGCGCTTCGAACTCGACTCCCTCCGCAAGGCCCTCGCCGAAGATGCAGACACCCTCGCCTCCCCTTCCTGAAGCCGAACGCCCCGTGGTGCTGGTGGTGGACGACGCCCCCAGCAGCCTCGGCATGCTGTGCGACACGCTCGAGGCCAGCGGCTACACCGTGCTGGTGGCGGCCGACGGCGAATCGGCGCTGCAGCGGCTCGAACTGGTGGTGCCCGACGCCATCCTGCTCGACGGCATGATGCCCGGCCTCTCGGGCTTCGAGACCTGCCGCCGCATCAAGGCCGACGCGGCGCTCGCGCACATCCCGGTGATCTTCATGACCGGCCTCTCGGAAACCGCCGACGTGGTCGAGGGCTTCGAATGCGGCGGCGTCGACTACGTGGTGAAGCCGATCCGCGCGCAGGAGGTGCTGGCGCGCCTGCACACCCATGCGCGCAACGCCCGCATCACGCGCATGGCGCGCGACGCGGTCGACGTGGCCGGCATGGGCGTGGTCTTCGTCGATGCGCGCGGGCGCGTCGCCTGGCGTTCGCCGCAGGCCGGCCTGTGGCTGCATGCGCTGGGCGAGGCACGCGCGCCGGGCCTGCTGCCGCGCGCGCTCGAGGCCGCGCTGGCGCCCGGCGCCACCCTCGGCGTGGTCACGGCGGCCGGCATCCGGCTGTCGGTGCGCAACCTCGGCGCGGCCGCATTGGGCGAGACCATGCTGCTGTTCGCCGTGCAGCGCGAGGGCGCGGGCGGCGCCTCGTCGGCGCGGCTGGCCGAGGCCGCGCTCACGCCGCGCGAGACCGAGGTGCTGTCGTGGCTCGCCAAGGGCAAGACCAACCGCGACATCGGCGAGATCCTCGGCACCAGCCCGCGCACGGTGAACAAGCACCTCGAGCACATCTTCGAGAAGCTCGGCGTGGAGACCCGCGCGGCAGCCGCGGCGCTGGCCAGCGGGCAATTCGACTAAGGCGCCCTTCTCAGGCGTTGCTGGTCGCGCGCACTTCCTCGATCGTGGTCTGGCCCGCCAGCACCTTCTCGATGCCGTCCTGCCGCAGCGTGCGCATGCCTTCCTTCAACGCCGCCTGCAGCAGCTCCTCGGCGCGCGCGCCGCTCTGCACCAGCCGGCGCAGCTCCTTCGAGACCGTCATCAGCTCGTGGATGCCGACGCGCCCGCGAAAGCCCGTCTTCGCGCAGTGCTCGCAGCCCGCGCCGCTGTGCAGGTGCAGCCGCCCGTCGCGGCCGAAGCGCTGCAGCCAGCCATCGAGCGTGGCCTGCCGGCGCGCCGGGATCTCCTCGGCCGGGAAGGCGTGCAGGTAGTCGGCCAGCAGCTCCTCGACCGCCTCCTCGCTCGCGGGCGCGCTGCGCACGCAGTGACCGCAGATGCGGCGCACCAGCCGCTGCGCCAGCACCGCGAGCAGCGAGTCGGCGAAGTTGAACGGGTCCATGCCCATGTCGAGCAGGCGCGTCACGGTCTCGGGCGCGCTGTTGGTGTGCAGGGTCGACAGCACCAGGTGGCCGGTCAGCGAGGCCTCGATCGCGGTCTTTGCGGTCTCCTCGTCGCGGATCTCGCCGACCATGATCACGTCGGGATCGGCGCGCACGAAGGCGCGCAGCGCCTTGGCGAAGGTCCAGCCGATGCGCGGATTGATCTGCACCTGGCGCAGCCCGTTCTGCGTGATCTCCACCGGGTCCTCGGCGGTCCAGATCTTGCGCTCGGGCGTGTTGATGTGCATGAGCGCCGAGTGCAGCGTGGTGGTCTTGCCCGAGCCCGTGGGCCCCACGCACAGCACCATGCCGTAGGGCCGCTCCACCGCGTGGGTCAGGCGCCGCAGGTTGTCGGGCGACAGGCCCAGCGACTGCATCGGCAGCGGCTTGGCCGAGGCCAGGATCCGCATCACCACGTCTTCGAGGCCGTTGTTGGTGGGAATGGTCGCCACGCGCAGCTCGATCTTGTGCTGCGGCGAGTACTTGGCGAAGTTGATCTTGCCGTCCTGCGGGTTGCGCTTCTCGCTGATGTCGAGGTCGCACATGATCTTCACGCGCGCCACGATCGCGTTGCGATAGCTCGGCGGCAGCTCGAGGTAGGTGTAGAGCAGCCCGTCGCGGCGAAAGCGGATGCGCGTCTTCTCCTGGCCCGGGTAGCTCTCGATGTGGATGTCGGAGGCGCCGTCGCGGTGCGCCTCCTGGATCATGCTGTTGATCATGCGCACCAGCGAGTTGTCCGACTGCTCGATCGGCGACTCCGCGGGCGCCGGCGCCGGGCCCTCCTTCTCGAGCGTCTGCAGCAGTTCGCTGGTGCCGGCCATGTCGAACTCGAGCGGACGCATCGGGTCGAGATTGGCCGCGCCGCCGCCACCGCCGTCGGCCACGTCGCCGATCTTCTCGTAGGCCGCGGCCAGCACGCTGTCGAGGTCCAGGCACTGGCCCACGACCGGGATCACCTTCATCTGCGCGACGAACTGCACCTCGTCGATCACCGAATAGCGGCTCGTGGGATCGTCGATCGCGATCACCAGCCGCCCCTCGTGCAGCATCAGCGGCATGACCTGCAGCCGCCGCGCCACCGCGTGGCCCACCTTGCGCAGCGCCTCGGCCGCGGGCGGGAACACATGCAGGTTGACCAGCGGATAGCCCATCTTGCGCACCAGCGCGGTCTGCAGCTGGCCGCGGCTCACGGCGCCCATGCGCACCAGCGTCTCGCCCAGCGGCACCAATGGTTCGCGGCGCTGCTGGCGCAGCCCGGCGGCGAGCTGGTCGCCGGTGATCATGCCCAGCGCGACCAGCGCCTCGCCGATCCGCGTGATCGGCATCCGGCTCTGCGCATCGAGCGCGCGCACGAGCTGCTCGGGCAAGGCGACTTCGGCGAATGACATGGCTTGTTCTTTTCCTGTTGTTGGGTTGGGCGGCGCGCCGGATGGCGATGCGATCGCGGCGCGCGGGATGCAAGATCGTAGAGCGCCGCGCGAGGGCCCGCTACCCGGCGGGACTCCTGAGTACGCAAGTTTTCAATCCGGGGAAAGCGGGAATATGCCCGGGACGCTGCGGGATAGCTCCAATGGAGGCCTTGCGCGAGCTCCAGAGAATCGGACGCCCCACCTACGACAGCCGTCACCACCGAATCTCCCGTGAAGATCAATTCGATCCGCGATTTTCTTGCCGTCGCCGAGCACGGAAGCCTGCGTTCCGCCGCGCGCCATCTGGGCCTGGCGCAACCCGCCATGACGCGCAGCATCCAGGAGCTCGAGCGCGAACTGGGAACCACCTTGTTCGAGCGGCGCGCCAAGGGGGTGCAGCTCACGGTGATGGGAGAGGTCCTGCTGCGGCGCGCGCAGTCGGTGCGCAGCGAACTTGCCCGCGCCAAGGAAGAGATCGAGCAGCTCAAGGGCGCGGTCCACGGCCATATCCGGATGTGCCTGTCGGGCGTCGCGCACATGGTGCTGCTGGCCGAATCGCTGCCGTCGTTCCGGCAGCGCTTTCCCGCGGTGGCGCTGGAGGTGGTGGACGCCGTGCTGTCGCGGGTCCAGTCCGAACTGATCGACGGCACGATGGATTTCTACGTCGGTCCCGTGCACGGCAAGCTCACGGGCGAACTCGCGGTGGAGAAGCTCTTCGACAACCAGCGCGTCGTGCTGGGCCGCAAGGGCCACCCGCTGGCCGGCGCGCGCTCGCTGCGCGAGATCGCGGACGCCGAATGGATCACGACCTCGATGGCGCAGCCCGCCGAGGACGAGCTTCACCTCATCTTCAGGAGGAACGGCCTCCCCGTGCCCCGCTCGGTGGTGCAGGGGCATTCGGCGCTCACCTTCTTCTTCGTGGTGGCGAACTCCGACCTGCTGGCGATGCTGCCGGTGCAATGGGCGCGAACCCCGCTGTTCCGCGGTTTCCTGCAGACCATCGAGGTGATGGATCCGCTGGTCGCGCCGCCGATCTGCCTCGTGCACCGCCAGGGCATGCCGCTGACGCCGGCCGCGCAGTACTTCTGCGACATGGTGCGGCGCGCCGCGCTGCACGTCTGAGCGTCAGGCGGCCGGCGCGTCCTCCGGGCCGCGCACATGCGTCACGAGGGTGCCGAGCGCGCCGACCTGCAGCACGACCGTGTCGCCCGGCGCGAGGAATTCGCCGCGGCCCGCGCCGACGCCGGCGGGCGTGCCGGTCAGCAGAAGATCGCCGGGATACAGCGTCACCAACCGCGACAGCCGGGCGATCTGCTCCGCGACCGAATAGATCATTTCGGAAGTGTTCGACTGCTGCTTGATCTCGCCGTTGACCCACAGGCTCAGCGCGAGGTCCTGCGGGTCGGGCACATCGGCGGCGGGCGTGATCCAGGGCCCGATGGGGCAGGCACCCTCGAAGCCCTTCTGCCCGATCCAGTCGAAGTGCATCGGCGTGCCGGGCTGGGCGTTCGGCCGCCGGAACAGATCGCGCGCCGAGAGGTCGTTGGCTGGCAGATAGCCGGCCACGCAACGCAGCGCCTCTTCCACGCGTGCATGCCGCACCTTGCGGCCGATGACCACGCCGAGCTCGCCCTCCCAGTCGAGCTGCGTGCAGCCCGGCGGCATGGCAACCGTCGCATTCGGGCCCACCACGCAGCCGCGCGAGGGCCGCACGAAGTGCCACGGCGGATTGCCGGCCGCCTTCGGGTCGACGACGCCGGTGCGGCCGGTGACGCGCGCCATCTCCCGCACATGGTCGCGGTAGTTCGCGCCCGCGCCGTAGACGGTGCCCGGATACAGCAGCGGTGCGTGCGGCACCACCTCGGCCAGCGCGGCCACGGGAGCCGGACCGCTGCCCAGATGCCGGGCGATCGCTGCCAGCGACGCATCCCAGTCGGCCAGCAGCTCGAGCATGCTCACGCCGCCGGGCGATGGGCCGCCGCGAAGCACGGGGGCCGCGTCGAACACCTGCTCGCCGACCAGCAGGCCGGCGCGCGGCGGCTGGTCCGCGCCGAGTGAGTAGGTCAGGAGCTTGAAGGAGGAAGGAGTCTGCATGGAAGGCTCGCAAGCAAGAGTGAAGTGAAGTGAAGTGAAGTGGAGGAAAGGGATTTACTCGGCCTTGAGGCCGGTGCGGCGCACCTGCTCGCCCACCTGCGCGGCGTCTTCGCGCATCAGCGCGGCCATCCGAGCCGGCGTGCTCGACAGGACGCTGACGCCCAGGCGCCGGTAGCGCTCGATCAGCTCGGGCGCGCGCAATGCACGCGCGATCCGCTCGTTCATCGCCTCGACCACCGCGGCGGGCGTACCGCGCGGCGCCACCAGCCCGACGAAGGCTTCGGCCTGGAACCCCGAAGGGCCGCCGGCTTCGGACACGGTGGGCACTTCGGGCATCAGTTCCGAACGCTGCGCGGACGTCACCGCGAGGATCCGCACCTTGCCGGCCTCGACCAGCGGCTGCACCGAATTGAGCACGGTCATGTTGAAGTCGACCTCGCCCCTGGCCACCGAGGCGAGGCCGCCGTCCTTGTAGGGCACCGCGAGCATCCGGGCGCCGATCATGTGGCCCAGCACCTCGGTCGCCAGGTGCTGGGCCGCGCCGATGTAGGCCACGCTGTAGCTGACCCGGCCCTCCCCTGCCCTGGCCGCGGCGAGCAGCTGTCGCAGGTCGACGAAGTGGCTGTCGGCCTTCACGGCCAGGAAGAAGGGCGCACGGTAGAGCGTGGCCACCGGCACCATGTCCTCCTCGACCTTGTACGGCGCGGGCATCAACGCAGGAACGATGCTCAGGTGGGCATTGCTGACCAGCAGCAGGGTATGGCCGTCGGGACGCGCACGCTTGAGCGCCGATATGGCGATCAATCCATTGCCGCCGGGCAGCGGCTCGATCACGAGGTTCTCGCCGCCCTGCCGCGCCATCTGCTCGCCGAGCACCCGCATGGCGACGTCCGGTCCGATGCCTGCGGGGAAGGCGGAAATGATCCGCACGGGACGCTGCGAAAGCGCCTGCGCCGCCGCGGGCGCAGCGAAGGCGAACGGCATCGCGGCGCCCATCAGTTGCATCCATGCGCGCCGGGACAGTCCTCGGCCCTCTCGCAGTTCGCGGTTCATCGTGAGTCTCCCTGTGTTGCCTAATGTGCCCGGCCAGGCGCAAGCGCCACGTCGGTGCTGCCATCGTAGGAACCGGCGCAGGCCCGCGGAAGATGGAAGAGATGCACCGGCGATAGCGCTTTCGCATCGCTGACCCTGCGTGCGCACGAGCGATGCGGCGCCGCTATCGCCGGGCCGAAGTTGCCATCTTCTGGCGCGCTGTCATGCAACCTAGATTCCGCGGGCGGCCGGCCGGCGCCTCGCGCGCCGCGCAACGCAACCGCGCCATCCAATCAGGGAGACATCGCATGACAGACCTCAAGACGGGCGCCGTCGCCGCCTGCGTACTCGGCGCGTCCGCCGCTTGCGCGCAGAGCCAGCTCACGCTCTACGGGCGGTTGGACGCCTCCATCAACGCATTGCATTTCTCGGGGCCGCGCCATGCCAGCGTGCGCACCCTTTCCAGCGATTCCTCGCACTGGGGCATGCGCGGCAGCGAGGACCTGGGCGCGGGCCTGCAGGCGATCTTCAAGCTGGAGAGCCAGTTCCAGGTGGATTCGGGTGCGCCGGGCAGCAAGACCACCTACTTCAACCGGGAGAGTTATGTCGGCCTGCGAAGCAGCACCTTCGGCACCCTGACCCTGGGCTCGCACCTCTCACCCCATGTGGGTCTCACCTTCAAGGCCAGTCCCTTCGAGCGTGCTTACCTCGGCAACGTCGTGGCGCTGTTCCAGGGCGCGCCGCGCGGCTACCAGTTGATGCAGAACAACGCGCTGGCCTACACCAGTCCGGACTGGCGCGGCGTCACGCTGCGCTTCATGGCGGGACTGTCCGAGGGCGCCGCCCCGAGCAATACGCGCAGCTTCGGGCTGGAATACGCGGCGGGCCCGTGGTGGCTCGGTGTCACGCACGATGCACTGAAGGTGTCCGCCGAGTCGGTCGGGCTGCCGACGGCGCAGCCCGCCGTTCGTTCGCGCACCACGGTGCTCGGTGCCTCCTACGACTTCGGCGTCGTCCGCGTCATGGCCTACTACCAGAGCAACCGTGCGCAGCGGCTGCCGAGCGTCGACGGCTGGATGCTCGGCGCCGTGGCGCCGCTGGGCAGCGGCCAGGTCCGCGTGGGCTACAGCAGGAACAGCATCACGCACGACACGCGCGCGACACAGCTCACGCTCGGCTATGTCCATTTCCTGTCGAAGCGCAGCTCGCTCTACACCACCGTCTCGAAGATCTGGAACGAGGGCTCGAAGGCCGTGTTCCTGCCCGCGCGGCAGGACATCGGCGCGACCGGGCTTCCCCTCGCCGGCCAGGACGTGCGCGCTGTCCAGGTCGGGATCCGGCACCTGTTCTGAATGGGTGCCACGCACGCGTGCCGCGCGGGCGCCTAGTGCGCGCTCGCCGTCGTGCCGCGCCTATAGCGCCGCACCGCCTCCGCGTCCCAGGCCATCCCGTGGCCGGGCCGGTCGGGTGGCGTCACGAAGCCGTCGCGCACCTCCAACGGCTGCTGCAGGATCGCATCGGCCCAGTCGACGTACTCGAGCCAGTGCGCCGTGGGCGTGGCGGCCATCAGGTGCGCGCTGACCTCGGGGAACAGGTGCGACGAGCATTCGATGCGCGCCGCGTCGGCCAGCGCCGCGGCCGCCATCCAGCCGCTCACGCCACCGATGCGCTCGAGGTCGGGCATCACGAGGTCGCTCGCACCCTGCGCGAGCGCCTGCGCCATCGCGCGCGGGCCCTGGAAGTTCTCGCCGATCTGCACCGGCGTGCGCAGCAGCGAGGCCAGCGCATGCGTGGTGGCGTAGTCGTCGTGCGCGACCGGCTCCTCGATCCAGTACAGCCCCTCGCCGTCGAGCTGCAGGCAGCGTTCCCGCGCGGCATTCGCACTCAGGCCCTGGTTGAAGTCGGCCATGAGCGCGATGTCGTCGGCGAGGGCCGCGCGCACGGCGCGTACCGTCGCGAGGTCGGCCTCGGCCGACGGGCGGCCGAGCCGCATCTTGATCGCGCGAAAGCCCTCGCCGACCAGCGCTCGGGCTTCGTCGGCCGCGGCCTGCGCATCGATCAGCCCGAGGCCGTTGCTGTTGTAAGCCGGCACGGGCCGGAGCGGCGCGCCCAGCAGCCGCGCGAGCGGCAAGCCCGCCGCGATGGCCAGTGCATCCCAGCAGGCGACGTCGATGCCCGCCATGACCATCGAAGCGAGGCCGCGCGCGCCCGGCAGTCGAAAGCGCGCCTCGAGCGCGCGCCGCACATCGGCCGGCGCCGCGCTGGTGCCGGCCAGCAGCGCGCTGGCGTCGCGCACCAGGGCCAGCGCCGCCTCGCCGGCGGCGGGCAGGTAGCAGAACAGATAGGCGCGGCCCGTGACGTCCTGATCGGTCAGCAGGTCGACCAGCAGCAGCGGCGCCTCGGTGATGCGCATGGCGCTCGTGCCGAGCGCGCGGCGCATGGGCACCACGACCAGCGTGGCCTCGATGGCGCGGACCCTCGGTGCCGTGCTCATCGAAGGGCCTGCGCCTCGGGAGGAGCCCGGCGGCTCATGCGGGCCGCCCTTCGGCATGCACCGAGAGAATGTCGAACACCGCGCGGTTGCACGGCGTGGCCACGCCCAGGCGCTCGCCGCGCGCGACCACGTCGCCGCTGAGCCACTGCACCTCCAGGCGGCTGCCGCGCTCGAGGTCGTGGTGCATCGACGAAGTCATCGTCGCAGGCACCTGATCGCAGAAGGCCATGCGGTCGTCGGCGTAGTCCGGCGGCAGCGACACGCCCTCGGCCCGCGCGACCTGCACCACCTCGTCCATCAGCCCGCGCAGGAAGCCGCGCGAGCGCGCGAGTTCGCGGATCGGTCCGATCGGCGTGCGCACCGTGCTGGTCGCACCCGAGAGCCCGACGAGGAACACGAACTTCTCCCAGATCGTCCGGCGGATGTCACCGCTGAGTTCGACGTCGATGGCCGCATCCATGCAGGCCTCGCGAAAGCGCGCGGTGCGCTCGCTCGGCTGCCCGTCGTATTCGCCGAAGACCAGCTTCTGCATCGCGCCCGAATGGCGGATCAGCCCGGGCTCGGCAATGGTCGCGGCGATGTAGCAGACGCCCCCGACCACATGCGCGTCGCCCAGCACGCCGCGCAGCACCTCGTCCTTCACCACCCCGTTCTGGAACGACACCACCGCGGTGTCCGCGCGCAGCAATGGCCGGATGGCCGCGGCCGCGCTTTCCGTGTCCCAGAGCTTGACGCCGAACAGCACGAGGTCGGTGGGCCCGGCCTCCTCGGGACGGTCGGTGAGCTTCGGATGGCGCAGGTGCAACCCGCCGCGCGGGCTCTCGACGCGCAAGCCCTGCTCGCGCAGCGCGGCCAGATGTCGGCCGCGCGCGATGAAGGTGACGTCGTGGCCCGCGTTCGCGAGCCGTGCGCCGAAATAGCCCCCGACACCGCCGGTGCCCATGACCGTGATCTGCATGCCTGTCTCCTGTTTCCGTGGTCTTTCGATCTTTGCGTCAATGCGCCGGACTCGGCGCCACCAGCGTGGCCAGCGCGGAGCGCACGATGCCTTCGAGCAGCGCTCGCTCGGGTCGTGCGCGCGCGAGCACGCGGATGCCCATCAAGGCGCCGAGCAGCAGCCGCGCCGCGTCCCGGGCGTCCACGCTGGAAGCGATGTCGCCGTTCTCATGGCCGCGCTGCACGCAGCGGCGAAAGAACGCCTCGATCTGCTTGAGCTCTTCGGCGACCACGAGGCGAAACTCGGGGTCGTGCGGCGCCACCTCGAGCGCCGCGTTCACCAGCATGCAGCCGCGGTACTCGCCGTCGTTCATCGAACGCTCGACGATCTCGTCCAGAAAGGCCGCGACGGCCTCGCGCGGCGCCAGCGGCTCGAAGCGCGAGATGCGGTTGCGCACGCTCATGTCCAGATAGTGCTGCAGCGAGCGGCGGTAGAGCGACAGCTTGTCGCCGAAGGCGTTGTACAGGCTCGCGCTCGTGAGTCCCATGCCCTCGGCCAGCTCGCGCACCGAAGTGACCTCGTAGCCGCGCGACCAGAACTGCTGCATGGCCGCTTCGAGCACCGCGTTTTCGTCGAACTGTCGAGGCCTTGCCATGAACCTTCCGCCTTGCTTCGGTAGATGAGACGCCATTATGTATCAAGTGTTCTAAAACCTGCTCGACGTCTAGACGCATGACGTTCCGGTCGATCGATCGGTGCTCGACGGCCCGGGCCCGCGCTCAATCCCCGAAGCGATCACCGAAGTCGAAGATGTCGTCGTGCTGGAAGCCTTCGTAGTGCTGGATCTCCCACCAGTTGTGGTCGAGGTCCTGCAGGTAGAACGCGTACACGCCATGCTGGCTCTGGAGATCGGTCACCGCGCGGATGCCGTAGGCCTCCTTCATCGCCAGGGTGGCGGCATAGGCCGCGTCGACGCTCTGCCGGCTGCCGACATCCAGGCCCCAGTGGTTGAGCAGCCCCACGGGATTGAGGCGATCGCCCACCTGCACGCAGATCACGTGGAAGCGCAGGCCGCAGCGCACCGCCATCGCGGAGCGCGCATGGCGCACGCATTCCAGGCCCAGGAACTCCTCGTAGAAGCGGCGCGACGCGCCGAGATCGGCCACCTCCAGCGTGCCGTGGGACATCACGTAGGGACGGATCACGGCAAGCTCGTTCGGGGTCGGGACGCTGGCGGGTTGTGGAATCGGCATCGGTCGGGTGTCCATGGGGCGTGGGAACTCAGGAAGGGATCGGGTCGCCGGCCTTTTCGCTGGCGGTGAGGAAGGCATCAGCGTGGAAGTCGACGGCCGGCAGGCCGCAGCGTTCGGTGAAATCGCGCCGCGCCGCCGCCACCATGCGCGGGCCGCCGCAGGCATAGACCTCGGTGCCCGACAGGTCGGACCAGTCCTCGATCACGGCCGCGTGGACGTGGCCGATGCGGCCCGTCCAGCCGCCGTCCACGGGCGCCGAAAGCACGGGGGTGTAGCTGATGCGGTCGTGACGCTGCGCCCAGCCGCGCGCCATGTCGTCGGCATAGAGATCGGCGCGCCGGCGGCCGCCCCAGTAGATGTGCAGGGACCGCCGCACGCCCCGGTGCAGCGCGTCCTCGACGATGGACCGGATCGGCGCGAAGCCGGTGCCGCTGGCCAGCAGGATCGCGGGCCGATCGGCGTCGCGCAGGAAGAAGGTGCCCCAGGGCGCCTGCAGCCGCACCATGTCGCGCAGCTTGATGGCGCCGCGAAAGAGCCGGTCCGTGAAGCTGCCGCCCGGCACATGGCGGATGTGGAATTCCAGGTGCGGCAGTTCGTGCGCATCCGGCCGGTTGGCGATGGAGTAGCTGCGCGTGCAGCCATCGGGCAGCTGCAGCTGCACGTACTGCCCGGCGCGGAACGGCAGCACCTCGTTGAGCGGCATGCGCAGCACCACGACCATCACGTCGGGCGCCACCCGCCGCATCTCCACCACGCGCGCGGGATAGCTGCGCGGCTGCGCGGACGCCAGGCCCTCGACCTCGCGGGCCTCGATGACCAGGTCGGACGACGCTCTCGCCATGCATGGCAGGGTGAAGCCCTGCTCGCGCTCGTGCACCGGCAGGTGGGCCTCGGTGATCGATCCGTGGTCGACGGTGCCGCTCGCCACGCGCGACTTGCAGGACGAGCAGACGCCGACGCGGCAGCTGTACGGCAGGTTGACGCCGGCGCGAATGGCCGCGCCGAGGATCGGCTCGCCGGCCTCGGCCTGGAACGTCCGCCCGCTCGGGCGTATCTCGACGGTGAAACTCAAGCAGTGCTCCTCGGGGATGGGAGCGGCGATCCTAGGAATGCGGACCGTCCGGGAACAGATGAGAAAAACACTGCCGCGATGCCGCGACGGCATCGCCGTGCCCCGCGTCGTTCCAGCGATGCGAATCGAGCAGCAGCCGCGCATTCCTGTCATCTGCCGCGCGCGGCGACGCGCTCCTAGAGTCCCGGACGCAGCCACCCGCCCGCCACCAAGGAGCCTCGTCCCCGATGCAACCCAAGATCGACATCTACAACCACGTCATGCCGCCGGCCTACCTCGCGCTGGTCAACCAGCATTGCAAGGACCCGGGCATGGTCCGCCGCATGAACTCCCTTCCCCTGCTGTGGGACATGGAGGCGCGGGCCCGGATGCTCGATGCCTGGCCCGAGGTGCAGCAGATCATCAGTTGCGCGGTCCCGTCTCCGGAAATGCTCGGGGGCCCCGAGGCATCGCCGGGCTTCGCGCGAACGGCGAACGAAGGCATGGCCGCGATCTGCAGCGAGTGGCCGCGGAAGTTCCCGGCCTTCGTCGCCTCGCTGCCGCTCAACAACCCCGCGGCCGCGCTCGAGGAGATGGACCACGCGATCGAGACGCTGGGTGCGCGCGGCATCCAGGTTCCGACCAGCGTCGACGGACACGCGCTCGATGCGCCCGAACTCTTCGCCATCTTCGAGCGCGCCACGCGCAAGCACCGCGTGCCCGTGTGGATGCATCCGGTGCGCCCGGCCTCGCGTGCCGACTATCTCGCCGAGGACCGGTCGAAGTACGAGATCTGGCAGGTGCTCGGATGGCCGGTGGAGACCAGCGTCGCGATGGCCCGCATGGTGTTTTCGGGCCTGCTCGAGAAGCTGCCGGAGCTGCGGCTGATCACGCACCACTGCGGCGGCATGCTGCCCTACTTTTCCGGCCGTGCACAGACGCTGTGGGCCCAGTTGGGCAGCCGCGGCGCCGACGGAGCGGAGGCGGAGGTGTTGAAGCGGCTGTCGAAACCGCCCCTCGACTACTTCCGGATGTTCTACGGCGATACCGTGCTCGGCGGCAGCAGCGCCGCCCTGCGTTGCGGCCTGGACTTCTTCGGCGCGGACCACGTGGTGTTCGCGAGCGACTGTCCGTTCGATCCCGAGGGAGGTCCGATGTTCATCCGGGAAGGCATCCGCTCCATCGAGGCGCTGGACCTGGCCGAAGACGACGCGCGCAAGCTCTACTTCGGCAATGCATTCAGGCTCCTTGGCATGCGCAACGGCATCCAGTGAGCGCAGCCTTTGCATTCGATCGCGCGCAGGCATTCGACCATGGAGGTATCGATGGACAAGAACCCTTCAACCATTTCCGCCGACCCTCGGCTCTCGACCTTTCTCGACCGTGCCGCCATGGTCCAGGTCGTGCAGGACTGGGGGCTGGCACGGGACACCGGCCGCTGGGATCGGCTGCGCGCCTGCTTCGCGCCCGGCGCGACGATGCGGACGACGTGGTTCGCGGGCAGCGCCACCGAATTCGTCGAGCGCTCCATCGCCGCGGCGGCGAGCGGCTCGCGCGCGCAGCATTTCATCGGCGCCGCGAGCATCGAGATCGACGGCGACCGGGCGCTGGTGGAGACCCGCATGATCCTCATGGTGCGCGCGCGGCTGGACGGCATCGAGGTCGACGCGACCTGCCACGGGCGCTTCCACGATCAATTCGTCCGGCACCAGGGGCAATGGCGCATCCTGCACCGCGTGCCCATCTACGAGAAGGACCGGCTCGACGTGCTGGATCCCGCACGCACGATCGCGCTGGACCCGCGGCGGCTCGCGGCGCATCCGGAAGGCTATCGCCACCTGGCCTATCTGCAGGCCGCGAATGGCGCAAGCATCACACCGGACCTGCCCACACCGGGCAGCGCATCGCTGGAGCGTCTCCATGCGCAAGGCGCCGCCTGGCTGCATGCGCAGGCTGACGCATGACGACGTTTTCGCGCTAGGCCTTCGGCTCCGCGTTCGTGCACACGCGGTTGCGCCCGCCCGACTTGGCCACGTACAGCGCCTTGTCGGCGCCGCGCACCAGCTCCTTGGGCTGCACGCTGCCGGCCTCGGGCCGCAGCGCGTCGACGCCCGCGCTCAGGGTGACGAAGCCGTCGGCGGTGCCGGCATGCTCGATCTCGAGCGCGCGCACCGCGGCGCGGATGCGCTCGGCCAGCAGCGCGGCCGCCTCGACGTCGGTGCCCGGCAGCAGCACCGCGAGCTCCTCGCCGCCGTAGCGGGCCGCGAGGTCGCCGGGCCGGCGCGCCGCCACGTTGGCGATGGTGCGGCAGATCTTCTGCAGGCATTCGTCGCCGGCCGTGTGGCCGTAGATGTCGTTGTATTCCTTGAAGCGGTCGACATCGAGCAGGATCAGCGCCAGCGTGCTGGCGTTGCGCACCGCGCGGCCGAACTCGGTGTCGAGCGTGACGTCGAACTGGCGCCGGTTCGCCAAGCCGGTCAGGCCGTCCTCCATCGCCAGCGTGTTGAGCGTCTTGTTGAGCGCCTCGAGCGCGTCGCGCGCGCGCAGCAGCTCGGCCTCGGTGCGCGTGCGCCGCTCGATCTGGCGCACCAGCCCCAGGCCGACGAAGGCGACCACGGCGCTGAGCGCCAGCACGCCGCCCGAATGCCAGAAGGTGTCCTTCCACCAGCCGGCGAGGATCTCGTCCTTGGACAGCGCCGCGCCCACGAACAGCGGGTAGTTGTCGAGGCGCCGGAAGCTGTTGAGCCGCAGCACCCCGTCCTGCGCCGACTTGATGTAGGCGGTGCCGACCGGGCCGTTGGCCTTGTAGGCGCGGAACAGTTCCGAGTCGCGCATGTCGCGCCCCACCATCTCGGGGCCGTAGGGCCGCCGGACCATCATGGTGCCGCTCTCGAGGATCAGCGCCGCGGCGCCGCCCTTGCCGATGTCGAGGCTGTCGTAGAACTTGAGGAAGAAGTCGACGTCGATGCTCGCGAGCGCCACGCCCGCGAAGCTGCCGTCGGCATGGTCGATGCGGCGCGACACCGGGATCAGCAGCTTGCCGCTGGTGCGGCTCTTCACGGGAATGCCGATATGCGGCCCGCGGTCGGCGTGCGTGCGGTGGAACACGAAGTACTCGCGGTCCGCGTTGTTGAGGTTCTGCGGCGGCACCGCGCGCGAGTTCGCAACCCAGTTGCCGTCCTGGTCGTAGACGTGCAGCGCATCGATCTGCGGCAGCTCGGCCGCCTGCGCGGCCAGCACCCGGCGCAGCCGCTCGACCTGGGCCGGGCCCGCGCCGTCGTTCTCGAGGCGCTCGACCACGCCGATCAGCACCGTGTCGGCCTGCTTGATCGTGTCGTCGGCCTGCTGCGCCAGCGCGCGCGAGAGGTTCGCCGTCGCCACGCCCATCTGCTCGAGCAGCGCCGTGCGCGACTCCCAGCTGTGCCAGACGTCGAGCGCCACGAGCGCGAGGCACACGGCGGCCACGAAGGCCATCGTGCGGACGGCAATGGAAAGGCGTTGGAACACGGGAACCTTGGCGGCAGTGAATGCGGCCGGATTCTCGCCGGTATCGGCCGTTTCGGTGCGCCCGCGGGCGCGCTCGTCAGGCAGCGGTCAGGGCGCGAGACCCGCGGTCTTCACGACCGCCGCGTACTTGCCGGCCTCCTCGGCGACATAGGCGGTGAACTGCGCGGCATTGCGCGGATCGGGCTCGGCGCCGATGTCGCGCAGCCGCTGCGCCAGCGCCGGGTCCTCGAGCACCTTGGCCATGGCGGCCGAGAGCTGCTGGCGCACCGGCGGCGGCAGCTTCGCGGGCGCGAACACGCCGAACCAGGCGCTGACCTCGAAACCCGGCAGCCCGCTCTCGGCCACCGTGGGCACCTCGGGCAGCAGCGGGCTGCGCCGGCTGCCGGTCACGGCCAGCGGCTTGAGCTTGTGGGTCGCGATGTTGGGCAGCGAGGTGGTCTGCAGGTCGAACATCAGCGGCACATGGCCCGCGAGCACGTCGGCCAGCGCCGGCGCGCTGCCGCGGTAGGGCACGTGCAGCAGCTTGAGCTTCGCGGCCGAGGCGAGCATCTCGCCGGCCAGGTGGTTCGAGGTGCCGGGCCCGGCCGATGCATAGCTGATCGATCCCGGCGCCTGCCGGGCCGCCGCGAGCAGCTCGGCCACGCTGCCGTAGGGCGCGCCCGGATGGGCCACCAGCACGAACGGGATCGATGCCAGCGCGCTGACCGGCACGAAGTCCTTCACCGGGTCGTAGCCGACCTTGGACATCGCCGGGTTGATGGCCTGCGAGCTCACCGTGCCGAGCAGCAGCGTGTAGCCGTCGGGCTTCGCTTCCGCGACGAAGCGCGCGCCGATCGCCGTGCCGGCGCCGCCCTTGTTCTCGATCACCACCGGCTGCCCGAGCTGCGCCGCCAGCTTCTGCCCCACCGTGCGCGCCAGGATGTCGGCCGAGCCGCCGGCCGGATAGGGCACGACCAGCGTCACCGGACGATCGGGATAGCCCTGGGCCAGGGCCGGCGCGGCGATGCCGGCGGCAAGGAGCAGCAGGCCCGCGAGCAGCGTGCGAGGGAGATTCATCGGGGGGACTCCAAGTTGGGAACCGCATGGTGCGAACGGGGGCGGCGGTCTGTCCAATACGTTCACTGGCCGGCGTTCATATATGAAATGAATCACCGGCCTGCCGAAGGCCGGCGCCGGCTACAGTGAATCCCGCCGATTCGAAAAATTTTTCGGATTCGTGTCGATCTGTCCGGAGCTCATCCGTCGTGTCAATGGAGGGTCGTCCTCCGCACCACTTCACCAGGAGAACACACCATGGCTACCCACACCGTCCGTCTGCACCGCGTGCTGCGCGCCCCGCCCGAGCGCCTCTACCGCGCCTTCACCGAGCCCGGCGCCTTCGAACGCTGGCTACCGCCCTTCGGCTTCACCGGCAAGGTCCATCAGATGGAGCCGGTGGTCGGCGGCAGCTGGCGCATGTCCTTCACCAACTTCAGCTCGGGCCACGGCCATTCGTTCGGCGGCAAGTACCTCGAGCTGGTGCCGGGCCAGCGCGTGGCCTACGACGCGAGCTTCGACGACCCCAACCTGCCGGGCACGATGAAGACCACCGTCACGCTGACCGCCGTGTCCTGCGGCACCGACGTGGCCATCGTGCAGGAAGGCATTCCCGAGATGATTCCGGTCGAGATGTGCTACCTGGGCTGGCAGGAGTCTTTGGTGGCGCTGGCGCAATTGGTGGAGCCGGATATTCCGGGTTGAGACGCCCTCGCTGGCGCCACCGGAATGAACCACGCCCACCCCTACTGGCCGAAGCTCGAAGCCGCCTTGTCCGACGCCTCGGGAATCATCGTCCCCCAGGGCGAGGACGAGGGGGCGTATTTCGAGCGGCTGCGTTCCGGCATTCGCGAACATGCCACCGGGGCGGAGATGGTATCGGCCACGGTCGTGGCGCCCGGATTCGCCCATCGCGAACTCGGGTCGCGGATCTCGGGCTGGCTTCTCGCGCGATCCGAAGGCTACTGGCTGGTCTACGAACCCGACGAGGACCAGTACTACTGCTTCTGGGGCGCGGACGCGGACAGCCTCGGCGCGCACGGCGTCTGCGGAAACCCGCTCTATTGCTGGTGGGACTGAGGCGATTCGAGATCTTCGCGCGCCCTATCGCCCCGCCCCCTCCACCGCCTTCTTCGCCACCGCCAGGAACGACTGCACCACCGGGTTGTCGTTGCCGCTCGCATGCGCGAACACCAGGCTGTAGGTCGGCGGTGGCCGCGAGCCGGCGATCTCGAGGAAGGCGACGTCGGCCATCGCGAGCACGCGCATCGCGGCCGGCACCAGCGCGATGCCCAGGCCGCCCGCGACCAGCGTGAGGATCGACTGCATCTGCGCGGCCTCCTGCACCACCTTCGGCAGGAAGCCCGCCGACTGGCAGGCGCCCAGCAGCGCGGCGACGAAGCCCGCGCCTTCCGCGGCCGGGAACGAGATAAAGGATTCGGCCGCCAGCGCCGCGATCTTCACCGAGCGCTGCGCCGCCAGCGGATGGCTGCGCGGCACGGCGATCACGAACTTCTGCGCCTGCAGGTCCACCAGCACCAGCCCGCGCGATTCGTAGACCGGGCCCACCACCAGCGCGAGCTCGACCTCGCCCTTGCGCAGGTCCTCGAGCTGGCGCGCGGTGGTCTCGGCCGTGAGGCGCAGCTGCACGGTCGGGTAGTCGTGCTGGAAGCGCTTGAAGATCGCGGGCAGCACGTCGAGCGCGGCGCTCGGCACGAACGAGAGCCGCAGCGAGCCCTCGAGCCCCTGTGCCGCGCGGCGCGCGCGCTCGCCGGCCGCCTGGGCCTGCTGCAGCAGGCGCTGCGCGTCCTTGTGGAAGACCTGGCCCGCGGGCGTGAGCCGCACGTGGTGCCGGCTGCGGTCGAACAGCACCGCGCCGAGCTGCTCCTCGAGATTGCGCATCGCCACGCTCAGCGGCGGCTGCGACATGTGGAGCCGGATCGCGGCGCGGCCGAAGTTCAGTTCCTCGGCCAGCACCACGAACTGGCGCAGTTGTCTGAATTCGAACATGGGCGTGGAGATAGCTGCGGCGAATGACGAGCCACTTTAAACAGTATTGGATGTATGAGCGCGGGCTTCCTAGCATGGCCTTTCCCCCACCCACGACGGACACCGCCCATGCAAGCCTCGCTGCTCGAAGAGATCCCTTCCGTGCCGAACCCCTATCCCGTGGTCTCGAAGGTCGAATACCCCGAGGTCTGGCGCCTGTGCACCCAGGCGCGCGAACTGGCCTGGGACCCGGTGGCCGACATCGACTACAGCGACCTGCGCGAAGCCGAGCTGCCGCCCGAGGTACGCCAGGCCGGCGCCGAGTGGTGGAGCCTGCGCGCCTGGATGGAGCATGGCGCCACACCCTATGGCGCCGAGCGGCTGCGCGAGGCGATCTTTGGCCACCAGCCCTTCGAGATCAAGCAGCACATCACGAACTTCATCGCCGAGGAGTTCCGCCACCACGAGGCCAGCTTCCGCATCGCCGAGCACCTCGCGGCCTACGAGCCCACGCCGCGGGCCGACTACTTCCGCGACATCATTCCGCGCTTCCACGACGAGAAGGACGAGAAGGCGATGAGCTTCTTCGCGGGCCTCTCGGTCAACACGCTGTTCGAGCAGCTCTCGGGCGAGCTGCTGCAGGCGCGCTACGAGAACGCGCGCTTCGGCTCGATCCGCGAGGCCTGCCGGCTGATCCTGCGCGACGAGGCGCGCCACATCCAGTTCGGCCGCATCATCATGCGGCGCTTCTTCAGCGAGCTGCCGGCCGACGAGAAGCGCACCATCGGCGAGAAGGTCGCGAAGAAGCTGCGCGGCAGCCTGCTCAACGGCGTCTACGCGGTGGTCAACCTGCCCGAGGACGAACGCCGGCGCTCGGGCCGCAACCGCGCGCTGGCGGCCGACCACGGCCTGGGCGCCACCCATCCCGACGAGGAGATGGGGATCATCAAGCGCGGGGTCGACAAGATCCGCGAGGACATCGGCACCTATGGCGTCGAGATCCCGTTCATTCCCGAACTCGACGGCGCGGTGCATTGATGACGCACACCGCCGCCACCCGCATCGCACCCGGGGACGTCGCGCCGCCGGTCGGCGCCTACAGCCACGGCATCGTCACCCAGGGGCCGGGCCGCTGGCTGCACATCGCGGGCCAGATCGGCACCGCGGCCGACGGCACGCTGCCCGAGGGCTTCGAGGCGCAGGCCAGGCAGGCCTGGACCAACCTGGTGGCCGTGCTGCGCGCGGCCGGCATGGACGTGTCGCACCTGGTCAAGGTCACGACCTTCCTGACCGACGCGGCCGACGTGCCGCGGCTCGGCCCGGTGCGCGCCGGCTTCCTCGGCGAAGCGCGCCCGGCCTCGACCTTGCTCGTGGTGCAGGCGCTCGCGCAACCGGCCTGGCGCATCGAGGTCGAGGCATCGGCCTTCCGTGCCGACTGAAGACGGCATGCGCCCCGACGGACGGTCCGAAGCCATCGACCGGATGCTGCGCGAGACCGGCCCGGCCTGGCAGGCCGACATCCGCGCGGCCGGCGACCGCGTGAAGGCCGCCTACCTGCCGCTGCTGCTGGCCACGCCCGCCGACGGCTGCGAGGTCGTGCGCGACCTGCCCTACGGCGCGCATCCGCGGCAGGTGCTCGACGTCTACCGGCCGCGCGGCGCGCGGGCCGCGCCGGTGATCGTGTTCGTGCATGGCGGCGCCTTCGTGCGCGGCGGCAAGGACATCAATGCCGCGATGTACGGCAACGTGCTGCGCTGGTTCGCGCGCAAGGGCTGCGTGGGCATCAACGTCGAATACCGGCTCGCGCCCGAGGCCACGCATCCGCAGGGCGCGCTCGACGTGGCCGCGGCCTGCGACTGGGTCGCACGCCATGCGG
>Ga0209902_100777_pt1 | contig 25063 bp, 21 predicted proteins | sample FECB27metaG_FD_188304 | JGI IMG/M metagenome (GOLD analysis project Ga0209902, IMG submission 188304) | Cyanobacterial communities from the Joint Genome Institute, California, USA - FECB-27 (SPAdes) (version 2) | ecosystem: Environmental > Aquatic > Thermal springs > Hot (42-90C) > Microbial mats...
CTTCATCGCGCGCATGTGCATCGCGGCGGTCGGGTTGCGGACGCCGTCCCAATAACCTTCGCCGTCGCGGACCAGATCGTCCCAGCCATAGGCGTCGGGTTCGGATTTCATCAGCCAGTGGGCGCGATCGCTCATTGCATCCTCCGCTCGGGTGTCCCCGCCCGGTCATAATCGATATGCTATGTTCGCCAACCCCAATCCCGCAAAGGAGCCAAGTCCCATGATCACCCGCACCGCATCCGCCCGCTACGAAGGCTTCGGCAAGGATGGCAAAGGGCATGTCTCCAGCCAGTCCGGCGTGCTTTCCGAAACCAATTACGGTTTCAACACGCGCTTCGAGGATGGTGCCGGCACCAATCCGGAGGAACTGATCGCCGCCGCCCACGCTGCCTGCTTCACCATGGCGCTCAGCTTCGCGCTGGCGCGCGAGGGTTTTTCCGACGGCACGCTGGAGACCAAGGCGGCCGTAAAGCTCGACAAGGATGGTGACGGTTTCACCATCACCCGGTCCGACCTGACCCTCAGTGCGACGGTGCCCGGGATCGATGCCGACAAATTCGCCGAGATCGCCGCGGGTGCGAAGGCGAACTGCCCGGTCTCCAAGCTGTTGAAGGCGGAGATCACGCTAACCCACGAACTGTCGGAATAATCGGCAATCTGCACGGCGGCCGCGATGTCGACGACATCGCCGCCGCCGGACGGATCAGCGCTCCGCGGGATCGACCTGAAGCTCCAGATAGGATGGGCGTTTCGCGTCGCGATAGATGGTCTGCTTCGCCGCGCGATAATCGCCCGGTTTCGCGTGCATGATGCTGGGCAGGAAGGTCTGCGGGTTCCGATCGTAGAGCGGGAACCAGCTCGACTGGATCTGCACCATCAGCCGGTGGCCGCGCCGAAAGCGATGATTGACGTGGGGCAGGCGGATCTCGTAGCCGAGCGCCTTGTTCGCCGCGATCGCCCTGGGCGCGCTGAAGCTCTCGCGGTAACGGCCGCGGAATATGTCGCCCGACACCATGAACTGATATCCGCCCAGCCGGTCGTCGTCGGGATTGTCGTCGGGGAAGACGTCGATCACCTTGACGACCCAGTCGCTGTCCGTGCCGCTGGTCGCCGCCTGGATCTTCGCGACGATGTCGCCACGCACCGTCAGCGGCTGTTCGAGCGGCTCGCTCATATAGGTCAGCACGTCCGGGCGCCCGTCGACGAAGCGCTGGTCCATCGTCAGCCAGGATTTCCAGCCCGTCAGCCCGTCGGCATCGCCGACGATGCGGCGGATGGGGCGGGGCAGATAGGGGACGGGCTTGGTGGGATCCGAGATGTAGGAATCCGACGCGTCGGCTGCGGACGGGGCGTTCCAGCTCAGCCCGTTATTGCCGGCCAGATAGAGTTTCCGCGTCTCGAGTCCGCGCGGCGGCCAGGCGTCGAACCGGCGCCAGCGATTGCTGCCCGTCTCGAATACCGTCGCGCCGGCCAGGCCGTGCGCCGGCCCGTCCTTCAGATAGTGGGCGAGGAAGGGCGCCAGAACATCTTCCCGCCAGCGTTTCGCAGTGTCCTCGCTCCAGCGCATCGCGCCGATATTCTCGCCATTCCCCCAGGCCTGTCCGTGATACCAGGGGCCGGCCGCGAAGAAATTGCGGTCGTTGGCGGTGTCGTTCTTCTCCAGCGTCGCATAGGTGATCGGCGCGCCGTAGATATCCTCCTGGTCGAACCAGCCATGGACGTTCAGCGTCGGCACAGTGTTCCCGCCATTCGCGGCGAGCAGCGGCGGCATCGCCTTTGCCTGCCAATAGGAATCATAGGACGGGTGCTTGAGCGCGAGCTTCCAGAATGCCTGCCGCTTGTCGAAATAGCGCGCGTCGATATCGCCCGCGCTGCCCGCTTTCAGGAACCAGGAATAAAGGTCGTGATGGTTGAACGCCATGGCGAGCTGCGCGTCGGCGCGCGTGCCCATGCGATAGAGATATTCGACCGCGAAGCTCAGGCGGAACGCGCCGTTGTGGAAATAATCGTCGCCCATCCACAGGTCGCCGACCGCATTGACCGGCACCGCGGCCTTGAGCGCCGGATGCGGCCCGATCAGCGCGTTAAGCACCAGCCAGCCGGGATTGGAGGTGCCGTAGATGCCGACCCGGCCATTGTTGCCGTCGACATTCTTCACCAGCCAGTCGATGCTGTCCCACGCATCGGTGGATTCGTCGGTCGGCGTGTCGTTGAGCGGGCCGCGCGGCGGCCGGTTGTGCGAATAATCGCCCTGCGACTTGTATCGTCCGCGAATGTCCTGGAACACCCAGATATAGCCGGGCAGCTCGGCGAAGCGCGGCCCCAGCACTGCCTCGATCGCGGGATGCGCCTTCGATCCCACTGTCGCCGACGCCTCGTAAGGCGTGCGCTGAAGCAGGATCGGCAGCTTGCCCTTGGCGTTCTTGGGCGTGAGGATGATCGTGTAGAGCTTCACCCCGTCGCGCATCGCGACCATCTCTTCGCGCAGCGTGAAATCGTCGTCGGCATTGGGCTCGCGCAACGGCGCGGCCGCGGTCTGCAGCAACAACAGGGCGAGCAATAGCACCGTCAGGAAAGCGGTGAGGATGCGGCTATGGCGGGCTGGCGCCGATGCGTCGGTGATCATCGCACGATGATGACGCACCGTTCGCCAAATTCAACCCCGCCGGCGCGTCATCGACTGTCTGGAATCCGCCAGCGATCAGGGTGACGTCGTGGACGGAGCCCAGGGCTTCACCACGCTGCCGCCCTTCATGACGAAACGGACGCGCTCCAGCTCGGTGACGTCTTTCAGCGGGTCGCCCGAAACCGCGATGATGTCGGCAAAGCGGCCAGCCTGGACCGATCCGACCTCTTGCGGTGCGCCGAGCAATTCGGCGGCATTGGTGGTGGCGGCGCGGATCGCGTCGGCCGGGGTCATGCCGGCCTGCACCATCAGCGCGAATTCCTGGCCGTTGGTGCCGTGCGGGGCCATGCCCTGATCGGTGCCGAAAGCGATCTTCACGCCCGCGCGATAGGCGGCGCCGAGATTGCGGATCGTGATCGGGCCGACTTCCAGCGCCTTCTGCGCGGAGGAAGGGGGCAGCGATTCGGGATGCGCCTTGGCGATCTTCACCACCGTGTCCGCCACCAGCAGGGTCGGGACCAGCCAGGTGCCGTGTTCCTTCATCACCTTGTAGGCGGCGGCATCGCCGAACGAACCATGCTCGATCGAATCGACCCCCAGCGCGGAGGCGCGGACGATCGCGTCCTGGCCGTGCGCGTGCGCCGCGACGCGCATGCCCAGCCGGTGCGCGGTGTCGACCACCGCCTTGATCTCGGCATCGGTCATCAGCGTCGTGTTGGGATCGTCGCCGATGCTCAGCACGCCGCCGCTTGGCATGATCTTGATCAGGTTCACGCCGTCGCGGTGCATCTGGCGGACGACACGGACCGCGTCGTCGGGGCCGTCGATCACCTGGTTCTCGCCATGGAGGTCCAGATCGGTGCGGATTCCGTTCTGCGGATCGCCATGGCCGCCGCTGGGGCCGAGCGGATGGCCCGATACCCACAGCCGCGGTCCGACGATCTGGCCGCCGGAGATCGCGCGCTTCAGCGCGACGACCACGCCGGTGTCGCCGCCGACGTCGCGGACCGTCGTGAAGCCCGCTTCCAGCGTGCGCCGGGCATAGGCGACCGATCGATAGGCGGTGTCGATCTCGCTGGTGGTGAAGCGCTCGGCGATCGGGTTCCTGCCGCTATACTGGCCGGTGATGTGATCGTGCATGTCGATCAGCCCGGGCAGCACCGTGGCCGAGGACAGATCGACCACCTCGGCACCCGCGGGCGTGACGAAGTCGTCCTGTACGCCGACGATGCGATCGTCCTTGATGACGATCGAGACCTTTTCGCGCGGTTTCGCGGCGACGCCGTCGATCAGGCGGCCGGCATGGACGACGACATCGCGTGCGAGCGCCGTGGTCGAGGTCGATGCGAACAGGGTCGCGGCGGCGATGCCGAGCAGCCGGAGGGAGCGGGAAGCGGCCATGATGTCTCCACGAAAAAAGGGGCGGCACACGAATGTACCGCCCCTGTAGATCAGTTGTCCGGCAATCAGAACCGGGTGCGGACGTTCAGGCCGATCGTGCGCGGCGTCGCGCTGTTGACCAGCGTCCGGCTGACTGCGATCGCGCTCGACGTGGCGCGGGTGATCGCCGTGCTGTCGAACAAATTGGTCACGAACAGATAGGCGCCCCAGCTCTTCTCCGGACCGTCGACGCCCAGGCGCAGGTTCGCGAGCTGATAGTCGTCGATATAGCGGGTGAAGTTCACCGTGGGCTGGCCGCTCGGGCGGAAGTCGGAATAGGATCCGCCGACGGTGTTGGCGTCGATCCGGAAAAAGCCGGACAGCGTATCACTCAGCGCCCACTCATATTGCGCGGCGATGCCGGCCGAGAATTTGGGCACATAGGGGATGCGATCGCCCTTCAGGCCCGGCGCGCTGACATTGGCATTGGCCTGGTTCTCGATCAGCTTGGCATCGATATAGGATGCGTTGCCGGTGATCGAGAAGCCGTCGGCCGGCCGGATCGTGGCTTCCGCCTCGATGCCGCGCACGCGCGCCTTGCCCGCATTGGTGATGAAGGCGAAGGCGCCGTTGGGCGTGCGCCCGGTGATCTGCATGTCGCTCCAGTCGATCTGGAAGACGTCCAGGTTCAGGAACAGGCGACGGTCGAACAGGGTGTTCTTCAGGCCGATCTCGTAATTCCACAGGCTGTCGGACGTATAGGGCGTCAGTTCCTGCGCCAGGCCGATGACCTGGTTCGCGCCGCCCGGGCGGAAGCCCTGCGCCGCTTCGGCATAGATCATCACTTCCGGCGTGATCTTGTACGATGCGTTGAACTTGAATGCGGTGCCGTCCTCGGATGAATTCACGAAGGAGAGCGGGCGGACGACCGCGCCCACCAGGATCGATCCGAGCGTCGTCTGGCCGCTGATGTCCTTGTCGTATTTGAAGTAGCGCGCGCCGGCGGTCAGGTTCAGCCGATCGGTGATGTCGTACGAGAATTCGCCGAACACGGCCACCTGACGCAGGCTGTCGTCGATGAAGCGGACCGTGGCGATCTGCTGCGGCTCGATGATCCGGCCGGTGACGGGATCGGCATTGCTCTGCGGATTGGCGACATGGGTGTCGCGATCCGAGAAGAAGCCGCCGACCGTCCAGTTGAACGGCCCGGCGCCGTCGGAGCTGAGGCGCAGTTCGGCGGTCCAGCTCTGCATCGTCTGTTGCGGGAACAGCGCCGAGGTCGACTGCGAATCGACCAATGCATAATAGTTGGTCAGCTGGGTCGGGGTGCAGGCGGCACCACCGCCGACGCGGCCCGCGCAACCCGCCGCCGTGCGGGTGGAGCGGATGAAGCGAGACACGTCGGACACCGCGTCCAGATCGCGCTCCAGGTACGAGACGATGCCGGTCAGCGTCACGCCGCCGAAGTCGTAATTGGCGGTCAGGCTGTAGAGTTCGAGATCGTCGGTGACCGGCTGGCGGGTCAGCGCGTCGGACTTGAACTTGCCGGACGACAGCGTCCAGGCATTGGTGTCGGTGCGCGAGCGGTTGATATAGGCCGCGGCATCGATCGTCAGATCCTCGGTCGGCTGGAGCCGGACGAGCAGGCGGCCGCCATAGCTCTTCTGATCGTTGATGTTCTTGATGTTGAGCGTGGTGTTGTCGATGAAGCCTTCGGCGTTGCGATAGAAGCCGACCGCGCGGACCGCGATCTTGTCGTCGACGACGGGCACGTTGACCATCGCGCTGCCTTCGTAATTCGCGCCGCCGCCCCGCGTGGCGGACAGGCTGACATCGGCCGCGAACTCGGTGTCGAACTTCGGCTTTTCATAGATGACGCGCAGCGTGCCGCCCATCGATCCGGAGCCGTAGAGCGTGCCCTGCGGGCCGCGCAGCACTTCGACGCGCTCGACATCGAACAGGCGCAGTTCGGGGGTCGATCCGCCGGCGTCGTTGCCCGCGCCGATCGCGCCCGTGACGGGCGTCTCGTCATAATAGGTGCCGACCGTCGGCTCGCCGGCGGCCTGGATGCCGCGGATGACGACGCGGCGGTTCGACGGGCCGCCGTCGACGAAGGTCAGGCTGGGGACCGACGCATTGAGATCGGCGATGCTCTGCACGCCGGAATTCGCGATCGTATCGCCGCTCACCGCGGAGATCGAGATCGGCGTTTCCTGCAGGTTGGTGCTGCGCTTCAGCGCGGTGACGACGATCTCGTCCTCGTATCCGCTGCTCGTCGTGGTCGCGGCGTCCTGTGCGAATGCCGTGCCGCTGGCGCCGGCCATGGCCGTCGCGGCAAGCAGCATGATCCGATAGCGACCGACGGTCGACGACGTGAATCCGAAACGCAGCATGTGTCTTCTCTCCCTGTTTGTCGTGGCGCCGTTCGGGCCGGACATGTCCGGCAGGTCGGCGCGCATTCGCTCGCGCTGGAGCGGGTATTGGAATGTCCTGCCCGAGACCCCCTCTTGCGGACGATCGGCCCGTCGCAATGCCCCGCATTATTTCGGCCGAAGATGAATTCGGACGTGCGCGAAGGTGACGGCCTTCATCCATTCAACTGTGGCACCGACATCATACGGTCAATATAAAATCACGCGATTTCGCGCTCGAAACCACTGTCTGATTTCGCATTTTTCCGAGCATCGGAAATTTAGTTGCATCAGGGCAACAGTTCACCCGGACGGCGCGACAACTGGTTTCATCGGAAACGGTATTTGCGGACAGCGGCGGATTTGGTTTCGTTTGCAACCAGCTGAAAGCGGCCTTGCTTGCGGACGAAAGCGGAGCGCGCGATGCCGCGTGGCGAATTGATCAATCGCAGCACCCCTGCCAATGAAAGGGGATCAACGAAAAAGGGGCGATGCGTGGCAAGAGGATATAGACTGGGTGCGGCGATCGGAACGCTGCTGTTGACCGCGGCCTTGGCGCCCGCCGCCTGGGCCCAGGCGATGGACCCGGATTTCGCCAAGACGGTGAAGGACTGGACGACCAGACCGGAATTCATGAGCCCGCTGGTCGATCACCTGCCGGCATCGACCACCATTCCGTCGCCCAAGGACGTACTGGGCAATCACATCGGCGCGCCCAACACGCTGCATTATTACGACCAGATCGTCGGCTATTACCGCGCGCTCGCCGCCAAGTCGCCGCGCGTGAAGATCATCGAGATCGGCAAGTCCGAGGAGGGGCGCGAGAATGTCGTCGTCATGATCTCGTCCGAGGAGAATCTGGCGAAGCTCGACAGCAACAGGAAGAATCTCGGCCTGCTCGCCGATCCGCGCAAGCTGAGCGCGGCGGACGCGCCGGGCGTGATCGCTGCGACCAAGCCGATCTATCATCTGTCCGGCGGCCTCCACAGTTCGGAAACCGGACCGCCGGAGATGTTGATGGAGCTCGCCTATCGCCTGCTGACCGAGGACAGCGCGATGATCAAGGGCATCCGCGACAATCTGGTGGTGGCGATCAGCCCGGTGCTCGAGGCCGACGGGCGCGACCGTTATGTCGACTGGTATTATCGCAACCTGATCGACGAAAAGGACGATCGCAACCGGCCCGGCGGTCCGCCCTATTGGGGCAAGTACATCTATCACGACAATAATCGCGACATCAATTTCTCGGACGTCAGCGCCCGCCACCTGCTCAAATATTACATGGATTGGCACCCGCCGATCATGCACGAACTGCATGAATCGGTGCCCTTCATGTACACCTATAGCGGGCAGGCGCCGCAGAACCCGGATCTGGACCCGATCCTGTTCGGCGAACTGCCCTGGTTCTCGAATTTCGAAATGGCGCAGCTCACCAAATACGGCATGCCGGGCGTGTGGACGCACGGCTTCGTCGATGCGTGGACGCCGGGCTATCTTGCCTTCATGGCATCGAACCACAACGGCATGCTGCGCATGTACGAGACGTTCGGCAATGGCGGCGCGACCACCATGCTCCGCCATGTCGCGCCAGAAGTGCAGAGCAGCGTGCGCGGCGGCGACTGGACCAAGCGCGACTGGTACCGGCCGTCCCCTCCCTACAAGGAGGTGGTCTGGTCGATGCGCAACAACACCAATTACATGCAGACGGGTGTTCTGACCGCGCTCGACCTGGCGGCGCGCTTCCCCGCGACCATCCTCGAGAATTTCTACAAGAAGAGCGCCAATGCGGTCGAGGCGGGCAAGACTAAGGCGCCCTATGCGTACATCATCCCCGCCGGACAGGCCGATCCCAGCCGGATCGCCTTCGTCACCAACATCCTGCAGATGCAGGGCATCGAGATCGGCCGTGCGACCGGGCCGGTGAGCGTGAAGGAGGGCAGCTATCCCGCCGGATCGCTCGTCATCAAGCTCGACCAGCCCTACGGCCGCCTCGCCAAGATGCTGCTCAAGAAGCAGGACGATTATCCCGACGAGAACCTGACCACTTATGACGATGCGGCGTGGACGATGGGGATGATGACCCATACCGACATCGTCGAGATCGCGGACAAGGCGGCTCTCGATCTGCCCGTGACCCCGATCGATCGTTTCGTGCCGCAGGGGCGGATGCCCGCGGCCGGCGCACGCAGCTATGCGGTGCTCGATCACGGCTCGGTCGGCATGGCGACGCTGCGCTTCCGGCTGAAGGATGCGGCGGTGCGCATCGTCGAGGCGCCGTTCAAGGCCGGCGGCAAGACCGTGCCCGCAGGATCCTTCCTGGTCGACGGCGCCGCCTATGCCACTCTGAAGCCCGCTGTGGAGCAGTTCGGGCTCGAGGCGATCGCGGTCTCCGCGGCGCCCGACGTCAAGGCGCACGACAGCGTGCTGCCGCGAACCGCGGTGTTCAGCACCTGGGGATCGAGCGAGAAGGTCGGCTGGTTGCGCTATGCGTTCGACCAGCACGAGACGCCCTATGATCTGATCTTCAAGGAGCAGGTCCGCGCCGGCAATCTGCGCGACAAATATGACGTGATCATCCTGCCGACCCAGGGCCGATCGACCAAGGACATCGTGTTCGACATGCCGGTGAAGGGCAAGCCGCTGCCCTACACCAAGACCGACAAGTTCCGTTACTCGGGCGATTACGGATCGAGCGACGACGTGCGCGGCGGCATGGGCCTGGAGGGTATGGTCGAGCTCCGCAAGTTCGTCGAACAGGGCGGCACGCTGATCACGACGGGCGATGCCAGCGCGGTGCCGATCGAGTTCGGGCTGCTCGACGACATCTCCGTCAGCCGTCCGGCGGGCAATTTCTACGCGCCCGGCCCGATCGTCAGCGCCAAGGTACTGCGCCCGGCGAACCCGGTGTTTTATGGCTATGACAAGACGGCGATGCCGGTGCGCTGGGCGTCGAACGCGCTGCTTGGCGTGCCGGTGCGACTGAAGGATCAGGTGCTGATGCAGTTCCCCGGCGGCAAGGACGGGGTGATGAGCGGCTTCATGCGCGGCGCCGAGCAGGTCAAGGACCGTCCGGCGATCGTCAACGTGCCCAAAGGCGATGGCCGCATCCTGATGTTCGCGACCAACCCGATCTGGCGCTGGCAGAATCTGGGCGAGTTCCGGATGCTCTACAATGCGGTGATCAACTGGAAGCAGCTCGGCCTGACCGACGTGCCGCCGCCCGGACCGGCGCCAGTGACCGCGCCATGAGCAGCGACGGCATGATGATCGACCGGCGCGGTTTCGCAATGGGCGCGGCGGGCCTTGCACTCGGCGGGCTCGGCGCGGTGCCGGCGCGTGCCGCCGCCGATCCCGTCATCCCGCCCGCGATCCGCGCGCTCTACGACCGGGCGATCGTGATCGACGCGCTGGCGTCGCCCGACACGTGGAACGTGCCCTTCCCGCCGCCGGGCGAGATGACGCAGGCCAAGCTCGATCAGGTGCGCGCATCGGGGATCACCGCGATCAACCTGACCGTCGGCAAGCCCGGCAACCTGGCCAACACGCTGAGCGAGATCGCGCTCTGGCTGCAGAATATCGAGAGGCATCCCGATTATTTCCGGCTGGTGAAGACGCATGCCGACATCGCCGCCGCCAAGGCGGAGAAGAAGCTGGGCATCATCTTCGGTTTCCAGGGCATGGGCATGATCGGCGAGGATCTGAGCCTGATCGACACCTGTGCGGGGCTGTGGGTGAAGATCATGCAACTCACCTATAACGATCGCAACGCGCTGGGTGCCGGCAGCTCGCTGCCCGACAGCGAGGGGCTGACGCCGCTGGGGCGCGAGGCGGTGGCGCGCATGAACGCGCGCGGCATCCTGGTCGATACCGGCCATGCCAATCCGCAGACCGCGCTGGATGCGGTTGCCGCCTCCAGTCGGCCGATCACCTGTTCGCACACTGGCGCGCGCGCCGTCTTCGCCAGCCAGCGCAATCAGCCGGATACGGTGCTGCGCGCGATCGCGGGCAAGGGCGGTGTGGTCGGCATGTATCTGATGCCTTTCCTGGGCAACGATCCGGTCGCGGCCTCCCGCGCGCTGTTCATGCGCCATCTCCGCCATGCGCTGAACGTCTGCGGCGAGGATCATGTCGGCATCGGCACAGATCAGAGCATCACGCCGGTCGATATCTCGCCCGCCTATATGGAGATCGTCCGCAAGACCGCCGAGGCGCGGCAGAAAGCGGGCATCGGCGCGCCGGGCGAAGGCGACAGCCCGATCGCGGTGCCCGATCTCAACAGCGCCCGCCGGCTGGAGATCATCGCCGCCGAGCTCGATCGCGCGAAATATCCGCCGCGCGTCGTCGAGAAAGTGATCGGCGGCAATTTCGATCGGCTGTTCAGGGAGGTCTGGCCGGCTTGACGGGAACGACCGCAGAATTCTCGTGCGATCGGCTGGGCATCTTCGGCACGGGCCGCGTCGCCCGCGCGATGCTGCTCGGGCTGGCGCCGGCGTCCCGATCGGCCCCGCTGCTCTACGGGCGCGCGCCTGACAAGGCGCACGACGCGGCGTCGCTGGTGCAGGGCGTGAGTGTTGCCGAAAGTCCGGAGGCGCTTGCCCGCCAGTGCGACCTGATCGTCATCGCGGTTTCGGACGACGCCGTGGCCGATGCGGCGCACGCCCTGGCCGGCCATGGCCCGCTCTTGCACGATCCGTTGGTCTTCCATGTCAGCGGGCGCAGCGGCGTCGCGGTGCTCGAACCGCTCCGGCAAGCCGGCGCACGCACCGCCGCGATCCATCCGGTCATGACCTTCATGGGCGACACCGATACGGAGGTCCGGCGGATGGCGGGCGCCCGGTTCGCGGTCACCGGCGCCGATCCGCGGATTTCGGCACAGGCGGCCGCAATCGTCGCGCGGCTGGGCGGCACTCCGTTCGCGGTGGGGGAAGAGATGCGCCCGCTCTATCACGGCGCCCTCAGCCACGCGGCCAACCATCTCGCGACCCTGCTCGAAGGATCGGCCGGGGCGCTGGAAGCGGCGGGCGTGGCCGAACCCTATGCGGTGCTGGCGCCGCTGGTCCGCGCCGCGGTCGAGAACAGCCTGGATCGCGGCTTCGCGTCATTGTCGGGGCCGTTGCTGCGCGGCGACGAAAAGACGATCGGAAACCATCTGGCCGCGTTCGCCCGGTACGATCCCGCGATCCTGCCCGCCTATCGCGCCATGGCGCTGGCGACGCTCGACCTGCTGGAACGGGACAAGGGGCCGTTGGCGAACGGGTGCCGGCAATTGCTGGAGGGCCAGCCGCCGGATTTGTAAGCGGAAAGCGCGCGGACCGTCAGTACACTCGGTCGTGAACGGCCATACGTTGCCGACCCGCTCATGCCGCAGCTATTATGGACCATGGCTCAATCCGGCATCCGCCGGCTCCATATCCAGCCCCATCATACCCGTGCGGAACCAGCGTCGGGTTACCTCCGTCCGCATCAGATCGCATGCGCAGTGGCGGCACTTGCCATATCGTACTCCATGTCGTTCGCGGATCGTCCCAACGGCCACATGATGACGGCCCGCGGCACAGTCCTGCTGATATTTGAATAGCGGGCCTTGTCCGGAGCTTTGTCGGGCGTCGTCGCCCGCGATCGCGGAGTCGGGCGAGAGGTCTGCGTCAATCATCGTCATGTCCTCGGCCACCTGTCGGACATGATGATCCTGTCTGCCTCACAAGCATGTGGCTCGAGGATGAAAGACTGGTCATGGTTGCCATTGCCCACGGAAGCGGCCGGCCGCGTCAATCTGCTCGGCCCGGAGTCACGCGATCGCAACGCGCGGGTGAGAAAATTGCGGATAAGTCGGAAAAGCCTGGCGCACCCAAGAGGATTCGAACCCCTGGCCTCTGCCTTCGGAGGGCAGAAAATATGGACATTTGTGGACATGGGTGGATTTTTAAGGCATTGAAAACAATATAAATCTGTTCGGGCTTGTCCCGAGATTTCCACCAGCGTATTTCATGCCCATTTCATGGACGGCATGGACAGGGCACATGGGACTGGACCTGAGCAGGATCGGCGAGCGTGATCGGCTAAAGCCGAAACGGGGTGACGAGCCGCATTGGCAGAGGCTCCGCTTCGGCGCCTTTATCGGCTTCCGACCATCGCAGCTGGGCGGGAAGGGAACGTGGTTCGCGCGGGCCTATGACGAGGATGCGGGCAAGTATCAGCGCAAGGCGCTTGGAGACTTTGGAACGCTGACCGGCCACGAGGTATTCACGACGGCCAGAAAGGAAGCCGAGGCGTGGGCGGAGACTGTCGAAGCCGGAGGCGTCGCGCCGACGAAAGTCGAGACAGTCGCGGATGCCTGCACGGAATATGCGGCCATCAACACCGAGGCGACCGGGCGTTTCGGGCGGCACTTCTATGGAGACCCCATAGGGAAAGTGAAGCTGGCGAAGCTTCGCCGTCATCATCTGGCGGCGTGGCGCAAACGCCTGGAAGCGAAGCCGGCGCTTGTCAGCAGGCGCAAGAAGGGCACCCCCGTCACCCGGCCGCGTGCGCCATCATCGATCAATCGCGACATGGCCATGCTCCGCGCGGCGCTCAACAAGGTCCTCGCTCCGGGAAAACCAGGTACCGAGGCCGCCTGGCAGGAGCCGTTGCGGTCGATCAAAAATGCTGATCGGCAACGTACGCTGTATTTGGATCGGACGCAGAGAAGGACACTTCTCGCCGGATTGCCGGCCGATGCAGAAGCTTTTGTCCGTGCATCGTGCCTGCTTCCTTTGCGGCCAGGCGCATTTGCGGTGTTGAAGGTGGCGGATTTCGACGGACGGACGTCCGAGCTCACCATTGGCAAGGACAAGAACGGCAAGCCGCGGAGAATCGTCTTGCCATCCCGGACAGCGGAATTCTTCGCGGCACAGGCGCAATCGAAGCAACCTTCAGACCTCCTGTTTACCCGCGCTGATGGTAAGCCTTGGAGCAAGGAAACCTGGAATGATCCCATCCGCAAGTCGGCTTCCGCTGGTCAGCTTCCTGCCGGAATTACGTCTTATGTGCTTCGGCATTCGACGATCACCGATCTGGTCATGGCCAGGCTGCCACTGCTCACGGTTGCCCAGATCAGCGGGACCAGCGCTGAGATGATCGAGAAGCACTATGGCCATCTGGCACGTGCTGCCGCCACCGACGCCCTGGAGACGCTGATATTGTAGCGATCTCAGTCGGACTTTTCGGGCCTCAATGCGCTTCCCTGTCTATCGCGCTGTTGCCGACGCACCCCCGTCGGGCATCGGCACGGGGCGACGGCAGATCCGTTTCTCCGGATCGAATTTCGGCCAGTAGGCGACGGTCTCGCTCCGCATCATCGCACAATTCAGCTCGATGTCGTCATTGCGCCAGCACCATGCGGTGGTGCGCTTATAACTTGTTCCGGTCTTTTCGCAGGTCAGGGTCTGACCGAGCGGCAGATTGCGTAGCGCCTGTGTTGCCGAGGCACCCGAGGCGACCGGGCAAGGGTGACCCGGGCTGCATGTCTCGTCGACCTCGCGCGCCGCGATGGCGGTCAGGCGGACCCTTTCACCCTCATCGTAATAGATTGGACCGTCGCCATCATGGACGCCATTGACGTGGCAGGTGAACAGCGGGCCCGCGAGGCACCGCTGCGCTTCGCTTTGGGCGGCTGCGCTCTGCGGCGCCTCGCGGACATGTCCGATGTGTCCACGACGCCGGGCGTTTTGCTCGGCATCATGTCGGAAAACCGACTGCGCGGATTGGCTCCGGGCGCGTCAACAGGCGCGAACGCGCATATGGCGCTCGCCCCGGCGCTCTGGTCTTTCGGGATCATGCTCGGGCGGTGTACCGGTTCTGTCGGGTCTGTCCCTCGTCCAGCCGCCAGGACCGCTCTTACCCGGTTGGTGGGGTGTCCGGGCATCGTCGGGCAGGGTGGCCGCCATGGCCGCTCTGCCCGATTGGCACGGCCTTGCCGGCTCCGAACTGCGTGTCCGATCAGGCCCTGACGCAAGGCCTGACCGCCAGGAGAGCCAACGGCTCGTCGCTTTTGGCGCAACCAATCCATGACCCCGGCCATTCCATCCTTATCAAAGGAAATGGAGAAACTTATGCGCCTCGGCATTTTCGGCCTGATCGGCTCCACCGTGCTCCTCGCCGGCTGCATGGGCAGCGGCGATCGATATGGTGTGGACACCCGCTACCGGAGCTACGACTATAATCGACCCGATCCGGCTTACGGGGCCTATGACGCCGGGCGCTACTATCGCGACGACAGGCGCTATCGCGAGCGCCGCCTCGGCCGCAACGATCGGATCTATCGGGGCCAGGACGGGCGCTATTATTGCCGTCGGTCGGACGGCACCACCGGGCTGATCATTGGCGGGATTGCCGGCGGCGTTCTGGGGAATATCATCGCTCCAGGCGGTTCGGAGACGCTCGGCACGCTGCTCGGCGCTGCCGGCGGCGCGATCGCCGGACGTGCGATCGACAAGGACAATGCGCGGTGCCGCTGACGCGGTGCTGCCGGTGAAGCTCAGTTCGGCCGTCCACTGTCATGATCCTGGCCGGGACTGAAATTCGGGAGATGTGAGTATGAAGTTTCGTAAGCTGGCCATCGGGCTCGCCCTGGTGTCCGCGGCAGTGCTGCAGGCGCCGGCCACCGCGCAACAGGCGCCGGCTCCGGAAATACAGGCCGGGATGAAAGTGGAGGATCCGCAGGGTGGTGCGGTGGGAACCGTCTCGGCGGTCACGGCCGATGTCGTCACGGTCAGGACCGACCGGCTCGATGCCCAGATGCCGCGCAGCGCCTTCACGGTCGCGCCTGACAAGCTTTTGATCAGCCTGACCCGGGCTGAGTTGAACGCCGAGGTCGAGCGCGCCCAGGCCGCCGCGCAGTCCAAACTCGTTGCCGGCGCGACGGTCACCGGTTCCAAGGGGACGCCGGTCGGCACGATCGATGCGATTGATGAGCAGTTTGTCACATTGAAGCTTGTGTCGGGCAAGATGATCCGTATGCCGCGCAGCAGCCTGGGCGCGGGGCCTGAGGGCGGGATTATCGGCCTGACCGCCGAAGAGCTCGAAGCGAAGGTTGCACCATCCCGCTAAGGCTGGATGACCGGTCGTGTCCGGCAACCTGCTGAATTAAGATCCGATATCTCCAGGCTAGGGTCCGATATCTCCGGGAGTTTTCCGCACACGCCGTCCGGAGCCGATATCGAACCCGAGCGCCTGCGCGACGCGGTCGTTCCAGCCATAAGGATCATTGCGGATCACCGGCGCGCCGTCCGCGCCGAAAAGGACCGTGTGGTAAAGGAGGCGAACCGGGATCTCGCGCGGCAGGTCGACAAAGGTCTCCTTGTCCGTCGCGCGAGCCTCCCGCCACTGTGCGAGAACGCCCTCGTCATTTGCCAGCATCTCGGCGAAGCCCAGCGCATCCTCGACGCGCACGCAGCCATGGCTTCGCTGGCGCTGAACCTCACCGAATAATTGTTTGACCGGCGTGTCGTGCAGGTAGATCGAATGCGTGTTCTGCATGTCGAACTTGACGAGGCCGAGCGAGTTTTTCGGGCCTGGCGCCTGGACGATCTTGCCGTTTTTCCATGCCATGTTGTTGCGGCGAAGATATCCGGCGCCCTTGCCGGCGATCTCCTTGCTCGCGATCGATTGCGGCACCGTCCAGGTGGGGTTGGCGACGAGCCGGAAGATCGGTGATCCCAGTTGGGGAGTCTCGGTGTCGGGCTCCCCGACAATCGCCTTGCGGGTATCGGCGATCTTTCCGTCGCGCCAATAGGTGAGGCGACCAGCCGCGATATTGACGTCGATCCGCGTCGCCGGCGGCGTCCGTTCGAGCCAGCGCATCCGCTCCATGGCGACGGCGAGGGTCCGGGCGCGATCGGCGTCGGAGAGATTGAGGATCTCGAGCGCGTCACTGCCGATGACGCCATCGGGCTTGATGCCATAATCGGCCTGCATCCGCTGGACGGCGTGCGCGATGGCGGGTGTGTATCGGTCGCCCTGCGCCGCGGCCGTGTCGAGATAGTCGAAGGCGACGAGCTGGCGGGCGATCGTCGGGATGCGGGGATCGGTCACGCCGGGTTTCAGCGGTTGCTGGACCGGGGGGATGGCAGGTGCCGCTGCCTGGCCTTGCTTGCGAAGCGCAAGATAGGTTTCCGACAATTTCCGATACTGCTCGTCCTGTGGTGCAAGGCTTTCGAGCCAGCTATCCACCTTGCCGTCCTTCAGGGCCCTGGCCAGTCCGGCGCGAAGATCCGGCCGCGGGCGCGGCACCGAATAGATTTCATGCAGCTTGGAAGGATCGGCGGCGCCCTGCGCCAGCGCGCCCGCATAGGCGAGCGCGAGCGCGGTCAGTTTTTCGCTGTCGAGGGTGTTTCCGGGGTCGTCGTAACGCACTCTGTCCAGGCCATGTTCTGCGCGTTTGGCCATCGCCTCGCGAAGCTGACGCGCTGTCGCGTCGCTCCATTGGACCTGTTCGAGGCTAATGCCGTCCCCGGCCTGTATGCCATTCCTGTTTTCCGAGCCGCAGGCGGACAGGACTGTCAGAACCGCCAGCAAAGATGAACCGACCAACCCGATGCGCACCCTTTTCTCCTCGTTGTTCGATAGCGTAACGCCGGGTGCCGCGCATACGCTTCAAGGATCGTCTGTTATTCGAAAGGCTCAGCCGGCGACAGGGACCGTGAGCTCTTTCGCCCGAAGGACAGGCGCCCCCGGAATGCGGGGACGCCGTGATGTCCTAGTCCTCGGGATGGCCCGAGCCCGGCTCGGTCGTCTTTGGCGCCTTGCCGTCCTCGACCCGGCCCTCGTTGCGCAGGTCGCGCCCTTCCTGGGCCTTTTCCTTGCTCTCGGGCGATTTGCCGTGTTCATAGGCTTCTTCCTTGACGAAGCCCGCGGCTTCCTTGACCTTTCCTTCGACGCTCATTGCTCGTCTCCTCGCAAACAGGCCACGGTGGATCGTGACCAACGTCAATCGTTTGACCGATGTCGATCGTTCCTTCGCGATGCGCGCCGATTGACGGCAATTGCTCGACCGCATCATGCCTGATCTGCCGCCGCCATTGCATCATGCGCGATAATTGGTGAATGTCGACGTAGAGGATGCCAACGCGCCTCCGCCCCGGCCTCCCTCGCTTCCGGCCGGGGCGTTTGCTTATGTTGCCCACCATTGGCTCATGGATTGCGCGAAACCAAGCCAAGGCGTTTCTCGATATCGTTGAGAAATCGGCCGTCCGATTTTGCGCCGGCGCCGCCCGCCCGGCGTGCGAATACAGGATCTGTTTCGGTTGAGGGGCATAGGTGTCGGACGCATGCTGGGCAATGCGAAGGATGGGCAAGTCATGGTGACGAGGCTGCGACCAACCCGCTTCGATCGTGCATCGTGGGTCCCCATGCAGTCATCCGTTGGGTGTGTGCCCCAAGGCAGGGCCGGGATACGCGGGAACCAGTCATCTCGCGAAGGATTTCCTCCGACAAGACCTTGACCGGAGAAGGCCTGCTTATGGAAATAGAAAGCTTCATCTCCGGCGAGAATGGCTGGGTACCGAACAATGCCCGGCTGCCGATTGTGATCTATCGCGGCGCGCTCGCCGGCGAGGAACTCGCCGAACGGTTCGAGGCACTGTTCGCGGACAATGGCTGGGCGCCCGACTGGCGCGACGGCATTTATGACTATCATCACTATCACTCGACCGCGCATGAGGCGCTCGGCGTGTTTGTGGGTTCGGCCACCCTGGAGCTAGGCGGGGCCGGCGGGCGGCGAATCGAGGTGGCGGCGGGCGATGCGCTCATGCTTCCCACCGGTACAGGTCATCGCTGCGTTTCCGCGAGCAATGACTTCCAGGTGGTCGGCGCTTATCCGCGCGGCCAGGACTGGGACATCTGCCGCGACGCGCCCGACGAGGCGATGCGGGCACGGATGGCGGCCCTGCCGGATCCACGGCGCGATCCGGTGACGGGCGAACCAGGGGCGCGAACCGGCGCCTGATCGTTGTGTCCACCAAGGAGCGCACAAATAGCGCGGCAGCGAAAAAGACTACTCTATCTGCGAGTGCCTCTCAGGTTCAGAGCCAAATCATTGATGTGGTCGATCGCTTCGTAAAAGGCTTTGACCGGTATCCGTTCGTCGAGGCTATGGAAGACGATGTCACTGCGCTTCATGAACACACCCGAGCTTGCGAAGGTCGGCATACCCTTGGCGCGATGATGCCGTCCGTGCCGCCTGCCTCCAGAGACGGCGTGATCGGGATGGCGGGATAACGCGCGCGGATCGATCTGGTGACCGCGGCAATGACAACGGGTTGCGGATCGGAAAGGACTGACGACCGGATTGCCGATCACTTCGATCTCCACGCGGCTGTTGCCGGCCGCATCCGCAAGGCGCGCCTTGACGCCTTCGATCGTTTCGTCCGGATAGATACGGCAATTGACGGTCGCCGAAATCTCGACAAAAACTGCCGCTAGCTAGATCTAAGTCAAAGCGCGCAACCGTAGCGGTCTGAGTCAGCCTCCCGTCCATTCGCCATGCTTTCGCTGCGAAGCGCGGAACATAGCAAAGGCCGTATCCCAATCGCATCGCATGGCCATCGACATGCCAAGCTTCCAGTCGCAAGCGATAGGCTCGGACCCCAGGACAGGAACTTCGGGCGCCTCGACCCCGCATGTCACTGCGAGGACCACGTATCTCAAAGCGTTCCGCCCGGTCGTGCGCGATCATGTCGCCGCCAAAATCATCGCAATAATCTGCCCGGGCGAGGCGCTCGCGGCGGAAATGTAAACGGGTGCCCTTAGCTTTTGGAATGCAGGGGGCCGGCGCTCCGCAAGCGTCCCACGACCATTTCCAGAATGGCCGGGTGAAGAGGCTGCCTGAACTGGCATCCGATCCGATCAGCGCGCGTCCACATGATCGATGCTTCCCGGGGCTCCAGTCCTGGAATCCGAAGCCAGACCCGATCGCCGCGATACAATTTCTGTTGGGTCGATGCCTTGAAGCCGTCTTCTGAAATATCCTCCACCAGGATCGACCACCCATGCTGTCCCGCGACGCGCAAAGCTGCGGTCATTCGCACATTTGTTCGCTCGGCTCGTCTGTCGCGAGCTTTGACCCGCGCCAGCGCGAAGTCGGGATCCAGTTTCAGATATGCGTTGGATTTCAGGAGCATAGGGTATCATCAGTCGAAATCGTTACGATTCGGTTTGGATGAGCGCCCGGCCACGACTCTGCGCCGACCGTTAACAAGCGAGTAGGACAATCGAAGGTAATCGGCCTGGAGAGCTTCGTCCCCCGGAAAGAGGCAGCTCCCTGGTCAAACTCGGGCCGTCGCACCGTTAGGGCGGCGGCCCAATTCCATTATGTCGCGGCCTGCACAGCGATGTCCTGGTCGCGCACCGTTGGCGAGGCTGTCTGGGCAGGCCCTTTGTTTCACATACCAACTATGAGAAACTCGATATCGGGCTGCTCAGCAGATCGGGAGCTGCGGTGCACCAGTGCTACCGGTCATCAGAAACCCGTTCGTAGCCCGCCAGTGCTGGCGTGGCATTGGTGATGACGTCCCCCGTTTGCGTGAGGTAAAGCCAGCTCTCTCCGCCGATCTGGCGAACCTCCACCGACAGCGCGATGCCAGGCATTTTCTCGGCCAGCGTGCGGAAGTTTGCGGCGGTCTCGGTGGCGAACGCGGAATCAGCGAATCGCTTGCGTTGGATATGACGGAACATCGGTCTAGCGTATTGCGGGCCTTACTCGCTGTCACCTGTGGCCGGTCGAGAGCACTTGGTCTAAAAAGAGAGTTCTGGACATGCGGACACGATGGGTCTGCGCGGGAACCCTCCGTGATCGACGCCCTCACCGAACTTTGCGAGGTATAAGCGCTCCGTCGCCCGAGCCAATATGAACGCCCTCATCAACATCATGCCGATGCTGCCGCGAATCCCCGGCGCAATGCGGCGACGGGTGCGAGTTAATCTCCGTTCAGCGAGCGACTCTCGCGCATTCTGATCACCTCGCATCAAGCGACCTGCTGGCAGTCCTGCCGCAGCGCTGGGAGCTGTTCGCTTCGAGCCGGTTTCCGGAAGCAGGATCGGAACCGGTATTCAGTCAGGCCATTCCTCGTCGGGGTAGAAGCCGGAATCTTCATCCCCGTCCTCGACGGCGACATCGTGAGCAATCTGCGGCGGCAGGGTGGGTATCTGGCCGTCAAACGCCACGCGTACATAAGCACCCCAGGACGTTGGTGCCTGAAAGATCGCAACTGTCTCATGACCGTTCCCGATCAATCCGCCGATCAGCGGCGCTCGCTCGGCGGTCAGAAATCCGATCCTGATGCCACGCAAACTGTAGACTCCGATCGCACGAGGGTCGACCGGGTTCTTCGGCTCCGGCCGCAACTCGATCGACTCACCCGGCTGGCACATGGCGATCTCGAAACGCCGGGGCACGCCATCCTCGTTAGGGAATTCGATGCCGACAACGGCAAGGGTCATTGCGGGGCGGGGCACTTGATTATTTTGCCGGCTTGAGGGTTCATCTGTTTAAAGATGGTGCAGTGGTTTTGACAACGTCCATCAAGCCGTCGCCTCCACTTGCGCCGGCCAATCACCGTCTTGCAGAGTGTCGATCGCGCTAAAAGCCGAGGGGGACAGGGTCACCGTAAGGTGATCGCAGCCAAATCTGATGCTGCTGCGGGGAATCGCCCGCAGGCTCTCGTCCACGCCTCCGATGCCCCCGCTGGCCACCACGACATAGCTGATCTCGCCAGTTGCGCATTCGACCAAAGCCTCCACAGCCGAACCCACCTTGTCACCTTCCGCGATGACCGGCATTCCGGCGATCCCGGTAGCGGTGAACAAAGACGGCGACGCGGACTGCCGGCTTGCAGCCTTTGCGCTCTCACCCCCATCGTCGTAGGCGCGCTGTCGCCAGAGCCAGCGCCACACACCGATCAGATTGACCAGGGTCAGAAACCCATTGGTCGCGAGCAGGTTGGTTTGTCCGCTCGTCATGCCGACAATTGACCAGGCGATCGAGCCGATTGTGAAAACGACGAACCCCCAACCGGTCACCCTTGCGCCGAGGTTTGACGCGGTCATCACGGCCGCAATCATCGTTGCGATCGGTGCTATCCAGCCGGCGACATCTCCTACGATCACGCTGCCGTGACCTCGACGCTTTGGCTGTTCATAATGGCGGTTCCGAAGGCGGTCAGGAAGGCGATATCAGCCGCGTCTCGGCCAATGCCGATCTTGGCCATGTCGCGCTCCTTAGCCATCCCGGTCGCATCGACCAGATGCCATTCACCGCCTAAAAAAACCTCCGCGACCGCATGAAAGTCGGGCGGCTCTACATCAACCGCGTAGACGCTGGCGATCCTCGCCGGAATGCCGGCGGCGCGGGCGAAGGTGATCATCACATGCGCATAGTCGCGGCAGATACCCTGGCGCTTGACGAAGGTGTGGAGCGCGGTCGTTTCGGAATCACTGACCCCAGGCACATAAGCGAAGTGCCGGGCGATCCAGTCGCGCATGGCAATGACCTTGGCGCCGCCCTCGGCACCCCCGAATTCGGTCTCGACAAAGGTCTGAAACTGATCTGAAGGGCAGTAGCGCGACGCCATGAGATACTGAACTGTCTCGCCGGGCAGTTGATGGGGCGGGATCACAGGAAGGTTCAGGCAGTCATTGAGTACGCGCTCGATCCGGACCGTCGCGCGATAATCGACCAGCAAATTGCCTTTCACCCGCAGCCAGATCCGCTCGCCGATCATGTCCTGCGAGGCCACCCGCGCGAAGTGCTCGGTCGGCGTGATGTCGATATGCGCGCTCTCGATTACCTGCTCGGGGATAGCCGCGGCCTCGAGCTGCAGCAGCACATCGGTCGGCTGTTCGAACCAGTAATCGAGACGAGTGCGAATCGTGAGGCTCATCGCGTTCCCCTCGCTCGCTCCAACTGTCGGGTGTTGCTGGTAGCGGCGCGGTATACCGAGACCAGATCCCATTCTCGAGCCGCCGTATGGCCGCCTTTCTCGCGCCGATCGCCTTCAGATGACCACAGAGCTCGGGGCTGGCCGGCATGCGGCGGTTGAAGGGCGGCGTCCTGGTCGTACCAGCGACTCTCTCCATGGCGTTCGTCCGACCGCGACGGCGGCGTATGCCCAGCCGAACCGCGCAACTCGGCGCGCACCGAGAGATCGCCCGGTGATCGATCAGCGCGCACGGGTTGCGTTTGCATTGATGGCGTCGTTTGCTTGGTCGCCCGCTGTCTCGGTGGCGCGGACAAACGCCTTAGCGCGCCGCTCGAGTGCGGCGTGGCGCTCGGCCATTACTTTCTCAGCTCGTTCTTCTATCGTAACGTCTTTACCGGCGATCCGTTTCTTCGCGATGTCGCCGCTGACTGCCAGACGCTCTTTCGCGACAAGGCCGCTGGTGCAGATTTGCGCTTTCGCAGCGGCTCCCGATGTGGCGAGTGTATTGTGTGCGGTCGCACCACTTCGAGCCAGCTGGTTCGCAGCCTTGCGGCCATCCTCACGAATGCGAGCGGCGATTGCGTCGACCTCGCGATCTGTTCCTGCATTGACGAACCTGCCACCGCCGGCTGCGGCCACGGCAGCGAGCGCCGCCGCCTCGTCCGAAGGGACCGCGAAGCCGATGATGTTGATGATTGCCTTGGTCGGACCCAGGCTGATCGACCTGGCAACCGCAACGGGGTCGCCACCACAGGTTTCCTGCCCGTCCGAGACGACATAGATAATCTGTTCGCCCGCATGGCCGTCGGCGGCAAGAAGCGCTTCGGCATGTTTGAGCGCGGCGGCAAGTGGCGTCCATCCTACTGGTTTGATCGTCGCCACCGACCGCACCAGGGCTTCACGATCGCGGGTCATCGGCACCCTGAGATCGACGGCGGCGCACGACTTCGCCTTGCCGTCGTCCCGGTTGCTGCCCGCCTGGCCAAATACGAGGAGGGCAGCCTGTGCATTCGACGGGAGCTCCTCGACGAATGCGGCTGCGGCGGTCTTGGCGAGATCAAGTTTCTGCTGGCTCGACACGCGGCCCGCCATCGATCCCGATGCATCGACGGCCACGATAACGCGCGCAACCGGCGTGAGGGCAGCTGGTTCGTCAGGGGACCTGAACGTGGCACCCACCAGCGCCGGGTCGTTGAAGCACATTTCGGAATCGCCGCCACTGAATTGTCTCAGATAGGCCTCCACCTGGGGTGATGTGTCGGCAGATCGTTTGGCAGGCGGAGCCCCATTCGCTTGGCTCGCTGGCTGGCGGTCGCAGCCGGCAATGGCGGGACACAGCGTCAGGAGCATGAGCGCCGCGCCAGCCTTGATCGGAAAGTTCATGGTCCTCAGGGGAAGCATCTTGGCAAATGGTCAACACGTAGACTTGGCTCTCACGAGGGAAACACGCGACGAAGGATGCGTGTTCCGGGTCAGCCTGGTCAGAGATCATGTCGCGCTCGCTAAACCGGACTTTGCCTCGTCGAAGCGCGATGGTCCGCGCAATCATGGAGGCTTATGTGATGGAACGATTGCTCCGAGCCAACTTCGCTATCGTGCGAAGCTGGAAGGGGGACCTGGCGGGCAATCGCGTCTTCCAGGGTGTGAACGACGAGAGGCGCCTCGACGAGCGCATGGTCCCGGCATGGAGCGATTGATGGTAAGGCCGAAGGTCTCGGCGGACGGTGGAAAAATTGCTTGTGGTCCAGAGTGCGGGCGGGATCGGTGGTCCAGCATCTGCCGACGACCGACAATGACGTCAGAGAGTCCAGCCTAGATCGGCCTTCCGACCGGCGTAATGTGGCGATCGTCGGAGGATCATTCGGCGGTTGCGATCGGGCGGCCTTGACGCTGGCTTAACGCCACAGGCGGAGGATGCACTCGACGTCCACTAGAAAGATACCAGCCTTGTCCTGGTCGAAATGCTCCGGCGCGATGCCGTATGCCGCCAGAGCCCTATGGTTGGGGCCTCTGAGACGCCCTAGGGCAAGACTCTCCCGAGGGATATAATCGATCGACGATATATGTGGTCCGGATCAAAGCCAAGGTGACGCTCGTCCGCGGAGCGCCACGCCTCTGCCTCCCGTTATAATCTTATATCCTGCCCATGGGGTTGCGGCAAGCACGGTGCCTTGTCCCATAGAAGCGCTCCTGATTCGTTTGAGGAGCAGCATTCATGTCCGTTCAAGCCACTGTGTTCGCTCAAACCTTTTTTCACGGGACACGCGCTGATCTGGCACCGGGAGACCTGCTTACCCCCGGCCACCCCTCTAACTATGATGAGGAGCGGCGGTTCAGCTGGGTCTATTGTGCCGCGACACTGGACGCGGCGATCTGGGGTGCCGAGCTTGCCGCGGGAGAAGGCGCAAAGCGGATCTACGTCGTCGAGCCCACTGGCGCGCTGGTCGATGATCCGAACCTCACCGACCAGAAGTTTCCAGGGAATCCCACATTGTCATATCGGTCGATGGAGCCACTGCGCGTGCTCGGCGAGGTCGTGGGCTGGACCGGCCACTCACCAAATCAAATCGAGCAGATGAAGGACGGCTTGGCCAGGCTAAGAGCTGACGGCGCCGATGATATCATCGACTGATGCTGTTACTTCGCTTCACCGCTCGCGACTGGCAGCCGAAGGATCCTGGAAACATGAA
>Ga0209902_100778_pt1 | contig 25007 bp, 23 predicted proteins | sample FECB27metaG_FD_188304 | JGI IMG/M metagenome (GOLD analysis project Ga0209902, IMG submission 188304) | Cyanobacterial communities from the Joint Genome Institute, California, USA - FECB-27 (SPAdes) (version 2) | ecosystem: Environmental > Aquatic > Thermal springs > Hot (42-90C) > Microbial mats...
GAGCCGCTCGGGCCACAGGCCGAACCGCTCCTGGGCGCGCTCGATCATCCGGCGTTGTGCCGTCACCTCGGCCTGCCGCACCGATGTCGTCGCCTCGACATCGACGATCACGGCATGTTCGAGATCGATCAGGTAGTTGGTCGAGTAAGCGAAGAAGGCGCGCTCGCGCGAGGCGGCCGTCCACCGCGCGGCGGGATCGGTGGGGGCCAGCCGCTTCGGCACGACCGGCGTCGCGGCGCCGAAGGCGGCATCGTCGAGCACCGCGAGATACTCGCGTACCGCATGGCCGGTAGCCTCAGGCGGCAGTCCCTCGTCGCCCGGCACCGCCCGCTGACGATCGACATCGGCGCGGATCAGGCTGGCATCGACTGCGAAGCCCTCGCCGCCGACCAGCCCCTCGGCCATGCAGCGCGCCACCGTCGTCTCGAACAGCTTGCGCAGCAGATCGCTGTCCCGGAAGCGGCCGTGCCGGTTCTTCGAGAAGGTCGAGTGATCGGGCACGTCGCCGTCCAGCCCCAGCCGGCAGAACCAGCGATAAGCGAGGTTGAGATGCACCTCGTCGCACAACCGACGCTCTGACCGAATACCCATGCAATAGCCGATGATCAGCATCCGGATCATCAACTCCGGATCGATCGATGGCCGACCCGTCTCGCTGTAGAAGGGCCGCAGATGCGCGCGCAGTTCCGTCAGATCCACGAACCGGTCGATTGCCCGCAGAATATGCCCCACAGGCACATGCCGCTCCAGGCTGAAGCTGTAGAACAGCGCCTCCTGCGCCACCGTCCGCTCGCCCATCATCGGCTCGTCTCCACTTCACCGCGAAGACTGAATCAGCTCAGGGACAACACTGCAAGACCGAGTTTTTCAACACGATCCACCCAATAGCGGACATGCAGAACCGATTTGGCGCGGATGTCAGCTTGCGCCCAGTCTCCGTCGTTCAATCTTGTGCTCCGACTTCCGAGGACTGATCGGTCAGGTTGCAGCAACCGCGCCGCGTATTATGGTAGGCGCATGAAGTTCATGACTCTCAATCGCGCGTCGCCTTCCCGCTGATCTAAGCGGGCCGGTTTCGGCTCACTCGTCGGCTATGCCGCCCAACGACCCACGCCTTTTCAAGAGACTTTATGCGAAACCAATCAGATCCTGCGCTCAGCGCAGATGACATCGCTTCGTTTGTGCGCGACGGCTTCGTCCGTATCGATGAGGCCTTTAGCGAAGACGTCGCAAAGCAGGCCCGCGCGATCCTGTGGGAAGCCACCGGCTGCGATCCTAATGATCGTGCATCATGGAGCCGGCCGATCGTGCGCCTAGAGCAGTTCAGCCAAGCCCCGTTCCGCGAGGCAGCGAATACTCCGAAGCTGTGCGGGGCATTCGATCAGCTTGTTGGTGCTGGCCGCTGGTATCCGCGCGATAGGCTTGGAACTTTTCCAATCCGCTTCCCTTCCGATGAAGCGCCCGGCGACGATGGTTGGCACGTCGATGTCAGTTTCGGCTACGAACACCCAGACTTCATGGAGTGGCGTACCAATGTGAGCAGCAAGGGACGAGCCTTGCTGATGCTGTTCCTGTTTTCGGATGTCGATGTCGATGATGCACCGACCCGCATTCGTGTCGGCTCGCATGCTGACATTGCAAGGCAACTCGCCCCGGCAGGCGAGGCTGGCCTAGCCCTTCGCGAGCTTGCCGCTGACGGGTTCGCCGGCTCGGCGCACCGGCGGGAGGCGCTAGCTTTAGGCAAGGCTGGCACGGTATATTTGTGCCATCCTTTTCTCGTGCACGCCGCGCAAAGGCATCGTGGAGTAGCGCCGCGGTTTATGGCTCAACCGCCCCTGTTGCCGCGTGAGCCCATCTCTCTTTGTCGGCGCGATGGGGACTATTCTCCTGTCGAACAGGCGATCCTGAACGCGATCTCGCGCCCGTAGAGGGAATCTGATCGGCCCATCTGCTTCAAGCTCGCAAGGGCGACAAGCGGACGGACTGTAGACCACCCATAACTGCTTTTCAGGTGGGGCCTGAAGTAACGACAGCTTTCAGGGTCGCAGGCCAGGCAGCTGAATGACTACTAGTGGGGCGCAAATCAGAACTGCCGTGAATGAGCGGCCTGGCCCGACGAGTTACCAGTGGCGGTGAATGGCGCTCCGTGGCGAAGCGCGGGCGCTGCCGCCAACCGGCGGAGCATCCGAAACAGGGGCTGAGGCCCGCGACCTGATTCTCGTGCGGGCGGAGAGCCCGCATGACCCCGACAAAATTGCTGATCGGCCAGGTTCTCGTCGTGCTCGCGATCGTGATCGCAGGCGTGTGTTTCGCGACGCAATGGGCCGCAGCGGCGCTCGCTTATCAGGCCGAGCTGGGCGCACCGTGGCTGATCGTCGGCGGTACGCCGATTTACCGGCCCTGGGCGCTGTTCGTCTGGTGGTATCATTTCGATGCCTATGCGCCGCACGTCTTCGACACCGCCGGCGAGATCGCGGCAGCGAGCGGACTGGTCGGCTGCGGCGCGGCCATCTTCGGGTCGCTATGGCGGGCGCGCCAGCGCCGCAATGTCACAACTTATGGTTCGGCAAGATGGGCGACGCCCAACGATCTGCGGCGTGCCGGCCTATTCGAGGATGCCGGCGTGTTTCTGGGCGCGGCCGGTCACCGCTATCTGCGGCATGACGGCCCCGAGCACATCATGGCGTTCGCGCCGACGCGCAGCGGCAAGGGCGTCGGCCTGGTCGTGCCGACCCTGCTCGGCTGGCCCGGCTCGACCGTCATCCACGACATCAAGGGCGAGAACTGGCAGCTGACCGCCGGGTGGCGCGCGACCTTCTCGCATTGCCTGCTGTTCAACCCGACCGACGCGAGCTCGGCCCGCTATAACCCGCTGCTCGAGGTCCGGCGCGGCGCGCATGAGGTGCGCGACGTCCAGAATATCGCCGACATCCTCGTCGATCCCGAAGGTGCGCTCGAGCGGCGTAACCATTGGGAGAAGACTTCGCATTCGCTGCTGGTCGGCGCGATCCTCCACATTCTCTACGCTGAGGAAGAAAAGACGTTGGCGCGCGTCGCGACCTTCCTGTCCGACCCGCAGCGCTCGTTCGTCACTACGCTTAAGCGGATGATGGCGACCAACCATCTCGGCACCACGGACGCGCCGCTGGTCCATCCCGTCGTCGCTTCGGCAGCCCGCGAGCTGCTCAACAAGTCCGAGAATGAGCGCTCGGGCGTGCTGTCGACTGCCATGTCGTTCCTGGGACTGTACCGCGATCCCACCGTCGCCGCGGTGACCTCGCGCTGCGACTGGCGCATCGCCGATCTCGTCGAGGCCGAACGGCCGCTCTCCCTCTATCTGGTTGTCCCGCCCTCCGACATCTCGCGGACCAAGCCGCTGGTGCGGCTGGTGCTCAACCAGATCGGTCGGCGGCTGACCGAGCAGCTTCATGCCGGCAACACCGACGGCGTGGCCGCGGGCCGCCATCGCCTGCTGATGATGCTCGACGAGTTCCCCGCCCTCGGGCGGCTCGATTTCTTCGAGACCAGCCTGGCCTTTCTCGCAGGCTACGGCGTGCGCGCCTTCCTGATTGCGCAGAGCCTCAACCAGATCGAGAAGGCCTATGGCGAGCACAATGCGATCCTCGACAATTGCCATGTCCGCATTGCCTTTGCGACCAATGACGAGCGCACCGCCAAGCGTATTTCGGACGCGCTGGGCACCGCCACCGAGCAGCGCGCGATGCGCAACTATGCCGGCCACCGGCTGGCGCCCTGGCTCAGCCATGTCATGGTCAGCCGGCAGGAGACCGCACGCGCGCTGCTAACTCCCGGCGAGGTCATGCAGCTGCCGCCGAGCGACGAACTCGTCCTCGTCTCCGGCCACTCGCCGATCCGCGCGAAGAAGCTGCGCTACTATGAAGACCGCAACTTCTCGGACCGCGTGCTGCCACCGCCGCGGCTGGGGACCGGCGGATATCGCGATCGCCCGACGGCGCGCAGCGACGACTGGACTGGGCTGGTCCGCACGCCCGATGCGCGGCTGATCACAACCGACGACGGCAGCGATGAGCAGGCCGATGGCGGGCTCGAGCAGAACCGGCATCCGGGCCTGCCCGAGGATGTGCCCGCGCAACGCGAGCTGCTGCCAGTCGATCCGCTTGGCCTTGCCGAAGAGGATGGCGATCTTGCTGCCGACAGCCGCGCCATGGCGCAGGCCCGCGCCGCCACGATCGCCCGGACGACCTTTGCCATCGATGAAGGCAGCGACCGCCCCGGCGATCTGCTGCCGGGCTTCTGATCATGGCCCGCATCCGCCATCAATTCTATCTGTCGGAAAGCCTGAGCGAGCGGCTCGATGCGCTGGCGGCAGCCCCCGGCGCGTCCAAGTCGGCGATCCTTGCCGATGCGGTGACCGCCTGGCTCGACCGGCGCGGCACCCATGCGCTCGACGATCGCTTCGGCCAGCGTCTCGATCGGCTGACCAACGGCCTCGGTCGGATCGAACGCAACGGCCAGATCCTGCTCGAGACCCTCGCATTGTTCGTCCGCTACGAGCTCGCGATCCATCCGCCGCTCGCCGACAATGACCAGGCCGGCCGCGCCGCCGGTTCGGCCCGGTTCAATGCCTTCGTAACCCAGGTCAGCCGGCAGATCGCCAGCGGACGTCAGACCTTCGGCGCCGATGCTCTGCTCGCGGAGGAGCCGCGATGAACGACGACGCCCCCGTGCCGGCGGTCACCGAGTCGGTCTCGCATGCGCGCCGCCGCGCGATGCTGCGAACCGCGATGGGGCCGGCGATCGCCGCCGCGCTCGGCGATCCGCGCGTGATCGAGATCATGGTCAATCCCGATGGGGCGCTGCGCGTCGACATATTGGGCGAGGGCCGCGTCGATACCGATGTCCGGATCGCGCCCGAGCAGGTTGAGCGGATCGTCCGTCTGGTGGCGAGCCATGCGCGCGCCGAGGTCCATGGCGCGGCGCCGATCGTCTCGGCCGAACTGCCGCCGCATCTCGACGGCCGGGCAGGCGAGCGCTTCGAAGGGCTGCTGCCGCCGGTCGCGCTGGCGCCGTGCTTCTCGATCCGCAAGCCGGCGACGCGGCTCTACACGCTGGCCGATTATGTGAACGATGGCATATTGGGGGAGGCCGCCGCCGATCGGCTGCGCCGTGCGGTCGCCGATCGCGCCAATATCCTCGTCGCGGGCGGCACCAGCTCGGGCAAGACCACGCTCGCCAATGCCTTGCTCGCCGAGATGGCGAGCATCGACGAGCGCGTGATCCTGATCGAGGATACGCGCGAACTGCAGAGCCCGGCCGCCGATACCGTGGCGCTGCGCACCCGCGCCGGCGTCGTCACCATGGCCGACCTGGTGCGCTCGACGCTGCGCCTGCGGCCCGACCGGATCATCGTTGGCGAGGTACGCGGCCCCGAAGCGCTCGACATGCTCAAGGCCTGGAACACCGGCCATCCCGGCGGCATCGCCACAGTCCACGCCAATTCGGCGATGGCCGCGCTCTACCGGATCGAACAGCTCGTCCAGGAAGCTGTCGTCACCGTGCCGCGCCGGTTGATCGCCGAGGCGATCGACATGGTCGTGTTCATCTCGGGCCGCGGGCTTGCCCGCCGCGTCAGCGAGATCGCGCGCGTCGCCGGCATCGACCCCGACACCGGCGCCTGCGGCCTCGTCGACCTGCTCGGCGACCCGTTCGCCCCGCCTGGTCCCACACCCCCGATTTCCCCCGGCAGCCAACAAGGAGATGCCCCATGACCCTGCGCCTGTTTCCCACCTCCGGCCTGCGCGTCTCGCGCCGTCCGTCGCCGATGCTCACCGCACTCGGTGCCGGCGCACTCGGTCTGGCGCTCGCCGCCACCGCCCAGGCCGCCGGCACCGGCATGCCCTGGGAGGAGCCGCTCCAGCAGGTGCTCGACTCGGTCCAGGGTCCGGTCGCCAAGATCGTCGCGGTGATCATCATCATCACGACCGGCCTGACGCTTGCCTTCGGCGAGACCTCGGGCGGGTTCCGGCGGCTGATCCAGATCGTGTTCGGCCTGTCGATCGCGTTCGCCGCGTCGTCCTTCTTCCTGAGCTTCTTCAGCTTTGGCGGGGGAGCGCTGATCGCATGAGCGGGACGCCGGCCTTCCAGAGCGGGACCGAGCATATCGCCGGCTTCGAGGCGCCGATCCACGGCAGTCTCGGGTCGCCGATCCTGCTCGGCGGGGCGCCCCGCATGCTCGCGATCGTCAACGGCACGCTCGCCGCGGCGGTCGGTCTCGGGCTCCAGCAATGGTTGGCCGGCCTCCTCCTGTGGGCCGCCGGGCACAGCCTCGCGGTGATGGCGGCGCGCCGCGATCCCGATTTCGCTCCCGTCCTCCTGCGGCACCTGCGCCAGAAAGGCTATTTCGCGTGCTGAACCTCGCCGAATATCGCAGCAAAGCCGACCGGCTTGCCGACCATCTGCCCTGGGCCGCGCTCGTCGCCGACGGCGTGGCCCTCAACAAGGACGGCAGCTTTCTCGCCGTGCTCGCCTTTCGCGGGCCCGATCTGGAAAGCGCGACCGAGGCCGAATTGGTCGCGACCTGCGCGCGCGCCAACAATGTCCTCAAGCGTTTCGGCACCGGCTGGGCCCTGTTCTTCGAGGCCGAGCGCCGCGAGGCGCTGGGCTATCCTGCGAGCGATTTTCCCGACCCGGCATCGTGGCTGGTCGAGCAGGAGCGCCGCGCGGGTTTTCTGGGTGGCGGCGCTCATTATGAAAGCCGCTATCATCTGAGTCTCGTGTGGCTGCCGCCTGCCGACAGCAGCGACAGCGCCGGCCGCTCGCTGGTCGAACGGCCCGGCGGAACTGCCAGCCGTGACTGGCGCGGCGCGCTGGCCAGCTTCATCGCCGAGCGCGATCGCGCGCTCGACCTGTTCGCCGCCTTCATGCCCGAGGTCCGTGCGCTCGGCTCCGCCGAACTGCTGACCTATCTTCACGGCGCCGTCTCGACTCGCCGGCACCCGGTCGCGGTGCCGGTGACTCCGCTCTATCTCGACGCGTTGCTCGCCGATGAGCCGCTGACCGGCGGGCTCGAGCCGCAGCTTGGCGCTGCCCATATCCGCACGCTGACCGTGATGGGCTTCCCCAATCTCAGCCGGCCCGGGATCCTCGACGCGCTCAACCACCAGGATTTCGCCTATCGCTGGGTCACGCGCTTCATCGCGCTCGACAAGACCGATGCGACCAAGGTTCTGACTAGGCTGCGGCGCCAGTGGTTCAACAAGCGCAAGTCGGTCACCGCGATGCTGCGCGAGGTGATGTACAACCAGCCTGCGCAGTTGCTCGACAGCGATGCCGACAACAAGGTGGTCGACGCCGATCTCGCGCTGCAGGCGCTCGGAGCGGATTATGTCGGCTTCGGCTATCTCACCACCACCATTACCGTGATGGACGACGATCGCGCCAAGGTCGAGGACAAGGTCCGCACCGTCGAGCGCATCGTCAACGGGCTCGGTTTCACCACCATCCGCGAAGGCGTGAACGCGGTCGAGGCCTGGCTCTCGTCGCTGCCGGGACAGGTCTATGCCAATGTCCGGCAGCCGATCGTCCACACGCTCAACCTCGCCCATCTGATGCCGCTGTCGAGCGTGTGGGCCGGCCCCGCGACCAACCGACATCTGAACGGCCCGCCGCTATTGGTCGCTGAGACCGCCGGCTCGACGCCGTTCCGGCTTTCGACCCATGTCGGCGATGTTGGGCATATGCTCGTGGTCGGCCCGACCGGCGCCGGCAAATCAGTGCTGCTGGCGCTGATCGCGTTGCAGTTCCGGCGCTATCGAAACGCGCAGATTTATATCTTCGACAAGGGGTTTTCGGCCCGCGCGGCGGTGCTGGCAATGGGCGGCGCGCACCATGCGCTTGGTCTCGGCAGTGACGGGGCGGGGGAGGCGGCGCTGGCCTTCCAGCCATTGCGCCGGATCGATGATGCTTCCGAGCGAAGCTGGGCGGCCGAATGGATCGTGGCCTTGCTCGCGCATGAGCGGGTGCTGGTCACCCCCGAGATCAAGGAAGCATTGTGGTCGGCGCTCGGCAGCCTCGCCTCGGCACCGGCCGAGGAACGCACGCTGACCGGCCTGTCGCTGCTGCTCCAGTCGAACGCGCTGCGCTCGGCACTGGCGCCCTATACGCTCGACGGTCCCTATGGCCGGCTGCTCGACGCCGCCGAGCAGCAGCTCTCGCTGTCGCAGGTCCAGTGCTTCGAGACCGAGGCGCTGATGGGGCAGGCGAGCGTAGTCGCGCCGGTGCTGACCTATCTGTTCCACCGGCTCGAGGAGCGGTTCGACGGACGGCCGACGCTGCTCGTGCTCGACGAGGCCTGGATCTTCCTCGACCATCCGCTGTTCGCCGCGCGCATTCGCGAATGGCTGAAGGTGCTGCGCAAGAAGAATGTCGCGGTGCTGTTCGCGACGCAGAGCGTCGCCGACATCGCAGACTCGACGATCGCGCCGGCCATCATCGAAAGCTGTCCGCAACGCATCCTGCTGCCTAATGACCGCGCGATCGAGCCGCAGAGCCGCGCCGCCTATGCGCGGTTCGGGCTCAACGAGCGCCAGATGGAATTGGTCAGCCGGGCAACCCCCAAGCGCCATTATTACCTGCAGTCGGCGCGCGGCAACCGGCTGTTCGAGCTCGGCCTCGGGCCGGTCGCGTTGGCGCTGTGCGGCGCTTCCGATCCCGCCAGCCAGGCCATGATCGACGCGCTGCTCGCCGAGCATGGCGCGACCGAGTTTGCCGCGCGCTTCCTCGAGCAGGCCGGCCTCGACTGGGCCGCCGACCTGCTCGCCGACTTCCCCGCCTCAACCCCCAAGGAGTGACTGCCATGCGCTTGAAGACTCTATCCGTGCCCGGTGTGCCAGTGCGTAAGACGCTGATCGCCACTATGCTCGGTCTCGGTGCGACCGGGGCGCTGGTGATGGCCGTGAGCGTGCCGGCGCCCCCCGCGCACGCGCAGCTCAGCGTGTTCGACCCCAGCAACTACAGCCAGAACCTGCTGACCGCCGCGCGTACGCTGACCCAGATCAACAACCAGATTCAATCTCTGCAGAATGAAGCGTCGATGCTGATCAATCAGGCCAAGAACTTGACCCGCATCGACTTCCCGCAACTGCAGCAGATCACACAGACGCTGCAGCAGATCGACCGGCTGATGGGGCAGGCGCATGGTATCGACTTCCGGGTCGACGGGCTCGATGCGCAGTTCCGGAAGTTTTTCCCGCAGGACTTCAACGCGGCGCTCACGACCAACCAGCAGGTTCTGGCGGCGCGCGGCCGGCTCGACACCGCCATGTCGGCCTATCGTCAGACGATGGGCGTGCAGGCGCAGGTCGTCGAGAATGTCCAGGCCGACGCACAGGCGCTTTCAGCGATCGTTGCGCGCAGCCAGGGTGCGGAAGGCTCGCTGCAGGCGCAGCAGGCCACTAATCAACTGCTCGCGCTAACCGCAAAGCAACAGTTCCAGCTCCAGAGCATGATGGCCGCGCAATATCGCGCGCAGGCGATCGAGCAGGCGGCGAAGGCGCAGGCCGCGATCGATGCCCGCGCCCAGACAAAGAAGTTCCTCGGTTCCGGTCAGGCCTATTCGCCGCTGCCCCCGCGGTAACAGCGCCTGACCGGACAGGCGGCGGCCGCTCGCCTCCCGGTCGCCGCCGTCGCGGGGCGTGCTCCACGCTCCCCCGGACACGTCCCGCGACATCCTTCCTCGCTACTGCTCTCAGGATCGCAGCTGCCATGAACGACCTCAATGTGATCGACCGCTTCATGGAGGCGTTCATCCGCTACATCGACAGCGGCTTCGGCCTGCTCGGCGGCGATGTCGGCTTTCTGACCTCCGCGCTGATCGGCATCGACATCACGCTCGCCGGCCTGTTCTGGGCGCTGGGCGGCGAGGACAATGTCATCGGCCGGTTCCTGCGCAAGATCCTCTATATCGGCGCGTTCGCGTTCATCCTGAACAGTTTCTCGACGCTCGCCGACATCATCTTCCGCTCGTTCGCCCAGGCCGGCCTGACCGCGGGCGGCGGCACACTTTCCGCCGACGATCTGCTGCGTCCTGGCCGGCTCGCCGGCACCGGTTTCTCGGCTGCCTATCCGTTGCTCGAGCAGGCCTCCGAGCTGATGGGGTTCACCAGCTTCTTCGACAATTTCCTGACCATCGCCGTGCTGCTGTTCGCCTGGGTGCTGGTGATCGTCGCCTTCTTCATCCTCGCCGTGCAGATGTTCGTGACGATCCTCGAGTTCAAGCTGACCTCGCTCGCGGGTTTCATCCTCGTGCCGTTCGCGCTGTGGAACCGCACCAGCTTCCTCGCCGAGCGCGTGCTCGGCAACGTCGTCTCCTCGGGCATCAAGGTCATGGTGCTCGCCGTGATCGTCGGCATCGGCTCAAATTTCTTCGCCGAGTTCACCAGCGCCCTGCAAGGCCAGGAGCCCGACATTGCGCAGGCCATGACGCTGGTGCTCGCCAGCCTCGCGCTGTTCGGGCTCGGCATCTTCGGGCCGGGCATCGCCTCCGGTCTGGTCGCCGGCGCACCGCAGCTGGGCGCCGGTGCGGCGCTCGGCACCACGATCGGTGCGGCCGGTGTCGCCATGCTCGGCGGCGGGGCCGCCATCGGTGGCGCGCGGGCGATCGGCGGAGCAGCGCTCGGCGCGATGCGCGCCGGCACGGCGATGGGGTCTGCCGCTTCGACCGCCTATTCTCTCGGCAAGGAAACCGCCGCCTCACCGAGCGTGGGCGCCGGTCTGTCGGGCGTGGCCCAGGCCGCCAGCAACGCCGCGCGATCCAAAGCCTCGAGCGCGTTCGGCCTTGGCGCCGCCGCCGATAGCGGCCGCCAGGCGGCGTGGGACGCGCTCAACCAGAACTCCTCTCCGCCGGCATCGACTGGCTCGAGCGGCGGAGGGGAGACCCCGGCCTGGGCGCGCGCGATGCGCAGCCAGCAGAACTTTCGCCATCACCGCCAGGTCGCGCTTCACACGCTGCAGCAGGGCGATCGTGGCGGCGCCTCGGCAACTCCAGACATCAAGGAAAGGGACGATCGATGATCTTCAAACGCGCCGTCCAGCGCTACGGACGGACTCCCGAACCCGAGACGCCCTTCCAGCGTGCCGGGCAGCTTTGGGACGAGCGGATCGGCTCAGCCCGCGTCCAGGCGCGCAACTGGAGGCTGATGGCCTTCGGGAGCCTGCTGCTCTCGGGCGGCCTGTCCGGCGGCCTGTTATGGCAATCGTTGCAGAGCCGCGTCACGCCCTATGTGGTCGAGGTCGATCGCCTCGGTGAGCCTCGTGCGGTGGCCGAGGCCGAGAACGGATATCGGCCGACCGATCCGCAGATCGCCTGGCACCTTGCGCGCTTCATCGAGCATGTCCGCGGCGTCTCGCTCGACCCGGTGCTGATGCGCCAGGACTGGCTGGCCGCTTATGATTTCGCGACCAAGCGCGGCAGCCAGTTTCTCGGTGACTATGCCCGTAGTGCTGACCCGTTCGCGCGGATCGGCGAGCGGACCGTGTCGGTCCAGGTCACCAGCGTCGTGCGCGCATCGGACAAGAGCTTCCAGGTCAAATGGACCGAGACCGTGTTCGAGCGCGGCAGCCGCGCCGGCGCATCGCAATGGACGGCGATCCTGACGGTTGTCACCCGAACGCCGACCAATGCCGAGACGCTGCGGAAGAACCCGCTTGGCGTCTATGTCGATGCTGTCGACTGGAGCCGCGAGCTCGACGTGCCCGGCGCATCGCCGCCGCCGGCCGCTTCGGCCTCGCCTGCAGCAGGTCCGACTATCCCGCCTGCCGCGCCGCCCAGCCTTCCGCTCGGCGATCCGCTCGACCCCACGCTCGGCCAACCCGCGCCGCCAGCGGCCAACGCCAATCAGGAGACCGCCCGATGACCCGCATATATCCCCCGTTGCTGTGCCTTGGTCTGCTCGCCTCCGCGAATGCCGCAATCGCGCAGCAGGCACCGGTCCAGCCGAAACCGACTGACGCCCTGCCATCTCCGGCGACAGCTGTGGCGGCACCGGCGAAAGTTGCGCCGCCCGCGCCCGTCCGGCGGGCCATTCAACGCCGCACCACGGCATCACCGATCGTGCGGGGTGTGGCCAGCGCGACGCGTGCGGCGACGCTCGAGCCTCGCGCCGACAGCTTCATCAACGCCGTCCAGATCTATCCCTGGTCGGAAGGGGCGGTCTATCAGGTCTACACCGCGCCGGAGCGGGTGACCGACATCGCGCTGCAGCCCGGCGAAGTGCTCGGCGCGGTCGCGGCCGGCGATACCGTCCGCTGGGTAATCGGCGACACCGCGAGCGGGAGCGGGGAGGGCAAGCGTACCCATGTCCTGATCAAGCCGTTCACCGCCGGTCTTTCGACCAACATCGTCATCACCACCGACCGGCGCAGCTATCACCTCGCCCTCACCAGCACGAACCGCACCGCGATGACCGCGCTCAGCTGGACCTATCCGGCCGACCAGCTGATAGCATTGCGCAAGGCGGCCGAAGCGGCGCAGGCGGCTGCGCCGGTCGCGACCGGGCTCACGGTCGAGCAGTTGCACTTCGGCTATACGATCAGCGGCGACCGCCCGCACTGGCGGCCGCTGCGCGCGTTCGATGACGGGCGCCAGACCTTCATCGAATTTCCGGCCAGCCTCGCGGTCGGCGAGGCACCGCCGCTGTTTCTTGTCGATGCCAAGGGCGAGGTGGCGCTCGTCAACTATCGCGTCAGTGGGCGCTTCTACGTCGTCGACCGCATCTTCGATGCCGCCGAGCTTCGCCTCGGCCTCAAGAAACAGTCCATCGTCCGCATCACGCGCACTGGCGAAGGCACAGCACGGGGACGGGGCGCATGAACGAGGACGCCGCATCCTCACCGCCGCCGCCGAAGGTCGATCCCGAGACCCTGGCGATCCGCAGCCGTCCGCCGCGCGCGATCCGGTTCAAGCGCGGGGTGATCATCACGATCGCCGCGCTCGGCTCGGTCAGTCTCGTGGTCGTGGCATGGATGGCACTTAAGCCGACCGTCTTCCGCCAGGCCGCGCAGGAGGAATCGCTGTCGCAGCCGGCGAATGTCGCGCCGAGCGATGCGCTGGCCGGCCTGCCGACAAACTACGGCACCGCGCCCAAGCTCGGTCCGCCGCTGCCCGGCGATCTCGGCCGTCCCATCCTCAATCGCCAGCGTGAGATGGCGAGCGAGACCGGCGGCGCGGATGTGTCGACCGCCACCGCCCAGGCCGAGGCGGCAGAGCGCGAGCGGCAACTCGCAGAACTGCGTGCCGCCCGTCAGTCCGGACTGCTCGTGTCGGGCCGGGGCGGCGGGGCCAACACTGCATCGGCAGTTACCGAGCCCGCAACAGTCGCTTCCGCGCCTGAAGCCGGCGCAGCAGGCGTGGGACTTGATCCCGATAATGATCCCAACGCCCAGGGCCGCAAGGCGGCATTCGTCGGAGCGCTCGACAAGCGCGGTGACATCAATCCGCACGTGCTGACTTCGGCGGTGTCACCGTACACACTCTCGGCGGGCAGCGTCATCTCGGCGAGCCTGATCACCGGGCTGCGGTCGGATCTGCCGGGGCTGGTGACGGCGCAGGTCACCGAGCGCGTGTTCGACAGCGCCACGGGCCGCATCCTCCTGATCCCGCAGGGCGCGCGGCTCATCGGCAGCTATGATTCGGTGGTGGCCTTCGGCCAGAAACGTGCGCTCATCGTCTGGCAGCGGATCATACTGCCTGATGGTTCCTCGCTTCGTATCGACAATGTGCCGGCAACCGATGCCGCGGGCTTTTCCGGCCTGCAGGACAAGGTCGACTTCCATACCTGGTCGCTGCTGAAAGGCGTGGTGCTGTCCAGCCTGTTCGGTGTGGGCTCCGAATTGGCTTTCTCCAGCGACAGCGACCTGGTCGAAGCATTGCGTCGTTCGAGCCAGGACATTGTCACCCGCGCAGGCGACCAGATCACCCAGCGCAATCTGACGATCCAGCCGACGATCACGATCCGGCCCGGCGCGCCCGTCCGGCTCGTGGTCCACAAGGATCTGATCCTCAAGCCATGGAAGGAACGCTGATGGCCGATCTCAAACTCGGCAGGCTGCCCGATCGTACGCCGGTCAAGCTGGCGCTGTCTTTGACGCCCGAGCTCTATGCGAGGCTGGGTGAGTACGCCGCAGCCTATGCTGCGGCCTATGGAAAGGAGGAGCCTGTCACCGAACTGGTGCCCGCGATGCTGACGGCCTTCCTCGACAGCGATCGCGGCTTTGCCAAGGCTCGGCCGCCTGGTCGCTAGATCGGATTGTCGGGCCGGGCAGCATGGCACTAAAAGCTGCGCGAGGCATTGCAGGCTTCATGCCCTTTTCAATCGCCTTCGTCGGAGCCGGTCCGACCACCATCTACACCCTTTGTGCTTTTCTTCGCGAACTGACAGGCGCCGCGTCGGTAACGATCTTCGAGGAGCAACCGCGCGCCGGGCTGGGGACGCCATACCGCCCCGGCTGGAACGACCCGGCAATGCTGTCGAACATCGCCAGCATCGAGATCCCGCCGATCGGAGAAACGCTGATCGCCTGGCTCGATCGTCAGCCCAGGGCCCGACTGGTGCGGCTCGGCATCGATCCGGACGGCATTGACGAACACGCGTTCTACCCGCGGCTCGCGCTCGGCGAATTTTTTCTCGACCAGTTCAACGGCCTCATCGCGAGCTCAGCCGAAAAGGGCGTCACCGTCGAGATCGCCACCAGCTGCCGCGTGAGCGATATCGTCGCCGAAGATGGCGGGCTGCGTCTCACCATCGATCCCAAACGCGGCGAGCGCTGGGAGCGTGTCTATGACCGTGTCGTGCTCGCGACAGGTCATCAATGGCCCGAAGAGCCGGAGGTTCGGCCGGGATATTTCCTGAGCCCATGGCCAGCAACGGCACTCCAACGCATCCTGCCGATGCCCGTCGGTATCCGCGGCAGTTCGCTCACGGCGATCGACGCCGCGGTCGCGCTGGCGGTGGCCCATGGTCAATTCATCGAGACCGAGGGAGCAACCGTCGATTACCGGGTCCATCCGGGGGCTGAAGACCTCCACATCACGATGATGTCGCGCAAGGGTCTGCTGCCCGAAGCGGACTTCCACTACCCGATCCCGTTCGAACCGCTCTCCATCTGCACGCCAGAGGCGGTCGCTGCGCTGGTTGAAACGGCTGGCGATGCGCTGCTCGACCGGGCCTATGACCTGTTCAAAGCCGAACTGGCGCAGGCCGATCCCGACTATGCAGCACGAGTTGGTCTCGAGGGGCTCGCGCTGGAGGATTTCGGAGAGCGCTATTTTGCCGATCGGGTTGCCGCCGACCCATTCGAATGGGCCGAGACGAACCTTGCCGAAGCGCGCGCCAACTTCGCTCGCAAATATACCGTGCCATGGCGATATGCGATCCTGCGCATGCACGAAGTCCTGGGCGCAATCGTGCCGCATCTCGACGAGGAATCGCTCGACCGGTTCAACCGCTTCTTCAAGCCAGTCTTCGTGGACGAGTATGCGACTGTTCCGCATTTATCGATCGAGCGGCTGCTCGCGCTCCATCGCGCCGGGCACCTCGATGTCATTCCGCTCGGCAGCTCACATCGGATCAATACCCATGGCGCGGCTCCGGGCGCGATCGTGACCATTGATGGCGAACGAAAGGACTTCCCGGCATTCATCGATGCGACCGGTCAGCGGCCTTTGGCTGCAAGTGCGTTCCCGTTTCAGCGTCTGCTCGAACAGGGCGTGGTGCGCGACACTGCCGATGATGACGCGGCCGGCGCCAAGGGGGTCGCGGTCGATGAGCAGTTCCATCCGGTTACCGATCATCCCGCGGGCATACGCCTCCACTGCCTGAGCATTCCGTTCATCCTCGAACGGCACCCGTTCATCCAGGGCATCACTAGTTCCCATGAAATGGGCGAGACTGTCGGCACCGAACTGGCACGGGCTGCCAGCGCCGCGAACGATGGGCCGGAGGCGGAGGTCACCGAGGCTGTGGCATGAAGCTGTTCGCAATCTACATCGGGGGCGAGCACCCCGCCGCACATATCGAGATCCACGACGTTCGGTTCGTCGTCGCGGAATCCATCAAGGACACGCACGCGCAACTGCGGGCGGAATGGTGGGGAACGCCCGGAACGCTGCATATCGACTGCTGGGCCGAGATTTCGGATGCCGATGGATATGACGTAACGCTGCGACGCGAGCCTGCCGCTCATGCCGAGCGCCTCTTTTTCGTCAATCTGGGCGGCTATGACGGGGTCGATTTCGCCGAGCAGCACAAGAATATGTTCGTCGTGGCGACGTCAGTGAAAGAGGCCAAGTCGCGGGCCCTGGCAACGATCGCAGGCTGGAAAGATGCGCATCGCGACGACATCTACGAAGCCGAGAAAGCCTTTGCGCTCGAGGGTGTCATCGATGACAAACTGCACATCCACCTGACTCGTGCCGAAGGGGCGACCGCACCTAGCTTCGTCTGCCGCTACACGCCGCTCAAATAGCCGCCTCACTGCCACCAACGAAAAACGCCGCCCGATTGGGCGGCGTTCTCGTTGGTCCGTAGCGCGAGTTACTTCGCGCCGGTGCCGGGTTCGGTGGTCTTGGGAGCCTTGCCGTCCTCAACGCGACCTTCGTTGCGCAGATCACGGCCTTCCTGGGCCTTTTCCTGGCTTTCGGGCGACTTGCCGTGCTCGAACGCCTCTTCCTTCACGAAGCCAGCTGCTTCCTTGATTTTTCCTTCGACGCTCATGGCGATCTCCTTTGATTTGCTATCGGTTAGACAACTATGCAGACGCTGCACCGTTCCCGACGATCATCTGGGTCAGGATCAACCGTCGTCACGCAGGAGGCCATAGGTTCACTGATAGCCACCTTCCTTGCGCTCTTCTGCAGCCTGTTCCTGGGCCTCTTCCATTTCAGCAGGCTCGTCATCTTCGGGAAGCGGTTCTTCCTCCAGGGTATCTTCAGAACCCTGGTCATCTTCGGGCAATTCGTTGACGTCGGTCTCGAAGCCGGGCTCTTCTTCCTGCGGGGTGGTTGCCATGTTCAATCTCCTTGGAGTGGGGAACGGCTGGCTCTGCTCATCGGGCGCATGAGTTCTGCTGAAATCGGGTCGGGCGGGGCCAATGCGAGCCGGCTGCCGCATCTACAAGCTTGGGCAAAGACACGCGGGGAAGCCACCCGAGCCGCGGCAAGCGTTGGCGGCGCCTGTCGATTCAGAGTCGATGTTCCAGCAAGTGAACTGAGAGGATGGTCGGGCCGATTGATCCCGATGATTCCGAAGGAGAACGGCGCGTGCAAGGTCAGCCAAATCCGGTCCGCTGCCGATGGTGAAGCGTCGGCGCGGTTACAAACTGTCATGGAACGCGCCGCCACCGATTGAGAATGCGGACGTGGACGGACTGCCGCCGCGTCTCCGCTTTTCTGAGTCGCTGCTCAACGAGACTCGCGAAGTATGGCAGCCCTATTTCGTGGAGCCGCTGAGTTACGAGGCATGCGCCGAGATCATCGAGACGATGACCAGCTACGCCCGGCTCGTAATTGGTGGCGTTCGGCGCGACGCGCGGTCCGACTCCCAGCGTGAACCCGGCGACTGATCCCGTTCTCGTTGCGTTCGGATGTGCGATATGGCAGAAAACTGCTTGTGGCATCGTCACCAAACTGACCACGCGGTCCGTTGCCACGCCTGTCCAATTGCCAGGTGAAACGTGACATGCCCCGATATGAAATTCGCCGCACCAAGGCGCCCAAAGTCCTGAGCCATAGGGCCGTGCTGTATGCGCGCGTCTCCTCGAAAGAGCAGGACCGCGAAGGCTTCTCGATCGACGCCCAGATGAAGCTCCTCCGCAACTATGCTGCGGAAAACGACATTCGCATCGCCGAAGAGTTTATCGACGTCGAGACTGCGAAGGTGGCTGGGCGCACCCAGTTCAACGCGATGCTCGGCTATCTGCGCCGACACCCCTCGGTCGACACCATCCTCGTTGAGAAAACTGACCGTCTCTACCGCAACCTTCGCGATTGGGTGACGATCGACGACATCGAGATCGACGTCCATCTCGTGAAGGAAGGGACCGTCATTTCGCAGGAGTCGAGGTCCTCCGAGAAGTTCATGCACGGCATCAAGGTGCTGATGGCCAAGAACTACGTCGACAACCTGTCGGAGGAGACGCGCAAGGGAATGCTCGAGAAGGCCGAGCAGGGTATCTGGCCTACCGTGGCGCCGATCGGTTACCGGAATACCATCGGCACCAGCGGTAAAAAGATAATCGGCGTCGATCCGGACATGGCTCCGCTCGTCCAGCGGCTGTTCGAATGGTATGGCACCGGACTGTATTCGCTCAAGGAGGCAAGCCGGAAGGCTGTCCTCGACGGTATGGTCTACCGCAAGAGCGGCAAGCCGATTGGGACCAGTACGGTTCACAAGATGCTGCGCTCTCGGATCTATACGGGCGAGTTTGAGTGGCTCGGCAAACGCTATCAGGGAACGCATGAACCGCTGATCTCGGTCGAGCTTTGGTCGAGAGTGCAGGGGATCCTCGACGGCCGGCACACGAAGCGGGTTCAAGGCGTCGAGAAGGATTTCCTGTTCACCGGGCTGGTGCATTGCGGCCATTGCGGCTGCCTGCTCGTCGGCGACATCAAGAAGCAGAAGTACATCTACTACCGGTGCAGCCACGCGAAACGGAAGTGTCCTGACCCATATGTCCGCGAGGAGGCGTTGGTCGAGCTGTTCCGTGATCAGCTCGCGCCGGTCGATATCGACGCCAGAATTCTTGGATGGCTGAAGCGAGCATTGAAGGAGGCGTCGGATAGCCAGGTCAAAGATCACGAGTTGGGGATGCGCCGACTCGAGGCTGAGCAGCTCGACATTCGCGAACGAATGAAGAGTGTCGCACGCCAGAATGCTGAGGGCGTTATCGACGATCACGTCCTCGCTGCCCTGATGGCCGACTACAAGGATGAGGAGCGCAAGATCGCTCGTGACCTGGAGATGCGCTTGGACGCCGATCTGAGCTTCATAGACGAGGGAATGACAATTTTGACGGTCGCCAAGGGCGCCATGCGCCTGTTCGACAGCGAGGATCTTTATGTCAAAAAGAGAGTGCTCGCGACGCTACTCTCGAACTCGAGTTTCAAGGGCGGCGACCTGACGGTCACCTACCGAAAACCATTTGATTTGATTGTGAAAAAGCTCCCCCGCGCGGCTCTCGCGGGGGAAGCTTTCAGGGCAGAAAAGCCCAAAACCAAGAAATGGCTCCCCGGGCCTGATTCGAACAGGCGGCCGTCCGATTAACAGTCGGATGCTCTACCGCTGAGCTACCGGGGAACACTGATCGGAGGCGGGCCTATAGCAGCGAGATTCGCGGCTTGGCAAGCGCTGGTTCGCCACTTTCGAAAACAGTTAAATCGCGAACTGTTCCATGGCGATCCGATCGTCCAGCGCATGCTCCGGATCGAACATCAGGCTGAGCGTGCAGGACCGGTCGATCGCGACCTCCACCTTGGCGACGTCGCGGATTTCACGCTGGTCGGCGACCGCGCTGACCGGGCGTTTGTCGGCGTCCAGCACGGTGAAGCCGAAGCGGCTTTTTTCGGGAAGGATAGCGCCGCGCCAGCGCCGCGGGCGAAACGGACTGATCGGGGTGAGGGCGACCAGCGTCGAACCCAGCGGCAGGATCGGTCCCCCAGCCGAATAATTATAGGCGGTCGAACCGGCGGGCGTCGCGACGAGCACGCCATCGCAGACCAGTTCGGGCAGGACCGGATGGCCATTCACCGCGACCTCGATCTTCGCGGTCTGGCGCGTTTCGCGCAGCAGCGAGACTTCGTTGATCGCGGGCAGCGAGAAAGTCTCTCCGTCGATCGTGGTCGCATCCATGCGCAGCGGCGTGACGTTGAACATCTTGGTCCGCGAGATCCGCATGTCGAGCTGTTCGGCGCGCCATTCGTTCATCAGGAATCCGACCGTGCCGAGATTCATTCCGAACACGGGCACGATTCGCCGGCGTTCGAGCATCTGGTGCAGCGTCTGCAGCATGAAGCCATCGCCGCCCAGCACGACCAGCATGTCGGCGCGTTCGGGTTCCACCCAATGATACATGTCGCGCAGCTCGGCGGCCGCACGTTGCGCCGCCTTGGTCGGCGACACGACCAGGCCGCGCGTCTTGTCCCCCCAGGACTCGGTCTGCGTCATCCGCCGGTGGCGCTCATATGGCGCTGTACCGCGGGAGCCGCGCCGCGCGTATCGATCCGGAAATCGTGGCGCGCGGGCTTCAGCCGGAGCGCCGTATCGATCGCGTCGTCGACGGCATCCATGCCGCCCTCGTTCAATGCCTTTTTCAGGTCCACGCGGTCCTCATGCCCCAGGCACATATAGAGCTTGCCCGATGCGGTCAGGCGGATCCGGTTGCACCCGTCGCAGAAATTGCGAGTGAGCGGAGAGATCAGGCCGATCCGGACGCCGAGTTCCTCGACCAGGCTGTAGCGCGCCGGCCCCCCGGTGGTCATGTCCAGCGGCATCAGCGTGAAACGTTCGGTCAGGCGCGCATGGACTTCAGTCAGCGGGAGGAAACGATCGGTGCGATCCTCCTCGACGGAACCCAGCGGCATCGTCTCGATGAGGGTCAGATCGAAACCCTGATCGCCGCACCAGCGCAGCATCGGTTCGATCTCGTCCTCGTTCATGCCCTTGAGCGCGACCATGTTGATCTTGATCGCGAGGCCGGCGGCCTTCGCTGCGGCGATGCCGGTGAGCACGCGATCGAGGTCGCCCCAGCGGGTGATGTGGCGGAAACGATCCGGGTCGATGCTGTCGAGGGACACGTTGATCCGGCGCACGCCCGCATCGAACAGCACCGTCGCCATCTCGTCCAGCCGCGTGCCGTTGGTGGTCAGCGTCAGTTCGTCCAGCCCGGCGCCGATATGGCGGCCGATATGACGCGCCACCCGGTCGAGCCCACGCCGGACCAGCGGTTCGCCGCCGGTCAGGCGGATCTTGCGGATGCCGCGCGCGACGAAGCGGTCGGCGATCGCTTCCATCTCTTCAAGGCTGAGAATGGCGCTGCGCGGCAGGAAGGACATCTTTTCTGCCATGCAATAGCGGCAGCGCAGGTCGCAGCGGTCGGTGACCGACAGGCGCAGATAGCTGATCCGCCGGCCAATGCCGTCGATCAGCGGATTCTGCGGGGTCGGCACCGTCTCCATCCGCTCTAGCTAGGCGCTGCATGCTCCCCCCGCAAGACAAAGGCGATTGCGCGGAGGCAGGGCATTGTTAATCATTGGCGGCGAGGGGATTGTTGCGTGACGACTGGACCATCCGATCTGCCGCAACCGCTTCAGCCAGCGCCGCTGTTCCTGTTGTCGTTCCGGCATCGCGACACGCTTGCCGCGTCCGCGGAAAAGGCGGGATGGCGCGCGATCGCCGCCCGGCGCCCGGAAGGGGTGGAACGCCGCTTCATCGCCAGCGGCGCGGTCGTCGCGGTGGTCGATACGCGCGGTGCGCTGGAGGAGGGGCTTGCCGCGACGCGCGCGCTTTCCGATCCGGTCGAGGCGAATGCCGGCGCCTTGCTCGTCATTCTCGGGCGCAATGATGGCCCGGCGCTCGACGCGCTGTTCGCCGCGGGCGCGACCCACTATCTGACCAGCCCGTTCGGCGAAACGGAGTTCGCGCAGGCGCTTCGTTTCGCGGAGCGGCACAGCGATCGGCTGTCGGGCGGATGGCATGCCCGCGACCGGATCCTGGCCGAAAGCGATGGCGGTCTGGGCTGGCGCTACGCGCCCGGGCAGGGCGTGATGCTGGGCAAGCCGTTCCGCGCGCGGCTGGGGCTGATGTCGTTGCAGCCGGAAGGGTTGCCGACGCTCTACCGCCTGCTCGATCGCGATGGCCGCGCCGCCGCGCGTACGGCGATCGCGCGATTGAGGGGCGGCGCGCGGGCGACAGCCTTTGCGCATAGGCTCCCGTCTGGCGAACGGGTCGCGCATCATCTTCATCTGGACGCCGATGGCGTCATCTTCGGAAGCATCGAGCCGCTCGACAGTGTCGACGAACCGGAAGCGCGGGGGCGCCGTGACGCGCTGACCGGCCTGCGCGACGGCATCGCCGCGCGCCGCTGGATCGAAACGCGATTGAAGGCCGGCACGCCCGTCACCCTGCTGCTGCTGTCGGTCAGCCGATTCGACATGATCAACGCCGCTTTCGGACGCGAAACCGGCGACGGTCTGATGCGATCCGCCGCGCGTCAGATCGAGCGTTTCTCGATCGAGGCCGGCGGACGCAATGCGATGGTTGCGCGGATCGCAGGCGCCGAATTCGCGATCGGACTGGAAGAAGGTGAGCCGGCCGAGCGGTCGCGCCTGTTGGCCGACGAGCTGGCGCGGGCGCTGACCCGTCCGTTCGTGGCGGGCGAGCATATGGTGCCGCTGGGCTGTCGCATCGGCCTCGCCACTGCCCAGGGGGCCAGCGACGATGCTACCGCGCTGCTGCGGCGTGCCAGCGCGGCGCTTGCCGAGGCAAAGACCGGCGAAAGCGGTACGGTCCGGACGATCGGCGGCGCGGATGCGGTCGCTGTCGCGCTTGGCAGCCGGCTTGAGGTCGACCTGCGGCGCGCGCTCGATCAGCGCGAGATCGAGATCGTCTTCCAGCCACAGGTTTCGGTGACGACCGGCCGGATCGACGGGGTCGAGGCGCTTGCCCGCTGGCGCCACCCCGAACTCGGCGAACTCGGTGCGTCGACATTGTTCGCCGCCGCCGAGCGGTCGGATTATCTGCTGCCGCTGTCCGACCATGTGCAGCGCCGCGCCGTCGAACTTGCCGCGGCTTGGCCGGAACGGCTTTCCGCGCTACGATTATCCGTCAACGTCACCGCGGCCGACATCGCCGTCACCGATTTCGCCGAGCGTTTCCTGACGATGGTGGACGAGAGCGGCTTTCCGCGTGGACGGCTGACGGTGGAGATCACCGAGAACGGACTGATCGAGGATCTGGGGCAGGCCGCTGCGCTGCTCGCGGCGTTGCGCGCGGGCGGTTGCCGTGTCGCGATCGACGATTTCGGCACCGGCTATTCGAGCCTCGCCTATCTGAAGGCATTGCCGCTCGATTATCTCAAGATCGACAAGAAGCTGGCCGAGGACATCGAGGGATCGAGCCGCGATCGAGTCGTCGTGCGCGGCGTGATCGAAATGGCCCGTTCGCTGGGCCTGAGCGTCGTCGCGGAGGGTGTCGAGACGGCCACCCAGCTCGCGCTGCTCGCGCGCGAGGGGTGCAACTATTATCAGGGATTCCTCTGCTCGGAGCCCGTCGATACCGTTCGCCTGGCGGAACTGGTCGACAGGACCGGCTGATCAGTAATTGGGAAGCGGCGACGATCCCCAGGCGTTGCGTCGCCCGGCGCAATAGTTCGTCGCATGATCGATATTGTCGAGATTGTAGATCACAGCACCCATAGATCGGGCGAGCGATTCGAACAGAGCCACCGTTTCGTCGTCGATCCTGCCCGTCGACTGCCAGTAAAGCCCGACCGACGCGATCGGTTCGCCGATACCGACGGGAAACATCGCCATGCTGCGCACGAATGTCTGCAGGTACAGATGCTGCGGCACGCGCGAATCGAGCATGATGTCGGAAATCAGGATCGGCTCGTGCGTCAGCATCGCCAGGCCCGACACGCATTGCTCCATCGGGAAATCCTGTCCGGTCCAGAGCGGGCCGATCGCGTCCTCCGCGATATAATGGACGCGGGCGCCGATGCGGCGGACGATCGTGATTCCATCGGCATGAGCGATCGAGCGTGCGGATTCGCGGACGATATCGACGACGTCCGCCATCGTGTCCGCTTTCTTGAGCGCTTCGATGGTCGCCAACAATTTCGTCCAGCGTTCCGCTGAAACCGGCTTACTCACGATGATGGACCCCCCGCAACGCACACTCTACCGCCAAGGTTAAAAAACCGTGGCCGCAAGTCAACCGGCAGACTTCGCCAGACCCTTGGACAATTGAAGGGCGCCGTTGAGACGCGCTTTCGCGTCGCTCCAGGCGCGCGTGATCACCAGTTTGTTGTCCGGACGAAGTTTCGCCGTGCCCTGAAGTCGTTCCACATAAGCAAGGAGCGCCGGAATATTGGGGAAACTGTCGTTGTGGAAGGTGACGAGCGCGCCCCGCGGACCGACATCGAGCTTCGCGATGCAGGCGCGCTTCGCATTCAGCTTGATCTCGATGACGCGCAGCAAATTCTCAGTCGCGTCCGGCAGCTTGCCGAAACGGTCGATCAGCTCAGCGGCGAAGGATTCCACGCCCTGGCTGTCCTCGAGCTCGTTGAGGCGGCGATACAGGCCCATGCGCAGGTCGAGATCCGGCACATATTCGTCCGGAATCAGGATCGGCGCATCGACGGTGATCTGCGGCGAGAAGGATTCGCGCGGCGCCTCCAGCCCGGCGCCGCCGGCGCGCGCCTCCATGATCGCGTCCTCGAGCATCGACTGATAGAGTTCGAAGCCGACTTCCTTGATGTGGCCGGACTGCTCGTCGCCCAGCAAATTGCCCGCGCCGCGAATGTCGAGATCGTGGCTGGCAAGCTGGAAACCGGCTCCCAGGCTGTCGAGATCGGACAGGACCTTCAGCCGCTTTTCGGCGGTCTCGGTCATCAGCCGTTCGGGTGCGGTGGTCAGATAGGCATAGGCGCGCGTCTTCGACCGGCCGACCCGGCCGCGAAGCTGGTAGAGCTGTGCCAGCCCGAATCGGTCGCCGCGATTGACGATCAGCGTGTTCGCGCTTGGGATATCGAGGCCGCTCTCGATGATCGTGGTCGAGACGAGCACGTCGTAGCGCCGGTCGTAGAATGCGGACATGCGTTCCTCGACCATGCCGGGCGCCATCTGGCCGTGCGCGACGACATAGCTGATCTCGGGCACGTCATCGCGCAGGAATGCCTCGATATCGGGCAGGTCGGAGATGCGCGGGGTGACGAAGAAGCTCTGGCCGCCGCGATAATGTTCGCGCAACAGCGCC
>Ga0209902_100779_pt1 | contig 24883 bp, 19 predicted proteins | sample FECB27metaG_FD_188304 | JGI IMG/M metagenome (GOLD analysis project Ga0209902, IMG submission 188304) | Cyanobacterial communities from the Joint Genome Institute, California, USA - FECB-27 (SPAdes) (version 2) | ecosystem: Environmental > Aquatic > Thermal springs > Hot (42-90C) > Microbial mats...
GGGAGGGGCGCGCACCGGTACCGCCTCGTCCAGTCGCGGCGGCCACCGCCGCCCCGCCTCAACTCACCCCGCGCAGGGGATGGTCTTGTACGCCGCAGGCGCCTTTTCCCAGAAGGCGTTGGTAAAGGCCTTCGTCAGGTCGATCGGCGCGTCGATCAGCTTGGCGTCCAGCAGGATCGACTGCACCGTCTCCCAGTCCTTCAGAACGGAGATGCCGAACTCGCCCTTCAGCGTCGGGCCGGTGCAGAACAGCTCGCCCATCGCCTTGATCTGGGCGACCTGCTCCTCGACCTTCAACTCGCTGTTGTACTTCACCACCACCTCGGCCGCCTTCTGCGGGTCGGCCAGCGCCGCCTGCCAGCCGCGCAGCGTCGCGTCGACGACCGCCTGCACGGCCGCCGGCTTCTCGGTGATCGTCTCCTCGGTGGTGAACAGGCCGGTCGAGACCATCGCGAGATCCTGCTCGGAGGCGTCGATGAAGACGAGGTCCTCCTTCTTGATCCCTTGCGCGTAGACCTGCTGCAGCTCGTTGTAGAGGGTGACCTGCATCACCTCGTAGTCGCCGTTCAGCCAGCCGACGATGTCGTAGCCCTGGCTGACGATCTTGACGTCGCCCTGGTCGATGCCGGCCTTGGCCAGCATGGCGAGGAACTCCTGCTCGTCGCCGCCGAACCACAGGCCGACGCTGTGGCCCTTCATGTCGTTGATCGAGGTGATGCCGGACGACTTGCGGGCGATGTAGGTGGTGACGCTCTTCTGGCCATACTGCGAGACCATGACGAGCGGGGCGCCGTTGGAGCGGGCGGCGATGATCTGGTTCGGGTGGCCGATGCCGAAGGTGTCGGAGCCCTGGGCGACCGTGACCGCCGGCTTGATGTCCGGGCCGGCCGGAACGAGCTCGAGATCGACGCCGGCCTCCTTGTACCAGCCGTTCTCGAGCGCCATCAGCGGGCCGGCGAACTGGCCCTGGATGATCCACTCGAGGCGGAGTGTTTCGGCGGCGGCGGAGGTGGCGAAGGCGGCGGCGAGCGCGGCGCCGGCGATGAGCGTGGTGAGCGACTTCTTCATGATTGCAGTCCCCTCTGCTGGTGACCTTCCGGAAGAACCTTCCCCGTCGTTGTTGTCGTCCCCGTCATTGCGGCTCGCGCATGGACGCGTGCCAGGGGATCGCTAAGCGCTCGATCAAGGCGATGAGCGCGAAGAACAGGATGCCGATGAGGGCCGAGATGATCATCGCCGCCCACAGGCGGGGCATCGCCAGCATCCGATAAGTGGTCATGATCACGAAGCCGAGGCCGCGGTCGGCCTGCACGAACTCCGCCACGATGGCGCCGATCACCGAGAAGGTGACGTTGATCTTGAGGCCGACGAACACGTAGGGCAGCGCGCTCGGCAGTCGCATCTTGAAGAAGCGCTGCGCCGGCGTGGCGGCGGCGACGTGGAAGACGTCCATCACCACCCGGTCGTAGGACTGCAGCCCCTTCATCATGTTGAGGGCGAGCGGGAAGAACGACAGGAAGGTGGTGACGGCGATCTTCGAGGGCAGGCCGTGGCCAAACCAGATGATGATGATCGGCGCGATGGCGACGACGGGAATGGTGTTGGCCGCGATGACGTAGGGCATGAAGCCGCGCGCCATGAACGGCGAGTAGGCGAAGGCGACGCCGAGCAGCGCGCCGAGCGCCGAGCCGAGCACGAAGCCCGACATCGCCTCGAACAGCGTGATGCCGGCGTGGCCGAGCAGCGTCGTCGGTGCCGCCCAGAAGGCCTCCCAGACGCGCACCGGCGACGGCAGCACGTAGACCGGGATCTCGAAGAGGGTGACGAGGCCCTGCCAGAGCCCGACGATGACGACGAAGGTGACGACCGGCGGCCAGACCAGCGGGAACCAGCGGGCGAGCGGCGGGCGGGCGGTGGCGATGGCCTCAGACGGCATCGGCATAGCCTCGCTCGAGCTCGCGGTTGCCCTCGCGCACGAGGTCCTGGAAGAGGTCGTCCTCGCGGGTGGCGAGGCGGCGCGGGCGGGCGAGGGCGACGTCGATGACGCGGGTGATGCGCCCCGGCCGCGGCGTCATCACCACCACCTTGTCGGACAGAAGCACCGCCTCGCGGATCGAGTGGGTGACGAAGAGGACGGTGACGCCGGTCTGCTCGTGGATGGCGGCGAGCTCCATGTTGAGGCGGTCGCGGGTGATCTGGTCGAGCGCCCCGAACGGCTCGTCCATCAGGAGCACGCGGGGCTCGGTGGAGAGTGCGCGGGCGATCGCCGCGCGCTGGCGCATGCCGCCGGAGAGCTGGCGCGGCCAGGCGCGCTCGAAGCCCTCCAGCCCGACGAGACGCATCAGCTCGCGGCCGCGCGCCTCGCGGGCGGCGCGGTCGGCGCCGCGCAGTTCGAGCGGCAGGACGACGTTGTCGAGGATGCGCCGCCACTCCGGCAGCGCCGGGTCCTGGAAGACGAAGCCGATCTGGCGGGCGAGGCGGGCGGCCTTCGGCGCGACGCCGCCGACGGTGACGGTGCCGGAGGTCGGGGCCAGCAGGTCGGCGACGACGCGCAGCAACGTGCTCTTGCCGCAGCCGGAGGGGCCGATCAGCGAGACGAAGCTGCCCTCGGCGACGGAGAGGCTCACATGGTCCAGCGCGCGCAGGCCGGCGGCGCCGCGGTCGCCGGCATAGACGAGGGAGACGTCGCGGACATCGACGACGGTGGGGGCGTTGGACGTCGGGGCGGGGCGGGGCTCAAGCATCGGCGAGCCTCGCGAGCGTGGTGGCGAGCACGCGGGCGGCGAGCACGATGTGCTCGGCTTCGGCGTGCTCGGACGGGTGGTGGCTGACGCCACCGCGGCAGGGGATGAACAGCATGGCGGTGGGGCAGACCCGGGCGAGCGAGCGGGCGTCGTGGCCGGCGGCGGAGAAGACGTCCATCGCCGGCGCGCCGAGGGCGGCGGCGGCGTCATAGAGGGTGCGGCGCAGGCCCGCGTCGAAGGCGACGGAGGGGGCGTGGGCGATCTCGCGGATTTCGACGGCGCACGGGCCGGCGTGGGCGGCGAGTGTTTCGGGGATGGTGGCGCCGAGGCGGTCGAGGACGGCGTCGTCGGCCTGGCGGACGTCGATGGAGAAGAACGCCTCGGCTGGGACGACGGAGGGGGCGTTCGGCTTCACCTCGAACAGGCCGACGGTGAAGAGGGTGTCGGCGGCGGTCCGCGTCAGGTCCTCGACGGCGGCGATCATCCGCATCGCCGCCATCAGCGCGTCGCGGCGGTCCGCTCGGGCGGTGGTGCCGGCGTGGGCCGCCTCGCCGGTGACGCGGACGCGGTAGCGGCGCGTGCCCTGGATGCCGGTGACGACGCCGAGCGGCACGCTGGCCTGTTCCAGCACGGTGCCCTGCTCGATGTGGGCCTCGACGAAGGCATGGGCGCGGCCGGGCAGCGGGCGCAGTGGCACGGTGTCGTCGGCGGCGAGCACGGCGGCGACGGCTTCCCCGACGGTGATGCCGGCGGCGTCGGTGACCGGCAGGATCTCGTCGGCGGTCTTCAGCCCCGCATAGGCCTCCGAGCCCATCATGCCCGGGGCGAAGCGGCAGGCTTCCTCGTTCATCCAGGCGACCACCTCGATCGGCCGCCGCGGGCGGATGCCGGCATCCCGGACCGCCTCGACGGCGGCGAGCGCGGCGAGCACGCCGACGGTGCCGTCGAAGCGGCCGCCGGTCGGCTGGCTGTCGATGTGCGAGCCGACGAGCACCGGGGCGGCGTCGGCGAAGCCGGGCAGGCGCAGGAAGAGATTGGCGAGGCGGTCGGTGTAGGGCGACAGGCCGCTCGCACGGCCCCAGGCGACGAGGTCGGCGCGCGCCGCAATCTCGGCCTCGCCGAGCGCCGGCCGGTCGACGCCGCCGTCGGCGCGGGCGCCGTGGCGGGCGAGGGCGTCGAGGCGGGCGAGCAGGCGGCCGGCGTCGACGTGGTCGGACACGTGACGGGACACGGGGGCCGCGACGTCTGCGGCCGGGTCGGCAGTGGCGATGGCGGCGGCGGCGCTCATTTCGTCCGCATGATCTGCGCCGGGTCGGCGCGCGGGTCGCGCGGGCCCCAGCGATCGGCGGCGACCTGGGCCAGGAACTCGGCGACGAGGGTGTTGAAGAGGGCGGGCTCCTCGAGGTTGAGCGTGTGGCCGGTCTTCGGGAAGACGGCGAGGCCGGAGCGGGGAATGGTGCGCTTCAGGAACAGGCCGGGCTGCAGGCAGTGGTCGTCCTCGTCGCCGACGAGGATCAGCACCGGCAGGTCGAGCCGGCGGAACTGTTCCTCGAGGTCGTAGAGCGACGGCCGCTTCGCCTGGACGCCGCGCATGGTGTTGGCGGCGCCGCGGGCGTCGTGCTTCGCCAGCCGCTCGGCGAACAGGCGCCAGCCGGCCGGGTCCTTCGCCTGGAACTGCACCCGCGAGGCGCCCTCGGCATAGATGGGCGCAAAGGCGGCGGAGCCCTGGCTCTCGAAATTGTCGGCGACGGTGTTGGAGATGCCCTGGAAGCAGGCCTCGTGGGCCTTCTCGGCGCCGTAGCCGGCACCGGCGGCGACGATCGACAGCAGCCGTCCGGGATGGCGCAGGCCGGCGTGCAGGCAGGCGAAGCCGCCCATCGACAGGCCGACGATGTGGGCCTTGTCGACGCCGGCGGCGTCCATCACCGCGATGATGTCGTCGGCGGCGCGGGCCTGGGAGTAGGAGGAGACGTCCTCGGGCACGTCCGACGGCGGGTAGCCGCGGGCAGCATAGGTGATGCAGCGATGGCGGCGGGCGAAGGCTGCGACCTGCGGCTCCCAGCTCCAGTGGTTGCCGCCGAACTCGTGCACGAAGACGATCGGCACGCCCTCGCCGACGCTGTCGTAGAAGAGGCGGACGCCGTCGTCGGTGGTGGCGAAGGGCACGGCTCGCGTCTCCCTCAGATGATCGAGCGGCGGGAGGAGATGCCGCCGTCGACGGTGATGATGGTGCCCGTCGTGTAGGCGGAGCGGTCGGAGGCGAGGAAGAGGATGAGGTCGGCGATCTCGCGCACCGTCGCCGGCCGCTTCAGCGGGTAGCGCTCGACGAGCTCGCCGAAGCGTGCCTCGTCGCCGAGCCAGGTCTTCGCCCGCTTCTTCAGCATCGCATAGATACGGTCGGTGTCGACGGGGCCCGGATTGACGCCGACGACGCGGATGCCGTCGTCGAGGCTGTAGCCGCCGAGCGCCCGGGTGAAGGCCATCAGGCTGGCGTTGCCGGTGGTGCCGGCGATGTACTCGGGATCGAAGATCTCGCCGCCGTTGCCGATGTTGTTGACGATGACGCCAGCGCCGCGGGCCTTCATGCGGGCGTAGTAGGCGCGGCAGAGGTTGATGTAGCCGAAGACCTTGAGCTCCCAGCCGGCACGCCAACGGGCTTCGTCGACATCGGCGAGGTTGCCGCTCGGGATGGTGCCGGCATTGTTGACGAGGATGTCGACGTCGCCGGCGGCAGCGACGACGGCCTCGACGGCGCCGTCCTCGGTGAGGTCGAGCGGCTGGATGGTGACCGTGACGGGGTAGGCGGCGAGGATCTCGTCGCGCAGGGCTTTGAGCCGGTCGCCGGCGCGGGCGACGAGGTGGAGGTCGCATCCCTCCTCGGCGAACGCGCGGGCGAGGCCCTCGCCGATGCCCTGCGACGCGCCGGTGATCAGCACGCGCCGTCCTGTCAGGCCGAGATCCATCAATCTGCACTCCGTCGGCTTGGGCGCCGGTCTCTTGGGTGGAACCGCGGCGGGGAGGCGCCGCGGGGGAGGGTCTCGCGCTCAGAACAGGCGCGCGTGGGCGGGGGCCTCGCGGGCCTCGTCGAGCGCGGCCGGCAGCGACTCGATCAGCGCGTCGGCCCAGGCGGCGGGCACGCTCGTCGAGATCTTGATGAAGCGGTGGCCGAAGGCCGGGGTGTGGTAGGCGCCCTGGCGGATCAGGATGTCACGGCGGCCGAGGGCGGCGCAGATCGCCTCCGGGGCGGGGGCGTCCTCGGCCGTCTCGACGACGAGGAAGTTGCCGTTCGAGTGCGGGATCGGCACCGACAGGCCGGGAAGGCGCTCCACCGCCTCGACGATGCGGCGCTGGTTGTCGCGGCTCGTGGCGAGCACGCCCGGAAACCACTCGGCCTTGATGGCGAGGCCGGCGACGGCGGCGCGCTGGGCGAGCAGGCTGGAGCCGAGGTTGTTGGGCGGGGCGGCGGCGAGCCGCGCGATCAGCCCGGGATCGCCGACCATCGCGCCGACGCGCAGGCCGGCGAGGCCGAGCCACTTCGAGAACGAGTAGGTGGTGATGGTGCGCTCGGGATAGAGCCGGGCGGCGAGGTGGTGGTCGTAGGCGAAGTCGCGATAGGTGCAGTCGTGGATGAGGTAGATGCCGCGGGCGCGCAGCACGGCGACGAAGCCCTCGATCTCCTCGGCGGTGGCGGCGGTGCCGAGGGGGTTGTTGGGGTCGACGAGGTAGACGAGGCGGGTCTGCGGGCCGATCGCCTCGGCGAGCCGCGCGGGCGACAGCCGGTAGCCGTATTCGGCGCCGTAGATCGGGATCTGGCGGACGGTGGCGCCGGCCTCGGTGGCGAAGTTGACCGGCCACTTCCAGGTCGGGTCGGTGGTGACGAGCTCGTCGCCTTGCGACAGCAGCGTGCGGACGATGTGGTAAAGCGCCGAGACCGCCCCGTCGGTGACGTGGGCGACGGCGCCCGGCAGACCGAGGTCGGCGACGATGCCGGCGCGCAGCGCCTCGAGGCCCGAGGGCGGCGCGTAGATCTGGTACTCGCCGGCGGCGATGGAGGCGTGCATCGCCAGCGTCACGTCCGGGTGCGCCGGCATGTGGTTGGTGTTCTGCCCCATCCACTTGAGGCCGGGGGTGGCCACCAGCCGGTCGAAATGGCGGTTGCGCTGCTCGAAGCCGGCGGCCGGGGCGGGCTCCGCAGGGGCGGGGCCGTCGGGGCCGGAGGGCACGCGGGTCAGGATCGCAGCGGTCATATCGTCCTCCGCGGCTCGGTGTGCAGCATCAGGCATACCAAGAATGTCTCTGCGCATGCCAAACTTTCACCCGACCCCGCACCTGTCAATGCGGTTGATGCGGTCAGACCGTCGCGGCGACCCGGCGAGGGGACCCGCAGCCTGTGGCGAGCCATACGGGCCGCGGCCAGACGGGTGGGCGTGGCCCTGGGGACGACCGGCCGCGGCCTGGCATACCGGCGCGGCGACGCCCAGCCGGCACCCGTCCGGCGATGGGCGCCGGGAACGCGAAGCCCGCCCCGGCCATTCGACAGCGCCGCCGTCCTCCACCATTGTGCCCGGCCCTGAGCGGCGCCCGCCGCACGGCGGGCCGCGGCCATGAGCCCGCCGGCCTGCCGTCGCGGCGCGGGCGCGCCTTCGACGACGAGCGGACCCGACGCATGAAGCCCCCGAGGAGCGACGCGCTCAGACAGTTCCTCGGCCTCGGGCTCGGCCTCGTCGGCGTGGTGATGTTCGGCGGCACGCTGCCGATGACGAGCCTGGCGCTGCAGGCCTTCGATCCCTGGTTCATCGCGCTCGGCCGGGCGGCGATCGCCGCCGTGCCGGCGGCATTGCTGCTCATCCTGTTCCGCCGTCCGTTCCCGCCGCGCGTCGCCCGCCGCTCGCTGGCGATCGCCGCCGCCGGCACCGTGATCGGCTTCCCGGCCTTTTCCGCCTTCGCGCTGCAGACCGTGCCGGCGGCCCACGGCGCCATTGTGCTCGGGCTGCTGCCGCTCGCCACCGCGATCGCCGCCGTCGTCATCAACGGCGAACGGCCGCGGCGGGCGTTCTGGGCGTGGAGCACGCTCGGCGCCGTGCTGGTGATCGCGATGGCGGTGCGCGACGCCGAGACGGTGCCCGGCTGGGGCGATGCGTTCTTCGTGCTCGCCGGCGCCTCGGCGGCGATCGGCTACGCCCACTACGCCCGTATCGCCCCCTGGGTGAGCGGCTGGGAATCGATCTCCTGGGCGCTGGTGCTGACGGCGCCGCTGACTGTTACCGTCTGCGCGCTGATCTGGCGGCCCGAGTATCTCGACGCGCCGCTGCCAGCCGTGCTCGGGCTGCTCTACACAGCGCTGTTCTCGGTGTTCCTCGGCTTCTTCTTCTGGAACGCCGGCATGGCGATCGGCGGCGTCGCCCGGGTGGCGCAGGTGCAGCTGATGCAGACCTTCGTCACCATCGCGCTGGCGGCGCTGATCCTCGGCGAGACGGTCGGCCCGGTGACGTGGGCGTTCGCGGTGGCGGTCGCCTTCGTCGTGCTGATGGCCCGCCGTTCGGCGGGCCGTCGGTGAGTGGCGGGGCGCCGTCCCCTCTCTTCGGCGCCCGCGCATTTTCTGCTATCTGCGGTGGACTGCGGCCTTCCCAGCCGCCGGAGGCCGCCATGCAAGACCTGGCCCTGGCCTCATCGCCGCCCCTCGACATCCTCCTCGAGACGGCGAAGGCGCTCTTCCTCGTGCAGGACGCCCGCCTGCTCCCCTGGTCCTCGGACGACGACGGGCCCGTCCCTGCCGTGTCGGCGACGCCGCCCGTGCCGGAGGCCGCTGGCGCGCATCCGCTCGCCGTCCTGTGGGATGGCCGCGGCCCGGTGGCGGCCGACTGTCTGGTCGTCGAGAACGTTGCCGCCGACCCGGTGGCCGCGGCGGCGTGCGCGGCTGCCGGGCTGACGGCGGGCTTCCTCGCCGGCGCGCGCGTCGGCAAGGACCCGGGGCCGGTCGCGACACTCGTCCTCGTCGACCCGCAGCCGCGGGCGTTCTCCCCGGCTCACCGGCGGAGCCTCACCGCTGTCGCCGATCTCGCGACCGCGCTCTTCGCCGCCGAGGCGCGCGCGGCGGAGGCGGAGCGGCAGGCGGGCCTGTTCCGCCTGCTCGCCGACCATTCCACCGACACGCTGGTGCGCGGCAACCGCCAGGGCGAGCGCCTCTACATCTCGCCGGGGGTCCGCAGCCTGCTCGGCTACGAGCCGGCGGAAATGATCGGCAAGAAGGCCGCCGACATCATGCATCCGGACGACAGGGAGGCGTTCGGCCAGGTGATGGCCGACGTTCGCGCCGGCCGCGTCGAGCAGGTGACGACGGAGCATCGCCAGCGCCACCGCGACGGCCACTGGGTGTGGATGGAGGCGCACATCCGCCTCACCCGCGACGCCGGCGGCGAGCCGGACGGCTACGTCGTCTCGGTGCGGGACGTCATGCATCGCAAGGCGACCGAGGCGCGGCTCCAGCACGCGGCCCTCCACGACCCGCTGACCGGCCTCGCCAACCGCACCCTGTTCCGCGACCGGCTGCACCTGGAGATCGCCCGCTGCCGCCGCACCGGTGCGCATTTCTCGCTGTTCTGGCTCGACCTCGACCGATTCAAGGAGGTCAACGACCGCCTCGGCCACGAGGCCGGCGACATGGTGCTGAAGGCGGTCGCCGAGCGCCTGAAGGCGGCGGTGCGGGACGAGGATACGGTGGCGCGCATCGGCGGCGACGAGTTCGTCGTGCTGCGGGCGGCCCATGGCGCCGGCGAGGGGGCTGAGGTGGCAGCCGCCCTGGCGGAGCGGCTCGTCGCCACGATGGACGCGCCGGTCGACTGCGCCGGCGTGCCGGTGCGTATCGGTCTCAGCGTCGGCGTGTCCCGGACGGAGGTCGAGGGGCTCGAGGCCGACCGGCTGCTGCGCGCGGCGGACCGCGCCCTCTACCGCGCCAAGGACGGCGGCCGCGGCCGCGCGGTCGTCAGCACCTGATCTACCGCCGCCTCAGCGTGGGGCGCGGCGGAAGGCGGCGGGGGTGACGCCGACGCGGGCGCGGAAGAGGTTGGTGAGGTGGCTCTGGCTCGACAGGCCGACCTCGTAGGCGATCTCGGCGATCGGCCGGGAGGTCTCGGCGAGCAGGCGGCGGGCCCGGCCGAGGCGCTGCTCGATGACATATTGCAGAGGCGAGCGGCCGAAGCGGGCGCGGAAGGCCTGGAGTAGAGCGGGCGGGGTCAGGCCGGCGACGGCGGCCAGCTCCTCGACGGTGATCTTCCCCGACAGCCGCGCCTCGACATAGTCGATGAGGGCGGCGGCGGTCTCGTCCGGCAGGCCGGCGGCGGGCCGGCTGGCGATGCCGTCATAGACGGTGGCGAGGTGGAGGGCGACGACGCGGTTGAGGCCGTCGGCCACCGTCGCGGCGGACGGATCGCCGGTGCGGGCGAGCGCCGCGAGGCGCTCGATCGTCCGGTAGAGGAACTCGTCGCGGTGGGAGAGGCGGACCCCGATCTCCACCGGCGTCGGCAGGCCGGCGGCGGCGGCGAGACGGTCGAGCGTCGCCGCCGGCATCATCCAGACGGCATAGTCGAGCGTGCGGCCCTGGAACATGCCGACGAAGGTGCGCCCCGCCGGCAGGATCGAGATGTCGCCCGGCGCCGGGGTGTAGCGGGCGGTGATGTCGCCGACCTCGACGGCGAAGCGGCCGCCGCCGCTGCCGAGATTGACCATCACGGTGTGGTCGCGCTTCACGGCGTTCCAGGAGCGCTCGCGATCGACCGCTTCGCGGCGGACGACGACGCTGGCGAGCGGCCACTCGGCGACGGCCTCCTCGCACTGGCCGTCGGCGGGGAGTGAGCAGCCGTCGCCTTCGACGCAGAAGGCCAGGGCGGAACCCGGGGAGTCGCCACTCAAGAGGTGCAGCCGACCGTCGTCCTGCATGACCATCCCCACCCTTGGCCCCCCGGCCGAGGTCCTGAAAGGAGGGAGGTATGCGCCGCCGCGGATTTTGCAATGGTTCCACGGAAGGTGAAAGACGGCGGACGGCCGCTCGTGTGACTGTCCGCACCGTCGGTTGATCGACCGGAGCGCGCCGCATCGGCGCTGCCGTGGCGACGACCGGCCGCCCGCGCCGTGCCGGCCATGCCCCCACCTTCGCCGTGCGGTCGCGGGACCCGTTCCACCCTCCGTCAGGGAGCCTTCCGATGATCACCCTTTCCGTCAACGGCGTCGCACACGAGCTCGATGTGCCGCCCGAGATGCCGCTGCTGTGGGCGCTGCGCGACACGCTCGCCATGACCGGCACCAAGTTCGGCTGCGGCCAGGCGCTGTGCGGCGCCTGCACCGTCCACCTCGACGGCACCGCCGTCCGCTCCTGCCAGACGCCGGTGGGCGATGCGGCGGGTGCCGAGATCGTCACCATCGAGGGGGCGAACGGCAAGGTCGCCGAGGCGGTGCAGGCTTCCTGGCGCGAACTCGACGTCGTCCAGTGCGGCTACTGCCAGTCCGGCCAGATCATGTCGGCGATCGCGCTCCTCTCCGACAACGCCAAGCCGACCGACGACGACATCGACGCGGCCATGGACGGCAACATCTGCCGCTGCGGCACCTACCAGCGCATCCGGGCGGCGATCCACGACGCCGCCGGCAAGCTCGCGTGAGGAGAACGGCCATGCTTCGCACCGACCTGCCCGTCAATCCGCTGAACCCGCGCCCCGCCACCCGCGGCGCCTCCCGCCGGGACTTCCTGAAGGGGGCCGCGACCGTCGGGGCCACCTTCGTGCTCGCCACCTTCGTGCCGCTCGGCCGCGGCCCGCTCGCCCAGGATGCGGCCGCGAGCGGCCCGCCGGCCGGCATCTTCGAGCCCAACGTCTTCCTGAAGATCGCCCCCGACAACACCGTCACGGTGCTGATCAAGCACTTCGAAATGGGCCAGGGCATCACCACCGGCCTCAGCACGCTCGTCGCCGAGGAACTCGACGCCGACTGGAGCCAGATGCGCTATGAGATGGCGCCGGCCAATCCCGCCCTCTACGCGAACCTGTTCTTCGGTACCTACATGGGCACCGGCGGCTCGACCTCGACCGCCAACTCGTGGACGCAGATGCGCAAGGTCGGCGCCGCGGCGCGTGCGATGCTGGTCGCTGCCGCCGCGAAAGAGTGGAACGTCCCGGCCGGCGAGATCACCGTAGCGAAGGGCACGATCAGCCACGCCTCCGGCAAGACGGCGACGTTCGGTGAGCTCGCCGGTGCGGCGATGGCCGAGGCGGTTCCGGCCGATCCGGCGCTGAAGACGCCCGACCAGTGGACGCTGATCGGCACGAAGCTGCCGCGCCTCGACAGCTTTGCGAAGACCAACGGCACGGCCGTCTATGGCCTCGACATCCGCCGGCCCGGCATGCTGGTGGCGGTGATCCGCCGGCCGGACCGCTTCGGCGGCACGGTGAAGTCGTTCGACGCCACGGCGGCGAAGGCGGTTAGGGGCGTCGTCGACGTCGTGCAGATCCCGACCGGCGTCGCCGTCATCGCCAAGGACACCTGGTCGGCGATGAAGGGCCGTGAGGCGCTGACCGTCGAGTGGGACGACGCGAAGGCCGAGACGCGCTCGACCGACGCGATCTTCGCGAGCTACCGCGAGGAGCTGAAGAAGACCGGGCTTCCCGCCGACACCCGCGGCGACGCGGCGGCCGGCATCGCCGGGGCCGCGAAGACGACGACGGCCGAGTTCACCTTCCCCTATCTCGCCCACGCGCCGATGGAGCCGATGAACGGCGTCATCCAGCTGACCGACGACGGGGCGGAGATCTGGTCGGGCAGCCAGTTCCCGAGCATCGACCTCTACGTCACCTCGGCCGTGCTCGGCATCAAGCCCGAGCAGGTGAAGATCAACATCCTGATCTCCGGCGGCAGCTTCGGCCGGCGCGCCGTTCCGAACGCCGACTGGACGTTCGAACTCGCGGCGGTGGCGAAGGCCTTCGGGCGCAGGGATCCGATCCAGCTCGTCTGGACGCGCGAAGACGACATCAAGGGCGGCTACTACCGGCCGATGTTCCTGCACGCGGTCGAGGCCGGGGTGACGGCGGACGGCAAGATCGCCGGCTGGCGCCACAAGGTGATCGGCAAGTCGATCTTCCTCGGCACCGCCATGGAGCAGATGGTGGTGCACGACGGCGTCGACGACACCAGCGTCGAGGGCGTCAAGGACAGCCCCTACCAGATCCCGCATTTCGCGGTCGAGGCCTACAACCCGACCTCCGAGGTGCCGGTGCTGTGGTGGCGCTCGGTGGGCAACACCCACACCGCCCAGGTGATGGAGACGATGATGGACGAGCTCGCGACCATGGCCGGTCGCGACGCCGTCGAGTTCCGCCTGGAGCTCCTCACCGAGCATCCGCGCATGGCCGACGTGCTGAAGCTCGCCGCCGAGAAGGGCGACTGGGGCAAGCCGATGCCGGCCGGCCGCGGCCGCGGCATCGCCGTGCACGAGAGCTTCGGCACGCGGGTGGCGATGGTCGCCGAGGTGACGGTGGACGGGGCGGACATCAAGGTCGACCGCATCGTCGCCGCCGTCGACTGCGGCATCGCGGTGAACCCGGACATCATCGCAGCCCAGGTGGAGGGCTCGGTCGGCTTCGCGCTGTCGTCGGTGCTGCGCAACGCCATCACGCTCACCGACGGCGTCGTCGACCAGTCGAACTTCGACGGCTTCGAGCCGACGCGGATGTCGGAGATGCCCAAGGTCGAGGTGCACATCGCCAAGGTCGACGCGCCGCCGTCCGGCATCGGCGAGCCGGCGGTGCCGCTGCTGGCGCCGGCGATCGGCAACGCGGTGTTCCAGGCGACCGGCAAGCGCCTGCGCTCGCTGCCCTTCGAGCTCGGCACGGTCGGCTGAGGCGGACCCGGGGGCGAGCCGCGAAGGGCTCGTCCTTCTCCTGAAACAAGGACGGGCGGGCCGCGATGGCCCGCCCGTTCTCTTGTCCGCCGACCGGTGCGCCGCTCAGAGCTCGAATTCGAGCGCCTGCTGCACCTTGGTGGCGATGCGGTCGCCGTCGTTGTCGATGATGGTGCCGATGCCGCGGCCGTCGTCCATGTCGACGTTCTTGGCGCCCCTGAGCACGACGCGGAAGGTCTCGTCGCCCTCGAGCTTCAGGTCGCCGAGGATGCCGACCTTGATGGTCTTCTCGGTCTCGCCCGGCGCGAACTTCAGCCGCCCGGTCTTGACGACGAAGTCGTCGCCGTCGGCGGTCTCGCCCACCACCTTGTAGTCGACCTTCACCTTCTCGTCGCTGGCGTGCGACAGCGTCACGTCGAACTCGGCCTTCGAAGTCTGCGGCTTGCTCGACTCCGGCCAGTCGAACATCAGGTCCTGCAGGCCCTCGAGCTTGTTCTGGTGGACGCTCGTCCAGTCGTCCTTGAGGATGCCGCCGGTGTCGCTGGAATTGGGGTTCCACGACCAGAAGGTCCAGTTGATGCCGGCGTCGTTGGCGCCGGCATCGCGGTCGCCGTCGGCGTCGAAGTCGCCCGACAGGTAGGCGGTGATCTTCTCGAACCAGGCGATGTCCTTGGGATCGGTGAGGCGGCTGCCGAACTCGCCGAGCAGCACCGGGCCGATCTTCTCCTCGTGGATGTAGCCCCAGAACTCCTTGAACTTGGCGGTGAGGTTGTCCGGGAAGTCCTTGTCGGAAAACCACGGCTGCTCGTAGATCGAGTTCGGGTAGTCGTGCGCCGAATAGACGACCTTGCCGTCGTGCTTGAGGTCGATCGGCCGCTCGGCGACGCCCTTGAGGTTGCCGCCCCACCAGTAGTAGTCGCCGTCCTCGCTGGCGACGCCTTCGACGAAGATCAGCCAGTCCTTGTTGACCGAATGGATGGCGTCGCCGGCCCGCTCGGCGGCCGCCGCCCAGTCGTTGGCGCCACCGCCGCCCCAGGTGCCGGCGTGCGGCTCGTTGTGGAGGTCGGCGCCGATCACCGCCGTGTCGCCGGCATAGCGGTCGGCGAGCATCTTCCAGGTGTCGATCCAGTCCTTCTCGCTGTGGCTGGAATCGTACCAGAGGCCATTCTCGGAGGTGCCGGCGCCGGCGGCGGGGCGGTGGTGGTCGAGGATGATCTTCAGCCCGATGTCGCCGGCGTACTCGATGACACGGTCCATGATCTCGAGGCCGGTGAGACCCTCGAGCTCCGGGTTGAGGTCGTAGTTGATGCCGCTCGGCATGCCGCCGTCGAACAGGTCCTGGGAGAACGGCAGCCGGATGGTGTTGAAGCCGAGCTCCACCATCTGGTCCATCATGTCCTCGAGGTTGCGGGCGTGCAGCCCGTCCGGCGCGAAGCGGCCGGATTCGAGGCCGAACCAGTTGACGCCGGTGAGCTTCACGGCGGTGCCGGCCTCGTCGACGATCTGGTTGCCCTTCGTCGACAGGAAGCCGACCGGGCCGGTGACCGTGACGACGTCGCGCTCGAGCACCGAGGCGTCGCCGATCGAGACCGTCGGCTGCGTCGCCAGCGGGGCCGTCGCGGCCTCGTCGTCGGCCGGGGCGGTCGCGACCGCGTGGGCGTCGGCGATCGTCGCGCCGACGGGGCCGGCGAGGGTCAGCGAGAGGACGTCGAGGTCTTCGCTCGACGGCGTGACGAGCACGGTCTTCTCGGTCTCGCCCGGCGCGAAGGTGAGCGTGCCGGCGGTGGAGAGATAGTCGTGGCCGAGGATGGCGCTGCCGCCCTCGGTGGCGAAGCCGACCTTCACCGTCTCCTCCGACGGCGCCGACAGCGACACGGTGAACGACGCGACGGAGACGCCGTCGGCGCCGTCGGTGATCAGCGCATCCTCCACCGAGATCGCCGGCGGGGCATCCTCCACCACGACGGTCTCGCCGTTGACGGTGAGCCCCGCGGGCTCGCCGATCGCCCCGGTGTGGGCGCTCTCGAAGCCGAAGCTGACGGTCTCGCCGGGGGCGAGGCGGCTCGCCCAGTCCGGCGCGCTGACCGTGTAGCGGTCGCCCTCGCGGCTCACGAGCGTGCCGTTCCAGATGTTCGTAATATCGAACGGGGCATCGAAGCCGACCGTCCACCCGTTGGCGGCCCGGTCGCCGGTGTTGGTGATCGACATCGACCCGACGAACCCGGTGGACCAGCGATCGTCGACGGTGAATGTTATAGAATAACCCAAGATTGAACCTCGTCAGCGTCATGGGTTACTTGTCGGCGTGCGCCTTCGACGCCCCGCCGGCAAGCAGTATCGGCGGAACTAGCCTCGGATCGTGTCGGCTTCGGGATGCGATCGGCGCGGAAGTATGGCGGGTCGCCGCAATTCGAGCGCAATGCGTGCGCCTCGCCGGCCCCGCACGGCTTCAGCGCGACAGCGCCCGCGTCGCCGCGTCGAGGCCGTCCAGGGTCAGCGGATACATCCGCCCGCCGACGAGGTCGCGGATCATGCCGACCGAGTGGGTGTAGGCCCAATGGCGCTCGGCGAGCGGGTTGATCCAGGCGAGCTTCGGGTAGGCGCGCGTCAGCCGCTGCAGCCACACCGCGCCGGCCTCGGCGTTCCAGTGCTCCACGGCGCCGCCGGGGTGGCTGATCTCGTAGGGCGACATCGACGCGTCGCCGACCACGACGACCCGGGTGTCGGGGGTGAAGGTGCGCAGCACCTCGAGCGTCGGCGCCTGCTCGTCGCGCCGCCGCCGGTTCGACTTCCACAGGCCCTCGTAGAGGCAGTTGTGGAAGTAGAAATGCTCGAGGTGCTTGAACTCCGAGCGGGCGGCGGAAAACAGCTCCTCGACGACGCGGACGTGGTCGTCCATCGAGCCGCCGACGTCGAGCAGCAGCAGCAGCTTCACGGCATTGTGACGCTCCGGTCGCATGCGCACGTCGAGGAAGGCGCGCCGCGCCGTGGCGCCGATCGTCCCCTCGAGGTCGAGCTCCTCGGCCGCCCCGGTGCGGGCGAAGCGGCGGAGCCGCCGGAGCGCGATCTTGATCGCCCGCGTGCCGATCTCGACCGTGTCGTCGAGATCCCTGAACTCGCGCTTCTCCCACACCTTCACCGCCCGGCGCTGGCCGCCGGGCCCGCCGATGCGGATGCCCTCCGGGTTGTAGCCACCGTGGCCGAAGGGCGAGGTGCCGCCGGTGCCGATCCACTTCGAGCCGCCCTGGTGGCGGCCCTTCTGCTCGGCGAGGCGCTCCTTCAGCGTCTCGAGCAGCTTCTCCAGCCCGCCGAGGGCGGCGATCTTCGCCTTGTCCTCCTCCGACAGAAAGCGCTCGGTGAGCTTGAGCAGCCACTCCGTCGGCACCTCCGCCTCGACCGCCTCCGGCAGGGTGTCGAGCCCCTTGAAGACGTGGGCGAAGACGCGGTCGAACTTGTCCACCCGGGTCTCGTCCTTGACGAGGCAGGTGCGCGCCAGGAAGTAGAAGTCCTCGACGCGCTTGCCGGCGAGATCGGCCTCGGTGGCCCGGAGCAGCGTCAGGTACTCGGTGATCGACACCGGCAGCCCGGCGGCGCGCAGTTCGCCGAGGAAGGTGATGAACATGAGGCCCGTGCGCTCCGCGTGACCGGCGGATGGTAGGCCAGCCCGTCGGCAGGGTGAAGCCGCGTCCCACCGCAGCACTTCCGCCGACGTTCCGACTTTCCAGCTTGCCGCCGCCCGCGTGACGCGCTTCCCTGTGGGCGGGCGACGAGATCCGGCCGCGTCGAAACGAGACGGCGGGCCGATGGGGGAGGGCTTCAGCGTGCACCATCGGAAGCATCGGGCGGCCGCCGCGGCGGTGGGCGCCCTCTCGCTCGCGATCCTCGCGGCGCCCTTGGCCGCCCGCGCCGCCGACACGCTGCCGAATCCCGGCGTCGACCGGTCGCTCGCCACCAAGGACGACACCGTCATCAAGGTGCGGCGGTCGTCGAAGAAGGCGCCGGTGGAGATCGGCGGCTACAAGGTCGCCGGTGCCCTCGCCTATGCCTTCGGCAAGAAGGCCGAGTTCCTCTACGTGCCGCCGGTGATCAAGGCGAAGCCGGGGGAGGCGCTGCGCTTCAAGCTCCTCAACGAGATCGACGCACCGCCGTCGAACGTCACGGCGGCGGATCTCGAAGGCGAGCAGATGATGGTGCCGACCGACCTCAACATGCACACCCACGGGCTGATCACGAGCCCGTGCTCCGGCAAGAAGCAGGGCGACAACATCTTCCTCACCATCCAGTCCGGCTCGCTCGCCAAGCAGAGCGACGCCCACGCGGGCCATGCCGGCCACGGCGGCCACGCGGGCCACGGCGCGGAGGCGGCTGCCGCCGACGACGCCATCGAGCCCCAGGCGAAGAGCGAGTGTGGCAAGAGCCAGCTCGTCACCCTGAAGGGCTCGGCCGACTACCGCATCGGCGTCAAGGACAACGGCCAGAGCGGCATGTTCTGGTTCCACCCGCACATCCACGGCTTCTCCGAGAAGATGGTCAACGCGGGCCTGTCCGGCGGCATCCAGATCGGCTCGCTCTGCGACGGCAAGCACCTGTTGCCGGCGGATCAGGAGAAGCTCTGCAAGAACGGCAGCCCGCAGATCCGCGAGCGCTTCATGCTCTTGAAGGACGTGCAGCTCACCAAGATCGACGAGAAGGCGAAGACGGCGGAGCTGCGCCCCTACGACATCTTCCTCGGCTGCACCGGCCAGGGAAAGCCGATCGACTATTCCAAGGTGAAGGGCGGCTGCCAGATCAACGGCACCGCCGGCAAGGACACCGACCTCTGGCTGTTCCTCGTCAACGGTGCCCGCTATCCCACCGTCGAGATGAAGCCGGGGGCGCAGGAGATCTGGCGGATCGCCAACGTCGGCGCCAACGCCTCCTATGACCTCGTGCTGCTCGACGAGGACGGCAACAAGACCGACTTCCAGGTGATCAACATCGACGGCAACTACGTCGCCAAATCGGTGACGAAGGGTTCGCTCTTGATGATGCCGGGCACCCGCGCGGACATCGTCGTCTCCTCCGGCCGCATCGACGGCAAGGGCAAGCTGCAGCCCTTCAAGAAGGACAAGACCTTCCAGTTCGTGCAGCGCCAGGTGCTGTCGGGCACCTCGACCTTCCCGGCGGTGGCGCTGGCGAAGGTGGTGATGAAGGGCGACCCGCAGGCGAAGGCGGGCGAGGTGGCGGAATTCGGCCTCGACCCGGCGACGGCCGAGGCGCGCATCGCCTCGATCATGGCCGACGACGCCGTCGGCCCGGTCGGCAAGCAGCACAAGCGCCCGGACGCCTGCAAGAACAAGAAGGGCTTGGGTAACCCCACCGTCGTCTTCAAGGACGGCACCGTCATGGGGCCGGACGAGGATCACAGCCAGAGCAGCGGCAAGACCGCGGTGATCCCGCTGCGCTTCGGCAACTCGCCCAACTTCGACAAGTTCTTCATCAACACGAACGGCCAGGGCGCCAAGGCGTTCGACATGGAGCGCATCAACCTCTGCATCGAGAAGGGGTCGACGGTGCGCTTCGAGGTCGAGAATTCCTCGCCGATCTTCCACAACCTGCACATCCACCAGTCACGCTTCATCGTCGAGAAGGTGACCTACGAGACCGGCGGCCCGGACGAGCGGCCGAACCGGGTGATGGCGGGCTTCTTCAAGGACGTGAAGGCGGGCGGCGAGATGGTCCCGGTGGAGCGCGACACGGCGCCCCTGCCGGCGAGCGGCAAGGTGGTGGTGAAGGTGAAGTTCCCCGAGCAGGGCCGCTTCGTCTACCACTGCCACATCCTCATTCACGAGGACCTCGGCATGATGCAGGTGGCGGAGGTGTTCCCGTCGGAGGATTGAGGGGGGCGACTTGAGACGCCGAGCACCCCGGGATCGCGCGCCGCAAGGCGTGCGTCCTCAGGCCGCCTTCCGCGCGTTGAACGGTATCGTCTGCGCTAGAAGGGAAGAGGCTGCCCGCCGGCCGCTCTTATGAGCTCTGCCAACTCCTGCATCGTCTGGCGAGCGTACTGGCGGTACCCCATCAGCTTCATCGACGACAAGTAGCCTTGTGCGATCTGTGACGGTGGTGGTTCCAGCGGCCCCTCGACCTTCTTCGCATCGAACCAGACCTTCGATCCGTCGCGGGTGGTGATGAAGGTGAAGCTCGCGTGCTCGGCCTTTATTGCTGGTCCGACCGTGTCGATGGATTCGCGGACGATTTGCGTCTGCGCCCAGTCGATCCGCGTGCCGCCCGGGACATCTTCACCGGAGATGGTTCGCCGGGCACGCACAACATGAACGGCGGCTATCTGGACCTGAGCACCGTCCGGACGAGTGAAAGTGGGCATGACTGCAACCCCTGGCCGACAGGGGAAGAGTGCATCTCTCAAGATCGAATGACAACTAACTGGTGTCTAACAGAATCATACAACTCTTAGTGATGTTAGGGCCTAGGCGTACCCTTGCCGGCCTCGTCGTCCGGTGGGGTCGTCAGCCTGGCGACGTCGCCGACGATCTCGGAGATGGTCGGGCGCTTGGTGCCGAGGAAGGGCAGCGGGCGGCAGACGTCGATGGCGGCGAGGCCGACGCGGGCGGTCATCAGGCCGTTGACGATCCCCTCGCCGAGCCGGGCCGACAGCCGCGAAGCGACGGAGCGGCCGACGATCTCGTGCACCAGCCCGTCGGTGGCGGCGAGCCCGCCGGTGACGGCGAGATGGCCGAGCACGTGGCGGGCGAGGCGGAAGAAGCCGAGCGTGCCCGGCCTTCCGCCATAGAGCGTCGACAGCCGGCGCGTTAGCGAGGCCGCCTCCGCCGCCACATAGACGAGGTCGATCAGCGCGCGGGGCGACAGCGCCGTGACGACGGACACCCGCCGCGCCGAGGCGACGACCATCGCGCGGGCGCGGATGTCGAGCGGCGCCAGCACTTCGCGCTCCGCGAGCATCAGGAGGTCGCTGCCGTCGATCACCTCGGCGAGATGGTCGGCCATGGCGGCGCGGCCGCGGGCCGTCTCGGGGCGGCCGGCATAGAGCGTCGTGATCTTCGCCACGACCGCCTCCGCCTTCGGCCGGTCATCGGCGGCAGCCGCCGCCGCGGCATCGGCGCTGAGGCTTTCGATGGCCGAAAGCCGCGCCAGCGCCAGCACCTCGCGGCCGATGACGGCGAGCGCGGCGAGGACGGCCAGCACCGTCAACACGGCGGCGAGCCAGCCGAGCCACTCGGCGCGGGTGAACAGGTCACGGATCAGCGCATCGAGGGCCAACCCGATCGCCAGCGAGACGAGACCGCTGGCGGCGGCCGTGAACAGCGTGCCCCAGCTGAAGCCCTTGCGTCGTGGAGCGGGCGGCGGTGGCAGTTCGTCCTCGGCCTCGGGCACGATGACGGGGCGGTCGCCGGAGGGCGGGACGGCGCCGACGAACTCCGCCTCGTCGAGCCGGATCGCCGTCGGGCGCCGGCGGGGTGGCTCGGCGCGGGGGGCGCCGGCGGCCGTGCCGCCGGGGCGGGGATCGCCGGATCGGAACTCGCCGGATCGGGAGTCGCTCATGCCAACCGGTCTCCGATGAGGAACTGCAAGGCGCGGTCGAGGCGGATGTGCGGCAGGTGCAGGCGGATGCCGTCGGGGTCGGGCTCGAGCTTCGGCGGGCGGAAGCGCGGGAAGCGCAGGCTGCCGTCGCCCTCGAGGCGGCCGAACACCGCCTCTGGATCGTCCGGCAGGTCGCCGGGGAAGAGGGCGATCTCGGTGGCGCCGTCATAGACCGTGCCGTCGACGCTCTCGCCGGCGATCGGCGTGCCGAGGATCGCCGGCAGCCGCTCGGCGCCGCGCCGGACGGTGGCCTCGCGCGTCGCCCTGACGGCGGCGATGGCGAGCACGTCGACCTCGGCGCCGGCGAACGAGGCGCGCTCGATGGCGCGGCCGACAAGGCGGCGCAGGATCGCCTCCAGCCGGTCGTGGTCGCGGTGGTGCAGGTGGTCGGCCTTGGTGGCGGCGAACAGGATGCGGTCGATGCGGCGGTCGACGAGGCGGCCGAGGAAGGAGAGGCGGCCCGGCCGGAAGGCGGCGAGCACGTCGGCGAGCGTGCGCTCGAGTTCGGCGGTGGCGGCCGCGCCGCGGTCGAGGGCGGCGAGCGCGTCGACCAGCACGATCTGGCGGTCGAGACGGGCGAAGTGGTCGCGGAAGAACGGCTTCACGATCTGGCTGCGGTAGGCTTCGTAGCGGCGCTCCATCAGCCCGCCCAGCGTGCCGCGGGCCGGGGTCGCACCGTCCGGCAACGGCAGCGGCGCGAAGGTGAGCGCCGGTGAGCCGGCGAGGTCGCCGGGCATCAGGAAGCGGCCGGGCGGCTCGGCGGCGAGTGCCTCGGGATCGGCGCGGCGGGCGGACAGGTGGGCGGTGAACAGCGCGGCGAGGCCGGCGGCGGCCGCCTCGTCCTCGGGGCCGGCGGCGTCTGCGCCGTCGAGGGCGTAGAGGAAGCGCTGGGTCTCCGGGGCGTCGGCATGGGCGCGGGCGCGGGCGATCGCCTCGCCCGCCCAGGCGGCATAGCTGCGATCGATCAGTGCGAGGTCGAGCAGCCACTCGCCCGGATAGTCGACGATGTCGAGGTGGAGGCGGCCGCGGCCGAGGGTGCGGCCGAGGAAGGTCGCCGATTCGTAGTCGAGGGTGACGCGCAGCTCGGCGACACGCCGGGTCGATTGCGGCCAGATGCGCTGGCCGACGAGATCGGCGACGTGCGCCTCGTACTCGAAGCGCGGCACCGTGTCGTCCGGCTGCGGCTCGAGGCGCGCCCGGGCGAGGCGGCCTGAGGCGGCGGGCTCGAACAAGGGCAGCCGGCCGCCGCGCGTCAGCGCGTGCACCAGCGCGGTGATGAACACCGTCTTGCCCGCGCGTGACAGGCCGGTGACGCCGAGCCGCACGGTGGGCGTGCCGATTTCCGTCGCCCGGTCGGCGAGGGTGGCGAGGGCGAGGCGGGCGTCATCGCCGAGGGAGCGCAAGCTCACGGAATTGTTACTGCCTCTACAGGGCGGCGGCGAAGCGGTGCCGGGGGCGGTGCTGACGTGGCGCTGATGTAGGCACTCGCGCGCCACTCGCAATGCACTGCGAGATGGCGGAAGCCCGCGGGATGCACCGTCAGCCGCGCGCCCAGGACGGCGCCGCGGCGGAAAAACTCTGCTGCAGTGCACAATGAATGGAAACAGAAACTTAGCGGCGCTCCGCGGCCTGGCCCGGACGCCGCCCGCCCCTCTGACACTGCATTTTCCATAAGGCACTGGCAAATATCGTGAAAGTCTGGAACTGCTCCAGCGCTGGGGGCGCTGACGGCGCGACGGCCGACGTATCGTCGGCGACGGGGTGCCTGCAGCCATGGGTTTTGGAACTTGTGCGGCGCGGGAGCTTGTGGTGTCTTGGCGGCGTCGGGGGACTTTTTTCAAGGCCCGTGTATCGATCGGCGCTTCGGCGTCGGCGAGCGTGGGGGCGTATTTGACAGAGGAGCCCCGTCGATGGCGACAGTACCAGGTAGCGAGAACGTAGAGTTCACGCGAGAGCAAAAACAGATCATTGCCGATTTCCTCCCGGAGAAGAACAAGGACATCAATGTCGTTGACTTCGATCCGCGGGACCCCCCGAATTTTCCGGGAGCCGATTATAATTACGGTATCTTCACCGTAAACTTCGGCAAATCCTACGAGATGGGGAACAATCTCGAGGGGCTGACGCTCGGCGAGACGGGCAATACCAACGTCACCGGCAACGATCTCGACAACCTCGTCCTCGGCAACGTCGGCAACAACACCGTCGACGGTGGCAACGGCAACGATCTGCTGTTCGGCCTCGACGGCAACGACACCCTCGAGGGTGGCAAGGGCAGCGATTCGATCTTCGGCGGCAACGGCAGCGACTCGATCAAGGGCGGCGACGGATCCGACCTGCTGCGCGGCGAGCAGGGCGACGACACCGTCGACGGCGGCAAGGGCAACGACTCCATCTCCGGCGACGAAGGCAACGACAGCCTGAGCGGTGGCGCCGGCAACGACACCATCACCGGCGGGTCCGGCAAGGACACCATCCACGGCAACGACGGCAACGACGACCTGGACGGTGGCGGCGGTGCCGACAGGCTGCACGGCGACGGCGGCCACGACGGCCTGTTCGGCATGGGCGGCAACGACAAGCTGTTCGGCGACGACGGCAACGATACCCTGTTCGGCAACAGCGGCGACGACACCCTCAACGGCGGCTCTGGCAAGAACGAGCTGATCGGCGGCAGCGGCAAGGATGTCTTCGAGATCGACGACACCGGCAAGGGCACGAAGCAGACGATCACCGACTTCAACGAAAATCAGGACACCATCGATCTCAAGGACTTCAAGACAAAGTTCGGTGACCTGAAGCTGACCAACGACAGCGACGGCGTGCTCGTCCAGGTCAAGGGCAGCAAGGTGAAGATCCTCATCGAGGGCTTCGACAAGAACGACGTCAAGAAGGATTGGTTCGACTTCTGATCCTGACTGCGTGTGCCGGCGGCGGAAAGCGCCGCCGGCATGCCGATGCGGCGTGGCGGCCACATCGGCGCGACGCTATGCTGGCCCGGTTCGAGCAGGTGAACGGGCGAGGGCGACGCGGGGATGCTGGCGCAACTGATCGACGTGCTTCTGGGCGAGGTCGCGCCGAGCCTCGGCCGCGACGCCGAGCCCGAGCTGGCGGAGGCCTTTGTCGCCACGGCACTGATGAAGGTCGCCGGCGCCCCGCCCGTCGCCGGCCGGCGGCTGGAGGATGCGGCGGTGCCGCCGGAGCTGTCGGCGCGTCTCGCCATGATGCCCGGCCTCACCGGTGGTGGCCGGCGAGCGGTGGCCGCGGCGCCGACACTCTACGAGAGCATTTCCCGGCTGTTCTCCGACAAGGGCTTTCGCGCCCTCCTGCGCGAGCGGGCCGGCAAGTCCGGCCGGCTGCCGCCCGTCAATCGGATGATCTCGCTCGCCAGCGATATGCCGGCGGCGGTGGCCCAGCAGGCCGAGGCGCTGCAGCGCTCGGCGGTGAAGGCGAGCGAGCGCCCGCCGGCCGCCTGGCAGCCGCGGGCCGTGCTGCGCAAGGGCGGCGAGGCCGCCTCGCCGTCCGGCAAGGCGACGGCCGCCGGCAAGGCGGGGAACAGCGGCAAGGCGACGGCTGCCGGCAAGGCGGGGACCGCCGGCAAGGCGACGGCCGGCGGAAAGAAGGGCGTCAGCGAGAGCGGCGCGGCGAGCGC